>Ga0335072_10011667_pt1 | contig 12587 bp, 11 predicted proteins | sample Lox_Sample_21_FD_206725 | JGI IMG/M metagenome (GOLD analysis project Ga0335072, IMG submission 206725) | Soil microbial communities from Loxahatchee National Wildlife Refuge, Florida, United States - Lox_Sample_2.1 | ecosystem: Environmental > Terrestrial > Soil > Wetlands | place: USA...
GCACTCGGTTCGCGCGCTCAAGCCCGGCGGGAAGATCGTCATCTCGGGGGCGACCACCGGCGACGCTCCGCCGGCGGAGCTGACCCGGATCTTCTTCCTGCAGCTGTCGGTGATCGGGTCGACGATGGGAACCCGCGAAGAGCTCGGCCGGCTGATCCGGATGTGCGTCGACAAGGGCGTGCGTCCGGCGATCAGCGCGACTCTGCCCCTGACCGACGCCCGGCAGGGCTTCGAGGCGATGCTGCGGGGCGAGACGGCCGGGAAGATCGTGTTCACGAATTCATAAGCGTCGGTTATCAGTCAGCGACGGAATTCGTCTTGGACAACTAGGTCCTCAGTCGTCATCATGCCGCTACACCCTCCTCCCTGAGCGCGCCCCTCAAGACCGGCCTCTCCTCTCCGCCGGATTCGGGGCGCGACTCGCTTAAGGAGAGCTTGAAGGATTGTTGCCGGGCAGCCGGCGCGGCTTGACGCTCACGCCGACACTCGGTCACCATCGAGTGGGCGGAGGCCGCGGAGCTCAGCAGCCTGTTCGCGCGTCAGACGGCCCCGCCGCCGTGCCGTGTCGATGGCCTGCTCGACGAGATTCCATCCAACACCAAGCTCGATGCTGCCGCGGATAGCACGGTAAACAGTCACGATCGGCAGCCCCTCGTGCCAGGTGAGGTCATCTTTGGCGAGATCCTCGCGGTGCAGACGCATGACGTCGGGAGGGGTGCGGGTCGTACGGAAGTCGGCGGGCAGGATGATGTCGATGCGATTTGGATTGATGTCGCAGAGCTCGTGAAGGTCGAGGGCGGTGGCGTGGCTGAGGGCGCCTTGCACCTCCAGCGGCCACAGCGTCGCGGCGATGTACTGATCGAGCGGCCCGGCTGGCACGTCGGGAAAGCGATACACGCCGCGGCTGACGTGCTCCAGCGTCCCCCGCTGCTTCATGACCTCCAGGCGTACGGTGGCAACGCCAAGGTCGTTGGCCTGGCGGCTTGTCAGGTAGCCGTTCTGCTCGACGGCGTACTCATGGAGGAGCGTGTACGTTCGGCCTGGCATCAGGTGCGAGATCTATATCGTTTTGAGTTAAAACTCGTCCCGTGTGGGCGATAGCAGCGCGCGGCTCGCTGCAACTTTTAACTCGTTCTGGTTTAAAACCTGCATCCCGCTGACTCCGGTGACACCGGTTCGGGGCCACGACACGACCCGGGAGCCGCCCAACCAGGCAGCCAACCAGCTGACGCAGGCCACCAACGCGCTCGACACTCACGGCCGGGACGAACGCGCAGCCATCCCGCAGGCCGCCCGAGAACACAACCGGACCGGCCGGACATCACCGATCAGGACTACAGCCTTGCACTGAGTGGCTTAACTAACCCCAGGAGTCGAACCTCCGACGCCGCGCGCCACGACCCCCGCGGACGCGCACGTAACCAGCGCGAGCGGTAGGTCGTCGGGATCGACCCCGCGCAGGTCGACGTTATCGAGGTCGACCTCGATCGTCGGCTGCTCGAGGTCGCCAGCGACCCCGAGGCTGCGATAGCCGTTCCGGCACAGCTCCGCCCACAGGTCTCCCACCGACGCGAGCAGGCCCGAGCGGAGCTGACGCTCGCGGCGCGAGCCGGTCTCGAGCTCACGCGCCTCCTCGAACGGGTCGATCCGCACCTGCGAGTCGCTCCCGATCGCGAGCGGCACGCCCGCCTCCGCGTAGGCCATCGCCGGCAGGTACCCATCGCCCAGGTTGCCCTCGGTCGTCGGGCACGAGACGACCGTCGTCCCACTGCGGGCGAGCAACGCGACATCCGCGGCCGACACGTGGATCCCGTGGATCACGCTCGCCCGCGGCCCGAGGAACCCGGTCCGCTCGAGCAGCTCGATCGGGGAGCAACCATGCTCGGCCTGGCACTCGTCCAGCTCGCGGCGCTGCTCGTGGGCGTGGACATGGCGGACGATCCCGTGGCGCTCGGAGTACTCGGCGATCGCCTCGAGCCAGCCGGCCGGGACCGCGCGCACGCTATGGGCGGCGACGCCGACATCGACGCCCGGCACCGACACGGCCCACGCGCGCAGCGCATCGACACGCGCGAGGAACGCCTCCCCGTCCGGGTCGCAGAAGCGGCGCTGGCCCGGCGCCGGCGGGAGATCTCCGCCGTCCCATCCGCCGCGGTTGTAAGCGGCCGGGAGCAGCACGATCGGGAGGCCCGCCTCCCGCGCGGCGTCGGCCACGGCGAACGCCATCGCGTTCGGCTCGGCGTACGGCGTGCCGTCGGGCTGGTGGTGGACGTAGTGGAACTCGCCCACGACCGCGTACCCCGCGCCCGCCATCTCGGAAAACGTCTCGAGCGCGACCGCGCGCATCGAGTCCGGGTCGAGCGTTTCGGCGAGCGCGAACATCTCGGTGCGCCACGTCCAGAAGTCGTCGTCGCCGCCGGCTGGTCCGGGGCGCTCGGCGCGCCCGCGCAGGCCGCGCTGGAACGCGTGCGAGTGCGCGTTCGGCATCCCGGGTATCGAGACGGTCCTGGCGGTGCTGGCGGTCCTGGCGGTCACGCAACCTCCTTTAGCGCGCGAGCGACGACGCGAGCGGCAATCGCCGCGTCGTCCAGATCGACGTCCTCCGCGGGCGAATGGCTGACGCCGGTCTCGTTGCGGACGAACACCATCGCCGCCGGCACCCGCTCCGCGACGACGCCGGCGTCGTGGCCGGCGTTGCAGACGAGCTCGGGGACGGCATGGCCCACGACCTCCTCGCTCGCGCGGGCCAGCGTGGCTCGGAGCGACGGCGAGAACTCGCGCCGGTCGCTGCGCGAGGCGACGGAAATCTCGACCTCGACCGTGAATCGCATCGACAGCTCCTCGACAAACTCATCCAGCGTCGCCCGCCACGCATCGATCGCGTCGAACCCACTTGGGGAGCGGGCGTCGATCCACAACCGCACCTCGGACGCGATCGTCGTCGACGCGTTGGGCTTGGCCACGATCCGCGCGGTCGTCACGCTCAGCGACCCCTCGCGCGCTGCGAGCTCCTCGGCGGCAACGATCAGCCGGGCGGCCGCGGCGAGGGCGTCGCGGCGCTCGCCCCGGGGCGTGGTCCCCGCGTGATCCGCCCGCCCGTGCACCACCACCTCGAGCCGCGTTCGGGCGGCGAGCCCGCTGACCAGCCCGACGGGCTCGCGGGCGCGGGCCAGATCGGTCGTCTGATCGATGTGGATCTCGATGAAGCCGGCGAGCTTCTCGAGCCAGCCGGCCGCGTCCCGGATCCCATCCGGATCGACCCCGGCGGCGCGCATCGCGTCGGCCAGCCCGACCCCACCGTCGTCGCGGCGAGAAAGCACGGTCGGTACATCGAGCCGACCGGCCAGTGCCTTGCTCCCGAACGTCGGCGTGTTGAAGCGCGCGCCCTCCTCGTCGGCGAACGACACCACCGCCACGGGAGGCGTCCCGCCGGCGGCGAGGTCGAGAGCGATCTCGAACGCGCACGCCACGCCGAGCGGCCCGTCGAAGCGGCCACCGCCCCGAACGCTGTCCAGATGCGATCCGATCCCCCACCACGGCGGGTCCGCACCCGGGCACGCCCACAGGTTGCCTGCCGGATCGCGCTCGACGCGCAGCCCGGCATCCGCGGCCTGGCGCTCGAACCAGGCTCGCGTCGCCGCGTCCTCGGCGGTCCACGCGAGCCGGTAGAAGCCCTCGGGACCGACGCCGATGTCGTCGAGCCCGGCCAGACGGGCGGCGATGCTTTCGGCTGTGATCACGCGCGTACGGTAATTGAGCGAAGATGCCGCGGTGGAGTTCGAGGCCCGCAGCCACCCCGCGTTCCTGTTCGATCTCGACGGAACGCTGATCGACAGTGTGTACCAGCACGTGATCGCCTGGCGCGAGGCGCTCCAGGAGGTCGGCATCAACCTGTCGGTGTGGAAGATCCACCGGCGGATCGGGATGAGCGGCGGGCTGTTCGTCAGCGCGCTCGCGCGTGAGCTCGAAACCCCGCTCGACCGCGACACGCTCGCCGCCCTGCCGGCGCTCCACGGCGACGCGTTCCTGCGCCACTACGACGGAGTCCGTCCGCTGCCGGGCGCGCGCGAGCTGCTGACCACGCTGACCGAGCTGGGCGTTCCGTGGGCGATCGCGACGAGCGGCGCGGAGCGCTACGCGCGGCGAGGCGTCGAGCTGCTCGGTCTGCCGCCGGACACGCCCCTCATCACGCGCGATCAGGTTCGCTACGCCAAGCCCGACCCCGACCTGTTCCTGGCCGCCGCCGAGCTGATCGGCGTCGACATCCGCGACAGCATGGTCGTCGGCGACAGCGTCTGGGATCTGCTCGCGGCGCGCCGCGCTCGGGCGCTGGGAATCGGTCTGCTCTCAGGCGGTTACGGGCGCGAGGAGCTGATCTACTCAGGGGCGTACCGGGTGTACGAAGACCCGCGAGACCTGCTCGCACACATCGACGAGGTCGGCGTGCGCCGGCCGCTGTAAAGCGCCTGTAGCTACTGCTCCATCTGCGTCGTCACGCGCTGCCGGGGGTGGTACGTGCGTTCGCTGGCGTAAGCCTCGAGCACGCGATGATCGGCGGGCGTCTGTGGTGGGTTCACGAGCGAGCGCGGGTACAGGCGCTCACTCAGCACGACGTTCAACTGTGCGCCGAGCAGCGTGATCTGCGCCTGGAGGTAGAACCACCACAGGATCGTGATGACGGTGGCGAAATGCCCGTACGTCGACTGGGCCTTCTGGAGGTAGTGGGAAATGATCAGAGCCGACAGCTGCTGAAGGACGAAAAATGCCACTCCGGAAAGCAGGGCTCCAGGCAGCACGTCGCGCGCGGACATCGAGCGCGTGGTGAGAATCCGGAACGCGGCGAGGAAGATCCCGACGTCGAGCGCGGCCGCCAGGACGTATCCGCCCACGCGGCCGAAGGCGCCGAGGTGAACGCCGTTGGCCGAGGTGACGACGAAGCCCGAGATCAGCGTCGTGAGCACCAGACCGACGCCGATCGTCGCCAGCACCCAGACGCTCCGCAGCGACTGCTGGACCATCCCCGGACGCTCGTGGTAGGGGATCTCCCACACCGAGTCAAACGCGAACTGGGTCGTGCGCACGACCCCAAGACCGCTCCACAGCGCGGTCAGCAATCCGAGCACGAGCGCGAGCACGCTGCCGGTGAGTCCGCTGACCGTCGACGGATCGAGCAGCGGGAGCATCTTCGCGACATCGCCGAACACGGACTGCCGGTCCGACGCGGGCAGCACCCACGCCAGGACCGTGACCAGCACCATGAACAGCGGGAAGATCGAGAAGATCCCCCAGAACGCGATCATCGACGCCAGATTCGACGAGCGGTCCTCGGAGAATTTCTTGAAGGTCGCTACGGCGACGCCGGCCGTCGCGCTTTGCTGTTGGCTGCGGTCGACCTTCTCTTTTATCCCCACGTCGCTCCCTCCTCGGGTCAAAATGCGGCGCCACCCGTGTCAGTAGGTGCTACCCAGCTCGCTCGCCGGTAACCGCCGCCCTCAACCGGCGGCTACGTCTGGAGCGACGGTACGGCCGCGAGTGGCGGACGACGCTGCGGCTCGGTCGCGGTGAATCGCCACCGCCGCGACCACCAACATCACGCCGAGCACCTGCCGCGCGCTCGGGATCTGCGCGAGCACGACGATCCCGATCACGGTCGCGGTCGCCGGCAGCAGCGACACCATCAGCGAGTACGTGGCGCGGGGCAGCCGTGCCATCGCGAGCTGGTCGCACACGTACGGGATCACCGACGAGGTGACGCCGACGCCGATCCCCGCGCCAATCGCGACCGGGTCGAGCACGTGCGGGAGGACGGCCCAGCCGCCGATCGCGGTACTCACGGGCGCCGCGACCAGCATCGCGGCGCCGAGCCCGTCGATGCCGGCGAGCCCCGGCACGCGCGACACCCGGTGCGCGAGCACGATGTACAGCGAGAACAGGACCGCGTTGGCGAACGCGAACGCGATTCCGAGCGGCTCACCGGTCAGCTGAACCGAGACCAGGCTGTACACACCCGCCACCGCCAGCGCGAGCGCGAACCCGTTGCGCAGCGAACGGACGCCGACCGCCGCGAGCACGATCACCGGCAAGAACTCGATCGCGGACACGGTGCCGAGCGGCAGTCGCGCGATCGCCTCGTAGAAGCAGCTGTTCATCACCGCGAGCACGACCCCGAGCGCGACCACGAGCCGCAACGTCGATCGATCGGCCGCTCGCAGCGGACGCCACGGCCGGCGCCAGATCGCGAACACGACCGCGGCGCTCGCGATCCGCAGCCACGCGACCCCGAGCGGTGCCACTCGAGCGAACAGCAGCACCGCGAACGCCGGCCCGAGATAGTGGAACACAGCGCTGCCGACGAAGTACGCCTGCGGGGGGATCGTGCTCTTGTGCGGACCGGTGTCCACTCCACGATTGTCGTCTCAGCGCGCCGATATGGACATGGGCAACTTAAGGCATTACGCTCAATAGGCCTTATGAACAAAGGCTCGTTAACCACCAAAGCCGATGATTTTCCGCCGCTCGACGCGATCGATCGCCAGATCGTAAGGACGCTATCGACCGACGGTCGGATCACGTTCGCCGAGCTCGGGCGCCAGACGAACCTGTCCTCCCCTGCCGTGGCCGAGCGCGTCAAGCGCCTCGAGCAGGCCGGCGTGATCACCGGCTACCGCGCCGAGATCGACCCGCGGGCGCTTGGCTACCAGCTGACCGCGATCGTCCGGGTCAAGCCCGCCGTCCGCCAGCTGAGCAAGATCGCCGAGCTCGCCACGGAGATCCCGGAGATCTCCGAGTGCCACCGGATCACCGGCGAGGACTGCTTCTACATCAAGCTCCACCTCGCCTCGATCGAGCACCTTCCCGAGGTGCTCGACCGGTTCCTCCTGTACGGCGAGACGACCACCTCGATCGTCAACGCGACGCCGGTTGCCCGGCGCGACCCGCCCGCGCGCGCACGCGGATAGCCCGACCACTCACGGGGTATGACCCTTGTATGAGGGAGGCTATGACCGCACTGATGCGCGCGCCGCTAGGCCCGGCCGAGGCGTATCTGCGGATGCTGGCGGCGGCCGGCGAGGATCTCGCCGCCACCGTCACCGACCGCGGCGAGCGCGATCCGTTCGCGCTCCGCGACCCGGTGTACATCGAGCGCACGCTCCCCGCCGTGCGGCTCGCCAGCCAGCTGTACTTCCGGTCCGACGTGCGGGGCCTCGAGCACATCCCGGAAGAGGGTCCGGTGCTGCTCGTCGGCAACCACTCCGGCGGAACGCTGATCGCCGACACGTTCGTGTTCGGCCAGCACTTCTACGACCACTTCGGCGCTCAGCGGCGCTTCCATCAGCTCGCGCACGACCTCGTGTTCAAAGTGCCCGGACTGCGCGCGCTGGTCGAACGCTACGGGACCGTCCCCGCCTCGCCCACGAACATGTCTCGCGCACTCCGAAAAGACGCGGCGCTGCTCGTGTACCCGGGCGGCGACCACGAGACGTACCGCCCGTCCTGGGAATCGGACCAGATCGACTTCGCCGGACGGACCGGCTTCGTCGAGCTGGCGCTGAAACATCGGATCCCGGTGGTGCCCGTGGTGGCGATCGGCGGCCAGGAGACCGCGCTGTTTCTCGGGCAGGGCCGGCGGTTCGCGCGGGCGCTGGGCGTCGACCGGCGCCTACGCCTCAAGGTCGTCCCCGCGGCAATCGGTCCGCCGTTCGGCCTCACGGTGCTCGACCTGCCCGGGCGCATCCCGCTGCCGGCCAAGATCTCCGTCCGGGTGCTGAAGCCGATCGATCTGAGTGACCGACTCGGCTCCAAACCCGACCCGGAAGAGGGCTACAAGCTCGTCACCTCGACGATGCAGCGGACGTTGACGCGGCTGTCCAACGAGCGGACGCTGCCGGTCGTCGGCTGAGCCGCTTGCCCCGCGCGCTTCAGCGTTCGACGAAGTACGCGCCGCTCCCCTGCCCGCTCGAGAACCAGCGGCTGGTCACGGTCTTCTTGCGCGTGTAGAACTCGACGCCGTCGGTGCCGTGCGCATGCAGGTCGCCGAGGAACGAGTCCTTCCACCCTGAGAATGGAAAGAACGCGACCGGCGCGGCCACGCCAATGTTGACTCCGACCATGCCCGCCTGAACCTCGTGGCGGTAGCGGCGGACCGACGCGCCCGACTCGGTGAAGATCGACGTCCCGTTACCGAACCGGCTCGCGTTGACGATCCCGATCGCCTCGTCCAAGGTGGGGGCGCTGATCACGCACAGCACCGGGCCGAACACCTCCTCCTGGGCGATGTCCATCTCGGGCGTGACGCCGTCGATGATCGTCGGCCCGACGTAGGACCCGTTCGGCTCGCCCCCGTCAGCGGGCCGCCCGTCGAGGACCACCCTCGCGCCGGCGGCCTCGCCGCGGTCGATCCAATCCCTGATCCGGTCGCGCGCCGCGCACGAGATCACCGGACCCACGTCGCTCGACTCCTCCAGCCCATCGCCCACACGCAACGCGCCCGAAGCCTCGATCAGCGGCGGCATCAGCTGCTCGTGCGCGTCCCCGACGGTCACGACCACCGACCCGGCCATGCACCGCTGCCCCGCGGCCCCGAACGCCGACCCGATAATCCCCTCGACGGTCTTGTCGATCACCGCGTCGGGCATCACGACCATGTGGTTCTTCGCGCCGCCGAGCGCCTGCACGCGCTTGCCCGACTTCGCCGAGCGCTCGTACACGATCCGCGCCACCGGCGCCGACCCGACGAACGAGACCGCGTCGATCCCCGGATGATCCAGGATCGACTCCACCACCTCGCGGCCGCCGTTGACCAGGTTCACGACGCCCGGCGGCAACCCCAGCGCGTGTAACTCCTCGAACGCGATCTGCTGCGTCAGCGGGACCTGCTCGGACGGTTTCAGCACGAACGTGTTCCCGCACGCGATCGCGAACGGCAAGAACCAGAACGGGACCATCGCCGGGAAGTTGAACGGCACGATCGCCGCGCACACCCCCACCGGCTGACGGATCGTCTCGGCGTCGATGTTCCGCGAGACGTCCTCGAGGATGCGGCCCTGCATCGTCGTCGGGATCGCCGTCGCCGCCTCGACCATCTCGATCATCCGCGCCACCTCCGCGCGCGCGTCGACGATCGTCTTGCCCATCTCCCGCGTCACCGACACCGCCAGATCCTCCTGGCGCGCCACCAACCGCTCACGCAATTCGAACAGCTTGCGCGCCCGCGCGATCGTCGACACCCCCCGCCACTCGGGCAGCGCCTCCCGCGCCGCCCGCACCGCGATATCCAAATCCGCGGCACCCGAAAGCGGGACGCGCGCGAGCACCTCCCCGTTGGCCGGGTTCAACACGTCGAGCTCGCCGGTCGCTGCCTGCGCCGGCGTCCACTCGCCGTCGATGTAGTTGTCAAGAAGGCGGGTTGCTGTTACTGCCATCGAGGATCCATTCATGGTCGGGGTCGTTGACGACCGCCCACAGACGCTGCGGGCCGGCCATCACGTTCAGGTAGTACGAGTCGTAGCCGGGCGGAGCCGACACCGTGTGGTAGCCGCGCGGCACGAGCACGCAGTCGCGATCGCGGAACGTCAGCGCCTCGTCGAGCTCGGTCTCGAAGTCGTACACGCGCATCAATCCGAATCCGGGTTCGGGTTTGATTCTGTGGTAGTAGACCTCCTCGAGCAACGACTGGCGCGGGGGATCGTCGTGGTCGTGCTTGTGCGGCGGATAGCTCGACCAGTGGCCCCCCGGGGTCAGCACCTCGACCACGAGCAGCGAGCCGGCGCCCTCGTTCTCCATCAGGATCGGGCGGATGGAGCGCTCGTGATCGCCGCGGCCGCGGGTCTCGACCTCGATCTCGAGGCCGGGGAGGACGCGCGGCGTGGCGCCCCTCAGCGCGGGCGCCCAGCACAGCGCCACCTCGGCGCCTTCCTCGCCGGCGCGCAGGCCGACGTGCGACTCCGGCGGCAGGTAGGCGGCGTCGGGGAGGCCGGCCCACGGATCGGCCCGGCCGCCGAGGTCGAACCACTCGCCGTGCTCGGAGGCGACGTGCACGACTCCGGAGATGACGACCACGCACAGCTCGCGGATGCCGCACTCGCGCTCGGCGGTGCCCCCGGCCTCGAGCGCGAGCACCTCGAAGCCGACGTAATCGAACCCGGCCGCGTCCGGGGTGATCGAGAGGATGGCGCCGTCGGGCCCGGGGGCCGAGGCGCTGGGAATCAGGAGCTCAGTCATTCGCGGAGCGTAGATACCGGCGCTGGTGCTCGTGGTCTCGCTCGTATCCCGCGCGCGCCGAGCGCACCGCGTCCTCCTCGGAGACCTCCGCCACCGGCACGTCCCACCAGGTCTCGTAGCCGGGCACGCCCGCGTAGCGGTCGGCCTCGATGTAGACGACGACCGGCCCATCGGCGCCCCGCGCTCCCGCGAGTGCGTCGCGCAACTCGGCAACCCCCGCCGCTCTTATCACCCGCGCGCCGAGGCTCTCGGCGTTGGCGGCGAGGTCGAGCGGGAGCACTTCGGTCGAGGCCGGGTCGACCGGCACCGAGCCGTTCTCAGAGAACCGGTAGAGGGTCCCGAACCCGGACGAGCCGACCGACCGCGACAGCGCCCCGATCGAGGCGTAGCCGTGGTTGTCGACGAGCACGATCACGATCGGGACCCGCTGCGCCACCGCGGTCACGAGCTCGCCCGGCAGCATCAGGTACGACCCGTCGCCGACGAGCACGTACACCTCGCGCTCGGGGGCGGCGAGCTTCACGCCGACGCCGCCCGGGATCTCGTAGCCCATGCACGAGTACCCATACTCGACGTGGTAGCCCTTGCCGGCGGGGTCGCGCGCCACCCACAGCTTGTGCAGGTCGCCCGGGGCGGAGCCGGCCGCGCACACGATCACGCCGGTCTCGCCTGCCGCGTCGTTGATTTCTTTGATTATTTGTGCCTGGGTCGGTAAGCCGGCGTGATCGCCATCGAGCGATGTCACCCGCCTGAGCTCCTGGTCCCACAATTCGGACTCCGACGCCGCGCGGCGCTCCCAGCCCACCTCGGCGCGCCAGCCTTCAAGCGCACCGAGCAGCTGCTCGAGCACCACGCGCGCGTCGCCGACGACCGGCAGTCCGGCTTGCTTGCCGGCGTCGAACGCGGTCACGTTGACGTTGACGAACCGGACGCCGGGATCCTGGAACGCCGACTTCGACGCGGTCGTGAAGTCGCTCCAGCGCGTCCCGATCCCGATCACGAGATCCGCGTCCCGCGCGAGGCGGTTGGCGGCGCTCGTCCCGGTCGCGCCGACGGCGCCGAGGCTGAGCGGATGCTCCGAGACCAGCGCGCCGCGGCCCGCCTGCGTCTCGCACACCGGGACCCCGGTGGCGTCGACGAAAGCGCGCAGCGCCGCGGTCGCCTCGCTGTAGATGAGGCCGCCCCCGGCGACGATCAGCGGTCGTTTCGCGCCCCTGATCAGCTCCGCGGCGCGTTTCAGGGCGTCGGGTGCGGGAGGCTGGCGGTAGATCGTCCACACCCGCGGCTCCAGGAACTCGTCGGGGACCTCGAACGCCTCAGCCTGCACGTCCTCGGGCATCGCGAGTGTCACCGCCCCGGTCTCCGCCGGATCGCTCAGCACCCGCATCGCCTCGAGCGCGGCCGGGATCAGCTGCTCGGCCCGCTCGATGCGCTCGAAGAAGCGCGACACGGGCCGGAAGCAGTCGTTGACCGACACCGTGGCGTCGTGCGGAACCTCGAGCATCTGCAGCACCGGGTGGGGCGTCCGCGTGGCGAACGTGTCGCCGGGCAGCAGTAGCACCGGGAGGCGATTGACGGTCGCGAGCGCCGCGCCGGTCACCATGTTTGTCGCCCCGGGGCCGACCGAGGTCGTACAGGCGAACGTCCCCAGCCGATTCTTTTGACGGGCGTATCCGGCCGCGATGTGCACCATCGCCTGCTCGTTCCGCGCGGGCAAGTAGGGGAGCAGGTCGTGGTACTGATGGAGCGCCTGCCCGAGTCCCGCGACGTTGCCGTGCCCGAAGATCCCGTAGCAGCCGGCGATCAGGCGCTCGCGAGCGCCGTCGCGCTCGGTCTCCTGGACCGCGAGGAACCGGACCAGCGCCTGGGCGACCGTGAGACGACTCATGCCACGCTCCATGATGACTCGACTTCGACCCGGAGGCGCGTGAGCATCGTGTGCAGATCGGGCAGCTCGACCCCGAGCGCGCGCGCCGTGGCGGTCGCGTCGAGGCGGGTGTCGCATGGAATCCGGCCGCCGGCGACGACGTCCGCCGGCGGTGCAGCGACGTCGAGCAGCTCGCCGTCGAGCTCGAACACCTCGATCGCGCGGCGGGCGAGGCCCACCCGATCGACGTGCTCCGAGCCGCAGCAGTGCAGGATGCCCGTGACCTCACGGGTCAGCGCCCGCCAGACGAGCTCGGCGGCGTCGGTCGCGAGCGTGGGCGTCGCCAGCTGGTTGAGCCCGGGTCCGTCCCAGACCGCGAACCGCTCGCCCGCCCTGAGCGCATCGACGAGCGACAGGACCAGATAGCCGAAGCCCGCGTCCTGGGCGCGGGGCGTGTGCGGGCGCGCCCGGTGGATGCCCTGCACGCCGGCGATCCGGG
>Ga0335072_10011668_pt1 | contig 12587 bp, 8 predicted proteins | sample Lox_Sample_21_FD_206725 | JGI IMG/M metagenome (GOLD analysis project Ga0335072, IMG submission 206725) | Soil microbial communities from Loxahatchee National Wildlife Refuge, Florida, United States - Lox_Sample_2.1 | ecosystem: Environmental > Terrestrial > Soil > Wetlands | place: USA: Florida...
CCGAACAGTGTGAGTGAATTGATGGAGAAATCGAAGATCTTGATGAAAGCGAAGGTGCCAATCAAAGAAACCGGGATGGTGACTGCCGGAATAATGGTGGCACGCCAGTCGAGCAGGAACAGGAAGATGACAATAATGACGATGAGAATCGCTTCTTCCAGCGTGGTGACAACTTCTTTCACCGAATCGCCGACCACGGTGGTGGTGTCGAAGGCGATTACGTACTTGATTCCGGGAGGAAACGACTTCGAGAGCTGTTGCAGTTCGGCCTTCGCCGCTTTATCCACAGCCAGAGCGTTGGCGTTGGACAACTGCTGGACTCCGATACCGATCGCCTGATGTCCGCTATAGAGGAGGTTGGTGTCGTAATTTTCGGCGCCGATTTCCGCCCGGCCCACGTCTTTGAGTTGAACGATTCCATTGGGCGTGTTCTTGATGATGATGTTTTCAAATTCACGCGGGTCGGAAAGACGGCCGACCACCCGCAGCGTGACTTGAAAGGTCTGCTTGGGATCGGCCGGAGGACGGCCGAGTTGGCCGGCGGGAATTTCGGCGTTTTGCTCCTGCAATGCCGAAACCACGTCAGCCGCGGTGAGCTGCCGGGCCGCCAGCTTGGTGGGATCAAGCCAGATGCGCATGGCGTACTTTCGTTCGCCGAAAATGACCACATCGCCAACGCCAGGAATTCGTTTCAGGTCGTCTTTTACGTAGACATCGAGATAATTGGAAATGTATTCGTTGCTCAGGCTGCCATCGGGCGAATAGAAGCCCGCGGCAAAAACAAAGTTCGGATTCGCCTTGGTAATCGTGACGCCGGTGTTCTTGATTTCCTGGGGGAGACGGCCGGTTGCAGTGGCAACGCGGTTCTGCACATCGACGGCTGCGATATTCAGGTCGTAGCCGGTCCGAAATGTAACGTTGATGGTGCTGGAACCGTCATTGGCGCTGGTGGAGGTGATGTAGTGCATGCCCTCAACGCCGTTGATCTGCTGCTCGAGCGGAATCGTCACGGCGGATTCGACAACCTGAGCGTTCGCGCCCACGTAGTTGCTGGTGACGGTGACCTGCGGCGGCGCCAGGTTGGGATAAAGCGAAATCGGCAGGCTCGGAATGCAGACCGCTCCCGCCAGAATTATCAGCAGCGCGCACACCGTGGCAAAAATCGGCCTTTTAATGAAAAAATCGACCAAGTCTGAAACTCCTCGCCCGCTTACTGCGGCCAGAGTAGAAATGAAGAGACTGCTTAGCTGATGGGATGCACCGGCGCACCGTCGACGAGAAACTGAATGCCCGAAACGATGACCTTGTCTCCGGGCTTCAATCCATCCTTGACGGCATAGTCGTTTCCGACGGTATCGCCCAGCGTAACCGCACGCTGCTTGGCAACCGTGCCGGAAGATTCATCCGCCACAACGTACACAAATGACTGCCCGCCGATGCGGGTCACCGCCAAAACCGGCACGGTTGGCGTAGGGGCGGTGCTCCAGATGACGCGTGCCTTAACCAACTGCGCGGTGCGGAACTGATCCAGAGTGCCATGCACCGGCGCTTTTACCAGAATCCCCTGGGTGCCGTTATCCACCTGCTGGGAGATGAAGTCGATTTTCGTGCTGTCGATCGGATCCCCGCGGCTGGTCACAATTTGCACGGGCAATCCCATGCGGATGTTCGCAGCCTTTTCGGTTGGGATGTAGATATAAGCTTCGAGATCGGCGTTCTCATCGACGGTGGTCAGCACCGTCTGCGAGGAGACGTAATCGCCCAGATGCACCGGGATGTCACCCACGAGGCCATCAAAGGGCGCGGTCAGAGTGTAGTAGGCAAGCTGGCGCTGCTGCGTGATCAGGCTCGCGTCCGCTGCCTGCCAATCGGCTTTGGCGTTCTCGAAGTTCTGCACGGCAATTTCGTAATCCTGTTTGCTCGCGACTCCCCCTTCGTACAACTTCTGTTGCCGCGACACTTCGATCTTGTTGTAGTCGTATGTCGCTTTTTTCTGCGCGACGGTGCTACGCGTCTGGTCAACCGTCGCCTGCTGCTTCAGCGGATCGATCGTCATCAACACTTGCCCGCCGCGAACATGATCGCCGGATTTGACTCGGATCGCGGTGAGAGTGCCATCCACCTGCGGCTGAATGGTGGCGGAGCGCCGGGATTTGATGGTGGACACGTACTCATCCTGCTGGGCGACGGCCGACAGGTTGATGGTCTCGGTCTTCACCGGCATGGCCTGAGGGGCAGCGGCATTCTTGGCCTCAGTCTTGTTGCACGCTGTGTTCAACCCCAGAGCCAGGATAGCCGGCAGTATGGCAAATTTTGTCACTCTCAGTATCCCCAAATCCCTTGATTTTGCTACTGATGCGGCGAGTTGGCGGCTGGATTCAATATCCAGTGTCGTTTGCAATCAATTTAACCTACAAAGAGAGTAATCGAAGCGGGACGAAAGTGCACGGATCGCGCAAAGCGGCCCGCTGATTTCACTTTTCGATCTCTCCGGAAGACCCTCCTCTCGTGCTAAAATCCCGCTCATTCTTTTCATCCGAGGTCGACGTGCGCCGAATTGTTTGTGCCGTTGCTTCACTTGTTCTGCTGCTCGGAATCTCAACCGGACTTTCAGCGCAGGCCATCACGCTGCAAGTGGACCTTACCGATGCGCCGCGCAACATCTATCACGCGCATTTGACGTTGCCGGTCAAGTCGGGCCCCTTTACTCTGGTGTTTCCGAAATGGATTCCCGGTAATCACCGGCCCAGCGGGCCAATCGCAGCACTTACCGGCATTCGCATGGAAGGCGCCGGACAGACCATCGAGTGGCAGCGCGATGCAATCGATATGTACTCCTTCCATGTGACGATTCCCGGGGGCGTTTCGCAGCTTGCGGTTTCGCTCGATGCCATTACGACCAGTGACAGCGCCGGCGGTGACGGGCCGGCCGCATCCAGCAATATTCTGGACCTCAACTGGAACGCAGTCGTTCTTTACCCGCAGGGCACGCGGTCCGACGATGTGAGATTTGCGGCCTCGGTGAAATTGCCTCCCGATTGGAAATTCGGGACCGCGCTTCCGGTGGAAGGAATCGTCGGCGATGAAGTAGATTTTGCGCCGGTTTCTTTGACGACGTTGGTCGATTCGCCGCTGATCGCCGGCGTGCACTACCGGCGAGTGGACCTGACGCCGCCGGGCCAGGGCACTCCCCACTTCATGGATATTGTGGCCGATAGCGAATCGGACCTCGCCATGAAGCCAGAAGACTTGGCGGCTTACCGGAAGCTGGTTGCGGAAACCGGCGCGCTTTTCGGGGCGCGGCATTACCGGCAATATCATTTTCTATATACCTTGAGCGACCAGGTGGGAGGGCACGGACTCGAGCACCACGAATCGAATGACAGCGTGGCGGCCGAGCGCACGTTGCTCGATCCCGATCTGCGCATGATTTTTGGCAACTTGCTCACGCACGAATTTGCCCATTCCTGGAACGGCAAATACCGGCGCCCGGCTGGGTTGGCGACTCCGAATTATCAGGAGCCGATGATTGGCGATTTGCTCTGGGTTTACGAAGGCCTGACCGAATATCTTGGCAACCTGCTCGCCGAGCGCAGCGGCTTGTGGGCTCCGGAACAGTATCGCGAGGCGTTCGCCGAAACCGCAGCCAACCTCGATCATCGTCCGGGCCGGACGTGGCGGCCGCTGGAAGACACTGCTCGTTCCGTGCAAATCTTGCGCACCATCAGCAATCCGCAATGGGTTAACTGGCGGCGCAGCCTCGACTATTATCCTGAGGGCCTGCTCATCTGGCTGGAGGTCGATACGACCATCCGGCAACAAAGCAATGGCGCTCGCTCGCTCGATGATTTCTGCCGGCTTTTCTATGGCGGTGAAAGCGGGCCGCCCAAGGTGGTGCCTTACACGTTTGACGACCTGGTTCACGCCCTCAACCAGATTGCGCCTTATGACTGGGCGAAATTGCTGAACGAACGAATCAACCTAACGACCACTCACGCGCCTTTGCGCGGCCTGGAGATGGGCGGATGGAAGCTGGTATACAACGACCAGCCGAACCAGTTCACCAAGGCGGTTGAGAAACTGGTGAAGTTCGGCGACTACTCGTACTCGCTGGGAATCCTGGTGGGGGAAGACGGCAAATTGAACGATGTGATTGTTGGCTCACCGGCGTATGCAGCGGGGATCGGGCCGGGCATGAAGTTGATTGCGGTCAATGGCCGCAAGTGGTCTCCGGAGGCGCTGGAAGACGCGCTGCGCGCGGCCCAGGGAAATACCGCTCCGATCGATCTGCTGGTCGAGGACGCGCAGTTCTTTAAGACGTACTCGATTTCTTATCATGACGGCATCCGCAACCCGCACCTGGAGCGGATTTCCAGCCAGCCGGATGTGCTGGGAAAAATTCTGCGGCCGCTGACTCAATAGTTGCAGGGCGCGGACATGCTGGCCGCGTATCCGGCTGTCATGCTGAGCGAGAGATGCCGCGCGCGGAGCTGGCGGCAGTTCCAGTCGAAGCATACCTGCTTTGCGAAAGACACCGCCGTTCGGCCCGCACCCAGCGCAGACTCCTCACAGACACAGCCCGGCGAGCCCCACTTGCCCTTGGGTCACCAAATTCACTAACATTCGGGCACCAGTTGTTTGGTGACGCGGACTTACTCCATTGCCCTATCGAGCCATTCGGGACCGATTCCTGTGGAGACTGCGGGCACCCATGGGCCCCGGCGAAATTCGCCGCATTGAACGTTGGCTGGCCAGCGCCCGTGTGTTCCTCGCGGTTTCGGCCCTTGTCGCCATCTGGATGGATCCCGGCGAAATCCGCTTCTCCCTCTGGGCCTTCGGCTTGCTCGCGTTTTACCTCGCCCAGGGCGTCATCATCATTATTTTCCTCCGCCGCCGCCAGCAATCCACACCCGCGTTTCGCCTGCTGGTTCATAACGCCGATATTGTTTGGCCGGCGCTAATCTCGGTCTTTGCCATCGGCCAGAACAATCCGTTCTTTCTGTTTTTTGTTTTTGTCCTGGCCGCAGCCGCTTATCGCTGGGGCCTTTGGGAAACCGTCGGTACCGCCGCCGCCGAAGTCTCGCTGCTCTGGTTGCAGGCCCTGAGCTTCCATTACGGTGCCACATCCTGGGTGAGTGAAGTGCTGGCAAAGTACCATTTGCCGCCGATGCGAATCGATACCGCCTCCTACGAGCCGAAGGGTTTGTTCATGCGCTCCATTTACCTGCTCGTGCTCGGCTTCCTGCTCGGTTATCTGGCGGAACAACAAAAGCAGCTTCGCGCGGAAAAGGCGGTGATCGCGCGTACTCTCGGGAAGGCCCGCGTCGAGTCCGGCGTAGTCGGCACTCTGCATGAGATTGCCGGCGAACTGCTTTCCATGTATCGCGCCCGCAAACTCGTGGTCGCTTCCCAGGAGATGAGCAGTTTCCGGGTTTACATCGGCGAGATGAGTTCAGGAGAACACAGTGTTTTTCAGTGGCTCGACCCGTCCGATAGCGATCGCCAGATCTACCTGCGGGAATCTCCCGCCGCTGCTTGCTATGCCGAACGCAGCGGAACCGGCGACGCCTCTCATTACTCGCTGATGGGCTTGGCCGCCGATGGCGCCCCGCTCGAAGTGGTGGACTCTGACTTCCTGAAACCCCTCGCCGCAAAACACGATTTCGAAAACGTCATGATGGTCGCATTCACCTTTGGGCAGGAGTGGCAGGGAAGACTCTTTCTTCTCGATCCCATGCTGACCGGCGAAACTGAAGAAGAGTTGCGATTCCTTCAGGAACTGGTCCGCCAGGTGGGGCCGGCGGTTTATAACGTTCTTCTCCTGCGGCGTCTGCGCCTGCGTGCCGGCGCGGTAGAGCGCGCCCGCTTCGCCCGCGAATTGCATGATGGCGCAGTGCAATCGCTCATTGCGGTGGAAATGCAGGTGGATGTCCTGCGCCGCCAATCCACCACCAGGCCTGACGCCGTGCCCAACGAATTGGGGCGCATTCAGGGCCTGTTGCGTGAGGAAGTCCTCAAGCTGCGCGAACTCATGCAGCAAATGAAAACGCTCGACGTCGATTCCAAGAAGCTACTCGGTGTGATCCACGACACTGTGGAACGCTTTCAGCGCGAAACCGGAATCGTCGCCCGCTTTACCTCCGACCTTGAAGAACTGGATATGCCGCAACCCGTCTGCCGCGAGCTGGCGCGCATCGTGCAGGAAGCTCTGGTCAACGTCCGCAAGCACAGCCAGGCGCGCCATGTCGGAGTTCGTTTGGGGGCCACTCCGCAAGGATGGAAGGTGGTCATCGAAGACGACGGCCAGGGCTTTCCATTCACCGGGCGTTACTCGCAGCAGCAACTCGATGATCTCGGCAAAGGCCCGTTGGTCATCAAGGAACGTGTCCGTTTAATTGAAGGCGAACTCACGGTAGAATCGAATCCAGGTCAGGGCTCCCGATTGGAGATCTCAATTCCGCAACCACAAGGCGCAATTCATGGATGAGAGAAAACAAACTCGGATCGTGATCGCCGATGATCACCCCATCTTTCGCGATGGCCTGCGGCGTCTGCTCGAAACTGAACCGGACCTCAAAGTGATCGGCGAAGCCTCCGATGGCGCCGAAGCCGTCAAGCTGGCCCGCCAGTTGAAGCCCGATATCCTCCTGCTCGATCTCGCCATGCCCCGGCATCCCGGTCTGGAAGCGCTGCGCGAAATGAGTACCGGCCCCAACTCAAACGGAGTGCGCGTCATTTTGTTGACCGCGGCCGCCGAAAAAAATCAGATCGTGGAAGCTCTCCAGTTGGGCGCGCGCGGCGTCGTCCTCAAGGATTCCGCCACGCAGCTTCTGCTCAAGGCCATTCACACGGTCATGGCTGGCGAGTACTGGGTCGGACGAGAAAGCGTTTCGAACCTGGTGCAATACCTCCGCACTCTTGTGCAGTCCTCCGGGGAAGACGCGCGGAAGAAGAAATTCGGCCTCACTCCCCGCGAATTAGAGATTGTTTCTGCGGTCGTGGCTGGTTACTCCAACAAAGAGATCGCCGAATACTTCAAGATCAGCGAAGATACGGTCAAACACCACCTCAGCAATATCTTCGACAAGCTGGGGGTTTCCACTCGCCTGGAGCTGGCGCTGTTTGCCGTCAATCAATCGCTGCCTTTGAAGCCTATCTCTTAGAAGACGTAGCACTTTCGTGCCATTGCGCGACCCGTAAGAGCTATTGTCGCGTGTGCTGCCAAAGTTTACGATCAATCATCCAATCACACTGTTGGTGTCTCCCGTGATTGGCGCCGACGGGGGATTGGGGTTACGAGCTCGCGGCTTGTAGCTTAGGAGGCTGTTCGTGGGAAGAGTTCTACGACAAATCTGGTTTGACGAGCAGGGTCAAGACGTTGCCGAATACGCGGTGATGTTGGCCGTCATTCTGGTCATTGTTGTCGGCACCATCCGCCTTATCGGATCGAACGCCAACAATGTGTTCTCGTCCGTCGCCAGTTCTATCAGCCAGTGATCTGTGCCACGCAGTCTTTCCGTTTGACGGCCTAGCCGGATTCGTCTCCGCCGCGATTCCACTTTTGTCCGATCCTCGCCTCCGCACACTCACATTTAGTCGCCGCATTTCGCATTTATCCACAGCCTGAACCATCTCAGCCACTTTTTACCGGCACGCGAGAGATTTAATTTTCACATTCGTCGCGCTGCTTGCGAGCCGGAACAATGGCGGAAAAACTCACTGGCCAGGACATTCACTTCGTCGAGCTGCAAACCGCGGTCTTCTGCGTCGAATGTGAGTTAATCAGCAAAAACAACACCCCCCACTGCATGGCCTGCGGCAGTCAGGCGGTTCTCAGTTTGTCGCGCGTGTTGGGGGGATCGCTGCGCGGCCAGCAGACCGCGCATCTCATCGCCGATGCCGAACTCGACCGCTTGGTTCGCGAGTTGTTGCGCACCGTGCCGGCTTCCATCTCCGAATCTCAACTGCCGGCATCATTTGCCACGCTCGCGCCTTCCCGCAGCCATGCCCGCATGGGGCACGCTCATGCAGTGACGGCGATCGCACGCACTCCAGTCCGCGAAATTCATGCCGTTGATATCGATCTGGAGCCCGCCATCAGCGTGATCACCGAGCGCGCTCAGAGCCTGACCGGTGCTACCGGCGCCGCCATCGCATTGCGCCACGGCGATGAAATCGTTTGCCGCGCGCGCACCGGGCGCACCGCTCCCGATCTCGGCGTGCGCCTGCAAACCGATTCCGGCATTTCTGCCGACTGCGTTCGCACCGGCGAGGTCGTTCTCTGCCACGATGCCGAGAGCAATCCGCGCGTCGACCTGGCCAGTTGCCGTCGCCTGGGCGTGCGTTCGATTCTTGCCGCCCCGTTGCGTCACTTCCGTCGCACTCTCGGCGTGTTTGAAGTTCTTTCCGCTACTCCCCACGCATTTGATCACGGCGACGTCGCCACCATGCAGTTGCTCTCGAGCACCATGGTGGCCGCAATCTCCCGCCTCTCTTCGCTCAAGCGCTAAGTGGTGATCGCGAAGTCATCCCCGCGCCTTTTCCGGCGGACCGAAGGATCTCATCCCAAATCAGAGCCTCTGAGCACGCAAGGTGCAAGCTGAGCCACTAGCTCGCTAAGTTCTGTAACGCTGCCGCAACATGGCAGGAGTAAGATATGAAAATCAGCCGTATGACGCCCCAAGGGCCCATTGCGGTACAGTTAGGCCAGCCAACGCTCCGTCCCGATCGTGAGCGCCGCCGCCGCCCACGCCACAGGCTGCGCCTTCCCGCTTACACGCAAATCGGCAACACGTCCCCTGCTACCGAGCTTTGCGAAGTCATCGACCTCAATCAGGACGGCATGTCGATCCAGAGTGCCGCATCCTTAATGGTGGGGCTGCAACCCGATCTCAGAATCGACCTCGAAGAAGGCAGCGGTCCCGTGCAGGCTTCCGGAACTGTCATTTGGGCAAGTTCCTCCGGCCGCGCCGGCATTCGCTTTGCCGGTCTCGCCCCCGCCGCACTGCGCTCGCTCCAAGAGTGGTTGTTCGCCGATGTGCTCGCGGCTTGCGCCGACGTGGCAGAAGACAAGTCCGCCGCTCATTCCGTTGCTCGTCGTGAGTCTGAAACCGACCGCTCATCCGTGCTGGCCGCCTTGGCCGCCGTGCAAAAGGAAATTGAAGCCATCGCTTCCGACTTCGACGCCAGCGTCCACTTGATTGCCCGCCGCGCCTGCGTCTTCACCGCCTCCCACGCCGCTGCCGTCGGCCTGAAGGAGGGCGAAGAAATGATCTGCCGCGCCACCGCCGGTGCGAATGCTCCCTCGATTGGCGCGCGTCTGCGTAGCGGATCGGGCTTCTCCGCCGAGTGTGTGCGCTCCGGAATTCTGTTGCGCTGTGATGATTCTGAAACCGACCCCAGGGTTGACCGCGACAGTTGCCGCGCGCTGGGCATCCGTTCCATGCTCGCAGCGCCGGTGCGCATGAAGGGCGGCGTGATTGGTTTGATCGAAGTATTTTCTTCTCATCCCTGCGCCTATCAATCCAACGACGAATTCATTGTGCAGCGCTTGGCGGAAATGGTTTCTTTTGCCACGCTGCGTTCCCGCTCGCCGGACCTTCGCCCTTCGGCCATCCTCTCCGTTGATGACGAGTTTCCCGTGGAAACCCCGGCCGACCTGCCGATTCAGTTTCCCAACTTCCGTGAGATTCTCTTCGCCACTCTCGCCATGAGCGTATTGTTGTGCCTGCTATGGGCGATTCAGCACTTCAGTTCTGCGGGACGAGAGTATGTGAACACCGGCGCGGCCCTCTTGCAGCAGAACCTCTCGCAGGCCCCCGCCGATAAGCTCGATTCATTGCAGAAGCTTGCCGTCCATGGCGACCCCGCGGCGCAATTTGATCTCGGAGTCCGCTACTGGTCGGGTAATCAGGTACAGCAGGATTACGCCCAGGCCGTCCGCTGGTTCACTCTTTCAGGCGAGCAGGGCAACGTGGCCGCCGAGTCGATGCTCAGCGATTGCTTCCGCACCGGCCGCGGAGTCGCCGCTGACTCTGCCAAAGCATATTACTGGGCTCTCCTTGCTCAGGCCGGCGGAGATACCGCAAGCTCCTCCCGCTTGACGCTGCTTGCCTCCCAACTGAACGCCAGTCAGATCGCCGATACTGAGAAAAAGGCCGGTGACTGGATCATGCTGCATCCTCGCGCCACAAAAAGTGTCTTCGACCAGTAATCACCGCCATTCCGCTCGCTCCCATTTCTTCTAAGGAATAAAATAAACGCTAAGAGGTTTGCCGTGCCCGCCTTGCGCGAAGTCCTGGAGCAGCGCGTCCGCGAAGGAGAGCTTTATGAAAAGCTCGATCGCAACCGCGTCCGCTGTTACGCCTGCGGGCATTGTTGCCCCATCTCAGAGGGGCAGCTTGGCGTCTGCAAAGTACGCTTCAACCGTGGCGGCAAGCTCTACGTTCCCTGGGGGTACATCGGCGGCGTCCAGTGTGACCCGATCGAAAAAAAGCCCTTCTTTCATGCTTATCCTGGCGCTCTCGCTTACAGCTTCGGCATGCTGGGTTGCGATCTCCACTGTGCCTACTGCCAGAACTGGGTAACCTCGCAGGCATTGCGCGATCCCGATGCCGTTTCTCCGCCGCTCAAGGCCACGCCCGAAGCGCTGGTGCAGGATGCCCTGCGCCAGGGCGCGAAGGTGCTCGTCAGTACCTACAACGAACCGCTGATCACCAGCGAATGGGCAGTCGAAGTTTTCAAGCAGGCCCGCGCCGCCGGGTTGATCACAGGTTTCGTCTCCAACGGCAACGGCACTCCACAGGTGCTCGAATATCTGCAGCCCTGGATTGATCTTTATAAAGTCGATCTCAAAAGTTTCGATGACCGCCACTATCACGAACTCGGCGGCCGCATCCGCCCGATTCTTGAGACCGTTCGCACGCTTCACCACATGGGCGTCTGGCTCGAAATCGTCACTCTGCTGATCCCCGGCTTTAACGATTCCGATGACGAATTGCGAGGCTTGACGGATTTTCTTGCCGGCGTCTCGCCCGACATTCCCTGGCACGTAACCGCCTTCCACAAGGACTACAAGATGGAGGGACCGGAAAACACCCGCCCGCGGGATCTGCTGCGTGCGGTCGAAATCGGCAAGCAGGCAGGCCTTCGCTACATCTATGCCGGCAATCTCCCCGGAAGAGTCGGAGACCATGAGAACACCCGCTGCCATCATTGCGGAGAGACCTTGGTTCGCCGCTACAGTTATTTTGTGGAGGACTATCGCCTGACCTCATCCGGCTCTTGCCCGCATTGCGCAACGCCCGTACCGGGCCGCTGGGCGGGCCGCTTCGAAGGCCAGATCGCGCATCATCCGTTCATTCCTCGCAGAGACCTGGTCCGAATACTGCCGTAGATCGCAAGAACAAATACGCCATCAGCCAGACGAATCCGCGACCGAATGATTTCCCTTCGTGCGCCTTCGTGTCCTTTGTGCTTTCAACTCAACGTTTTCGCCTTTGCGCGCCTTTGTGTCCTTTGTGGTTGAACAAATCTTAAAGTTTGCAATCCCTCGCCAGCTCGCGATATACATCTTTCTTTACCAATGTCTACTCATCGTCTCGCCCTCACAATTATCCTCGCGGCCGTTGCCGTCAACTCGTTCGCAGCCGCCAAACCAAAACTCACGCTGGACGAGTTCTTCGACTCCGTTTATCTGTACGACCTCCAGCTTTCCGCGGACGGCCACTCGCTGGCCTTCGTCGCCGAGCGCGCCGATTGGAACCAGAACGTCAATCGTGACGAGATCTGGCTCTATCGCGACGCGGATGGCGGATCGCTGCGCCAATTGACCCAATCCGGTCACGACACCGCGCCGCATTGGTCGCCGGACGGCCGCTGGGTCGCCTTTCTCTCCGACCGAAAACCTGCCTCCGACGCCGGAGAAAGCGCGACTCAGCTTTACCTCATCTCGCCCGCCGGTGGCGAAGCCTTCCCCCTGACCAGCGGCGATGAAAGCGTCAACTCATTCACTTGGTCCGCGGACTCCCATACTCTTTATTTCGTTACCCGCCAGCCCTGGACACATGACCAAAAAGATGCCAACGAAAAAGAGTGGAAAGACGTAATCCGCTACCGCGATGGCGAACGCGGGGACACCATCTTCAGCCTCGACGTTGCCGTAGCCATCCACCGCCACAATCTGCGCGGCACCGCCGCCGATCAGCCGGCAACCGGCATGACTCCGGGCGCGCAGGCCATTGCCAGCCTGCCCCTTCGAATCCATACCGTTCAAGTCTCGCCGGATGGCCGGACCCTGGCCCTGTTGAGCGAGTCGGTTTCAGGGCGCGAAGAAAAATACGATGAATTTGAAATCTACACCGTGGAGTTGGCGAAAGCCTCGCCCGCAATTCCGCCGCATCGCGTGACAAGTAACCAGGGCGTAGAGCAGGCCATCCACTGGGCCAAGGACAGCCGGCACATTTTCTTTCAGACGGAATATGGATCAGCGGAAGGGAAGTACCATGACGCACAAACGCGACTCTACTGGGTTGATGCTGCAACCGGCGAAATCACCCGCTGGGCAGCCGATTTCACCGGAGCTGTCG
>Ga0335072_10011669_pt1 | contig 12586 bp, 10 predicted proteins | sample Lox_Sample_21_FD_206725 | JGI IMG/M metagenome (GOLD analysis project Ga0335072, IMG submission 206725) | Soil microbial communities from Loxahatchee National Wildlife Refuge, Florida, United States - Lox_Sample_2.1 | ecosystem: Environmental > Terrestrial > Soil > Wetlands | place: USA...
TTCCGCGTGGTCACGCTGGCCTATGCCGCCTTTCTGGTCATCAGGGACCACGCCGGGTTCGCCCATCCGGCGGGCGGGTTCGTTGCCCTCGCCGTTATGGCCGTGTGGACCGTGGTCACCGTCATCGCCTACGCCCATCAAGGTGGGCGCAGCCCGTGGCTGATCGGGGCCGACGTGGCGCTGGCCGCCCTGCTGGTCCTGAGCACCCGGCTGATCATCAGCGCGGCCCAGATCAACGCGGGTGCGCCGACGATCCCGGCCTCCTGGGCCGCCTCGTCGGTGCTCGCCTGCGCGGTCGCGGGCGGGCCGACCGGGGGGCTGGCCGGAGCGGCCGTGATCGTCGCGGCCGACCTGGCCGAGCGCCAGGCCCTGCCGCAGAGCACGTTCAGCAACTGCGTGCTCGTGCTCATCGCGGGCGGGGTCGGCGGCTACGTGGTGCAACTGGGGCTGCGAGCCGAGGCCGCCGTGGACAGCGCGGCCAGGCGGGAGGCCGCGATCGCCGAACGGGAGCGGATCGCCCGCGGCGTCCACGACTCGGTGCTGCAGGTGCTGGCACTGGTCAGCGCCCGGGGCCGGGATCTGGGCGGCGAGGCGGCCGAGCTGGCCCGGCTCGCCGGGGAGCAGGAGAGCGCGCTGCGGACCCTGGTGTCCGGCCCGTCCGTAGTCCGGCCGGCGGGCGGCCAGCTGGACCTGGCCGGCCTGCTCGGGCCGCTGGCCGGCGCTTCGGTGACGGTGTCCTGCCCGGCCGGAGCGGTCCTGCTGGCCGAGGGTCCGGCGCTGGCGCTGGCCGCGGCGACCGGCGAGGCGCTCGACAACGTCCGCAGGCACGCCGGGCCGGACGCCCTCGCGTGGGTGCTGGTCGAGGACGAAGGCGGTGCGGTAACGGTCAGCGTCCGCGACAACGGGTTCGGCTTCGCGCCGGCCCGGCTCGAGGAGGCCGAGGCCGCGGGCCGGCTCGGCGTGACGCAGTCGATCAAGGGACGGCTGCGGGACGTGGGCGGCAAAGCCTCGCTGACGTCCTCGCCGGGGCACGGAACCGAGGTGGAGCTGCGTGTGCCCAGAGTCTGACCACACCGCCCAGCACGACCCCGGCTCCCAGCACGCCGGACCGCGGGTGCGGGTGCTGGTGGTCGACGATCACCCGATCTGGCGGCAGGGCGTGGCCGACGGCCTGGAGCAGGCGGGGTTCGCCGTGGCCGGGACGGCGGGGGACGGGGCCCAGGCACTGCGGGTGGCCAGGGCCACCGGGCCGGGCGTTGTACTGCTCGACCTGAACCTGCCGGACATGTCCGGGGCGGCGGTGACGCGTCGGCTGCTCGCGGCCGATCCGGGAGTCCGGGTGCTGATTTTGTCGGCGAGCGGCGAGCGGCAGGACGTTCTGGACGCGATGACCGCCGGGGCGACGGGGTACCTGGTCAAGTCGGCGCAGATGCGCGAGTTGGTGGCCGCGGTGCGTTCCGTCGCGGCCGGCGAGGCGGTGTTCACGCCGGGGCTCGCCGGGCTGGTCCTGGGCGAGTACCGTCGGCTGGCCGCCGGGGCCGGTTCCCGGGCTGGCGCCGACGCCGCCGGCCAGCCAGCAGCCGCGCAGGCAGCAGCCAGGCAGCCAGCAGCCGGGCTGGACGCGGCCGCCTCGGGGCACGCGGCCGCCTCGGGGCACGCGGCCGCCTCGGGGCACGCCGCAGTCGGGGCTGCGCGCACCGGTGGCGACCTAGACGCGCCGGGCCTGGCGCGGCCGCGCCTCACCGAACGCGAGACCGAGGTCCTGCGCCTGGTGGCCAAGGGCATGACGTACCCGGAGATCGCGGCGCTGCTGGTGCTGTCGCCACGGACGGTTCAAAACCACGTCCAGAACACCCTGATCAAGTTGCAGCTCCACAACAAGGCCCAGCTAGTCCGCTACGCCCTGGAACAAGGCCTCGACTAGCCCGGAGCGCTCGTCGTCCGGCCGCAGCCGGACCTGGGCGAGCCGGCCTCGCACGCCCCATCAAACCTTGGCATCACACCCGTCACACCTCAACGAAGGTCATTTCGACTTTGCACGGGTTCGGTGGGGACGAATCGGTCCAAATTGGGTGATCAACTACACCGAACCCAATGCAAAGTCGGATGGATCAAGGAATGCAGGTGCTCAGGGGGCGGCGGGCGCGGGGGCGGCGGGGTTAGTGGGGCTAGTGGGGTTCGAGCACGGGCCGGGGCCGGCGCGGGAGCGGCCGGGGCCGACTGGGGCGGGGTTGAGGGGCGTTGGCGGGTGCGGGCCGGGGGGTTGAGGGTTGAGGGGTTTGAGGGGCTCGGCGGGAGCTAGGCGGGAGCTAGGTGGGGAGCTCGGCGGGAGTGGGCGGGTTCAGGTAGCGGCTGAGGTCGCAGCGGGAGGGGCGGCGGCGGGAGAGCGGTGACGGGCGCGCAGCAACGTGACGGCGAAGACCGTGAGGCCGGCCAGGACAGCGGCGGCGCCAAGGGCGAGGGCGGCGGGGTAGCCGAGGCTCGCGGCGACCAGTCCGCCGACGACGGAGCCGATCAGGCCGGCCAGGCCGCTGGCGGCGTTGAGCGCGCCCTGGGCATCGCCCTCGGCCTGCGGGCAAAGCTGGGCGGTCAGCGCGGGCGAGGCCACGCTCAGGAACGACCAGGCGAACATGACGCCCGCGAACGCGGCGAGCGGGACCGCCGCCGGGATGTGGCCGACCGCCGCGAACGCGGCCAGTGCCGCCAGCAGCAGCACGCGGGCGGCGAGCGAGCCGACGATTATCGTGACCGGTCCCCGGCGTCCGCAGGCCTTCCCGGCCACGATGAACAGGGGCAGGCTGACCAGCACGATGATCGCGAACGCGAGCGCCGAGGCCCGAGGCGGGACGCCAAAGGCGCGGGAGAACAGCACCGGGTAGAGCGCGAAGATGATCGCCGTGCCTGCGTAGGCGGGTATCCAGGCGGCCAGCATCCAGCCGAAGCCGCCCCGCATCAGGCGCACCGCGCTTCTCAGGCCGTCAAACGGCCGGTGTTGTTGGTGCAGATGGTGTATCCGTGACGGACTGGCCGGGCCCCACTCGCCGACGTGGCCGACGGACGCCAGGTGGTGACCGGCGCGAGCCCCGGGCCCGCCCGGCACGTCGGGCGATGATGCGGCGGGAGCCGGGGCGTTCGGGATCATGGGTTTGCTGCCGGTGACTCGCGGGATCAGCAGCGCGCCGAGCGGAACCGCGGCGGCGGGGACGAGCGCGGCGATCAGAAGTCCGGTGCGCGCGGTCAGCCCGCTGAGCCATGCGGCCAGGATCAGCGCGCCCCCCTGGCCGACGCTGAGAACGGTCTCGAGCCAGCCGAGGCGCTGGTTCCACTCGGGCTGCGGGCGGCGCTCGACGATCAGCAGGTTGGCGACGGTCACGGCGCCCGCGAACGCGCCGCCGTTGGCCAGCGCGAGCAGCAGCTGGAACGGCGCGCCGGCCAGCGGGAACAGCCACAGCGACACGGCGGAGACGGCCGCGCACATGATGGCCAGGAGGCGGTAGGCGTGGTATCGGTCGGCCAGGGCGCCGGTCAGCGGCGCGCCGAACGCCCCCAGGTTGAAGGCGCCCATGACCAGGCCCACGTGGCCGATTCCGTAGTGCACGGCGACCACCGGCAGCAAGATCGGCGCCAGTCCGACGGCGGTGCCGTTGATCAGGCCAAACGGGGCGAACCAGGGCTCGAGCAGGCGCCTCGGCCGGGCTGGGCGCGCCCCGGGATGGCCGGATTGCGGCGCCGTAGCGGATGCGCGGGCCGTCCGGCCCGCAGGCCCCGGCGCGCCGTCAGCCGTCACTGGCCTGGTCCGGGGCAGGCGGCATGGCGCGATGGTAACGCCGGGGAGTGCCCGCCGCCCGTGAATTGAAAGTCGTTCTCTGGGTATAGATGACGAGTAAGAGCTATATCTATAATCTGAATAGATATAGTAGGTTTCTGGAGCCCTAGCTCAGGCTCGTAAATCCCCTGGAGAGGCCATGGCGCTGCCAGACTTCTTCGTTGCGGGCGCGCCGAAGGCGGGCACGACCGCCGTTCATGCCGCGCTCGCACGGCATCCCTCGCTGTACATGTCCGCGGTCAAGGAGCCCAAGTTCTTCCTCACCGACGGGCCGCCGCCCGCCCGCGGCGGGCCAGGCGACGTGCAGACCTACCGCGAGCACGTCTGGCGCCGGGAGGACTACGAGGCCCTGTTCGGCCCGGCGCCGGCCGGCGTCCTGCGCGGCGAGTCGACGCCGTTCTACCTGTATAACCGGGAGGCCCAGCTCCGGATCCGGGCGCTGATCCCGCACGCCAGGCTGGTGGTGATCCTCCGGGACCCGGTGGAGCGGGCGCACTCGAACTGGACCCACCTGTGGTCGGCGGGCCTCGATCCGGTCGGCGACTTCGTGCTGGCGTGCGCCCAGGAACAGGAGCGGATCGAGGCCGGCTGGGCCGATTTCTGGCGCTACACCGCGCTCGGCCGCTACGGGGAACAGCTCGAGCACCTTTACTCGGTGTTCCCTCGGGAGCAGGTCCTGGTGTTCCGGTACCGGGCACTGATCGAGAGTCCGGCCCAGGTGCTGGACCGGATCTGCGCCTTCCTCGGCGTTCCGCAGGGCGTGGTGACCGAACTGCCGCGCGAGAACGTCACGGCTCACCCGGATCGGTCACTGCGGCACCGGGGGATGTCCAAGGCGATGCGCGTCGTCTCGTCGGCGGGCCGGATCGTGCCCGGCGCGTCGGCGCTGGCAGGCTCGCTGGAACGGTCTCTGCAGCAGGGCAGCCCGCCGCGGCAGCCGCTGACCTGGGAGCAGCGCCGGGCGTTGCTACCCCGGTTCGAGGCGGACATCAGGCTGCTCGAGGTCCTCACCGGCGAGGACTACGGCAACTGGCTGCAGCCGCGCGGCGATTCGGGCGGCCTGGTCGGCGCCAGACCCGCCGGGCAGCGGCAGGCACGCAACGGCCAGCCTCGCTCGTTCTGACCGCGGCTCAGCGCGGCTCAGCGCGGCTCAGCGCGGCTCAGCGCGGCGCGGCGCGGCTTGGCGGCGGCTCGCGCTGCCCGGCAGGTCAGCGCAGCTCGGTGCGCAGCTCGTGCGCGCCGTCCTCCCGTGACATCTCGTAGTAGAAGCGCTCGCGGGAGTCGCCGAGGTCGAGGATGCACAGGTAGCGCAGGGCACCGTCGCCGTAGGGAGACCGGGCGACCGGGCCGAACGCGGCCAGAGCGGACGGCCCGGCCCCGGTCGCGACGCCGGTCTGCTCCGTGAAGTTCGCCTCGGCGGTGGCGCGCCCGTCGTAATACGCGATGACCGTGCCCGGCGTCATCCGGACTGCGGTGACGCGCACGCCGCGCGCGTCCCACTGGCCCGGCCGCGGGCTGAGCGCGGTGCCCTGCCAGGTCCAGGTAATGCCGTCGGCGCTGAACGCGTAATCGGTGGTCATCCGGTCGGTGTGGTCGGGGTCGGCCAGCGGGTGCACGGACGCCCAGAGGTGCCACTTGTCCCCGTCGTGGATGATGACCGGGTCCTTGACCGCGCTGGTGGCGTCGCCCGGCAGCACCACCCGGGTGCGCCGGGGGTCGAAGGCGGCGGGATGGCTGGCCTCGAGCATCTCCACCCGCCAGTGCTTGGTGCCGGGCGTGGCGCAGCTCAGGTACAGCCGCCAGCCGCCATCAGGGAGCGCAACGAGCGCTGGCCGCTCCAGGGACTCGGCGCCGAGTTCGTCGCGGTCGATGGTGGCCACGGTCTCGAAGCGCTCGCCGTCCGTCGAGCGCGCCACGACCACCGCGTAGCCGCGTCCCAGCCCTTCCGGGCGACGCACGCGGTAAGCCAGATAGATCTCTCCACGGCTGCGGGCGACGCTCGGCGCACCCGCCCATGTCCCTTCTCCTAGCCCGGGGGGTGCGACCGCCACGACAGAGCGCTCGGGCCGCGGCATGAGGGTGGCTACATTCGCCACAGTTTCTTCAGGGATCACAATCGGCACTTTAGATGATGCGCAGCGATGCTCAGGGCGGATCGCGGCCGATGAAACCGCCTCTGACCTGGGCGTGAGCCCACCGGGAGGCCAGGAACGCGAAGAGTTGCCTGGTCGTTTCGCGTGCTGGTCGGTGGCATGGGAGCCGGTTCGCCGGGCAGTCTGTTGTCCATGAGCCCGCATCCCCCGCCGGGCGCCCCTGGCGTGGCGCCGCGTTCCCGGGCGTGGCGCGCCCCGGCCTTCGTTATCGGTGTCGTCGCGTTGGCGGCGGTCGCGTCAGTGGCCCTGAGCGCGGCGACGGGAAGTACTGGTCCCGGTCAGGGCGCCCGGACCAGCGCGGTGTCGGTCACCGCCGGATCCGTGTCAGCGGTCGACCTTCAGGACGTCCCCGGACAGCTCACCATCGTGACGTCCGCGACTGGCCGGGTTACGCTGACCGGCCGGCTGGACTGGGCCGGCCGCGGCGCCGCGGCCGGCACGCAGTCCAGGTCCGGGCGCCTTCTGCGTCTGTCCTATCGCTGTGCCGCGGCCAGCCCGTGTACCGCGGACCTGCGGCTGACCGTGCCGAGGCGCACCGCGATCACGTTGCGCCAGCCGTCGGGTCATGTCGTCATGTCCGGGCTGGCCGGTCCGCTGCGGATCAGCGCCAGCAGCGTGGACATCATGGCCACGGGCCTGCGCTGCCCGTCGCTGGATGCCGCGATCACCTCCGGACACCTGGGCGCCTGGTTCGACGCCGCGCCGCGCCAGGTGAACATCTCGCTGACCTCGGCACAGGCCACGCTCTGGCTGCCCGGCGGCGCTCCTTACGCGGTGACCGACCAGGTCACGTCGGGCTTCATCCATGTCGGCGTGCCGCAGGCGAGCGGCGCGCCGCGGTCGCTGACCGCGCGCATAACGTCGGGGGAACTCGACCTGCAGACCCGCTGAGCTGAGCTGGTTCAGCTAGCAGCGGCCGCATGCTCGGCCGTGCGGACCGGGTTGAGCGGCGCGAGGTCGATGCCGGGCGGCTGAACCAGGGCGACGCGGGCGGCGATGGCGCCCGCGTACGGGCCCATGGTCAGCCCGTTCGCGCCGAGGCCGGTCGCGACCACCAACCGGTCGACGCCCGGCACCGGGCCGAGCAGCGGCCGGGCGTCCGGGCCCACCGGGCGGAAACCAACCCTCGTCTCCAGGTAGCTGGAGCCGGCCAGGCCCGGTGCCGCGGCCAGCGCGTGCCGCAGGACCTCCTGCAGGCCGGCCGCCGTCACCCGGTTGTCGAAGCCCGCGCCCTCCTCCCGGGTGGCCCCGGCAACCACCCGGGACCCCTCGAATGCCAGCAGGTAGTGGCTGCTCCCGGCGGGCAGCACCACGGGCCAGCGGCCGGTGTCGGCGGGCTCGACCGACAGGTGGACGATCTGGCCCCGCTGCGGCGTCACGGCCACGGGGACGCCGGCCGGCTCGAGAAACGAGCCGGTCCACGCGCCGGTCGCGGCGACGACGGCATCGGCCTCGATGACCTGTCCCTTGACCATCACGCCGACCGCCCGGCCTCGCTCGCAGACCAGCGTGGCGCGGCCGGCTGTAATGACCGCGCCGCGGGCCACCGCTGCCCTGGCCAGGGCATCCGCCAGGCGCCGGCCGTCCACCCGGCAGGCGCCCGCGACCGAGACGGCGGAGCGATCCTCGCGCAACGGCGGAAAAAGGACGCGTGCCTCGGCACCGGTCAGCGCGCAGACGTCGCCGATCTCGGGCGCGCCCGCCCGGCGGGCCAGCAGCCGCTGTCGCACGCCGTGCTCCTCGTCCTCGGAAGCGACCTGGATCAGCGCGCCGACCTGGCGGTATCCCACGTCGGCCAGGCCGCGCTCGGTGAGCTCGCCGACGAGTCCGCGAAGGTACCTGACCGATGCGCAGGCCAGGTCGTACCAGACCGGGTCGTCCGCCAGGGCCGACGTCCACGGGCACACGATCCCGGCGCCAGCCGCCGTGGCCTGGCCGGGTATCGCCGCGTCCGCCAGCAGCACCTCGGCACCCAGGCAGCTCGCCGTGTAGGCGCAGCTAGCTCCGACGACCCCCGAGCCGACCACGATCACCCGCATGCGGATCCTTCCCGGCGCTTCCCGGCGCGGACGAGTGCCGCCTCTTGCATCCTGCCCGCGAGCGGGCCCGCCCATGCGCGGCCCGCGGGCGAACGACCGGGGGCGGACAAGAAGCGCGCGCCCGGGTCAGCCTCTGTCCGCGTCCTCGCCCCGGCGCGGGCCTGGGGTCGGTGCGTCCTCGGGCGGAGCGATGACGTGCACGTCGATCCCGAACGCGCCGGCCTCGCGGATGATGCGCGCCACGTTGAAACCACCGCCGATGAGCTGCTGCCAGCGGCTGCGCCCGCTCGCGCCGATCACGATCTGGGTGATCTGGTGCTCGCGGGCGAACCTGGCGATGGCCCGGGCGGCATCGTCCTCGTGGATCTCGTGCCAGCGCGCTCCCACGTCCGCCGTCAGCTCCTGCAGCGCACCGATCGCCCTGCGGTCCGCCGCGCGGGTCGTGTCGCTGGTGACGACGTACAGGACGTCGAGATCCGCCTTGACCCGCGAGGCGATCCGAGCCGCCCGGCGCAGCAGCGCGCCGGCATCGGCGGTCCCCGGCAGGGCGACCAGGATGCGCTCGGTCGTTTCCCAGACGGGATAGGCCTCGCGCTGTCGCAGGTGTTCGAGGAGCTCCTCGTCGGTCTCGTCAGCCAGGAACCTCAGCGCCATCTCGCGCAGCGCGATCAAGTTGTCGGTGCGGAAGAAGTGACTGAGGGCCTGCGCCACCCGATCCTGTGGGTAGATGTTGCCGTGCAGCATCCGGCGGCGCAGTTGCCACGGCGAGGAGTCGACCAGCTCGATCTGGTCCGCCCGGCGCAGCACCCAGTCGGGCACTCGTTCCCGCACCTTGACCCCGGTCATGAGCTCGACCTCGTCGGCGATGCTCTCCAGGTGCTGGATGTTGACGGTGGTGATGACATCGATCCCGGCGGCGAGGACGTCCAGGACGTCCTGCCAGCGCTTGTCGTGCGGCCCGGATCCAGGCACGTTGGTGTGGGCGAGCTCGTCGATCAGGGCGATCCTCGGATGCCTGCGCAGTACCGCGTCGAGGTCCATCTCCTCGAGGCGGCTCCCCCGATACTCGACCGTCTTCCTCGGAATGACCTCCAGCTCGCCGATGCAGTCGTAGGTGCGCTGGCGCCCGTGACACTCCACGAAGGCGATGGCCACGTCGGCGCCGCGGTCCTTCCGGCGCTGCCCCTCGCCGAGCATCGCGAACGTCTTGCCCACGCCAGCGGCCGCGCCGAGGTACACGCGGAAATGGCCCCGCGCCTCCGCCGGGCCGGCGGTATCGGCCTTGGCTGTCCGCGCCTCGGTCAGGCCCGTGCCCCCGGACCCGCTGATCCTCGTCTGCTCAGCCACGCCGACTCCCCATCTTGCCTGCTCATCAGCTTCCTGCCCGGTTCGAGTCAACTGTGCTGCCTGGCCGTCGGTAAGGCCTAGAAACGCATTCCTAACGCCCAGGCTCCGATCTCACACGGCACGCCAACAAAGCCCGGCCCACGTTGCCGCCGGGCGCTGGTTCTGCGGTACGGAAGCTTTCATCGCCCCGGGCGGCGAGCCAGCGCTCACTTTCCGTTGATGATCGGTAACGTTCCGAAAGAGGGCGCTGAGATTTCGTCAGTTTAGGCCTGGCGCCCTCCGGCCCGGCTCAGCGTCCAGCCGTTGCCGCCTAATCCGCAAGCTGGAGCGCGCATGACCGTCGTCGAGGGTCTTCTCCTCGGTCTGTCCGTCCTCGTATTCGTCTACCTGGGCATCGCGATGTTCAAGCCCGAGTGGTTCTAGCTCACGGGGACCGGCATGGAAGACGTCACACTGGTCGCCGTCATCGTCGTGTTCTTCGTGGCGGCGGCACTGCTGGTCAGGCTCCTGGACGACATGATCGGGCACTCGGCCGACGAACCGGACCCGCAAGACGAGGCGCCGGAACATGAGCCGCAGCCGGGCTGGCCCGGATGAGCGACCCGGAAGAGCGCGGCGGGGTCACCGCGCCTCCGGCAGAGACCCGGCCGCCGAAGGCCCGCAGACGGCCCGGCCGCGGGATGCTGGAACCGAAGATCATGCGCCGCGCCGCCATCGAGGCGTTCGTGAAGCTGGACCCGCGGAAGATGATCCGCATCCCGATCATGTTCGTCGTCGAGGTCGGCGCCGTCGTCACCGCGGTGCAGTTCGTCGCGCACCCCAGCCTCTTCGTCGGGCTGATCACCTTGTGGCTGCTCGCGACCGTCCTGTTCGCCAACTTCGCGGAGGCGGTCGCCGAGGGGCGCGGCAGGGCGCAGGCGGACACGCTACGTCGCAGCCGCAAGGAGACGACCGCTCTGCGGCTGCGCTCCGACGGCTCGACCGAAGAGATCCCCTCGTCCGGGCTGCACGCGGGCGACCTGTGCCTGGTAATGGCCGGGCAGGTGATTCCCGGCGACGGCGACGTGGTGGAGGGGATGGCCGTCATCGACGAGGCGGCGGTCACCGGGGAGTCCGCGCCGGTGATCCGCGAGTCTGCCGGCGACCGCTCCGCAGTCACCGGAGGCACGATCGTGCTGTCCGATCAGATCAAGGTCCGGATCACGTCCAACCCGGGCGAGACATTCCTCGACCGCATGATCGGCCTGGTCGAGGGGGCGAGCCGGCAGAAGACGCCCAACGAGGTCGCGCTCGGCATCCTCATCGCCGGGCTGGCGCTGATCCTGCTGGTCGTCGTCGTCACGCTGCAGCCGTTCGCGGTCTACTCCAAGGCGATCCAGACCACCGCCGTGCTCGTCGCGCTGGTTGTCTGCCTGGCCCCGACCACGATCGGCGGCCTGCTCTCGGCCATCGGCATCGCCGGCATGGACCGGATGGTGCAGCGCAACGTGCTCGCGATGTCCGGCCGCGCCGTCGAGGCGGCCGGAGACTGCTCGACGCTGCTGCTGGACAAGACCGGCACGATCACCTATGGGAACCGCCTGGCCAGCGAGTTCGTCCCGGCCAGCGGCGTGACCGACGCCGAACTGGGCAGGGCGGTACTGCTGGCCAGCATGGCTGACGAGACACCCGAGGGACGCTCCATCGTCGAACTGGCCGAGCGCCGCTACGAGCAGGCCGCACCGGACCTGACCGGCGCCGAGATGATCCCGTTCGCGGCTCAGACCCGGATGAGCGGCGTCGACCTGGCGGGTCGCCAGGTTCGCAAGGGCGCCGCCGAGTCGGTCCGGCAGTGGGTGGAAGGGCTCGGCGGCGCGGTCCCCGGCGATGTGGACCCGGTGGTACGGCGGATCGCGGAAAGCGGCGGAACGCCCCTGGTGGTTTCGGACGGGCCGCGGGTGCTCGGCGTGATCCACCTCAAGGACACGGTCAAGCAGGGCATGGTCGAGCGGTTCGCGGAACTGCGCAACATGGGCATCCGGACCGTCATGATCACCGGCGACAACCCGCTGACGGCGGGGGCCATTGCCCGGGAGGCCGGTGTCGACGACTTCCTGGCGGAGGCAACGCCCGAGCAGAAGGTAGCGCTGATCCGGCGCGAGCAGCGTGGCGGGCACCTGGTCGCGATGACCGGCGACGGCACCAACGACGCGCCGGCGCTGGCGCAGGCCGACGTCGGCCTGGCGATGAACACCGGCACCCAGGCCGCCAAGGAGGCGGCGAACATGGTGGACCTCGACTCCAACCCGACCAAGCTCATCGAGGTCGTTGAGGTGGCCAAGCAGTTGCTGATCACGCGCGGATCGCTGACCACGTTCTCCATCGCGAACGACGTTGCCAAGTACTTCGCGATCGTCCCGGCGATGTTCGTGGTGGTGTATCCGAAGCTCGAGGTCCTGAACCTGATGCGCCTCAACAATCCGCATGCCGCGATCCTGTCCGCCGTGATCTACAACGCGCTGATCATCCCGGCGCTGATACCGCTGGCGCTTCGCGGGGTGAAGTTCCGGCCGCTCGACGGGGCCGCCATCCTGCGCCGCAACAGCCTCGTCTACGGCGTCGGCGGAATCATCACCCCGTTCGTGTCCATCAAGCTCATCGATCTGGTCCTGACCGCGATCGGCATCCACTGACATGCGCCGCCACCTGCCTGCCGCCGTCGTGTTGCTCGTGATCGTGACGGTGGTGCTCGGTTTCGGGTACCCCTACCTGGTCACGGGCCTGTCTGATGCGCTGTTCCGGAACCAGGCGGACGGCTCTCCCGTCTACCGCGGCGGCAAGCTGATCGGGTCGTCGCTGCTCGGCCAGGAGTTCGCCAACGCCAAGGGAAGCCCGCTGCCCCGGTACTTCCAGCCGCGCCCGTCGCAGGCCGGCACCGGGTACGACGGCAGCGACAGCGCCGCCTCGAACCTCGGGCCGTCGAACCCGCTGCTCGTCGGGTTCGTGCCGGGCGTCAACACGGTCGGGCTGAACGGCAAGACATCGCGGACCAATCCCTTCGCGACACCGGCCGACCCGGCGTGCGTCCCTGTCGATCCGTCCGGGATGCCGGTAACCAGCCCGGTGCCCGGCCAGCGGTACGCCAGGAACGCCGACGGGTCGTATGTCTGCGACCCCGGCACGATCCCGGAGCGCGCGCTCGCCTACCGGAAGTTCAACGGCCTTCCTGCGGGCTCCTCGGT
>Ga0335072_10011671_pt1 | contig 12583 bp, 13 predicted proteins | sample Lox_Sample_21_FD_206725 | JGI IMG/M metagenome (GOLD analysis project Ga0335072, IMG submission 206725) | Soil microbial communities from Loxahatchee National Wildlife Refuge, Florida, United States - Lox_Sample_2.1 | ecosystem: Environmental > Terrestrial > Soil > Wetlands | place: USA...
CACAACCGCGTTCCCGGGCGGCTTCTCACGGTTGTCGGCGGTCCGATGCCGTTCGGGGTTGAATGGTTCGTTTGGCGCGGCAACAAAAGGTGTGAGACCGATGCGGCGGACGGTGCCACGGCAGGCGTTCTGGAAATTCGTGAGCGGCTCGGCAAATTTCGGATCGCCGGTGCGGACAGCAGCGGCGTGCAGAGCAAAAACATGGTCGAGAACCCGCACGAGCACCTGTAGCCATTCGACTTCGCCGCGCCGGAGTTTTTCAACTTCGAGCCGAAGCGCGGCCTTCTCGCGATCATTCATCTTATCCATGAACTCGGAAAATCCCTGAACTTCGGCAGCCATGCGGTCGGTGATTTGTTTGGCGCCGGCGGAGGTTTTTTCCGCCTGCATTTGCGCGTTGACCCATTCGTTGGTGGCGGCGCCGATTTGCGCGGCAAGTTTTTCCAGGTTCTGGATTTTTTCCGCAACGGCGCCCAGTGCGTTGACTTCGAGCAAGCGGCACGCCGCGCGATAATCGAGAATGAACGGCATCGTGCCGACGACGGCACCAAGCGCAGCGGCGGCAAAACAGGCGAGGATTTCCGCTTCACCGATTGGATGCGGCGAGCGCCAGATGATGAAATAGGCGAAACCAAGCAGGAGCAGATCACCGATCAAGAACGGCAATTTGGGGACTTTCAATTTGGTCGCAGCGTTCATCTTCCCGAGTTTCAAGGAAATCCGCTGCAAAGGCAAGCAAACGGAAATTGCTTTCTGCTCGACTAATGGCGCGCAAAATAAATCATTGGACGTGCCCATTTGCGTCATCTTCAACCCGGCGGCCCGCGGCTACAAGGCGCGGCGTTTCCGCCGCAACCTCGATGAGATTGGCGGCCAGTGTGCGCTGAAGGCCACCGCCGCGCCGGGCGACGCACGCCGGTTGGCGACGGAAGCCATCGCCGACGGCTTTGATTTAATTGTCGCTGCCGGCGGCGACGGCACGGTCAACGAAGTGCTCAACGGCATCGGCGACGCACCGAACGGATTTGAACGGGCGCGGCTCGGCGTCTTGCCGCTGGGGACGGTCAATGTCTTTGCGCGTGAATTGAAAATGCCATTTCGTCTGGTGCCCGCTTGGGAGGTTTTGCAACGCGGACGCGAGATTAAAATTGACCTGCCATGCGCGGAGTATTCGGCGGGCGGCGGGCGGCAGCGGCGTTATTTTGCCCAGCTTGCCGGCGGAGGTTTGGACGCGCGCGCGATTGAGCTGGTGGATTGGCAGCAGAAGAAAAACGTCGGGCTGCTGGCCTACATTATTGCCGGGTTGCGGGCCTTGCGGGAGAAAAAGCCGCAGGTTACGGCGCGCGCAAACGGGCAAAGCTTTTCCGGCGAATTGATTTTAATCGGCAACGGAAAATTCTACGGTGGGTCGCTCGATATTTTTCCGGCGGCGGACTGGCGGGACGGGCGGCTGGATGTCTGCGTGGTTCCGCGCGTGGATTTTCCGACGTTGTTTCGCTGCACGCCGGGCTTGCTCACGCGGCAGGGCTTGCCGGAGAAGGTTCCACAACGATTTTGCGCGGAAAAATTTGAACTGACCGGCGAACCCGCTGCGGCATTTGAACTGGACGGCGAATGGGTGGGAAAATTGCCGGTGACATTTTCAGTCGCGCGGGAAAAATTGCGCGTGGTTTGCTGAAACTGGTGGGTTGGCAGGGACTCGAACCCTGGACCAATGCCTTAAAAGGGCACTGCTCTACCAACTGAGCTACCAACCCATCCAAATTTTGCGCCAACTCGAATTGTCGAACGCGCAGTATGCCTTGTTGAGACGCGGTGACAAGCAGTTTCGCGGCGGTCACCGGCTATTTTGTGCCCAGTTTGACGCCATCAAGTTCCAACCTCAACGCGTGCAAGGAAAGGTTGATGTCGCAGATGAAGGCGATGAGTGAAGCGAACAGCGATACCATGCAACCCACAAAAATCAGCCCAATCAAAATTCCCTGCTGCGATTGCAACAGCGCGGTCACAAACAGCGTGATGATCAACACCGCCGCCAGCGACGCGCTCGTGGCTGCCAGGATGATGCTCAAGCGGATGATTTTTGCACGACGATAAATAATTGCCACCTGCGCGAGCGTCGGGGCGTGTTCGTCTTCGGCGCGTTCGGCGAGGTCGTGCTTCAACTGCCGCGCGCGGTCAATGGCGCGTCCCAGCCGGTTCGTCAGCGTGAGCAGCAACAGGCCGACGCCGGAAATGAGGATTACCGGGCCGATGGCTTCCTGTAATTCCGGAATGATTCGTTCGAGCGAGGTCGTTGGTGGCATTTTTAGATTACATTGTTGCCGCTCGCGCGCCGCATGGCAAGCGTTGGAGCGACAATGTGTTGCATGTTATTGCCGGTTTTATTCCAGCATTTTTATTGTGGGAAGCTTACCATAGCCATGCTGCCACGGCTTTACTTCTTTTGTCTTTTGCTTCGCAACTTTTGCTTTGCAACTCCGGATTTTCGTTTTTTCGGCGCAGCAATAAACGATGCGTTTCGGCCAATAGGCGGAAAGCGCCGCGTGATGGCCGGAAGCATAATTGATGTGACAGTTGAGCGCATGAAGCGCGTATTATATGACAAGATTACCGAAAATATGTCTGGCGGTTTCCATGGTGATGTTTGCCATCGGCTCCCTCATTTGGGCCGGTTGCGTCAATGTCGCACCGGCACTGACGCTGGTGATGCCAGTGGGCGCCATCGCGTTTGGGATGTTTATGATCACGCTCATGCTGGAAAAAGAAATGGCCGGATTTGACGCCGAAGAAGCGGAGAAAAGGTTGAAACCCATTCCCGTTCGGCCTGAAGAAAATAAATTACCGCATGATCGCTGAACTCGCATCGCTGGCGCATCCCGCCGACAAGCCCGCTCTGGCTCCTTCCGGCACGGTGTTTGGCCACCCGCGCCAGTTGTTGGGAAACCGTTTCGTCTATACGGTCATTTCACCGCGTGCGCGCGGGTTGTCCATTGGCGTGAACATGAATCCGGACCGGCGCTGCAATTTTAACTGCCGGTATTGTGAAGTGGATCGCGCCAAGCTCCCGTTGGAAAAATTGCTGGACGTGGAAGTGATGGCGGACGAATTGCAGCACACACTGTGGCTGGCCTGTTCCGGCGAATTGCGGAATTATCAGGGCTATCGTCAAGCGCCCGGCGATTTGCTCGAGTTGCGGCAGGTGGCCTTGAGCGGAGACGGTGAGCCAACGCTTAATCCAAATTTTCTTGATGTCGTCCGCGCTGTTGTCCACGCGCGCGCGCTGGGACGATTTCCATTTTTCAAAATCGTGCTGTTGACCAACGCGACCGGACTGGATTCGCCGCCGGTTCAAGAAGGGTTGAAGTTGTTCACGCAGGCCGATGAAATCTGGGCCAAGCTCGACGCGGGAACGCAATTTCACATGAACCGCGTGAATCGCGCAAATTGTTCGCTGGAAAAAATCCTGGCAAACATACTTCTGGTCGCGCGGCAACGGCCGGTGATCATTCAAAGTTTGTTTCCGCTGCTGGAGCCTGGCGAGCCGACGGTGGAGGAAGTCGAGGAATACGCACAGCGGTTGAATGAACTGAAGCTGGCAGGCGCGCAAATTCCGCTGGTCCAGATTTATTCCGCCTCACGCCCGACGACACATCCTGAATGCGGGCATTTGCCGCTGAAGGCGCTGGCGCAAATCGCCCAGCGCGTGCGCGAAGTCAGCGGATTGAAGGCGGAGGTTTTTTGACCGGCGGTGGCTGGCGAAATCTATAGTAATTAGCATAAAAATGTTCATGGAAATCAGCAGCAACACACTGGCGGCGCAGCCTTTTTTCAAAGGGCTGTCCACGCCGCAGCTCGAACTGTTGCTGGGTGATTCCATGCCGGTTGAATTTCCCGCCGGCAAATCCATTTTTCGCGAAGGCCAGTTGGCCAACCGCTTTTACCTCATCCTCGAAGGTGAAATCGCGCTGGAGTCAGCGGCGGGTGAAAGGGACAACGAGCCGGAATTGATCCAGACCCTCGGCGCGGGTGACGTGCTGGGCTGGTCGTGGCTGTTCCCGCCGCATTACTGGCATTTCGACGCGCGCGCGGCGACACCGGTCACGGCCATCTTTTTTTACGGCACACGCTTGCGCGAACAATGCGAGTCCGACCACGAACTCGGCTACGAATTGATGAAGCGAACCGCGGAAGTCGTCATTGGACGGTTGCAAGCCACGCGCCGCCGGCTGCTGGAACGCAAGGCAAGTCTTCTGGTTTGACGTCACCGGTGGTGCCGGCGATTTGCGGGTTTGACCTAGAAAGACCTAAGGGTTTTTCTTATCTCACCTAGTTATTTCCCTTAATTAAAATCAGGCTGAACCCCAATTGTTTCTGTTGTCGACTTAACTTATTTTGCTCTCGCCAAAGCAAAATTGGCACAAAGAGAAAGAAGACGTTTATGGCAAAGCAATTGATTGAAACATTGGCGGGCTCAAAAATTTATCAGGACTACGAACGTTCCTTCAGCGAAGCGACCGGCCTGCCGGTGGCGCTGCGCCCGGTCGAATCGTGGCAGCTCCCGCACCACGGCAAACGTTTTGAGAATCCTTTCTGCGCGATGATCGCGGAAAAAAGCCGCGCCTGTGCCGCGTGCCTGCAAATGCAGCAACGGCTTTCCGAAACTGCCGCGCGCGCGCCACGCACCATCACCTGCCCTGCCGGTTTGTCGGACGTTGCCGTGCCGGTGCGGATGGGCGACCAGTTGCTTGGCTTTCTGACCACGGGCCAGGTGTTTTGCAAAAGGCCAACCGCAGCGCAATTCAACCGCACGGCCAAGCTGCTGGCCGAATGGGGCGTGAAGACGAACCTCAACCAATTGCGTGATGCTTATTTTGACACGCGCGTCCTGTCGGCGCGCCAGCACGAATCAGTCGTAAAACTCCTGACCATTTTCGCCGAACACCTTTCCATGGTCAGCAACCAGATTTTAGTCCAGCAACAAAACGCCGAGCCGCCGCTCATCGTGCGCGCCAAGCAATATATCACCGAACACCAGACCGAGGAGATTACGCTGGCGCAGGTCGCCAAATCCGTCCACACCAGCAAATTTTATTTCTGCAAAATGTTCCGGCGCGCGACCGGCATCAATTTTACCGACTACCTTTCGCGTGTGCGCACCGAGCGGGCAAAAAATCTTCTGCTCAATCCGAATCTGCGCGTGAGCGAAATCGCCTACGAAGTCGGGTTCCAGTCGTTGACGCATTTTAACCGCGTGTTCAAGCGGATTCTTGGCCGGTCGCCGTCCGATTATCGCGTGCAGGTTGCGCGTGTGTGAGCCACCTTCTTTTCGCGTGTTTCGCCGCCGGATTTTATTATTATCCGGCGGATGAAAGATTACCGTCGGTTGACGCGCGCCGAACTGGTTGAACTCGTAGGAGAATTGCAAAAAAAAGCAATGGCCAACGAAGCGCAACAAGCCCGGCAGACCGACGCCTTGCGCGACGGTGCCGAACGGCTGCGCGCGATTCTGGAGACGGCCGTCGAAGGCATCATCACCATTGACGGGCGCGGCATCATCGAGTCCTTTAACCCGGCGGCGGAAAAAATTTTTGGATATTCGGCGCGGGAAACCATCGGCGAAAATGTCAAGATGCTCATGCCGGCGCCGTATCGGCACGAACACGACGGTTATCTCGCCGATTATCACCGCACCGGCCAGGCGAAAATCATCGGCATCGGCCGCGAGGTTGTGGGTCGGCGCAAGGATGGCACTGTTTTCCCGATGGATTTGTCCGTGAGTGAAGTTCGGCTGGCCAATCGGCAGATCTTCACCGGCTTTGTGCGCGACACGACGGAGCGAAAACGGCTGGAGCGGGAAATCATTGAAGTCAGCAACCGCGAGCAGCAGCGCATTGGACAGGATTTGCATGACGGTTTGGGGCAGGAACTGACTGGTATCGAACTGATGTGCCAGGTGCTCGAACAAAAATTGGCGGCGAAATCCAAGGCCGAGGCCAGGCAGGTCGGCGAAATCGGGCAGCATATCCGCGATGCCGTTTTGCACACGCGCAAGCTGGCGCGCGGGCTTTCGCCGGTGGAATTCGAAGCCAACGGTCTGATGTCGGCGCTCACCGAATTGTCCTCGCATGTGCAAAAGATGTTTCGCATCGAATGCCGTTTGGAGTGTCCCGAACCGGTTTTAATCCAAAACAACGTGGCGGCGACGCATTTATATCGTATTGTTCAGGAAGCCATCAACAATGCCATCAAGCACGGCAAGGCAAAAAAAATTCTGATTTCGCTGAAACCGGCGGTTGACCGGTTTGCGCTGGCCGTGACCGACGACGGCGTCGGCTTTTCCGATGAAACCAAAAAGGATGGTGGCATGGGTTTGAACATCATGAAATATCGTGCGGGCATCGTGGACGCGGCGCTGGAAGTGCGCTCGGGCGCTGGAGGAGCGGGCACGACGGTCACATGCGTCTTTCGGAAGAATTTATGAGCAAAAAATCCGCGGCGAAGGACGCGAGACGCATTTTGATCGTGGACGACCACCCGATGATGCGGCAGGGTCTCGCCCAACTCATTGGCGCGGAGCCGGACTTGGCCGTTTGCGGCGAGGCGGAGAATGCCGAGCGCGCACTCGACGTCATTGGCCGCTTGAAACCCGACTTGGTGCTGGCGGACATTTCATTGCCGGGCAAGAGCGGGCTGGAATTGATCAAGGATTTTCAGTCCATGCAGCCCGGGCTGCCGGTGCTGGTGATTTCCATGCACGACGAATCGCTTTATGCCGAGCGCGTCCTGCGGGCCGGCGGGCGCGGCTACATCATGAAGCAGGAGGGCGGCAAGAAACTGATGCAGGCCATCCGGCAAGTGCTCGAAGGACGAATTTACGTCAGCGACAAAATATCGGCGGAGATTCTGGAAATGTTTTCCGGTCACCGCGCTGCCACGGAAGGTTCGCCAGTGGATAAATTAAGCGACCGGGAGTTTGAAATTTTCCGGCTCATCGGCGAAGGCTGGAACACGCGAGAAATTGCCGGCAAACTTTACTTGAGCGTCAAGACGGTCGAAGCTCACCGTTTGAATATCAAGGAAAAATTGAAACTGAAATTGGCTTCCGAGTTGATACGATTTGCCGTCCGATGGGCGGAATCGCAGAACGATGGAAGATAGTTAAAAATGCGTGACAGCATTGCAAGTTGTCCGCAAATTGACGTGATGATGAAAGCCGCAAGAAGCATATGGATGTTTTAACCCTATCCCGCATCCAGTTCGGATTGACAATTGCGTTTCATTACCTGTATCCGCCGTTAAGCATCGGGCTGGGCGTGGTGCTGGTCTGCATGGAAGGGCTTTGGCTCAAGACCAAAAATCCGGTGTATCACCAGATGGCACGGTTCTGGACCAAGGTCTTCGCGCTCACGTTTGCCATCGGCGTGGCAACGGGTATCGTGATGGAATTTGAATTCGGCACGAATTGGGCGGCTTATTCGCGCTTCGTCGGCGACGTCTTCGGCAGCGCGCTGGCGGCGGAAGGCATTTTCGCGTTCTTCCTCGAATCCGGTTTTCTTGCTGTGCTGCTGTTCGGCTGGGACAAGGTCAGCCGCAAGGTGCATTTCTTCTCGACGTGCATGGTGGCGCTCGGCGCGCACTTCAGCGCAGTGTGGATTATCGTCGCCAATTCATGGATGCAGACGCCAGCGGGTTATCACGTCGTGATGCACGACGGCGTGATGCGCGCCGAAGTCACGGATTTTTGGCAGGTAGTTTTCAATCCGTCCACGCTGGAGCGGCTTTCGCACACGGTTTGCGGTGCGTGGTGCACTGGGGCATTTCTTGTAGTGAGCGTCAGCGCGTGGTATTTGCTCAAGCGGAAACATCTTGAATTTGCCCGCGCTTCGTTGAAGGTCGGTCTGTCCATTGCGCTCATCGCGTCGTTGTTGCAGGCGGTCACCGGGCACGCCAGTGCACAAGGCGTGGCGAAGAACCAGCCGGTCAAGCTCGCTGCGTTTGAGGGACTTTACAACACCGAATCAAACGCGCCGCTCACGGTCATTGGCTGGGTGGATGAAACAGACCAAAAAGTTATCGGCCTCCAGATTCCGGATATGTTGAGTTTTCTGGCTTTCAACAATTTCCACGCTCAGGTCACCGGCCTTGATTCGGTTGCGCCGGATGACCGGCCGCCGGTCGAGGCGTGTTTCATGTTTTTTCATGGCATGGTGGCCATCGGCTTCACGATGATTGCGATTGCCGCGCTCGGCTTTTTGTATTTTCGCAATGGCACGCTGCACGAGCGACGCTGGCTCCTCTGGGTTTTGGTGTTCTCGGTATTGTTGCCGCAGATTGCGAACCAGCTCGGGTGGTTTGCCGCCGAAGTTGGCCGTCAACCGTGGATTGTTTATGGAGTGATGAAAACGCCGGAAGGCCTTTCCAAAATTGTGCAGGCCAACGTCGTGCTCACGTCGCTGATTTTGTTCACGATCATTTATTTCCTGCTCTTCGCAGTTTTCATTTATCTGCTGAATGACAAAATCCAGCATGGCCCGGACGAACAGGATCTGACGCCGTCCGGCAAACTGGCTTTGCCGAATGAATTGACCCGCCAACCCAAATCATGAATCTCGATTTAAATTCCATCTGGTTCATCCTCGTCGGCGTGTTGTTCACCGGCTATGCGATGCTCGATGGTTTCGACCTTGGCATCGGTGCGTTGCATTTGTTCACCAAGGACGACACCGAGCGGCGCATCCTCATTAATGCCATCGGCCCGGTTTGGGACGGCAACGAAGTCTGGCTCGTCACCGGTGGCGGCGCGTTGTTCGCTGCATTTCCAGACGTTTATGCGACCGTGTTCTCCGGCTTTTACCTTGCGTTCATTCTGCTGTTGTTCGCGCTGATTTTCCGCGCCGTGGCCATCGAATTCCGCAGCAAACAGCCGATGCGCTGGTGGCGGCAGATGTGGGATATCGGCTTTTCCGCCGGCAGCATCGTGTCAGCGTTGCTCATCGGCGTGGCGATGGGCAACATCGCCTGGGGCGTGCCGATTGACGCGAACGGCGAATTCGCCGGAACGTTTCTCGGCTTGCTGAAACCGTATCCGCTGTTAATCGGCGTCACGACCGTGGCGCTGTTCATGATGCACGGCGCGATTTACGGCCTGATGAAAACCGAGGGCGCGCTCCACGACAAACTCCGCGGCTGGGCGATGAATTGCATCATCTTCTTCGTCATTTGCGCCGCCATCACGACGATGGCCACGTTGCTCTATGTGCCGCACATGGCCGAGCGCGTGCGGGAAAACCCATGGCTGTTCAGTATCGCGTTGGCGAACATGCTGGCCATCGCCAACATCCCGCGCGAATTTTATCACGGCCGCGACTGGAAAGCTTTTCTGTCTTCGTGCGCAACCATGCTCACGCTGATGGCGCTGTTCGGCCTCGACCAGTATCCAAACCTCGTCTTCAGCCAACCGAATCCGGAGAACAGCCTGACGATTTACAACGCCGCGTCGTCGTCAAAGACGCTCGGGATCATGCTCATCATTGCCGGCATCGGCGTGCCGATTGTCATCGCCTACACCGTTTGCATCTACTGGATTTTCCGCGGCAAGGTGAAGATGGACCGGATGAGCTATTGACCAAGTCCGGAGAAGGCAGATTAGATTTGTTTTTGTCATCCCGTGGAGTAAATTGAGAAGTCGTGAAAGAGAACCTGACATTGAGCGACGCGGCGCTCACGCGGGAATTCGCGCTCGAAAAATTTCCCATTTCCTTGAAACTCCGCGACGGCACCAGCGTCATTGTTCGTCCGTTTGCCGCGCGCGACGAGGCGCGCTTGCACAAATTTCTCCTTGCTGTGCCGGAAGAAGAGCGGCTATTCATCCGGCATCCGATTTTTAATCGGACAAATTTCTGCGAATGGCTGCGGCTGCCGGAGTTCAGGGACAACGTCGTGTTGCTCATGATGCACGGGCAAAAAATCATTGGCGAAGCGACATTGCGCCAGCGCCTCGGTGGGTGGAAACGCCACATCGGCGTGATTTCCGTGCTGACCCATCCCGACTATCGCGGGCGCGACGTGGCGAAAATTCTCGTCACCGAACAAATTGAAATCGCCCGTGCCCTCGGCTTCGGCAAATTGGAAGCTGAACTCAACGGCGAACGCAAGGTCGCCATCCGCGCGCTGGAAGACATCGGTTTCCGCTGCCTCCTGCGCTGCCCGGATTACGTCCTTGACATGAAGGCCAACTCGCACGACTACATACTTATGGGCATCGATTTGATTGTGGACGGGGAATATGCTGGCGTCGGCGATTGAAAAACCCGGAGGCGAAAATCATGAACGTCGCCTTGAAATTGATCGAGCAGCAGATTGCGAAATCGGAATACCGGTCGCGCGCGGAGGAAAATGCCCTGCGACTAGGCCGGTTTGTCATGGAAGACGGAACGGCACTCGGCCCTTGCCTTTTGATTTCACGCGAATGTGGCAGCGGCGGCAGCCTGCTCGCGCAACAGGTCGGCAGGCATCTGGGCTGGAATGTTTTTGACGCCGCCATCGTGGACGAAATTGCGCAAAGCGCCCACGTTCACCAGAAACTCCTGCAAAGCGTGGACGAACGTGTCTGGTCCGGTTGGGAACGCGCCTGGCGCGACATTTTGCTCGACGACAAATCGGACGAAAAATACCTGCGCCATCTCAAGCAGGTCATCATGGTGCTCGGGCTTCACGGCAACGTCGTGCTGGTCGGGCGCGGCGCGCAATATCTGCTCCCGCCGCAGTGCGCGTTGCGGGTGCGGCTTTATGCGCCGCTGGAAATCCGTATCGAACGGATTTCCGAGCTGGAGAAGTTAACGCCCAAGGAAGCGCGCTTGAAAATCAAAAAGGTTGACGCCGAGCGCAATGCTTTCATCTGGAAAGTTTTTCGGCAGGATGCCGCCGCTTCCCTCAACTACGACCTGCTCATCAACACCGCCGAATTCAGCATCGAAAAAACCACCGCGCTTGTGCTGGCCGCGATGGAACAAAAACTCGGCGTGCGATCGAAACGGTAGCCGCGCGGCGTTTTGCCATTTGTAATTTGCCGCGGCCACGCTAAATTGGTGCCATCAAAGCAGGCACTCGCATCAAATTCTGGGGTGTGCGCGGCTCCATTCCGACGCCCGGACCGTCCACCGTGCGTTACGGTGGCAATACCTCCTGCGTGGAAGTCCGCAGCGGAGAAGAAATCATCATCCTCGACGCCGGCACCGGTTTGCGTCCGCTCGGCCTCGAACTGCTGGCCGAATTCAAAAACCGCCCGCTCAACCTCACGCTGCTCATCACGCACACTCACTGGGATCACATCCAAGGACTGCCGTTCTTCGCGCCGATTTATAATCCGCGCTGCCGCCTGCGCATCCTTGGCTGCCAGGGTTCACGCGAAGGTTTGCTCAACGCGTTGACCGGCCAGATGGAAAGCACCTATTTTCCCGTGCCTTTTTCCCAGTTGCCCGGCAACATCGAAATCGAGGAGCTCGAAGACTTCAACTTCGACATCGGTCCCGTGCTTGTGCGCGCTCAACGCGCCAACCATCCCGGCGTCTGTGTCGGATATCGGCTGTTCTCACCCGACGGTATCGTTACTTACTTTCCCGACACCGAGCCGCGTCCCGGCGGCGATGACCGCGAGATGATAGATTTTCTCCGCGACGCCGACCTGCTCATCCTCGACTCGCAATACGACCGCGCGGAATACAAAAAACACACCGGCTGGGGCCACGGCTGCGTGGATGATTCCGTGGCGCTGGGGCTGAAGGCGGGCGTGAAAAAACTCTGCCTCTTCCATCACGATCCGGCGCACGACGACAAAACAATCGATTCCTTCCTGAAACGAGCGCGACAACTGGTCGCGGCAAAAAAGGCGAGATTGAAAGTGGAAGCCGCGCGCGAAGGCATGACTATCCAATTGGGCGGGAAAAAACCGCGTTAAAGCTCCGCGAAAATTTTATTCGCTTCTTCCAGAGTTTCCTTGGCACCGATATCGAACCAGATGCCGGGCACGCGCCAGGTATAGACGGGCGTGCGCGGATAAAGCCATTGCACGAGGCGACCGGGCTGGTCGGGATTGTTGCCCTCGGCGATGTATTGCTTGATGAGCGGCACGGAGGCTTTCGGATAGAAATAAAGCGCGATGGCGCTAAGCGTACTGGTTGGATTTTTCGGCTTCTCTTCAAAGAAAGTGATGCGGCCGTCGGCACCGGTGGAAATGGAATTGTATTTTTTTACTTCCTCCAGATTGCCCACGTCGTAAAGGGCCACAACGGGTGCATTTTTCTCGCGGCAGTATTTTCCGAAGGCGCCAAGCTTCTCGCTGAACAGATTGTCGCCGGCGACGATGATGAGGTCGTCGTCCACGTTTTGCGATTTGAGGACGAAATGGATGTCGCCAATGGCGCCGAGCTTGTTCGTGTCGTCCGTGGAACCGTCGTTGACGATGGTGAAGTTCAGTTTGGATTTGGTGGCGCGGTAGTGGTCGGACCATTTCTGGAAATGGCCGGCGAACTTGGCATTGGTGACGACATAGACGCGGTCAATGCCGCCGATGGGCGTGAGG
>Ga0335072_10011672_pt1 | contig 12582 bp, 11 predicted proteins | sample Lox_Sample_21_FD_206725 | JGI IMG/M metagenome (GOLD analysis project Ga0335072, IMG submission 206725) | Soil microbial communities from Loxahatchee National Wildlife Refuge, Florida, United States - Lox_Sample_2.1 | ecosystem: Environmental > Terrestrial > Soil > Wetlands | place: USA...
GCCACCGGCATCGTGAACATGTGGAAGGACGACGCCCACACGGTGGCCTCGTCGTTCGCGCGGATCGAGGGCCGCCACCCCGGGCGGTTCCTGCTGGGCGTCGGCGCGGGCCACCGCGAGGCCACCCAGCAGTACGCCAAGCCCTACGAGACGCTCGCGGCCTATGTCGACGTGCTGCTCGGAGACGGCGTCCCGGCGCAGAGCCTGGTGCTGGCCGCGCTCGGGCCGAAGGTGCTGCGCCTGGCGGCGGAGCGGACCGCCGGAGCCCACCCATACCTGGTCCCGCCCGAGCACACGCGCCAGGCCCGGGCCATCCTCGGCGACGGCCCGCTGCTCGCGCCCGAGCAGAAGGTGGTCCTGGAGACCGATCCGCAGCGGGCCCGCGCCATCGGCCGGCCCAGAGTGCAGAACCCCTATCTCGGGCTGGTCAACTACACCAGCAACCTGCGCCGTCTGGGCTTTGGCGACGACGACCTGAGCGGCGGTGGCAGCGACGCGCTGATCGACGCGCTCGTGGCCCACGGCAGCGGCGAGCAGGTGGCGGCCCGGCTCGAGGAGCACTTCCAGGCCGGCGCCGACCATGTGGTCATCCAGTTGCTGACCGGGCCCGGCGCCGATGTGATGGACGGCTACCGCGAGCTGGCCGGGGCGCTGGCGCTCTGACTGGCATCGCCTCCAATCGCCGCCACGACGGGGTACGGCAGGTACCGCGGATGCACCAGCAGCGCCCGGGCCACGTCCCGGATCTTCAGCCGCAGCGGGATCAGCAGCTGCTCGCTGTACCGCCAGGCGGCGCACTCCGCGTGTTCGCCGGTTCCGAAGCGCCCGCCCCGGTTGGCCAGGGCCCGGCGAAATCGCCGCGCGTCCCCGCCGTCGCTCTTCCAGGTCGGCAGCCACGCCAGCAGCTCGTCGTCCCGTTCAAGCATGGTCCAGGTGCGCAGGCGCTCCGCGATCTGCCCGGCCGCGTCGATAACAAAGGCCAGGTCGGTGCCGCCAGCGATGCCGTGCACCCGCCCCTCGTGGCGGCAGCCGTGATGGATGCTGGCCGAGCTGAACCGCGCCCCGGTGGCCAGGGCGGCAACCGCGTGGCCGGCTTCGTGCCAGGCCGTCTCGACCGTCGCCGTCCGGGCGGCCGCGATGCGAGGGAAGCAGCCGCAGTCGTAGCGCTGCCGGAGCCAGACGTCGTTCACGATGGACTCGTCGTCGTACCGCACCACCCGGTGCAGCTCGGCCCTGATGCCGGCCAGGGCGCGCTGGTCCGCTGGTTTCATCGTTGGCTACTTGGGCGGCCGGCCCTCGGGCGGCCGGAGCGGCGCGATTTCGGAGCGGGGGTGGCGTCGCGGGCCGGACCATTTGGCGGGCACGACGTCGAGGGCGTAGGCGATCGCGTAGGCGGCCTGCTCGTAATTGACCCGCCAGCCCACGAAGTCCGGCCACGCGTCCTCGGGCTTACGGTCGATCTTGAAGTCCACCTTCCGCATCCGGGCCACCGCGTCGAGGAACTCCTGGTAGCTGATGCTGATCCCGGCACCCGGATCCGGCTCGGCCGGCACCGCGATGCCCATCGCCCGGGCGACGTCGCCGAAGCATATGAACCCGCTGCGCAGGCATAGCCGGGCCGGGACGACGGGTGCCGCCTCCGGGGAGAGGGCGAGGTACAGCGCGGCCGAGTCGAGCACCGAGAGCAGGGCCGTCACCCAGGACGACATCGACTTGGGCGAGCGGAACCGTACCAGCGGCAGGTAGGTGGTGTGACTCTCGGCCACGTCCGCCGCCCAGCGCTCCCAGGCCGCGTACAGATCGGGCAGGGTGTTGAGGGTGGACGTACCCGACCCCAGCGCGTAATGGGTGCGGGCCAGCAGTTCCGGGCCCCAGGAGGGGATGCCGGCCCGGGCGTTCAGCAGCGCCACTTCGGTCTCGCGCCGGTTGTAGGCCGAGTACAGGGTGGGCAGGTAGGCGATCTGCAGCGTGACCGTGAGGATGCCGGTCAGCGACGCGATGTCCACGATCACCCGCTGCGGGGCCCCGGTCAGCCGGATGGAGCCGATCTCGAACAGCCCTGGGCCGGCCGTGGTGAACGCGGTCGTGATCCCGGGCTCGAAGGGCCACAGCAGCAGCGAGAACCCGACGAAGAAGATCCCCAGCCAGGCGACGATCTGGAACAGCAGGATGATCGCCGCCTGCCCGGCCAGCAGCCGGTCGCGCCGCTTGTGGTCGGAGATCTTGTCCGCCGCTACCCGGTAGCAGAAGCTGACGATCTTGTCGACCCACCGGGTGAGCCAGCTGCCGACCGCCCTTGGCACGATCAACGTGCCGACTATGCTGCGGGCCGCGGTCCAGATGAGGAGAACGCCACCGGCGGCCACGATGGCGCGGATGGCCAGCGGCACCACCATGGCTCTCCTCGACACCTCCCCGGCTGCCCGGCCGGACCAGCTGTTCGCGGCACAGTATCAGCCCGGCGCCCAGCGGCCGCACTGACCAGCGGACAGCCAGGCCTTTTCGCCATTCGCCGCTGCCTTGCTTCGCCATTCGCCGCTGCCTTGCATGGAGTAGCGCCAGCCGGGTAGCTGAGCGCCCGCAGGTGTTTCAGCCACTCCGCCTGCAGGAGGAAGTGATCCATATGAACGGGATGCTGCGGGTTCGCAGAAGCCGCGGCGTGCTCAGCGGTCTGCTGCTGGTCCTGCTGGGCATTTGGGGCGGATTGGTTCCCTTCGTCGGCCCGTACTTCCATTACGCCTATACGCCGGACAAGGCGTGGACCTACACCACCGGCCGCCTCTGGCTTGACATCCTGCCGGGAGCCGCCGCGGCGCTCGGCGGCCTGATCGTGCTGGCTAGCGCGTACCGGCCGTCCGCGCACTTCGGCGCCTGGCTGGCCGCGCTCAGCGGCGCGTGGTTCGCGCTCGGCAGCCTCATCGGCCCGACCTGGATCGGGATGCACATGGTCCCGGGGACGCCGGTCGGCGGGACCGCCACCCGGGCGCTCGAGCAGATCGGGTTCTTTACCGGCCTGGGCGTCGTGATCGTGCTCCTGGCCGCGATGGCCGTGGGCCGCTTCTCCGTGATCAGTGTCAGCGATGCCAGGCGTGCCGCCCGCACCGCCCGCACCGAGCCTGCTCCCGCGTCGGCCAGCGATGGCCGCACGTGGCGTGACAGGTTCGTGCTCCGGCGCCGGGTCACGACGACGGACGAGACCGACGAGTCCGGCGAGCCCGCCACCGAGCCGGCGAGCGCCGCAAAGAGCTGACCACCAAGCCGGGCGCGCCGGCGATCCCGCTTCCGCTGGCGCGCCCGGGCCCTCGTGCCTACTTGCCATCGGTCCACCTGCCTGGGGGGCGGGGCAGGGCTGTGGAGGAGACATGTTCGACCGCTCCCGAAGGCGGATGAGCCCAGGCAGACGGTCATGGCGGCCGCGGCGCAGGCTTACCGGCTGCCTGTTGTGGGTCCTGGGCCTGATCGCCGTGCTGGTCATCTTGTCGCTGATGTTCGGCGGATTTCAGAAGGGCACCAAGGCCGGCGGGGCCGGCTTGCCCGCGCCGGTGCGTTTCGTTACTGGGAGACGCTGATGCGCGGACTGACCGGCAAGCTGATCGGGCTGGCCGCCGCGATCGCCGTCGTCCTCGCCGGGCTGCTGGTGCTGTCCGCGGTGCACCTGCTGCCGCAGCTGCGCAACCCGTTCTCGACGACGACCACCGACCGCAGCGGGCCGGTACTGCTGAAGTCGATCACCGCGCTGAGCCGCTACGAGGCCGCCAGCGGCTCGTTCCAGGTGGTGATCGACCTGTCCACGCACACGGCATTCATCCCGTCCTTCCTGGATGGCACCGACACGCTGTTCATCGGGCAGGGCACCGAGATCGCCTACGTCAACTTCGGCCAGCTCAACGGCAAGGCGATCCGGGTGTCGCCGGACCGCACCGCGGTGACGGTGGACCTGCCCGGCGCACAGCTCGAGCCCGCCGTGCTCAACGTCAGCCAGTCCTACGTCTACGCCGAGCAGCAGGGCCTGCTGAACCGGATCGGGAACTTCTTCTCCGGCAACCCGAACAGCCAGCAGCAGGTCTACATCCTGGCGCAGCACAAGATCGAGACCGCCGCCCGGCAGAGCCCGCTGCTGGCCGAGGCGCAGAAGAACACCACGGGGATGCTCGAAGGCATGCTGCACTCGCTGGGATTCCGGCAGGTCACCGTGAACTTCGCCTGACCAGGCAGGTGGGTAGGCACCGCCCCCCCGGCCGCTCGGCGCCCGTGCCGTCACGGCTCTGCTGCGGTCACCGCCGCACGGTCCTGCTGGGTTACGGCTGGGCCGCGCGAACGGGTCTCGGGGGCGAAGAACCCCAGGATCGCGGCCAGGCCGAGTACCGCGCTGGCCAGCCAGAATGCTGCGGCGTAGGAGACCGAGTCGACCAGGAAGCCCGCCGCCAGCGGGCCGGTGACGGCTCCCACGTCACCGGCCATCTGGTACGACGCGACCAGCGTGCCGTCCCGCCCGGTCAGGATGTCGCCGATCATCGCCGCCGGCGCGACATCGAGCAGCCCTGACCCGAGGCCGCACACGGCCATCGCGGCCAGGTATCCCCACAGGCCGGGCAGCAACGCGAGCATCGCCATGCCACCAGCGAACGCCGTGCAGCCGGTGATGATGACTAGCCGCCGGCCGAGTGAATCGGCCACCTTCCCGCCCGGCAGCAGGGCCACCGCATTCAGCACGGCAAACGCGAGAAAGCCGATGCCGGTCCAGAAGACCGACCGATGCAGAACGTACCGGACAAACAACGGCACGATGGCGCTACGCACACCCATGGCGGCGAAGCCATCGGCCAGGTTGGCCGACGCAGCGGCACGATAGGCACGGCTGCGCAGCGCGCGGGCGAGAACAGCGAGCGGCCGCTCCGGCCGCGAGCCCGCGGCTGGCCTGTGCGCTGCGCCCGGCAAGGCGGCCGCCGCGATAACCGCGGGAATGATCAGCAGGCCGCCGTAGATCAGGAATGGCGCGCGCAGCGACCACGCCGCGACCAGCCCGCCCACCGCCGGGCCGCTGATGCCCCCGACCAGGAACCCGGCGCTGTACAGGCCGCTGGCCCGTCCCCGCTGCCGGCCGGGCACGCTAGCCAGCAACAGGGCCTGGGCGCTGATCGTGTACATGGCCGAGCCGATCCCGCCCGCCCCACGCAAGGCGATCAGCTCCAGGAACGTGCGGGAGAACCCCGCGAGCACGCTGCTCACCGCGACGATCGCCAAGCCCGCCACCATGACCTTGTGCACGCCGAACCGGTCGACAACCCGGCCAGCGGGCAACGCCGCTGCCACTCTCATCAGCGCGAAGGCGCTGACCACGCTGGCGGCCGCGGCGTCGCTGACCCCGAACTGCCGCGCGAACTCCGGGATGGCCGGGGCCACGATCCCGTACCCGAGCGCAACGGTGAACGAGACGGCGGCGAGGATCGGCACCTCGCGCGGGAGATCGCGGAACGGACCGCGCCGGGCGCCAGGCACGAAGGGCATTGTGCCAGCAGTGGCGGTCAGTCCGCTGGGCACCAACGCTGGGCACCAACGCTGGGCACCAATCTGCCGCCCCCACGCCGGTGGCCGGTGGCCTAGCTCGCTGGCTCGAACCGTGCGGTGAAGTGGCGCAGGCGCCGGGGCTGGGAGGTGATCCGCATGCCGGGCAGGTCGCTGGCCCGGTAGGCGACCCGTTCGACGACCTCGATCACGTAGTCCATGTGGCTTTGGGTGTAGGTGCGGCGAGGGATGGCCAGGCGGACCAGGTCCATAGCGGCTGGGGTCTCGGTGCCGTCGGGGTGCAGGCCGAACATCACCGTGCCGATCTCACAGCTGCGGACCCCGCCCTCGAGGTACAGGGCGCAGGCGAGCGCCTGGCCGGGGTAGGCCAGCGGGTCAAGGTGTGGCAGCATCGCCCTGGCGTCGATGAAGACGGCATGGCCGCCGAACGGCACGACGACCGGGACTCCGATTTTTTCCAGGGCCTCCCCGAGGTACTCGACCGACCGGACCCGGTAGCGCAGGTAGTCATGGTCGACGGCCTCACGCAGTCCCTCGGCGATAGCCTCCAGGTCCCGCCCGGCTAGCCCGCCGTAGGTGGGGAAGCCCTCGGTGAGGATCTGGAGGTTGCGGCAGCGCTCGGCGAGCGCGTCGTCGTTGAGCGCGAGCCAGCCGCCGATGTTGGCCAGCGGGTCCTTCTTGGCCGACATTGTCATGCCGTCGGCCAGGGCCGCCATCTGGCGGATGATGTGGGCAACCGAGACGTCCTCGTAGCCCGCCTCGCGGGTCTTGATGAACCAGGCGTTCTCCGCGATCCGGCAGGCGTCGAGGAACAGCGGCTTGCCGAACCGGTCGCAGACCTCGCGGACGGCCCGGACGTTGGCCATGCTGACGGGCTGGCCGCCGCCGGAGTTGTTGGTGACCGTCAGCATTACCAGCGGGACCGCGGCGACCTGCTCCGACAGCAGGCGTTCCAGCGCGCCGACGTCCATATTCCCCTTGAACGGGCGGCGGGCGGCGGGCTGCAGGCCCTCGGCGATCGGGAGATCGACGGCTTTGGCGCCGGTGGACTCGATGTTCGCCCTGGTGGTGTCGAAGTGGGTGTTGTTCGGCACGATCAGCCCGGATCTGCAGGTCGCGGTGAACAGGATCCGCTCCGCGGCGCGGCCCTGATGGGTCGGCAACACGTGCATGAACGGGAACAGGTAGGTGACCGCGGCCCGGAACCGGCGGAACGACGGCGCCCCCGCGTACGCCTCGTTCCCGCGCTGGATCGCCGCCCACTGCTCCACCGACATGGCGCCGGTGCCCGAGTCGGTCAGCAGATCGATGGGAACGTCCTCGGCGGCGAGTTCGAACAAGTTGTACCCCGCCGCCTCCAGGGCGCTGGCTCGCCCGGCGGGAGTAGTCAGCCGCAGCGGCTCAACCGAGTGGATCCGGAACGGCTCGATGATCGTGCGGAACGGCTTTTCCGTCGTCATGGGTGCGCCTCAATTGCTGGCCAGGGCCGCGTGAATACGGCTGCGGTGTCGCGCCAGAGCCAGCCTGCGCCCGCGGCGTTGAATGAACGTGGAGAGAACCTTGAACGGCCGGGCCAGCAGTGCCGCTTAGGCCCCCGGCCCGGTTGCGCCCAGGAGCTTGCGGTCCAGGGCGGTGATTCGCAGCAGCTTGACCAGCCACGGGCTCGGAGAGGTCACAGTGAACTTATGGTCGCCCTGCTCGGCGTAAAGGGCTATCCGCAACAGGGCGCTCAGGCCCCCCGCATCACAGAAACGCAGCGCGGTGAGGTCCACAATGACCGGCCCGTGGTGGGGGTCGATGACCTGGGTGACGTACCTGACCGCCGCGTCGGCGGTCGCGATATCCAGCTCGCCGCCGATCACGGCGACAGCTTCGCCGGTCGGCAAGATCCGGTGGCTCAGCTCAAGCGACGCGACTCGGCGCCGGCCGCCGTGGCCTTCCGTCACGATGATTGTCTGCCCCAATCGCAGCCTCACCCAGACGGATCAAGATCGCGAAGGATTGAGGCTAGGTCGAAAACGAACGTCAGCCGGCCGTCCGGCAGCTCGAGGAAGACGCTGCCTGACTTGGTGATGTGGCGGGCGATGGCCGCGGTGACCGGTTCTGGCTGACCGGAGGTGCTCACGCGGATCAGCGGGGCGTTAAGCGGGTGCAACGGGTTCCCGTGCGCTGAGCCGGCCAGGGTCGTGATCTCGGTCAGGGCCGGCGCGGCGGACTCAGTCATGGTTCTCCTGAGGGGCGTTTGATGGCGACCCGGCGGCGGACGCTTTCCGTCCGCGCCTGGCCAGGCCAGCCTGCGCCACGGACGTTGAGGGAACCTTGAATCGGCCGGCTCCTGACCTCTCCTGTCGTGTGCGGTAGCCCGGTAATCCATGGCAGAATGCCAATAGCGGGACATTTTCTGCCGGCTACGGGGGCCGTTATCAAGTCCAGGGTTTCGTCATGGAGTTCGGGGTTTTAGGACCGGTCGCGGTCTGGGCGGATGGCCGGACCCTGGATGCGGGGCACGCCCGGCAGCGGGCGGTGCTGGCGGTTCTGCTGCTCGACCTCGGCCGGGCGGTGCCGCTGGAGGTGCTGATCGGCCGGGTCTGGGGGGATGACCCGCCCCGCTCCGTGCGCAACGTCGTCTACGGATACGTAGCCCGGCTCAAGGTGCTGATCGCCACCGCCCAGGATGGGGACGGCCCGAAGGCAAAGGTCAGCTTGTCCCGCCACCCGGGCGGCTACCTGCTGAAGGCCGCACCGGACCAGGTCGACCTAAGCCGGTTCCACCGCCTGGTCGCCGAGGCGTCCGCGGCCGGGGATGACGAGCGGGCCGGGGCGGCGCTGGGCCAGGCGGCCGGGTTGTGGCGGGGCCCAGCGCTGGCCGGGCTGGACAGCCCGTGGCTGAACGCGATGCGGGCCACGCTGGAGCTGGAACGGGCCGGTGCGGCGGCGGATCTGACCGACATCCGGCTGCGCCGCGGTGAGCACGCCGCGCTGGCCGGCGAGCTGGCCGCCCAGGCCGCGGCGGCCGCGCCGACGGATGAGCGGCTGATTGGGCAGCTGATGCTGGCGCTGTACCGGTGCGGGCAGCAGGCCCAGGCGCTGCGCTGGTTCGAGCGGACCAGGCAGTACCTAGCTGGCGAGCTGGGCGCCGATCCCGGCCCGGAGTTGCGGGCGCTGCATGAGCAGATCCTGCGCGCCGACCCGTCCCTGGCCGCGCCCAGGCCCGCGATGCGGGCCGCGGTGCCGGTGCCGCGTGAGCTGCCCGCCGATGTGCCGGGGTTCACCGGCCGGGCGGCCGAGCTGGCCGAACTCGACCGGCTGCTCACCGTGGCCCGGCCCGGGCCGGGCCAGGCCGGCGGGACCCAGGACGGCCCGGGGCGGGCGCCCGCGGCGGTGATCTCGGCGGTGTCGGGGACCGCGGGGGTGGGCAAGACCGCGCTGGCCATCCACTGGGCGCACCGGGCCGCCGCCGCCGGCCGGTTCCCGGACGGGCAGCTGCACGTCAACCTGCGCGGCTATGACCCGGCCCGGCCGGTGGCCGCGGCCGGCGCGCTGGCCGGGTTCCTGCGCGCGCTGGGCGTGCCCGGCCCGGACATCCCGCCCGGCGAAGACCAGCGCGCCGCCCGCTACCGCAGCCTGCTGGCCGGACAACAGATCCTGGTGGTGCTGGACAACGCCAGTTCGGTGGAACAGGTCCGGCCGCTGCTGCCGGGCACCCCCGGCTGTGCGGTGGTCGTGACCAGCCGCGACGCGCTGGCCGGGCTGGTCGCCCGGGACGGGGCCGCCCGCCTGGACCTGGACCTGCTCCCGCTGCAGGAGGCGGTCGCGCTGCTGACCGAGCTGATCGGCGAACCGGCCCGCGCCGACCCGCACGCCACCGCCGCGCTGGCCGCCCAGTGCGCCCGGCTGCCGCTGGCCCTGCGGGTGGCCGCCGAGCGCGCCGCCGCCCGTCCCGCCGTCCCGCTGGCCGATCTGGTCGCCGACCTGGCCGGGCAGCAGCAGCGGCTGGATCTGCTTGATGCGGCCGGTGACCCGCGCACCGCGGTCCGCGCGGTGTTCTCCTGGTCCTGCCAGCAGCTCAGCGCCCCGGCCGCGCGGATGTTCCGGCTCCTGGGCCTGCACCCCGGCCCCGACATCGCCGCCCCCGCGGCCGCCAGCCTGGCCGGCCTGGCCGAGGACGACGCCCGCCGCCTGCTTCGCGAGCTGGCCCGAGCCCACCTGATCACCGAGCACGCCCCCGGCCGGTACGCCTTCCACGACCTGCTGCGCGCCTACGCCGCCGACCAGGCCCATGCCCACGACAGCCAGCCCGAACGCCAAGACGCCACCGGCCGCGTCCTCGACCACTACCTGCACACCGCCGCCCGTGCCGCCCGCCTGCTGCAACCGGCAAAGGAGCCGGTCGTCCTGGCCCCGCCCAGGCCCGGCGCCGCCCCCGGGCAGCCCGCCGACTACCCGCAGGCGATGGCCTGGTTCGAAGCCGAGCATCAAGTCCTGCTGGCCGCCGTCACCCTCGCCGCCGGATCCGGGTTCGATCTCCATGCCTGGCAGCTCCCCTGGGCCATGGTGGACTTCCTGCAACCTCGCGGGCACTACCAGGAATGGGCCGCGACCCAGCGCACGGCGCTGGCCGCCGCGACCCGCCTGGGTGACACCGCCGCGCAGGCCCTATCCGGCCGACTCCTGGCCATGGCCTGCAGCGAACTCGGCGACCATGATCAGGCTCGTGGCCACTACGCCAGCAGTCTCACGCTGTACCAGCGGCTCGGCAACCACCTCGGCGAGGCCAAAGTCCACCACAATCTTGGCGTGCTAGCCGAACGTCAGGGCCGCTACGCTGACGCACTCGGCCACGGTGAGCAGGCGCTGCACCGGTATCAGGCCATCGGCCACAAGGCGAACGAGGCCATAGCGCTCAACGATGTCGGCTGGTATCACGGTCTCCTCGGCGACTACCAGCAGGCCCGTGTGTTCTGCCGCCAGGCGCTCACCCTGTGCGCGGAATCCGGCCTCCGCTGGATCGAGGGAGCAGCCTGGGACAGCCTGGGGTACGCCGAGCACCATCTGGGCAACCTCGCCGAAGCCGCCCTCTGCTACCAGCGCGCGCTCAGCATCGCCCGGGAAGCCGGCGACCGCTTCAATGAAGCGAACGCCCTCACCCGCCTCGGCGACACCCGCCAGGCCGCCGGCGAACTGGCCCAGGCCCGGGAGGCCTGGCAGCAGGCGCTCGCCATCCTGGAAGACCTGCAGCACCCCGACGCCGGCCAGGTCCGCGCCAAGCTGGCCAGCACAAACGGCCACGAGCCACAGCATGAACGGGACGTCAGGGGCTGATGAGCTCGTCCGCGGCTGAATACGGGTCGAGCTTGCCTGATGCGACCTGGCCGGCCAGTTCCTCCAGCCGTGCTTCCCCGGGCAGCGCGCCCAGCCGCTCGCGCACCTGGGCCACGGCCAGCACCGTGATCTCCTCGCGGGCGCGAGCCACCCGCCTGCGCTCCCCCTCACCCGACTCGGCCAGCCACGTGGCGTGTGCGTTCAAGCGATCGATGAGGTCGTCGATCCCCTCGCCGCTCATCGCGGCCGTGGAAACGATGGGCGGCTTCCACGCGCCCTCGCCGTAATTGGCCATGGCCAGCATCGAGCGCAGGTCCCGTATCGCCTCCTGGGCGCCGGGCCGGTCGCTCTTGTTCACCACGAAGATGTCGGCGATCTCCAGGATCCCCGCCTTGGCGGCCTGCACCGAATCGCCCATGCCGGGGGCGACGATGACCAGCGTCGTGTCGGCCAGGGAGGCGATCTCGACCTCCGCCTGGCCGACGCCGACCGTCTCGACCATGATCACGTCGAACCCGGCTGCGTCCAGGATCCGGAGCGCCTGCGGTGCGGCCCAGGACAGGCCGCCCAGGTGCCCGCGGCTGGCCATGGAGCGGATGAACACCCCGCCGTCGGTGGCGTGATCCTGCATCCGGACCCGGTCCCCGAGCAGGGCCCCGCCGGTGAACGGGGACGTGGGGTCCACGGCCAGCACGCCGACCCGCAGTCCGGTTTCCCGGTAGGCCCGGACCAGCGCGCCGGTGACCGTTGACTTGCCCACGCCGGGCGCGCCGGTCAGGCCGATGACCCGGGCCTGCCTGGTACGGGGCGCGATCAGCCTCATGACGCTGCGCAGCTGCGGCGAGCCGTTCTCGACCAGCGAGATGAGCCGGGCCAGCGCGCGCGGGTCGCCGCCTTCGGCGGCCGAGACCAGCGCCTCAGGCTCGGCGCGTTCAGCCACTGACGGCCGGCGCGGGCACCCGCAGCAGCAGCGCGTCGCCCTGGCCGCCGCCGCCGCACAGCGCGGCCGCCCCCCGGCCGCCGCCGCGCCGCCGCAGCTCATGCACCAGGTGCAGGGCGATCCGGGCGCCGGACATCCCGATCGGATGGCCGATGGCGATCGCGCCGCCGTTCACGTTGACCTTGTCCGGCCCGACGCCCAGATCGCGCATGGACTGGATGGCCACCGCGGCGAACGCCTCGTTGATCTCGATGAGGTCCAGGTCGGCGATGGTCAGGCTGGCCTTGCCGAGTGCGTGGGTGATGGCGTTGGCCGGCTGCGACTGCAGCGAGTTGTCCGGGCCCGCCACGCACCCGTACGCGCCGATCTCGGCGAGCACCGGCGCCCCGGCGGCGGCCGCCGCCTCGGCCGACATCACCACGACCGCGCACGCGCCATCGGAGATCTGCGAAGCTGAGCCCGCGGTGATCGTGCCGTCGGCCGCGAACGCGGGCCGGAGCCTGCTCAGCGACTCCACCGTAGTGTCGGCCCGCACGCCTTCGTCGGTGTCGAAGGTCACCGGATCACCGCGCCGCTGCGGCACGTCGACCGCCACGATCTCCTCGGCGAGCAGCCCGTTCTTGATCGCCTCGGCGGCCCGCTGATGCGACCGGGCGGCGAACTCGTCCTGCTCCTCGCGGCTGATGTTCAGCCGCGCGTTGTGCCGTTCGGTGGACTCGCCCATCGAGACGTGGTCGAACGCGTCGGTAAGGCCGTCGAGCGCCATCGCGTCGACCAGCTCGGCCGAGCCGAAC
>Ga0335072_10011674_pt1 | contig 12581 bp, 7 predicted proteins | sample Lox_Sample_21_FD_206725 | JGI IMG/M metagenome (GOLD analysis project Ga0335072, IMG submission 206725) | Soil microbial communities from Loxahatchee National Wildlife Refuge, Florida, United States - Lox_Sample_2.1 | ecosystem: Environmental > Terrestrial > Soil > Wetlands | place: USA: Florida...
CTCCGAATCGCGTGCGGTTGAACAGCGCCCTGAGCCACTACACCGGGTACAAGCGTGAGCATGTTGTTAACGTTCCCGCCGCTCAGAGGAATGCTCTCAACCTCTTCCTGACCGATGGTGGTGCCGAGCGAGGCACGATCTGTTTGCAACGGCGGCGCCTCGGTGGTCACCACGACACTCCGAGCCACGCCGCCAACCTGGAGCGCGGCGTCGACGCGAGTAGAAACACCGGTTTCGACCTGCACTCCGTCTTCACCGAAGCGTTTGAAACCTGCCGCTTCAGTCTCGACTCGGTACTGCCCTGCAGCAAGATTCGGAAAGGCGAAGGTGCCACCGGAGCTGGTCTGCAGGCTCCTCGTTTCGTTTGTGCCTATGTTCGTTAGCTTGACCGTGGCGCCCGCGACCGTCGCCCCGCTTGGATCGAAAACAGTTCCGAAAACCGACCCGAACGTAACCTGGGCTTCGACGCGTGAGCAAAAGCTGGCGATTCCAGCAAAAACAGAAAACGCCAATACAGCGTGCGCAATGAAGCGCTGCCGAGGCACTGTTCCCCCAAGGATTCCCCGTAGGATGCTAAGCATCGTCTGCCCCCTCAACGAAGCGGAAAAAACGTGATCGTTCGACGGACAACTATTCGAACACCTAATTTCGACCGATCGGCTGAAACACGCAAAGATCAGCACTCGTTTTCAACAGCGCTACAAGCACGAGACGTCCACGACTGGAGCGGGCTTTTAGCTCGGCGCGCTTAAAGTTGTCAAGGCACATTGAATACAACTATGCAAAAAGTTGTCTATACTTCTCAGACTTTGGTGGGAGTTGTATAGACTATTTCTGCGGTGAGGAGGAACTTTGGCGCGGTCTGCACTGCGCGGGAAAGCGGCTGGGGTTCCGAGCCGCCTAGCCGGCTATCACGTGCCTGATGCCAATCTCGTGCCGCGCGGTTCTTTTCTCGATGCTATCCCGCAAGATTGGCGCACGATGAGTTCGCATCCCAAGAGGATGTCACGCGAGGGCAAGTCGGGGTTCGCGATTCTGTCTAGCATAACCGCTAAGGCCATTCTCCCGAGGTCACGACAAGGTTGGTGCAGGGTCGTGAGCGGGACGGGCAACAAACGCGCATATTTTACATCGTCGATCCCCACGATCCGGACGTCCTTGGGAATACGTCGGCCAAGCGAGATGAGCGTGTGCATCAGGTCTCCCGCAGTGAGATCGTTGGCGCAAACGAAAGCATCCGGCCGATCTCTCTTGAGGATGGAGCGAATGAATTTTGCGTCGGACGCGTCCCCGATTCTGACCATATCGCGATCAGGTTTGCCGGGTTGCGATCGCAGCGCCTCGCGATACCCGGCGATACGCGCATCCACCGTCGGTGCAGAATTGGGTCTCGCGAAAAAGAGGATTCTCCTCGCTCCTGCTTGGATCAAGTGTTCAGTGGCCAGGTATCCAGCGCGGCGGTTGTCAATACCGACCAAGTCGTACTTGCTGCGTCGCGGATAGGGCTCGAGGCACCGGTCAAGAAGAACGACGGGGATTCGGGCTCGATCGAGAGCAGTCACAATCCGATGGTTTGACTGGAAGCGATTCGTGCTGTACTCGACCGGGGCAAAGAACACTCCAGACACCTTTCTCGAGATATAGTGCTCGCAGAGTTGTTCAGCTGCCTTTTCTTTATCCTGTTCTTTCGATACCGAGTTCCCCCATAGCAGGGAATGATGCATCGCCTCCTGCGCTTCCATCATGCCTTTGCAGATCGCTTCAAAGATTTCGGTGTGTCCGAGCTCCGGAATCAGCAGCCCGAAAATATGGCTACCGGAGTGCGAATTCGACGAAACGAATGTTCCGGAACCGACGCGTCGATTTATCAGGCCCAGAGTTTGCAACTCACGCATCGCGCGGAACACCGTCATCCGTGAAGCCCCAAAGCGCCTAACGAGTTCAGATTCGCTGGGCAGGCGGCTGCCAGGCTTATAGTGGCCAGAGCAAATGTCGTCCTGTAGTTTCTCGAGTATTTGACGGTACTTGTGATTCGGCATGAGCGTCCCTTTCCCTGCTGCCAACTGCACAACCCGCGGCGGCTTGGCATATTACCATAGACAACTTGCTGGCTTCGCCCCGGCAAAAGTCTTGACACCGGTTCGGCTGCGCTTTAGAAGTGCTCTTGCCCGCCACCTTGAAGAACAAGGAATCTTCTTGTGAGAAATCAGGTTCAACTGATCACTTACGTCGACCGACTGGCCGGAGATCTAAAAAAAATGAGGGCGTTGCTCCGCGGCCCTCTCGAAGGCGTGTTCGGTGGTGTGCATCTATTGCCCTTCTTCGTGCCGATTGACGGCGCCGATACCGGATTCGATCCGGTTGACCACACTCTCGTTGACCCTCGACTTGGGGATTGGGATGACGTCCGTGCGCTTCGCGAAGAGGCGGAAGTAATGGCGGATCTCATCGTCAATCACATATCGCGTGACTCCCCGCAATTTGAGGATTTTTCGAGAAACGGCGTGAGGTCGCCGTTCGCAGGCATGTTTCTGACCTACGATCGCGTTTTCCCGTCAGGCGCGCGCGAGGACGATCTCACGCGGATATATCGCCCTCGCCCGGGGTTACCGTTTACAAGCGTCACGCTGGCGTCGAATCAGAAAGCGCTGCTGTGGACCACCTTCACACCACAACAGGTCGATATCGATGTGCAAAATCCACAGGGAAGAGCTTATTTGAGTACGATCCTCAGCCGGTTCCACTCGGCCGGGATACGGATGGTTCGGCTCGACGCGGTCGGCTACGCAATCAAGAAGGCCGGAACCAGTTGTTTCATGATACCGGACACGTATCGCTTCATCGAGTCTCTTGCGGCAGAGGCTCGAACTCTGAATATCGACGTTCTTGTGGAGATCCACAGCCATTACCTGGAGCAACTCGAGATCGCGCGTCAAGTCGGTTGGGTCTACGACTTCGCGCTTCCTCCACTCATCCTGCATTCACTTTTTTCCCACGATGCTCGGGCCCTTGCCCACTGGCTTCAGATTCGGCCGCGCAACGCAATCACCGTCCTCGACACACACGATGGCATTGGGGTGATTGACGTCGGCGCAGGCAGGGACGGCGAACCAGGCCTTTTGACACAGGAGGAGATTGACAACCTTGTCGAGACCATTCATTCGAGAAGCCGAGGACAAAGCCGGCTCGCAACAGGCGCGGCGGCGAAGAACCTTGACTTGTACCAAGTGAATTGCACTTTCCACGATTCGCTTGGACGACGCGAAAACGAATACTTGATCGCGCGAGCCGTGCAATTCTTCGTACCGGGCATTCCGCAGGTTTATTACGTCGGCTTGCTTGCCGGCACAAATGACATGGAACTGCTGGCTCGCACCCATGTAGGTCGCGACATAAATCGTCATTACTACACACCAACAGAGGTGCGGGACGCGCTACGTAGTCCGATGGTGTGCAGCCTCCTGGAACTGATTCGGCTGCGCAATACACACCCTTCTTTCGCGGGACAAGCAAAGATCGAAAATCTGTCCGAGCGGAGATTGCAAATCACCTGGATTCTTGATCGCCACTGGGCAAAGCTCGACGTTGATTTCGGAGAACCGCATGCTTCGATTACTTACTCGGCGGCCGATGGCCAACGCGGAGCGGCCATCGGCACGTGGCAGTCGGGATTGAGCGACGCAATCCGTTCCTAAGGACAATCGATGCCCGCGGCGCCCAATCGACAAAGTCTGACGATCATCAAGTGGCTCACCTTCTTAATGTTCCTGATGTTTGCAATGACGACCGATTCAGTAGGCGTCATCATTCCTGCGGTGATCAAAGAATTTCATCTCAGCATGACCCGAGCCGGTGCCTTTCAATATGCAACCATGGGCGGTATCGGTTTTGCTGGCATTTGCCTCGGTTACCTGGCGGATCGCTTGGGACGAAAGAAAACCATCGTTCTCGGTCTGGCCATCTTCGCCCTAAGCTCGTTTCTATTCGCGGCCGGAAGTTCCTTCCCATTTTTTCTCGCGCTTCTGTTGATTTCGGGGATTGCAATCGGAATTTTCAAGACCGGCGCCCTGGCTTTGATTGGGGACATCACCCATTCCATCGCTCAACACACCGCAACGATGAACGCCGTTGAGGGCTTCTTTGCAGTGGGATCAATCATAGGCCCGGCCCTCGTGGCACATTTCCTGGGAATTGGATTGTCGTGGAAGTGGCTTTACGTTGTGGCCGGAATCGTCTGCGTCGCCCTCATCGTCATGGCTTCGTGCGTCGAGTATCCCGTTTCCACCGTCACATCGGGTCCGCCGGACTTCAGACGCGCTCTCGGAATGCTGACGCATCCGTACGTTCTCGCGTTTTCGGCGGTTATTTCGCTATATGTGGCGGTCGAGAGTGCGGTTTACGTTTGGATGCCCACGCTGCTCGGCTCGGGTCGCAATACGGATACCTTCCTTATCGCGTATGGAATATCGATTTTTTTCCTCTTGCGCGCTGCTGGACGGTTCTTTGGTTTTTGGATGCTTCGCCGGTTCAATTGGGCAGCAGTCACAGCTGCATTCAGCCTGGTGATTTTTGCCTGTTTCGTCCTCAGCATGCTCGGTGGAATCCGGACGGCCGCGTTTCTGCTGCCGCTCTCGGGCCTGTTCATGTCCGTTCTCTATCCGACGCTGAATTCCAAGGGCATCAGCTGTTTTCCGAAAGCGGAACACGGCGCGGTAGCTGGGGTCATTCTTTTCTTTACCTGTGCAGCGGCGGTTGTCGGGCCGTTGGCCATGGGCGCGATCAGTGATTCTCTCGGCGCGCCAAAATACGGGTTCGTCCTGGCCACCGGTGTTGCGGGCCTACTTTTTGTTTTGCTCTTACTGAACTGGATCGTCAATCCCGCGCGTCAGCTTCTTCGAAAACTCGATGCGAGCGAATATCACGTCGGCGATGCATCGCAAGCCCGGTTGCCGGATTGAAGGCGACGGCTCCCCGCCGGCCATCAGTGCTTTCTCGGCTTCGGTGATTTTCGTCCATTTGAACCGTTGCGGGGTGTGCGCTCGAACCTCCGGGTTTGTTCGAACACGCTTTGCGCATATTTGACGAATTCAAGTGTGGTTATCGCTTGTTCATTCTTACGCCAGGCGATGTGGACCGGCATTATCGCGGAAGGCTCATCGAGGGGGAGGGCGACCAGGTGATCCGCAAAGGAAGGATAGTAGGGTCCCTCTCCGACTGCGAGATAGATACCCTTGCCGGACTCGATTAGAATCGCGCCTGCTTCGTCATAGGGCATTGTTTCAGTCGGGGTGATCTTGGGGGCAATTCCCGCGTTACGGAACAACTCCAGCACCTTGTCGTTAAACCCGGGAGAAATGTTCTTGTCAATCATGAGAATGTTTTGCTGCGCGAGATCCTTGAGCCGAATGCGCGCCCGCTTTGCCAGCGGGCTACTTTTCCTGAGCACGACGGAAAATCTTTCCTCGAACAGAAGACTCGACGTGAGGAGAGGATTATTGAATGGCGGCCGCATGAAACCGGCGTCGATCTTCCGGTCCTCAAAAGCTTCGCTCTGAAATCCCGACGCAACGTCCTTAACGTCTATCTCGACCGTTGGGAAAAGGCGGAGATAACCGTTGATGATTCGACTTACGACATCGCCGAGGCCTTTGCCGATAGCAACGCGCAGGGTGCCAGCCGCACCCGCCTGTACCTGCCTCGCAGCTTCCACGGCCTGGACGGCATGTTGAAGTACAACTCGAGCTTCGCTTAGAAATCTGCTTCCAGCGTCAGTCAAAAACACCCGACTGCTGTTCCGTTCAAAAAGTCGGACGCCAATTTCGCTCTCGAGGTCATGTATTTGCCGGCTGAGCACGGGTTGGGCAATATCGAGGCGTCTCGCCGCTCTTGTGAAGTTCAACTCCTCGGCAACCATCACGAAGTACCGTAAATGTCGAAGTTCCATAAATCCAATTCTATCCGCATCTCTTCAGTGCAGCAATACCTTATAGCTATAGTCATAATGCCAAAACAGTCTTGACATAGCTCGGCGACGCGTGTATTTGTAGCCGCCATTCACGTACATCGCCCTTCCATCGGGGCGGGGTGGGCAACTCTTGGGGGAGGCAAGATGCGTAACTTGTATAGACAGGCGCGGACATGGGCTCGCGTTGCAGTCATCGTGTACTGCGGCTTCCTGGTGCATACTCCAGCGTTGGCGCAGGTTGGTACGGGCAGTATTTCCGGCACCGTGACCGACAGTTCGGGTGCGATTGTGGCCGGCGCTTCCATCAGCGTGAAAAACACCCAAACAGGTGTGGCGACTCTTGTCACCGCCAATCAGCAAGGCAGGTACCTTGCTCCGGATTTGGTTGTGGGGACGTACGACGTTCAGGCCCAGATGAAAGGATTCCAAACCCAGATTCATTCGGGCGTTGTTCTGACTGTTGGAAGCAACTCGGTGGTCGATTTTTCGCTACAGGTTGGCCGAATCGCGGAGACCGTAACGGTTGAGGGCGCTACAAGCCAAGTGGAGACCACGTCCGCGGCGATCTCCGCATTGGTCGCTCCACAGCAGATGCAGGATCTTCCACTGAACGGGCGCGATTTCGAGCAGTTGATTCTTCTCGCACCGGGCGTTCAGTCGGTTACAACGGGCGCCCAAAGCTCCTTCTATGGCAGAGAACCGAGTTACTCGATCGCCGGCTCTCGGCCGGAGGGTCAGGAACTCCTTCTCGACGGAGCGAATATCCAGGGATTTTGGAACCACGGCGCGGGCAACAGCATCATCGGGACCTCGCTTGGTGTTGAGGCGATTGGCGAGTTTCAGGTTCTGACGAATTCCTACAGCGCACGATTCGGCGGAAGTGGGAGCGTGATGAATGCGACCACGCGTTCGGGGACAAACAACTTCCATGGTTCGGTGTACGACTTCCTCCGCAACAACGTTTTCGATGCTCGCGATTATTTCAACACAACCGCATTCCCCCAAAATCCATTCCGCCAAAATCAGTTCGGGGGCGCGCTCGGTGGCCCCATCAAGAAAGACAAGTTGTTCTTCTTTGTGAATTACGAGGGAATCCGAAGGCTGCTCGGGGAAACTTTTCTTCCTTCAGTGCCCGACGCCGAGGCTCGGACGGGCGGCTTACCAGACTGCGTTGTTAATCCGGGGTCGTCCTGCAACCAGAGCCAAATCGACGTACTTCCTCTAAATCCCGCTTCGCAGGCAATTATGGCGCTCTACCCCACAGGGGGAACGGAGATACCGCTGGCGGGAACGCAAGGCCTTTGCGGATCTCCCACCTGCGGGCCGAGCGGGCTCGACCAGATCACTGTTAACGGGACTTCTCCAGCTAACGAGGATTACGTAAACACGAGGTGGGATTACATTTTTTCGCCCAGCAACACGATGTTTGGGCGCTACGTCTTCGACAACGGCTCGCTATTGGACCCGTCCGTGTCCCCGGTGGGTTTGTATCCGGAGGAGTCGAGAGGGCGAAACCAATACGCCACGATTGGTGACAAGAACATCTTTTCTTCAAACCTGATCAACGATGCCCGGTTCAGCTACACGCGGACAAACATGCGGGCGTTCGTAACTGCAGAGAACCCGCCTCTGCAATTCTTCAGCTTTTACGGAGAAAATCGTCAGGACGGCACCGTTACGATCTCGGGCGGGCCGACCCCCGTCGGCCCCAGCGCTTTCACGCCCGACTTTGAAATCCAGAACACTATATCGGTTGCCGATGATGTGTTTTGGACGCACGGCAATCACACGTTCGAGATCGGCGTCGAATTCCGGCGGCTTCAAAGCCCGCTAGAAAACGGATTTTTCAGTGATCAGGGCTGGAGTTTCCCGAGCTACGCGAGTTTTATCGAAGGCCAGGAAGTGAGCCCGACTGCCCCGGCGATCACTCTGCTTGGCGCACTTCCGGGCAAAGATAATTCCTACAGGAGTTTTCGCGAATCCGACCTCTTTCCGTATATCGAAGATACGTGGAAAGTGTCGCGCACGGTGACCTTGAATTTGGGTCTTCGATGGGACTTTATTTCCAACCCGACCGAAATCCATAACGAGCTATGCGCGTTCATCGATCCGAGTAACCCGTCCACGACCGGCTGCACGCCCGTGTCGCACGCGTTTCCGACAAATCCTTCACTGAAAAACGTCGATCCTCGTATCGGTGTCGCCTGGGATCCCTTCAAAGATCACAAGACGTCGATTCGCGCCGGAGCCGGTGTTTTCCACGATCCGATTCAAGTGCGTAACTACCATCCGGCATATATCTTCGCGGGGCCTTTCCAGACAGGTGTATCAATTTGCGTTTTCGGCGTGCCCTGCAGCTATCCGACGCCTTTCTTGGGAATCACAGTGCCCATCGTCACGATCGGCGAGGCCTTGGAATACGATCCTCGCGTCAGTCCCTTTGTGCTCCAGTACAACTTTGGCGTTCAACACGAGATATTCAAGAACACGGTCTTGAGTGTCTCCTACGTCGGATCACGGGGTTATTACCTCATGGTGCAAAACGATTTGAACCCCGAAATCCCCACGATCGTGGATGGTCAACCCACGTTCCCCGCCGGTTCCCCGCGCGAGAACCCCAACCTGGGTGGCATTGCCTTCAACAAGCCGGATGGACCGTCGTGGTACAACTCGTTGCAGGTTTACCTAACGCATAATTTCGGCAAGAATCTGCAGCTCCAGGCTTCCTACACTTACTCCAAGTGCATCGACTACGGTTCGATTGCATTCGGGTTAGAAGCCGGAAACAGTGGCCAGCAAGCCCAATCGGATCCTTATGACTTGGCGCGAGACAAGGGAGTCTGTGATTTTGACGTGCGACACAATCTGGTCGCCAACTCGATTTACACGCTACCGTTCCGGGGCAACGCGTTTGTCGAAGGTTGGCGGCTTGGCGGGATTTTGACCGCCCGCAGCGGAACCCCTTTCAGCGTCCAGGACGGAATCGATCAAGCAAATTTGAACGATCCCGCAGGCCAGCCGGGGGAGAGACCAAACCTCGTGTCCGGATTTAGCAACGATCCGATCGTCGGTAAGGTGAACGAATGGTTCAATCCTTCAGCTTTTGCGCTGCAGCCATTTGGCACGCTCGGAGATCTGGGGAGAAACACTTTGTTTGGACCCAAACTGGCGGACCTCGATCTCTCGCTGAGCAAAGTGACTCCCATCAAAGACAACATGAATATCGAATTCCGGGCAGAGGCTTTCAACATTTTCAACCATCCGAACTTCGCGTTGCCTGTTGCAGTTTTGACGAGCCCGCAAGTAGGTCAGATTTTAGGCACGGTCGGAACGGCGCGGCAGCTGCAGCTTGCGCTGAAATTCAACTTCTAGACGCCGGCTTCGGTATAGGAAAGACGGGCGCGATGGGACGAGAGATGAGTGAGTCGCGTTGCCTCGTTGGGCTGGCAATCAGGGTCGGATGGACAAGTTGCACCACCAGAGGGAGCGGGCAAGGCGTGACCACCTCGCGCTCCGGCGTTCCCTCTGCACCAGGGAGCTGGGATGGCGCAGTTCCCCCCGCGCTCACCGGCTCCTTTGGTATTTTGACGCATGTTCTCGGGTGAATCCTTATGCGACGCATGCAATTGGTGATGGCCGCACGCTCCAAAGCTCTCACAATTGGACACAAGAAATTTCTGCCAATCGTTTTTGTTTTAACGTGTCTCGCCTTGCCCACGAATGCTGGGCAGAGCGCCGAGAAGGCGGGTTCCACTGCGGAGTCGGACGCCGCGGATCGCTGTGCTCAACTCACGACGACAAAGGGCCAGTGGCCAGACCCGACGACGCGTATCGAGCAATCCGCATGGCACGCGGACGGCTCGCAGGTGCAGATACCGATGGGGCCACCGATTACGCTTCCCGCCCACTGCGAGTTAACCGGGGGCATGCAAGAACGCGTGGGGGTGGACGGGCAGCACTACGCGATTCACTTTCATCTGCGCCTGCCGATGCGCTGGAATGGAAAGTTCTTCTTCGAGGGAGGTGGCGGGACCGAGGGGGAGTTGGGCGCTGCGATTGGCCAAATTGCGCCCGGCGTGGCGCCCGCTATCGCGCAGGGCTACGCGGTCGTGTCCCAGGATAGCGGCCACGACAACAAGACGAACAGCGTCCCGGACCGGGGTGGACCTGTCGCGTTCGGATTCGATCCTCAGGCGCGTGCCAACTACGGTGGCGCCTCGCTGAAATCGGTGGCGGAAGCGGCTAAAGCGATCATTGATGTCTATTACGGCCGACCGCCCGAGCGATCGTATTTCGTCGGCTGCTCGAAAGGTGGCCAGGAGGGAATGGTTTTCTCCCAGCGCTTCCCCAATGAATTCGACGGTATCATCGCCGGCGACCCTGGGTTTTCCTTGCCGCGCGCTGCCGTCGCGGAAGCGTGGGACACGCAGGCTTTTGCTCGCCTCGGAGCGCCTGCGGGAGCGAAAAGCTTCGACCCTGGTTTACTTCCGACCGCCTTCAGTGACGCGCAATTCCAAATCGCTCGCGATGCAGTCCTGGCAGCATGCGATGCGGATGACGGAGTGAAAGATGGCATTACGGCAGCATTCGGATCCTGCACGTGGCGACGCGTCGCACCCGAGCTGAAACGGAGCGTTTGCTCCGGCACGAGGACGGGTCCGTGTCTCACCGGCGCGCAGATCGACGCGCTGCGCCGGGTCTACGCAGGGCCGAAAAATAGCAAGGGCGAATCGCTCTACTCCGACTGGCCTCTCGACGCAGGCATAGGAAGCGCCGGATGGCGGATTTGGAAAATCGGCCCTGCAGCCGGCGGGTTCCCCGGCATCAATGTCGCGATGGGCGGACCTGCGTTGGCGGCGGTCTTTACCACGCCCCCGACGGCTTTGGAGGCAAGCCCGAAAGCAGCGCTAGATTACGACCTTCAATTCGATTTCGATCGTGACGCGCCAAAGATCTATGCGATCCAGCCTCCATTTGAGCGCTCCGCGTGGACCGATATTTCCGCCCGCTCGCCGCACCTTGAGAAGTTCCGCGCGCGGGGCGGAAAGATGATCGTTTTCCAGGGAGCTTCAGATCCTGTGTTTTCCTTGAATGACACGCTCGCGTGGTACCGCGACGTCGAGAAACTCAACAGCGGTTCCGCAGCGGGTTTCGTCCGCGTCTTTCCGGTGCCTGGAATGGCGCATTGCAGCGGCGGTCCCGCCACCGATGAGTTCGATGCGTTCGGCGCTTTGGTCAATTGGGTGGAGAAAGGCGTCGCTCCGGATCGCATTGAGGCGAAAGCCGGTCCCAGCACCCCGTGGCCCGGCCGCACCAGGCCTTTGTGCCCCTATCCTGAATCCGCGCAGTACAAGGGAAGCGGCAGCATCGAGGACGCGGCCAATTTTGTGTGTCAACGACCTGTGCATTGAGCAGTGGATTATCAGTATTAGATACGTACGCAGCGAGGTCCATTTCATCTCTCATATGCCCGTGCGCAGGCCCCCGCTCAAGTTGTTGGCTCCGGCAAGGCCATCGATAGGATGGTCACCGCCCTACGGACAGATAAGCCACTCGGACGAACCACTCTTGCTCCGAGACGATCCTGGAGCGGCGGTGCCAGGGCGGTACCTGTTTTCTACGTGTGGACGATTCACTTCAACGGGACTACCCTCATTCGCAACACACTAATCAGCTGATTTGCAGCCGGTTGAAAAGGGCGAATTGATGTCGAGCTATGTGGGCGCAATCGATCAGGGAACTACCAGCACGCGTTTCATAGTCTTCGACCGGACGGGCCGGATCATCTCGATTGCTCAGCGGGAACACGAACAGATCTATCCAAAGCCTGGATGGGTCGAGCACGATCCCGAGGAAGTTTGGAAACGCACGCAGGAGGTGATTCGTGCGGCGATGGAATGGAAGGGACTACGCGCGGCAGACCTTGCAGCGATCGGCATCACGAATCAGCGCGAGACAACGATTCTCTGGAACCGCAAAACAGGACGTCCTGTGTACAACGCCATCGTCTGGCAAGACACTCGCGTCGAGGACGCCGTCGCTGAATTCTCCCGCGACGGTGGACAGGATCGCTTCCGTCGTAAAACCGGCCTTCCTCTCGCAACGTATTTCAGCGCCTTGAAGCTTCGCTGGATCCTAAACAGTGTGTCGGGCGTCCGCGAGCAGGCGGAAGCAGGCGACGTTATTTTCGGAAACGTAGATACATTCTTGACATGGAAGCTGACAGGCGGCCCGAACGGTGGGGTCCACGTCACGGACGTGACGAACGCGAGTCGCACGCAACTCATGAACCTCGAAACACTGTCGTGGGACAGGGAGATCCTTAACTGTTACGGAATCCCCGAAAAAGTACTCCCCCGCATCTGCTCTAGTAGCGAAACCTATGGGCTCGCCCAACTTGATGCGATCAGGGATGTCCCCATCGCCGGAATTCTAGGCGATCAACAGGCGGCGCTGGTCGGGCAGGCATGTTTCAACTCTGGCGAGGCCAAGAACACCTACGGCACTGGCTGTTTTCTCTTGATGAATACCGCCGCAAAGCCGATTCAGTCCAGGCACGGGCTGATCACCACGGTGGCTTATAAGATCGGCGAGTTGCCGGCGCATTACTGTCTCG
>Ga0335072_10011675_pt1 | contig 12581 bp, 8 predicted proteins | sample Lox_Sample_21_FD_206725 | JGI IMG/M metagenome (GOLD analysis project Ga0335072, IMG submission 206725) | Soil microbial communities from Loxahatchee National Wildlife Refuge, Florida, United States - Lox_Sample_2.1 | ecosystem: Environmental > Terrestrial > Soil > Wetlands | place: USA: Florida...
ACAATGACCGCCGAGTGCCGTCCATCGGTTCGGGCCGGTAGGACGGAGGGATGACGTGACAGTCGGGGATCTCGGCCACGAGGCGACGGATCTGGTCAGCCTCTCCAACGGCGAGGCCAGGTCGCTCAGCAAGCTCGCGGAGATGACGGTCCGGCAGGTCCCCGGGTGCGCGGCCGCGCACGTGACCCTCTGGCGCGACGGCGAGGTGACGGCGGTGGCGGCCAGCCATCCCGATCCGGCCGACCTGGTCGACCTGCAGCTCCGGATGGGCGTCGGGCCGCTGCTCATCGCCGCGCGCGACGGGACGCCGGTGAGCAGCGCCGACATTCTGGCCGAGGAGCGCTGGCCGCGCTGGGCGCAGGAGTCGCTCCGCCGCGGCCTGCGCTCCTCGGTCCATCTGGTTACTCAGTTCCCGCCGATGACCCTGGTACTGGCGCTCTTCGGGGTGCGGCCCGGGAGCCTGGACGCGGACGGGGTGCCGATGGCCGAGATGCTCGCCCGGTTCGGCTCCACCGTCTTCGCCAACAGCCTCGCCTTCGGCGAGGCGCAGCGGGTCGCGACCCAGCTCAAGGACTCCGTGGCCGCCCGCGCGGTCACCGACCAGGCCAAGGGCATCTTGATGCACGCGCTCGGCTGCGACGCCGACGAGGCGCTCAAGTACCTGCGCCGCGAGTCGCAGCGCCGCCACATCAAGGTCACCGACGTCGCCGCCCGGGTCATCGCGACCTACGCCCCCGGCGGCCCCGTTCCCTCGCCGGGCGCGGCCGGCCCGCGGCCGGCCAGACGGGCTTAACCGGGTCCGCTGAGCCACCGGCGCGCCTTGCGGCGGGCGGCTCGCTTCCATACCGACCGGGCCTGCCGCTGGTACTCAAGCGCGTCGCGGTGCGCGCGCTCGTTCAGCAGCCCGAAGCTGAAGGCGTTCTCCCCCGCCAGGTGCGCCCGCATGCCTATCTCGCGGGCGACCGCGCGGGCGATCACCGCGTCCTGGTGGTCGCCGAGGACGGACTGGACCGCCTTCATCCGCTTGGCGAACCGCCGGGCCGGCTTGCCGAGCGCCGGCTCGGCGGCCTCGGCCGCGTAGCGGGCGCGCTTGGCCGCCTTCCTGGCCTCGTGCAGGGCGACGTCGCGGGCGTCGCCCGCAGGCGACCGCTTCGCCCGGCGCACACTGCGCTCGGTCCGCCGGTAGGCGTGCCGGACGGCCTGCGGCAGCACCCGCTCGGCCGGCTGCGCCGCCGCCGCCGTTTGCGGCCGGTCGTCGAGCAGGCGGTCGAGCTCGTCGAGGATCCCGAAGTAGCGTTCAGAGTCCAGCGCCGCGAGCACCGCTTCCCGCGCCGCCGCCTGTCCGGGCGCGAAGTACGCGGTGACCCTGGCCTTGGCCGGACCGATCACCAGCTCCGTCGGCAGGCGGTCGAGCGCAGTGTGGAAGTGCTGATCGAGCACCTCGAGATCGCGGGCGTCGCCGAGCACGTGGCCGAGCCACTGAAGCTCGTCCCGCAGCCGTCTCGTGGCCGGCTCCGGCAGCACCAGGGGGAACGCCTGCAGGGCGGCCCGCAGCCGCCGGGTGGTCACCCGCATCTGGTGGACCGCATCCGGCTCCTCGCGGCGTACGGCGCTGTCGAGCGCCTTGAGCCGCGCCGCCTGCTCGTCGATGTACGCGAAGACCACCTGGCCGGCCGTCGGCCGGCTCGCCCGGGCCGCGGCGCCGGAACGCCCGGACCCGGGCGGGCGGGCGGCCACCGCCAGCGCGCGCTCAAGCTTGGCCGCGCGGCCGGCCGGCCGCAGCCCGCGGCGTCGCAGGCGCTTGGCGGCCGCCCGCAGCAGCCGCGGGCGGCCGCCGGTCAGCTCGATCTCGAGTTCGTTCCAGCGCGACAGCGTGGTGGACGCGCCCAGGCTCTGCGCCGCCACCTCGTCCTCGGCGATCTCGGCCAGCGAGGTCCCGGCCGCGTCGCGCAGGATCGTCAGGCGGCGACGGGTCTCGATCCGCGCGACCGGCCCGAGCGGGCGGCCCCGCACCTGCGCCCGGACCAGGCGGGCGAACTCGGCCGGCACCGGATCGCGGCCTTCGGCCCGCTGGGCCGCCCGGTCGCGGTCGCCCTGACGCAGCCCCAGCCGGATCTCGCGGCGGTTCGACGCGCCCGCCGTCGGCCTGCCTGCCGCCTCGGCGTCCTCTGGCAGCTTCAGGTGCCAGCCCTCGTCGGGGCCGCCCCGGCGGCGCCGGATCGTGATCCCCGCCTTAAGCAACCGCAGGTCATCCGTGTCGTAGTACTCGGCGACGAGCGTTTCCTGGTCGGGCTCTGACACCGCCGCGACCTGCGGCAGGTCGGCAAACGAGGGCAGGGCGACGCCGGCTTTCACTTCGTACTTCTGCTCGATTTCGCGTACCTCGGTACTCATGCGGCACCGCTACCCCTTCCCTCGCGAACATCACGTCCTGGCCGTCGCCAGACAATCAAATCCTCAGCTGGCGCGGGCGTCCGACGCCTGACGCAACTGAAGTTCCCGACGCCGGCGGGTGCTCCTGCGCCGGGCGCGGATCCGCTCGTCGGCGGTGGTGCCGCCCCAGATGCCGTGCGCCTCGCCGCTCTGCATCGCGAAGTCGAGGCACTGCTGCCGGACCGCGCAACCCGCGCAGACCCGGAGCGCGGTACTGATCTGCCGGTCGGCGGCCGAGCCGTGGGCGATGGGGAAGAACAGCTCCGGATCGGCGGAGAGGCAGGCACCCGCGGCGCGCCACTCGGTGGCGTAGTCGGTCATCTGGCGTCCTCACGGAAGGCTGGGGATCGACGGCGTCGTCGCCGCCGGCCGGTCCGCTTCCCCCCCAAAACCAATCTATTCAGGCCAAGTACGACACCTGGTAATGGGCGAGCCGCCAGCCGTCGGCCGTCCGGGTGGCCAGCACGCCGAGGTGGACGCCGAGGGTCGCCTTGTCGGTGTAGGAGAAGTCGACCCACAGGTAGCCGAGCACCAACCCCTCGGCCAGCCGCCTGGTCTCCAGGATCTTGTACGCGGCCTGCATGCCGACCGGCTGGGAGGCGTAGTACTCCGTCACCCCCGGCCGTCCCACCGAGTAGGGTCGCATCCCCTGGAAGACCGCGTCCTCGGTGAAGCAGGCGGCCACCGCGGCTGGCTCGTGCGCGTCGACCCCCGCCTTCCACCGGTCCATGACCTCGCGAATGACCTGCTCGTCCTCGTTTGTCGTGCCCATCGACGTCCCCCTGTCGTCACCGCGCCCCAGTGCCCCGCCCGTGGACAGTCTTCTCCAGTGACCCGCGATTCATTCGCCGGCTGTTTCTGGACGGCCCGCTTAACGTGAGCTAGATCACACAAGGTCGCGTTTAGAAGCCCTGGTACGGGCACAACAGCGACGTCCGGCATTCGTCCCCCGCAGATCCGGAGATGGCCATGATGAAGACAACGACTTACGAGCCCGCGCTCGGCCACCGAGCGGAACTCAGGGGCCTGTCCGACGACGAGCTCCTCACCCGGCTGCGCGCGCTGCCGCGAGACAGCGATGAGCGCGCGGCGCTGTGCGAGCTGGTCGTGGAGCGGCACGAGAAGCTGGTCCGCTCCTGCGTCAGGCAGTACCGCGGCAGCCCCGAGCCGGTCGAGGACCTGATGCAGGTCGGCTACGTCGGCCTGCTCAAGGCGATCAACAACTTCGACCCAGCGTTCGGCAACAGCCTGACCGCGTACGCGGCCCCGTGCGTGAGCGGCGAGATCAAGCGGCACTTCCGCGACAAGCGGTGGCAGGTCCACGTGCGCCGGGCCGCCCAGGAGCTGCTGCTTGAGATGCGCAAGTCGACCGAGGACCTGACCCACAAGCTCGGCCGGGCGCCGACCAACGAGGAGCTGGCGGAGCGGCTCGGGGTCAGCGCCGACGACCTGCTCGAGGCGCAGCAGGCGGACATGGTGTTCACGTCCTACTCACTCGACGCGCCGCTGTCGGACGGGGACGACCCCGGGCAGCTGGCCGACATGCTCGGCGACGAGGACGCCGACGTCGAGCGCGCGATCGACATGGAGGCGGTGGCCACCCACTGGGACGAGCTCCCCGAGCGCGAGCAGCGGATCCTCACCATGCGCTTCTACGGGAACCTGACCCAGGCCGAGATCGGCGCGACCCTCGGCATCTCCCAGATGCACGTGTCCCGCCTGCTCTCCCGCGCGCTCGCCCACCTGCGAAGCCGCCTGCTCGACGCCGCCGCCTGACGCGGGCAACGACCAACGAGGAAGGACAATCCCCCATGAAAACAGGCGCAGGCCTGGCGTTCATCGCCGTTGGCGCGATCTTCGCGTTCGCCGTCAAGGGCAGCCCCGGGTTCGTGGACCTGCACACCGTCGGCTGGGTGCTGATGCTCGTCGGCCTGGTCGGGATGCTGCTCCCCAGGCGTACCTACGGCTGGCTCGGCCGCCGGATGACGGTGCGGCGCAGCTACCCGAGCGGCCGGGTCGAGCAGCGGGCGGTGCCGCCGTACGTCGGCCTCAACCCGGGCACCGCCCGGGAAGAGGCGGGCCTCCCGCCGGAGCCGACGCTGCTCGACCAGGAGGACCTGATCGACGGGACCCGGCTCAACGGCGAGCCGTACGGCAGCCAGCGCCCGGCGGCCGGCGACACCGAGGTGATCGAGGACCTCTACGAGCAGCCGTAACCCGGCCGGTCAGGCCGGGCACGACCGCGACGATGCTGGCGCTCAGGGCACTACCCTGACCGCCAGCATCGTCACGTCGTCGCGCAGCTCGCCGTCCGAGAACGAGGTCACCAGCTCCTGGACGGCGTGCACCGTCTCCGCCGCGGAGCGCCCGGCGACCGAGGCCAGCTCGTCCGCCAGCCGGTCCTCGAAGAAGGCGAGGTCCGCGCTGCGCGCCTCGGTCACCCCGTCGGTGTAGAAGAACAGCACGTCGCCCGCTCGAAGCTCCAGCTCGGCCCGGCTGGCCTCCAGGTCGCCGAACAGCCCGAGCGGCATTCCGTCCGCCTCCAGGATCTCCACCCGGCCGTCGGCCCGGACGATGGCCGGGCCGGGATGGCCGCAGCCGCCCAGCCGGACCTGCACCCGGCGGCCGCGCTGGCGCAGGAAGGCGAGCGAGGCGGTCACGAAGCGCTCGCCGTAGTCCCCGGCCAGCAGCACCTGGTTGGCGGCCCCGAGCACCTCCGCGGGGGTGTCGTGGACGTGCGCGAGGGCGCGGATCGAGTGCCGGGCGGCGGCGGTCATCGCGGCCGCGTCCTGGCCCTTGCCGCAGACGTCACCGACGGCGATGGCCCAGCCGTCGGAGGCCGGGAACACGTCGTAGAAATCCCCGCTGATCTCCTGCCACTGGGTGGCGCCGATGTAGGCCGCGGCGAACTCGAGCCAGGGCACCGTCGGCAGGCTGGCCGGCAGCAGGCTGGCCTGGAGCGACTCGGCGACCTCGGACCGGCGGCGGAACATCCGGTCGACGCGGATCGCGTTGGCGAGATGCTGGCCAAGATCCTCGGCCAGGCCGAGGTCGGCGACCGAGAAGGGGCGGTTGGCCGCCTGCCGCGCCAGCGTCAACGCGCCGTAGCCGGTGCTCCCGTCGGAGATCGGGACGCAGATCAGCGAGGTGGCGCCGAGCGTCATCAGCAGCGGCGTGCCGCCCGGCCCGGTGCCGAGCACCGAGGGGTCGTCGGGGTGCGCGAGCAGCATCGACTTGCCGGTCGAGTGCACCTGCCAGGGGGCCGATTCCGGGTCGGGATCGACCGACCGCACCGTTCGCTCGGTGCTCCCCGGCCCGCGCCGGTCGGCCCGCCCGTCGCGCAGGCCCGCCGCGAACTGGCGGCGAAGCTGGCCGCCCCGGTCGACGTCGATGATGACCCAGTCCGCGAGCTCGCCCGCCAGCAGCCGCGCGCACCGCTGCAGGGTGACGGCCTCGCTGAAGGTGCTGTTGTCAAGGAGCAGTCTGGTCACCGCCGTCACCATGTCGAGGCGCTTGGTCATCGCGGCGATGGCGGGGTCGGCCGAGTCCTCGATCGCGGCCCCGGCGGCGGTGTCGACCGCGCCGTTGCCCTCCACGGTGGCGGGATCGGCGCCGACCGGGGCGACGGTGACCATGAACAGCGGCGGGTCGCCTGGCAGTTCGACGGCGGCCGCCGTCAGGGTCGCGTCGAGCGGCCCGGTCGAGGTCAGCACCCGGCAGTTGGCCTTGCGGTCCGTGCCGGTCCTGGCGACCGCCGCCAGCTGCGTCTGCAGGGCGGCCCGGAACGGCAGGTCGACGAAGGACGTGAGCGGCTTGCCGGTGGCGTATCCGGCCGGGAACCCGAGCAGCGCGGCCGCCCGGTCGTTCGCCCGCCGGATCGTGCTGTCGGCCTCGAGCAGGAACAGGGCGGCCGGGGTGCGCTGGAAGGCGGCGTGCAGCAGACGGCGCTCCGCCGTTCCCGGCAGGCCGTCGGGTGGCGCGTCGCCCCGCTCCGCCGAGGCGGCCGTCAGGGCCACCGCGAGCGCGTCGATGGCGCCGTCGAGCTCGGCCAGGGCCGCGTCGACCAGCGACCCAGGATCGGCGCCGGGCAGGCCGACCGCCTGGCGCAGCGCGTCCCGCCGTCCCGCCAGGTCCGCCAGCGCCCCATCAGGCCGTCCGCCCTGCGGCATATGTCCGCCATCCCCGCATAGTCGTCGTCTACCGAGCCAGGTTCAGGATATGGGGCGCGGCCGGGTGGCGGAGATCAAGATCAATGGCAAAAAGATGTGAGTAGGTACCGGCACCGGGCGATGTTTAACACCGGCCGTGCGGGTAGCCGTATGGGGCACCCCGAAGACAACCCGCCGGAGCCCTACCACGACCCCCCAAACGGCTCCGGCGGGTTTTTCGTCGCCCGGGCGCCGGTCTGTCGTGCGGGCGCCGGTCTCAGGCGCTCGCCAGCCACCGTTCCATGCAGGCCATCAGCTCGTCGGTGTCGACCGGCTTGGTGACATAGTCGTTGGCCCCGGCCGCCAGGCTCTTCTCGCGGTCGGTTGGCATCGCGCGCGCGGTGACCGCGATGATCGGCAGCGACTCGAACTCGGGCATCTGCCGGATCGCGGTCATCGTCGCGTAGCCGTCCATCCCCGGCATCATGATGTCGGTCAGGATCAGGTCGGTCTCCGGGTTGCCGCGCAGCACCTCGATGCCCTGCCGCCCGTCGCTTGCGTGCGTCACCTCGATGCCGTGCAATTCCAGCGAGCTCGTGATCGCGAAGACGTTGCGAGCGTCGTCGTCGATGACCAGCACGTGCTTGCCCCGCAGGCCGGGATGCTCGTCCGCGACGGGCTCGTTCGCTCGCTTCGCGCTGTCGGCCACGGTGACCGAGTTCCCGACGAACACCGGCACCTGTCCCGGCCGGGCGGCCGACAGGTGCAGCGTGATCCGCTCGCGGAGCTCGTCAAGCGATGGCAGCAGCTCCAGCGTCGGATACGCGGATCGCAGCGCCGCGAAGCGGTCAGCGCTCGCCGTGTCCGGCTGGGCGGACTGGTAGGCGAGCACCGGGACCTCGCGCAGCTCCGGCTTCTCCTGCGCCTGCTCGAGGAACTCGAGCGCGGTCGGCATGGCCAGGTCGACGACCACGCACCGGAACGGCTCGGCCGCCAGCATCGCGACCCCCTGGCTGGGGCCGACGGCGGTGGACACCCGGACGGCGGTGCTGACGCCGGCCAGGTCGGAGATCGCGCTGTAGGCGAGCAGGGTCAGCAGGCCGCCGCTGGTGCCCTCGAAGACGAGCACGTTCCTGTCCTGGCCGACGCCGCCCTCGTCACCGCCCGTCGGGCCGGCGATCGCGCTGACGGTGGCGGCGGTGCCCGCGACGACGGCGACCGGAACGGAGTCGTCGTCACGTCCGCCTGTCCCGGACGCGATGATCGAGCTCGCCGCGCGGGTGATGTCCGCCATCGCGGCCCGCAGCGGCTGGCTGATCTCGTCCGGCCCGGCGTCGGTCGGCTCGGATCCCTGGGCGAGCCCGCGGGCCTCAGCGGGACGGCCGCGGGCGGGCCGCCCGGCGTACCCGATCAGCCCGTCCGGCGTCGGCGAGCCCTCGGCCAGCGCGGCGAACGCGTCGGCGGCGTCGTCGAAGGGCGGGGAGACGGGCAGGGTAGCGGGCACCCGCAGGGTGAACGTGCTGCCGTGACCGAGGTCGCTGGTGGCGGTGATCTGGCCGCCGAGCAGCGCGCTGACTTGGCTGGCGATCGACAAACCGAGCCCGGTGCCGCCGTACCGGCGGCTGAGCGTCCCGTCGCCCTGCTGGAACGCGCCGAAGATGACGGCCAGGTTCTCCGGCGCGATGCCGATTCCGGTGTCCACGACCGCGAACGCCAGCTCGGGCTCGCCGCCCTGGCCGTCGGCGGCCGAGGTCGCGCTGACCCGGAGCGTCACCCGCCCGCGCTCGGTGAACTTGACCGCGTTGGAGAGCAGGTTCCCGACCACCTGGCGGAGCCGCTGCCGGTCGGTGTCGAGCTCCGAGAGCGCCGACGGCTCGACCGCGACCTCGAAGTCGAGGCCCTTCTCCGTGGTCAGCGGCTGGAAGGTGGTCTGCAGGTCCTCGATCAGGGCTGCCAGCGTGAACCGCTCGGCGTGCAGGTCCATCCGGCCGGCCTCGACCTTCGACAGGTCGAGGATGTCGTTGATCAGCTGCAGGAGGTCCGAGCCGGCCGAGTGGATCACGTTCGCGTACTCGACCTGCTTGCCGGTGAGGTTCCGGCCCGGGTTCTGCGCCAGCAGCCGGGCCAGGATCAGCAGGCTGTTCAGCGGCGTCCGCAGCTCGTGCGACATGTTCGCGAGGAACTGCGACTTGTACTGGGAGGCGAGCGCGAGCTGCCGCGCGCGCTCCTCGATTTCCGCCCGCGCCCGCTCGATCTCCGAGTTCTTGGCCTCGATGTCCTGCTTCTGCGCGGCCAGCAGCTCGGCCTTGTCCTCGAGGTCGGCGTTGGACCGCTGCAGCTCCTCCGACCGGGCCTGCAGCTCCGACGACCGCGCCTGCAGCTCCGCCGTCAGCCGCTGCGACTGGCCGAGCAGCGTGTCGGTCCTGGAGTTGGCGATGATCGCGTTGACGCTGATCCCGAGCGTCTCCGCGAACTGCTCGAGGAAGTCGATCTGGATCGGGGTGAACGTGCTGAACGACGCGAGCTCGACCACCCCGAGCACCTCGCCCTCGAACAGCAGCGGCAGCACGACCAGCGTGGCGGGCGGCGCCTCGCCCAGGCCGGAGGTGATCCTGATGTAGCCCTGCGGGATGTCGTCGACCACGATCAGCCGCTTGGACTTGGCGACCTGGCCGATCAGCGACTGGCCGATCCGGTACTGGATCGGCGCGTCCTTGTCCGCCCGCAGCCCGTAGCCGGCGATCAGCCGCAGCCTGGTCTCCCCGCCGAACTCCTCGGCCAGGAAGAACGTCCCGTGCTGGGCCCCCATCAGCGGCGCCAGCTCCTCCATGATCAGCTCGGCGACGACCTCGAGGTCCCGGTGGCCCTGCATCATCGAGCCGATGCTGGCCAGGTTGGTCTTCAGCCAGTCCTGGTCGCGGGAGGCCTGCACGGTCTCGCGCAGCGTGTCGACCATCGTGTTGATGGTGTCCTTCAGCTCCGCGACCTCGCCCTCCGCGTCGACCGAGATCGTCCTGGTCAGGTCGCCCGCCGCGACCGCGCTAGTCACCTGGGAGATCGCCCGCACCTGGCGGGTCAGGTTCCCGGCCAGCTCGTTGACGTTCTCGGTCAGCCGCTTCCAGGTGCCGGACACGCCCTCGACCTCGGCCTGGCCGCCGAGCTTGCCCTCCCGGCCGACCTCGCGGGCCACCCGGGTGACCTCGGCCGCGAACGACGAGAGCTGGTCCACCATCGTGTTGATGGTGGTCTTGAGCTCGAGGATCTCGCCACGCGCGTCGACGTCGATCTTCTTGGTCAGGTCGCCCTGCGCGACCGCCGTGGTGACCTGGGCGATGTTCCGCACCTGGTTGGTCAGGTTGTCGGCCATCGAGTTGACGTTGTCGGTCAGGTCCTTCCAGGTCCCTGACACGCCGTGCACCACCGCCTGGCCGCCCAGGTCGCCCTGGGTGCCGACCTCGCGGGCCACCCGGGTGACCTCGTCCGCGAACGCCGAGAGCTGGTCCACCATCGTGTTGAGGGTGGTCTTGAGCTCCAGGATCTCGCCCTGGGCGGCGACGCCGATCTTCTGGGTGAGGTCGCCCTTGGCCACCGCGGTCGCCACCTGGGCGATGTTACGCACCTGGGTGGTGAGGTTGCCCGCCATCGCGTTGACCGACTCGGTCAGGTCCTTCCAGGTGCCGGAGACCCCGGGCACGTGGGCCTGCCCGCCGAGCTTGCCCTCGGTGCCCACCTCGCGCGCGACTCGCGTCACCTCCGAGGTGAACTGGTCGAGCTGGTCGGCCATGCCGTTGAAGACCGACGCGATCTCGTCGACGAGCGGGTCGCCGGTCGGCGCGAGCCGCCGGCTGAAGTCCCCACCGCGGACCGCGGTCAGCCCGGCGAGAAGCTGCTCGAGGGCCGACCGGTCAAGCCGGGGCCGCTGATCAACGTCTGTCATGGGTGCTCCCATTCCTCGCCCGGAGCGGAGAATTCGTAAATGGCTGACCGTTACACGATAGCCGCCTGGCATCGCGCGGCATCTGTCAAATTGCCCATATAATCCGCTGCCGCCGCGCTCGGCGGCCCGTTATGAGGGGTAATGGCGGGCATTGGCGCCGCCTCCGCCCGCCTCGGCGAGGCCGCCGTCTGACCCGGTGCCGGATGGTACCGTTTCCGCATCTCGGCGTCTTGACGTGAGGGCGGTGATGGTGGCAGGCAACGGTGACCCGGTATCGCCAGGGAACGGTGAGCTGCCCGGAACCAGCCACATCGCCGACCCCGACTCCCTCCGTAGTCTATCGAGGCTGGCCGGCGTCATCGAGCGCCAGCGGCGCGAGCTGGTCGCGGCGCGCGCCGACGCGCAGGCGGCGGAGGTCGCCGCGATGGCCCGGGGCGTGCTGATAGAGCGGCAGGGGCTGTCGCCGGTAGCGGCGATCCGCCAGCTCGCGGACATGGCCGCCGCGGCGGGCATCCCGGTGACCGAGATGGCCGCGGCGGTGCTGCGGCAGGAGCCGCCGTCGGCCCCGGCCGATTCGGCGCCGCCCGCCTCCGCCCCGGCCGATTCCGCCGGCCAGGCGGGTCAGGGCGAGCGCGCGGGGGAGTGTCTCGAGCCCGGGCAGCGGCTGGCCGCGGCCGGCGAGTCGCTCGCGCTGGCGGCGATCACGCGGGCCAGGGACGGCGTCGAACTGGTCGGCGCGCTGGCCGGCCAGCTCGGACCGAGGTTCGAGGCGGCGGCCGTCGCGGTCTGGCTGCTCGACGCCGACGGCGCGCTCGAGCTGGTCGGCCAGGACGGCCTCGACGGCACCGACTCGAGCCGGTGGCGGCGGCTGCCGCCGCAGTTCGACTGCCCGGAGCAGCGGGTGGTGGCCGCCGGCCTGGACCTGTGGTGGGAGGCAGGGCCGCCGCCGTCGGACCCGGTGGCGGTCGCGGCGCCCTGGGGACGCCGCGCCGCCCGCGCGGTGCTTGCGCTCCGCGACCGGGCGGGCATCCTCCTCGGCGTGGCCGAGGCCTGGTGGCGAGGGCCGAGACGGGAGTTCGACCGCGACACCCGGGACCTGCTGACCGCGATGGTGGCCGGATTCGCCGACGTGCTCGGCGTGCGGCTCGGCTACGGCACCATCGGGGCGGCGACGCCGTCGCCGGCCGTCTTCGCCGCCCTCGACCAGATCGCGGATTCGGTGCTGCTCGCCCGGCCGCTGCGCGGCCCCGGCGGTGAGATCACCGACTTCGCCATCATGTACCTGAGCCCCGGGTACGCCGACCCGCTCGGCCGCCCGGCCGCCGAGCTCGCCGCGCTCACCCTGCTTGAGGCCTACCCGGCCTCGGCGTCGGGGAGCGGCCTCTACGCGCGGGCCGAGCGGGTGCTCGCCAGCGGGCAGGCCGAGCACGTGCCCGGCACCGTCACCGCCCCGCTGACCGCGGACGCGGACGCCGCCGGGAACGGCGGCGATCTCGGGCACCCGGTGATCGCCGACCTGACCGTCCTCCCGTTCTTCGCCGGGGTGCTGTTCACCTGGCGGACGCCGGGCGAGGCGGAGCGGTTCGCCGAGCTCCTCGGCCACGCCCAGCGGCTCGGCAGCATCGGCGGCTGGGAGGAGCAGCTCGCGACCGGGATCATCCGCTGGACCGATTCCGCGTTCGCGCTCTTCGGGCTCGATCCGGCCCAGGCGGCGCCGATCCCGATCGCCCAGCTGCACAGCTTCGTGATCGCGGCCGACCGCGCGCCGGTCCGCCGGCTGCAGGAGTCGCTGCTGCAGCGCCGGGAGCCGGCCGTGGCGGTGTTCCGTATCGTCCGGCCCGGCGACACGGCGATCAGGCAGATCAGGATCTTCGCCGAGCCGGTCGTCGTCGACGACGCCCTGGTCGCGCTGCGCGGCGCCTTCCAGGACGTCTCAGCGCAGTACCACACCCAGGTGGCGCTGGCCGCCACCCGCGACCAGCTGGCCGACAGCGAGCAGCGGGCGGCCGAGGAGCATCAGCTCGCGCTCCGGCTGCAGCAGGCCATCATGGCGCAGGACGAGC
>Ga0335072_10011676_pt1 | contig 12581 bp, 8 predicted proteins | sample Lox_Sample_21_FD_206725 | JGI IMG/M metagenome (GOLD analysis project Ga0335072, IMG submission 206725) | Soil microbial communities from Loxahatchee National Wildlife Refuge, Florida, United States - Lox_Sample_2.1 | ecosystem: Environmental > Terrestrial > Soil > Wetlands | place: USA: Florida...
ATTGTGAATGTCGCCGGTCACTTCTTCGACTCCTCGGCCGCCGAACTGCGCCAGATCTACACGTTCTCCAGTTTCCCGGGAGCGGGATTCACCGATATCGCGAGAGGCTATTGCGGCCCCTACGATACCTTTGCCGCAACCCAGGGGTGGGATTACTGCACGGGCGTGGGCAGTCCGTTCGGCTACAAAGGGAAATGACCCACCGATCCTGATCCGGCTTGCGATCTTCCCCCGCCGGCCGGATCACGCAACACAAACACCCTGGGCATCAAGCGAACGGGGCCCCGATCGGATCAGGGGTGATGAGTGAAGAACCTGCCTTTACGGTTTTCGCGGTCGTGTCGATTCCTCGCCCACCAGCCGCTCATGCCGCCATCGCTTCCGCAAGCCGCCGCACCGTCAGCACTGTGATGTCATCCTCCTGCCCGAATTCCTTGGCCGCGTCGGCAATATAAAACGCCGACTGGTTGCTCAGGTTGTGAACCCGGTCAAATCCGAAAAGCTCTCCGGTGGGACGGCGCGCTTCCACCACTCCATCCGATAGCAGCAGCAGCCGGTCGCCGGGGTGCAGATACAGCCGCACCTCGTCATACCGCTCCTCCGGCAGAGCACCCAGCGGCAATCCGCCGGGAAGCGTAATCTCCTGGCTGTTGAGATAGGGCGGCAAATGCCCGGCGTTGGCAATCACCAACTCGCCATCGCGGCCAAACCAGATTGCCTGGCAAGTCGTATAGCTCTCGTTGCCGGTCACCACCCGGTTCAGGGCCTCCAGAATCTTCGCAGGACTTCTCTCAGGGATGCGCCGCAGCGCCCCCATCAGCATCGACACGTTCATCGCCGCTTTCAGGCCATGACCGGCCACGTCGCCGATCACGACCAGCAGGCCGTCATTGCCCACCGGTTGCACGTGATAGAAGTCTCCGCCAACCTCGGTCGCAGGCTGATACACCGAGTCCACCTCGTATCCCGGGGTCTTCTGTTTTTCCTGGGGAATCATCAGTTCCTGCACGCTGCGGGCCGCGGCCAGCTCGCTCTTGGCGCGCTCGCGATCGTGCTGGATGCGCAAAAAGCGCGTGAAGATGATCAGGACGATGGCCAGCAGCCCGGTGAAGTCGGCGATGGAGGCAAAGTGGATTGGAACCGGACCGGCCAGGATGGTCAAAGGCGACTGGTAGGGATGGCCCGATGAATCGCTGATCAGCGCCGTCATGATGGGCTCCGCAATGCCAATAATCGTAAGCACCAGGGGAATCAGCAGGAGCCCGGCCTCAAAGTTCCGCCGAATGGTGGCTGCGATGAGCGTGACAAAGGTGAACAGCGACCAGCCGAGGATCCACAAGAAGCTGCCGAGGTAGATAAAAATCAGGGTCAGCACAACCAGCAGTCCGTGACCACCCAGCAGGAGCACGCCCGGCCCCACCCCGATCAACACCGGCGCAGTCCAGCGCAGTATTCTGATCGGCCATCCCTTGCGCAGCGACAAAAAGGCAATCAGGAATTCGAAATAGAGATAAGCCGAGAGCGCCACCAGTTGCAGCACCATGCCCGCGTACCAGAGCTGGTCGAGGCGCGCCAGGCTGCCTTGCAGGTCGATGAACCCGATGGGAGCCTGCAGAATCTCATGCAGCGCCAGCCACAAATACTCCACGTGCCCTTTTTGGGTAAAGTAGAGCGCCAGAAGAAACAGGGCCAAAACCGTCAGCAAGATGGCATTCACCAGGCGGGGCAGCCGCTCGAAGACGCTCTTCATAAACCAGACATCCCAGATCCGGCGCACATCCTCCGGGTTACCAATTCGCAAGGTCCGCTTTGAGAAGAACCCAGTATAGGAGTAATAGCCGAAGGGGACGTAAATCATCCGGATCGCCAGCGTCAGGTCGGTCTGGCTCGGCTCGAGCCCGAGTTGATAGATCCTCGAGATCTCCTGATATTTGAAGGTCGCGTCCCCGTGCGGTCCTTCCGGCAAAATCATGCGTCCGTTCGCGAAGACATCGAGACCCGGACCGCCCTCTCCGAAGTTCATGTTGGTGTTCTGCGTGACCGGCAGCTCAATCAGCAGCGCGAGCGGTCCGTGGTTCGGAGCCAGCTTGATGTGCATCCGAAACCACACGAAAGGACGCTGGTGCGCCGGCCCGTGCGGCAGATGCTCATCGTCCAGTCCCTTGGCTCCCGGGGCTTCCGAATGGTCCTCGTCGGGCACATCCTCGATGGCCTCCTTCGCATCGCGGACCGCCCAGGTCGAATCGTCGAAATCCGGCTTCGCGGCATCGGGGTTTGCCGTGACGCCAACCCGCCAGCCCTTGTCCAGAACGATCGGGGAACCCAGGTTGGTCGCGTCCAGCGCGACGTCGGGAATATGCTGGGCGCCCGCCGGAGCCGGCTGGGTGTGCTTGTGGGGAGCAAAAATCGCTCCCAGCGGCCCCCCATGCTGATCTCTCGCCGGTTTCGGGGCCTGACTTGGCTTGCCCTGCGCAGCCGTCGTCATTGCTCCGCACACGACGAGCCAAGGAAGAATCAGCATTCCCAGACGCACAGACCCTCCCAGTTTCAACGTGGTTTTCACTTTAATTCACCGGGCGTTCTCTTCCCAAAAACGTACAGGGAACGCAGGCCGTTGCAGTTTGGCGCCAAAATCGTTGCGCGCTTTGACATTGGTATGACAATTCGTCGGTTTTTCTCTTCCTCTGCGCTGCCGGATGGGCGGATACTAACGTCTAACACGTTGAGCGAAGCGGATTATCCCCACGTAGAGCGGATTCGGGAGTTCATCATGAGAGCAGCTTTTCACGGGCTCAAAGCAGGCACACTCGCCGGCCTGATGCTGGCGACGGCAGTCACCCTGCTTGCGCAGTCAACTACCCAACCGAGCACGCCGAGCACCCCGTCGAGCACGCCCGGGGCCCAGCCCAACAACCAGCCATCCCAGGCGCCATCAGCGACTGTTCCCGCGTCGACGCAGCAGGCCCCAGCCAGTGCTCCGTCCTCGACCCAGCCCTCGAATCCACCGGCAAACAACCCTTCGGCGCAACAGCCGGCGCCCGGCTCAACCCCGGTGGCCGGCGATACGCCGCCTGCTCCGCCCCAGGAAGCGCAGGAGTCAAAGAAGGACAAGAAGAAAGATAAAGATAAGGAGTCAATCGAGGATCCAGAGCCCGGAACCACCCCCGTGAAGGGCGATGTGGCTGCCAAGGACGTGGATCCCGACAAAGTCGTTGACGTCGGGAGCGATCCCATCAAGGTCAAGCCCGGCAGCATTGAAGATGTGAACGCCGTCGGCAACCGCGACATCGGCGGGCGCGGGCTCGGCAACTGGTACTCAACTGACAGCGAAATCAAGATGGGCAAGTCCTACGCCGACCAGATCGAGAAGAGCACTCGCTTCATCACGGATCCGGTCGTCACCGAGTACATCAATCGCATCGGCCAGAACATCGTGAAGAACTCCGATTGCAAGGTGCCTTTCACGATCAAGGTCATCGACTCAGACGAAATCAACGCCATGGCGCTGCCCGGCGGATTCTTTTACGTCAATTCGGGCCTCATCCTCAACGCCGATGAAGAAGCCGAACTGGCCGGCGTGATGGCCCACGAAACCGCCCACGTCTGTGCCCACCACGCTGCCCGCGAAATGACGCGCATGAACTATACCCAGCTCGGCATGATCCCGCTGATCATGCTCACCGGGTACAGCTGGACGGGCTACGGGATTTACGAAGCCGCACAGCTCGCGGTCCCCATGACCTTCCTGATGTTCTCGCGCGACTTCGAGTCCCAGGCCGACTATCTCGGCGTGCAATACATGTATCGCGCCGGCTACGACCCGCAGGCTTTCATCAGCTTCTTCGAGAAGATCCAGGCTCTCGAGAAGCGCAAGCCGGGGCTGGTCGCCAAGGCCTTCTCCGATCATCCGCAGACGCCTGATCGCATCCTTCACTCGCAGGAGGAGATTGCCCGCATCCTGCCCGCCAAGGATGAGTACACCGTCACCACCTCCGAATTCGACGACGTGAAGGCACGCCTCGCGCGCATCGAAAACAAGCGCCGCCTGCTCGACAATAGGGACGGCAAGAAACCGTCGCTCCGCCGCGCCAGCAACTCCCCGGATGACAGCTCCCAGTCAGGCGACCCGAACTCGAACGGAGATGACCGGCCGACTCTGCACCGCCGCGACGATCAAAACAACTAAAGCTTCTAGCTGAAGAAACAAGCCCTCGTTCAGCGTCCCTGAGCGGGGGCTTTTTCTTTGGTTTGTCGCATCGCAGGTGCAAAAGTGACTCCCACCAGAATGCCCTTCGGAGAAAGAGACCGGCCGACTGTCTCCTCGGTCGTCTTCCGCCCATCCTCCACGTCAAAATCAAGCCACGATTGCGGGGCAGGGAAGCTACCGGCCAGGAATCCGTGCCAAAGCACGACTGCGCAGTCGAGCCTTCCGCCCGATCGCGCACAGTTGGATCGAACCTGGCGACAAGAAGCACCCCGGACTCTTCGAGTTTCCTGCATCTCCCCTTTTTTTCGGAATTGACGCGATTCCCTGGCCGATGGGATTTCCACAGGCCGCCACAAGGTCGGCTCACCGTACGCGGACCATCCGGTCTAACTCCCCAACCCCTTGCGCCGGCATTACTTGAATGCCCCTAGGGATAGGATTGGCGCCTTGCCCAATCTCTCTTGGACGCGCGAAACGTGACCTGAAAGCCTGTAAATTTCCCATAACTTCCTGAAAAACCTTGAAGCGGCAGGTGAAATCGCGATATATACAGGATTACCGGTCTTCCCCGCCGGAATTTCACCCTGGCCCCATCCTCCAGGGGAGGGAATTATGCGCAACGCTGCTGCCCGCTCCAATCTGCTTGTTCCTGAAGTCCGCGAAGTCATGGACATCCGGCAGGCTTCCGACTACCTTGGCATCTCTCCGGACACGCTCTACAAATACGCCTCCGAGGGATTTGTTCCTGCATTCAAACTGGGCAACCGGTGGCGCTTCAAGCGTTCGCGCCTCGACGAGTGGATGGACCGCCAGTCCGACCTTCAGACGGCCCACCCCGACCTCGACCCGCACGTCAAGAAACCCGTTCGTCCGGCGATGTAAACGACAGGGAAAAGAGCTCAGGGCTCAAGCTTCTGGTGCGGTCACGAATCCCGACGAGCCGGACCCACCTGTTTGTTGGCATCTGCCCGGAATGAGCGATCGTCAATCGATTCGATTGCGCAACCCCTGCTCGCGCGATGATCAAGCCAATATCCGCGCCTTGCCGCGGGCACATAAACATGAGATTCGAAGCTGAACGATGCAGCTTCCATGTGCGGGTCATCATAGCTGAGCGCCTATCGCCCTTCGGCGCACGCAATCCCTGTTGCCCGACCGCTGTTCCCGAAGTGCCTCCTGCTTCTCCGTGATACAACAAAGCGAATGGACCACCACCGCCGCATTGGCAACCTGCGCCGCCGCTTCTCCCGCGCAGGTCTTCACGGGCTCCTCGTCACCCACCTTCCCGACGTCCGCTATCTCTGCGGATTCACTGGCTCGAGCGCAGCCCTCGCCGTGACCCGCCGCGCCGCCCGGCTCTTCACTGACGGCCGCTACACCGCGCAAGCCGCCGAAGAAGTCCAGGCCGCGAAGGTCCAGATCGTCTCCAGCCCCCCAGCGGCCAATGCCGTTGAGTGGCTCGCTGCGCAGGCGGGCGTGCGGTTTGCCGGGTTCGATCCTGCATGGACCTCTGTTGCCGAGCTCACGCGCCTTCGCGCGGCTCTCCCGTCGCACCTGCGCCGTACCTTCCTTGCTCCCCTCGCGGCTCCCCTCGTCGAGTCATTGCGCTGGATCAAGGATGAAGACGAACTCGCCATTCTCAAGAAAGCGGCCCTTATTGGCTGCAAGCTCTTCGACCACATCCTCCTCGTTCTGCGTCCCGGAATCGCCGAGTTGGAGGTTGCCGCCGAGCTCGAGTTCCAGGCTCGCCGGCTCGGAGCTGAAGGCATGTCCTTCGACACCATCGTCGCCTCGGGAGTGCGGTCCTCTCTCCCTCATGGAAAGGCATCAGGGGCTCTCCTCCCTCGAAAGGGGTTTGTCACGCTCGACTTCGGTATAATCCGTGAGGGTTACTGCTCCGACATGACGCGTACGGTTCACCTGGGCAAATTGACCGCAAAGGAGCGCCAGACCTACGAGGCTGTGCTCGCAGCGCAAGAATCAGCGGTTGCCGCGGTCAGCGCCGGCGCGCGTGGCGGGGAGGTCGACGAGGCGGCGCGAAGCGTTTTGCGCAACGCCGGGCTCGCAGAAGCATTTTCGCACTCCACAGGCCACGGCGTCGGGCTCGAAATTCACGAGGCCCCGCGCATCGGCGCCGGTCAAGCGACCCGGCTGGCGTCCGGCATGGTGATCACCATCGAACCCGGCGCGTACCTGCCGGGCGAGTTTGGCGTTCGCATCGAAGACATGGTCGCAGTCACCCGGTCCGGCGGGCAGGTACTAACGCCCGCACCCAAAGCCCTGATCGAGCTTTGACCGGTTGCCAGACAGGGAACGAATGAAACCTCAAGACATGCAGGACCTGAAAGAGCTGATCGAGTTCCTGAAGCAATATCAGGTCGCCGAGTTTGACCTGGATCGGGGAGACCTCAAGATCCGGCTCAAGTTTAATCAGCCGCCGGGAGCCGGCCTTTCCGACCTGGCTCGCGCCCTAGGCTCCGCACCGGCAGCCGCCCCCATGCCCTCCGCACCCGTAACCGTGCCTCCGGCGGCTCCGGCTTCTGCCGCGCCTGCTGAATCTGGCGAAGAGCTCCACATCGTAAAGTCGCCGATTGTCGGCACCTTTTATAGCTCGCCTTCCCCCGGCGCGGGCGCGTTTGTCTCGCCCGGCGATCGCGTCGACAAAGGCCAGGTCATTTGCATTGTCGAAGCCATGAAGCTCATGAATGAGATTGAAGCCGATGCCGGCGGCGAAATCGTGAAGTGCTTCGTGACCAACGGCCAGCCCATCGAATTCGGCCAGCCGCTGTTCTCCATCCGGGTAAGCTAGTGGATCGCAGCCTGACACCGTTCACACCGCCAGACTTGCTAACTCCGCTGCCAGGGTTCTTCTATGTTTCGTAAGGTCATGGTTGCCAATCGCGGCGAAATCGCGCTGCGGGTTCTCAACGCGTGCCGCGAACTCGGCATCCGCACCGTTGCCATCTACAGCGAGGCCGATCGCAACTCCCTCCACGTCCGTTTCGCCGATGAAGCCATTTGCATTGGCCCGCCGCGCGCCGCCGACAGCTACCTCAACGTCCCCGCCGTCATCTCCGCCGCCGAGATCGCCAACGTCGATGCGATCCATCCCGGCTACGGACTTCTCAGCGAGAATGCCAACTTCGCCGAGGTTTGCCGCGCTTCCAACATCAAGTTCATCGGCCCGCCGCCTGAAGTCACGCGTCTCATGGGCGAGAAGGAAAAAGCCCGCCAGGCCATGAAAGAAGCGAAGGTGCCTATCCTTCCCGGCTCGGACGGCGTTCTCGCCGATGCCGATGAGGCTCTGGCCACCGCCAAGAAAATCGGCTACCCCATCATCCTCAAAGCCAAGGCCGGCGGCGGCGGCCGTGGTATGCGTATCGTCCGCAACGACGAAGAGCTTCCCAACCTCTTTCATGCCGCATCCACCGAAGCCGCGAACGCCTTCGGCAACGGCGAAATGTACATGGAGAAGTTCATCGAGCGGCCCCGCCACATCGAGTTCCAGATCCTCGCTGACGAACATGGCAACGTCGTCTCGCTCTTTGAGCGCGAGTGCTCCATTCAGCGCCGCCATCAGAAGCTCATCGAAGAAGCGCCCTCGCTTCAGGTCACTCCCAAAATCCGCGAAGAGATCGGCAACACCCTCGTCCGCTGCCTCAGCGCCATCGGCTACCAGAACGCCGGAACAGTCGAGTTCCTCATGGATGAGGACGGCTCGATCTACTTCATCGAGATGAACACCCGCATCCAGGTCGAGCATCCAGTCACCGAGGCCATCACCGGCGTCGACATGGTGAAGGCGCAACTGCGCATCGCATCAGGCGAAAAGCTCAGCGATATCCTTCCGCCGAAGCTCGAGATTCGCGGCCACGCCATTGAGTGCCGCATCAACGCCGAACATCCCAAGAAGTTCACGCCCTCCGCGGGCAAGATCACCGCTTTCAACGTGCCCGGCGGCAACGGGATCCGCGTCGACACCGCGCAGTATGCCGAAGGCGTTGTCCCGCCCTACTACGACTCACTCATTGCCAAACTGATCTGTTACGGAGTTGATCGCGCCGAAGCCATCGCCCGTACCGAACGCGCGCTCTCGCAGTTCATCGTGCAGGGAATCGAAACTTCCGTCCCGCTTCACCAGGCCATCTTTCAGGACGAAGATTTTCGCGCCGGCAAATTCGATACCAAGTTCATGGAGCGCTTCCTCGCCAGACAGCAGGAGTAGCCGGTCTCACGACCGCACCGGCACGCCCACCCGCTTCATCAGCGCCCGAAACCCGGCGTCGTCGCGCAGAAAGTCGTACGCCGCATCGCACTGCACCCACTGCAGCTGGGGCGAGTGCTGCCGATACGCCTCTTCAAGCAGCGCCATCGTCTTCTCGCGGTCCCCAAGCTGTGCGTAAAGTTCAGCAAGGTTTACGGGGGAGACGTAGGTCTTTCGTGCCGTAGCTTCCAGGTGCTTGATCTGCCACTCTACAGCGCCCGGCACTCCTCCCCGCTGGTAGGCGGCATGTAGTGCATCCGACGCTGCCTTTCCTTCCGAAAACAGGTAAGACTTCTCCAGCGCCTCGATCGACTCCTTATTCATGCCTTTCCCGCGGTAACTCGCCGCCAGGAAGAGCTGCATCGTCGAGTCGTGAGGTGTCGCCACCAATCTCTCCCTGATGTCTTTGATCGCTTCGTCATAATGGCGGGCCTGCCAGAGCTCCAGTGTCCAGCCCGTCTGGTTTGCCTGATTCAGATCCAGCGAAGTCTTCTCCGCTTCGAGGCCCTCGTCATTCTTGCCCATCGCGAGAAGAATTTGCGCTCGAAGCTCATAGGCCTCGGAAGACTTGGGATCCAGTTCGATCGCCCGCGCAGCTTCTTTCAGGGCCCCCTCCAGATCCCAATTGCAGATCAAAGCGCCCGTTTCCGCGAGATGACACTCAACTGCCGAAGAATCCAATTCCAGGCACTTCCGTGCTGCGTCCTGTTCCTTGCTCAGATAGATGCGTGGATCAAGAGCCCCAAACATCACGCCCGCGCCGTAATAACTCGAAACTCCAAACCATGCCGCGGCATAATCAGGCTGCAGCTCGACTGCTTTTTCGAAGAAGGGCAGCGAACCCTCCGCACTATTCGTCCACCACAGGTAGCGTCCGTGCAGGTACGCATCGTGGGCCGCTGCATTGATCGCCCTGGCCGGCTGCCCAGTCGCTGTCGTGCTGTGGAGGCGTATCGCAATCGCACGGGCCGCATCCTGCGGAAGCGACGCTGCCTCGCTCGCCGTCCGGTCATAGCTGTCGGCCCACACATGCGAGTCGGTGTCTGCCCGGATCAGTTGCAGCGTCATGTGCACCTCGTTGTTCGAGCGCGCCACCGAGCCTTCCAGGATCCCATCCACTCCCAGCTCGCGTGCGATCTGCGGCAGCGGCCGATGTACGCCCTTATATTGCATCACCGACGTCCTCGAAGTGATGCGCAGGGTTGATTCCCTCGCCAGCTGTGTAATCAACTCATCCGTCATCCCATCGGCGAAGTACTCTTCGTTGGGATTTCCCGACAGGTTATCGAGCGGAATGACCGCGAGCGAACGAATGGGCGCCGCCTTCCCGCGATCCGTAATCCACGATGCAAGCGAGTGCGGCGCAAGAGCGATCTCTGCAACCAGCGCGATCACCGCGACCACGGCCAGTCCGGCAAACCAAATCGCCGGGCTTGAGCCGAAGATCTTCCGAATGCCGGGGTCGGCCGGGCTCTCGCTGGTCTCTTCCGGTGACATGAGCGCCGCAGACGCTGGCGCCTCCGTGACAACCGCGCCCACTTCCGCCACGTCCTCCACGGTCACCGGAGCGACAAATCGATAACCCCGTCCCTGTACCGTCTCCACGAACCGGGGCTCTCCCGAATCGTCGTCCAGGACTGCGCGAATCTTGCGCACCGCGGTATTGATCCCATGCTCGGTATCGACGAAGACTTCTTTGTCCCAAAGCCGCTCCGCAATCTCTGTCCGTGTCAGAAGCCTGCCATTGCTTCCCGCCAGCAGAATCAGCAACTCCATCGGCTTGCGCTCGAGTTTGATGTTTTGCCCGTCGCGGGAAAGTTCAAACCTCTCGCAATTCAGCAGGAAATGGCTAAACCGGTAGATGGGCGGGCCCATCGGACTGTCCCCTTTCCGCGCGGGATGCTCTCGCGCTAGTAGCTCTCCGGCAGGCCCACCCGCCGCACCACCGTTCGATACCGCGCCTCGCCGTGCAAAAAGTCGTAGGCCGGGTCACTCTGGATGAAGACCAGCTGCGGCGAGCGCTGTGCCAACCCCTCTTCGAGCAGAGTGAGCGCTCTTTCCCGGTTACCGAGCAGCGCGTAGAGTTGGGCTACCTCGACCGGCGAACTGTACCCGGTCTTGCCGCGCTCTTCGTGCTCGGCGATCTGCCAACGGACCACCGCCGGGTATCCGCCGCGTTTAAAGGCCGCGCGAATCTCGGTCGCAGCCTTCGTGTGGCCGAATGCTGCAGAACTTTCGGCCAGGTATTCGGCCGCCTCTCTGTGCATTCCCTTGCAACGATAGATGTCGCTGAGGTTGAAGAGCAGGACCGGGTTCTTCGGGTAGGTTTCGAGGCGCAGGCGCGCATCTTCCAGCGCGGCGTCGTACTGGCGGGTGGTGTCATAGGTCATCACCAGACCCCACGGCCGCACAAAAGGATTCAGTTCCATGGCCTTCTTCTGTACTTGCACCGCTTCCGTTTTCCTGTTCAGGATCGCGAGCAGCTTCGCTTCCAGTTGATAGTTGTCACCGAGCCGGGGATCGAGGTCCTCTGCCCTGCGAAGCTCTTCCCGGGTACGCTCCCAATCCCAGTGGTAGAAGAAGTACACCGCCGCCAGCGCGTTGTGCCCTTCGGCCAGCGCTGGATCAAGCTGGATCGCCTTCACGGCCGCGCCTTCCGCCTTGGGCCACGCGTCGCGGGGATCGGAAAAGCCATCCACTGCGCTGCCGCCATAGTAGGCAGAGAGTCCCGCCCACGCACCCGCAAGGTCAGGCTGCAGTTCAATCGCATGCCGAAAACTCTTTCCCGCCTCCTCATAGAGGAAGTTTTCCCACAGGTACCGGCCGCGCAAGTAGGCCTCGTGCGCCTCAGGATTGACGTACCGAGCCACTGGCGCCGCGGGCAGCGCCTGGTGCACCCGCGCAGCGATCGCCCGGGCCGCCTCATCGGGCAGACTCGACGCATCGTTCAATGCGCGATCGTAGCTCTCCGCCCACACATGCGCATCCGTTCGCGCGTTGATCAGCTGTACCGTCATATGCACACGATCAGCCGTATGCGACACCGATCCCTCGAGAATTCCATCGACACCAAGTTCGCCGGCAATCTCGGGCAGCGGACGCCGCGTGCCTTTGAACCGCATCATCGAAGTCCGCGAGGTCACGCGCAGTGTCGTGTCCTTGGCCAGCATCGTTACCAGCTCGTCCGTCATGCGGTCGGCAAAGGCATCCTGGCCTCGATCGCCGGAGAAATTGTCGAGCGGGATCACCGCCAGGGAATTGATGGCTTGCGCCGGCCCGCGATGAAACAGGTGCGCCTCCAGCGGATGAGGTCCCACCGTGATTCCCAGGACCAGAGCCGCGGCCACGCCCGCCGCCCCTGCCAGCACCCAGCGACTCTGATGGCGCCCCTCGGTTTCCTCCGCAGGCGCTGGAAGGGCATTCTGCGGTTCGGCAGGCTGCGCGGCAAGTTCCAAACGAGGCTCCTCGCTCGCATTTGCTCTCGCCGCCGCGATGAAGCAGTAGCCCCTCCCCGGAACCGTTTGGACAAACTGAGGATTTTCGGGATCATCGCGCAGGGCGTTGCGAATCTTGCGCACCGCCGTATTGATCCCATGCTCGGTATCGACGAAGACTTCCTTGTCCCAGAGCCGTCCGGCAATCTCTGTCCGCGTTACCAGCCTGCCATTGCTCTCCGCCAGCAGGATCAGCAACTCCATCGGCTTGCGCTCGAGTCTGATGTTTTGCCCGTTCCGCAGAAGCTCAAATCGCCCGCAATCCAGGCGAAAATCGCCGAATGCAAAAACCACTGCCGGCACGGGGACCCTCCGAGGGGAAAAGTATAGCATCCGAAAATTTCATTTCTTCGCTATCATGTTTGCTTTCAAGTGTTTGCTCCTTCACCATTTCTTTACCTCACGATTCACCACGGCTTCATCGCGCGGTCGGCTGGAGTCGCGCTCTTCTTCGTTCTAGCCGGCGATTCCCGGCCGAGGAGGTCTCACCCCGTGCAGGTCGAGTCTCTGAAATTTCTCTCCGCTATCACCGTCGACACAACCGTCGGCGAATTGCTCTGACCAGGAAAGGGCCCCCCCGCTTCGCCCAAACCCCCGGTCTCCATCCATCCTGCCT
>Ga0335072_10011677_pt1 | contig 12581 bp, 13 predicted proteins | sample Lox_Sample_21_FD_206725 | JGI IMG/M metagenome (GOLD analysis project Ga0335072, IMG submission 206725) | Soil microbial communities from Loxahatchee National Wildlife Refuge, Florida, United States - Lox_Sample_2.1 | ecosystem: Environmental > Terrestrial > Soil > Wetlands | place: USA...
AACTGGCACGCGCCTGGGCCAAGCTCCAGCGCGATCAGGGCAAGCCCCTCGGCACGAAGTTCCTGGCCCTCGAGAACAGCTTCCACGGGCGCACGATGGGCTCCGTCGCGGCCACCTGGAAGGACAAGTATCGCGAGCCCTTCGATCCGGTGATGCCCGGCGTTGAGTTCCTGCGTTTCGACGACATCGACGACCTGAAGGCCAAATTCTCGACGGACGTTTGCGCCATTCTCATCGAGGCGATCCAGGGGGAAGGCGGCATCCGCCCTGTTTCACAGGAATTTTTCCAGGCCGCGCGCGATCTCACCCGCTCCACCGGCGCGCTGCTCATCGCCGACGAGATTCAGTCTGGCATGGGCCGCACCGGGAAGTTCTGCGCTTATCAGCACTACGATATTCAGCCCGATGTGACGACGCTGGCCAAGCCGCTGGCCGGTGGCGTACCCCTCGGAGCCCTTCTGTGCACGGAACGGGCCGCACAGGCAATCCACGCCGGCATGCATGGAACCACGTTTGGCGGCGGTCCGCTGGCCTGCGCGGTGGCTTTGGCCATGCTCTCCACCATCGAGCGCGATCGCCTTCTCGATCATGTCACCGAGACCGGCACCTATTTTCACAACCGGCTCCAGGATCTGGCTCAACAGCACTCAGTCATCGTTGACGTTCGCGGTCTGGGCCTGATGCTGGCCATCGAGCTGGATTCAGCCGACCTGGCAAAGACCGTGCTCAACGAAATGATGAAGCGCCACATCCTGATCAATCGCACCAGCGAAACGGTGCTGCGCTTCCTGCCGCCCTACATCCTCGAGAAAGAGCACGTCGACGCCGGCATTGCCGCCCTCAACGAGATCCTGAGCGAACAGACGGCGCAGACCGCCGTAACCCCAGTCCCCGGAGGAAAGAAAATTGGCAACTAAACCCGCCGCTGTATCGGAACTCGAATCGGTGAGCCCCGACCTGTCGCTCGCCGGCCGCGACCTTTGCTCCATCGCCGATCTCACCACGACGGAGCTGGCCGGCATCCTGTCGCTCGCGCACGATGTGAAGTCCAATCCCGGCGCCTGGCGCTGGGCACTCGACGCCCGGCAGATGGTGATGTTCTTCGAGAAGCAGTCGCTGCGCACGCGTCTCACCTTCCAGACCGCGATGAATACCCTCGGCGGCTCGGCCCTTTTCGTCGATCAGACTTCATCCCCGCTGGGTGAACGCGAATCCCTGGCCGACATTGCCCGCAACGTCGAGCGCTGGGTCCAGATCATCGTGCTCCGCACCTATGCTCACGAAACCATCACCGAAATGGCCCAGTACGCCAGCGTCCCCGTGATCAACGCGCTCAGCGATCTCGAACATCCTTGCCAGGCCATCGCCGACTTCATGACGCTGCAGGAACGCTTCGGCGATCTGAAGGGCTTTAACTTCACCTACGTGGGCGATGGCAACAACGTTTGCCATTCGCTGATGTTGACGGCAGCGCAGCTGGGCGCGAACTGCACCGTTGGTACGCCGAAGAACTACTCACCCAAGGCCGACATCGTCGCCCAGGCGCGCGGAATCGCCAACGTCACCGGCTCAAACATCACCCTGGTGAACGATCCCGTGGCCGCGGTGACCGGTGCCGACGCGATCTACACCGATGTCTGTACCAGCATGGGCTTCGAGCACGAAGCGACCAAACGTGCGCCTATCTTCAAGCCGTATCAGGTGAACGAAAACCTGATGGCCCAGGCGTCGCCCTCGGCCGTTTTCATGCACTGCCTGCCCGCGCATCGCAACGCCGAAGTCACCGACGCCGTGCTCGACGGGCCGCAGTCGGTCGTCTTCGATCAGGCCGAGAACCGCATGCACGCGCAGAAAGCGCTGCTGCTGATGCTGCTGGGCAAAGGCAGGAAACAGATCTAATCCGTCGCTGTCGTGGTTACATTTGCGATTCGCAAATCCGGCATTTGTATCAGGATGCGGGCTGGATGGCTGGCCTGAGCAAAGCGCCGAAGGCACTGAGTTGCAGAAAACGAAGGAGCTCTGAGGTTTCGTACGAAATGTCCGTCATCCTCGAAAATCTTCCCGTAGGCCAAAAGGTCGGCATCGCTTTTTCCGGCGGCCTCGACACCAGTGCTGCGCTGCACTGGATGAAGCAGAAGGGCGCGCTGCCTTATGCCTATACGGCCAATCTCGGCCAGCCGGACGAGACCGACTACGACGCGATCCCTCGCAAGGCCCTCGAGTACGGCGCGGAGAACGCGCGTCTGATCGACTGCCGCGGCCCTCTCGTTCGCGAAGGTATCGCCGCTCTGCAGTCCGGCGCGTTTCACATTTCTACCGCGGGCGTCACCTACTTCAACACCACGCCCATCGGACGCGCCGTCACCGGCACCTTGCTTGTGACCGCCATGAAAGACGATGGCGTCAACATCTGGGGCGACGGCTCGACCTTCAAGGGCAACGACATCGAGCGCTTCTATCGCTACGGTCTGCTCGTCAACCCGCGCCTGCAGGTCTACAAACCCTGGCTCGATCCCGCGTTCATCGACGAGCTGGGCGGCCGCGCCGAAATGTCGGCCTTTCTGCAGAAGTCCGGCTTCGGCTACAAGATGTCCGCCGAGAAGGCCTACTCCACCGACTCCAACCTGCTCGGCGCCACCCACGAGGCCAAGCACCTCGAGCACCTCTCCACGAGCATCCGCATCGTCGAGCCCATCATGGGCGTTGCCTCCTGGCGCGGCGACATCGATGTGCGCCCCGAAGAAATCACCGTCCGCTTTCACGAAGGCTTCCCTGTCGCGCTCAACAGCAGGGAGTTTAGCGATCCGGTCGATCTGCTCCTCGAAGCCAACCGTATCGGAGGCCGCCATGGCCTCGGCATGAGCGATCAGATCGAGAACCGCATCATCGAGGCGAAGAGCCGCGGCATCTACGAAGCGCCCGGCATGGCTTTGCTCTTCATCGCCTACGAGCGGCTGATCACCGGCATTCACAACGAGGACACCATCGAGCAGTACCGCGAAAACGGCCGCAAGCTCGGCCGCCTTCTCTATCAGGGACGCTGGTTCGATTCCCAGGCCATCATGCTGCGCGAATCGGCCCAGCGCTGGGTCGCCAGCGCCGTCACCGGCCAGGTCACGCTCGAGCTGCGCCGCGGCAACGACTACTCCATCCTGAACACCGAGTCGCCGAATCTCACCTTCGCACCCGAGCGCCTCAGCATGGAGAAGACCGACTCCGCCTTCTCCCCACGTGACCGCATCGGCCAGCTCACCATGCGCAATCTCGACATCACCGATAGCCGCGCCAAGCTGATGACCTACGCCCAGAGCGGCCTCATCACGCTCAGCCACGGCTCGGAAATGCCGCAGCTGAACAGCGGCGCCACGAAGAGCGAGGAAGCGCAATGACGGAACAGTCCAACAAAATGTGGGCAGGCCGCTTCCGCGCCGCGCCCGACCCGTTCTTCGATCAATGGCAGCGCTCCATCCGCTTTGACTGGCAGCTCTTCCATGAAGAGATCGCCGCCAGCAAGGCGCACGCGGCTGCCCTGCGCGCCACCGATGTGCTCTCTGCGGACGAAGCCAGCCGCATCCTCGCCGCTCTCAATAATCTCTCTGCGAAATGGATGGGCCGGCAGCATGAGATTGCTGCCGACGCGCAGGCCGAAGACATCCATCACTTCGTCGAGCTGCGCCTTACCGAATCCATCGGTGACCTCGCTCTCAAGCTTCACACCGGCCGCAGCCGCAATGAGCAGATCGCCACCGATTTGCGCCTCTTTATTCGCCAGAGCACGACCCAGGGCTTACTCCCCGGATTGGCACACTGGGCGCAGCAACTCGTCGAACAGGCCAAAGCCGCCGGCGACGCCGTCATGCCCGCCTATACCCACCTCCAGAGGGCCGAACCCGTCCTTGTTGCCCACTGGTTGTTGGCGTACGTCGAGATGCTCCTCCGCGACGCCGCGCGCCTCGAAGACTGCCTTGCGCGCCTGAACTACTGCCCCCTCGGCTCGGGCGCTGTCGCCGGAGCCACACTCGCCCTCGACCGCACCATCGCCGCTCGCGAACTCCAATTCACCGCGCCCACCGCCAACAGCATGGACGCAACCTCGGACCGCGACTTCGTCCTCGAATATCTGAACGCCCTCACGCTGCTCGCGCTTCATGCCAGCCGATTCGCCGAGGAAATCACCCTCTTCGCTACCGCCGAGTTTGGCTTCGTCGATCTTCCCGAAGCCTTCTCCACCGGCTCCAGCGCGATGCCGCAAAAGAAGAATCCCGACCTCACCGAGCTGGTGCGCGCGAAAGTGGGCCGCATCCACGGCGCGGCGGAATCCGTCACGCTACTCCTCAAGGGCCTGCCCCTCGCCTACAACAAAGACATGCAGGAAACCCAGGAACCTGTCTTCGCCGCGACCGGACAGGTGCTCACGATGCTGCAGGTTATGGCCGCCTTCACGGCCGCACTGGTTTTTCGCACAGATCGCATGCGCGAGGCCTCCGAGGCCGGATTCCTCAACGCCATGGCCGCCGCAACCTGGCTTGTCCACAAGGGTGTCCCCTTCCGCAAGGCGCACGAGAAGATCGGCCACGCCGTCCGCTACTGCCTCGACAAGGGCTGCGAGCTCGGCGATCTCTCCCTCGACCAGCTGCGCCAGTTCGGGCCCGAGTTCGACAACGACTTCTTCGCCGCCATCACCATCGAGGCCACGCTCGACTGCCACGACGTCATCGGCGGAACGGCGCGTGCTCGCGTCCGCGAAGCCCTGGCCGACGCCGAGCGCCGCGTCCAGGCTCTGGTCGATCGGTCCGGAACCATCACCGAAACCCCGGAGGTGCCTGCTCATGCTGGTACGTAAGGCGCGTCTCCAGGACGCTACCAATATCTATGAGCTGGTCAACAGTCTCTCCCACGACGGCACGCTGCTCCGCCGCCCCTTCGCCGAGATCTGCGAAAACGTGCGGGACTTTACCGTCGCCGAATCCGAAGGCGGAATCTTCCTTGGCTGCGGAGCGCTCCACCTCTACGGCCCCCACCTCGCCGAAGTGCGCTCCATCGTCGTCCGCCCCGAGGCCAAAAGTCACGGTGTCGGTGGCGAATTGCTCCACGCCCTGCTCGCCGAAGCCGAAGAGCATGGTGTCGGCTGCGTTTGCCTCTTCACGCGCATTCCCGACTTCTTCTTCCGCTATGGCTTCCGCGAAGTCGAAGAGCGCACCGCGCTGCCCGACAAGATCTTCAAGGACTGCCAGAACTGCCCGCGCCTCTACAAATGCGACGAAGTCGCGATGGTGCGCGGGCAGGTGCCGAAGGTTTCAATCCTCGGACCACGGGTAGAAGCCGAGCAACTGGTGCGCCTCACCGTCTGAAGACAAGGCCCTGACAGACCTGCCCCGATCCGCGCGTTACGGCTTCGAGAGCATATCCGCCTGGCCTGTCGCCAGATCGACCGGGAAAGAGTTGTGCTCCAGGACGATGAGCCACTTCCCCTTCTCCTTGCGCAGCACGTCGGTGCTCCGCACAACCAGATGCTTCTGCTTTCCCTCCTTATCGGTCACGGTGCCGTCGACAATGTAATGCGTATACGCCACCGGACCCGCGACCGTGATGTTCAGGTCCGTCACCGTCGTGCTGGCGGGACCAGGAAGCATCGCGAACGTGTCGTCCCAGTCCTTCTTGTAGGCATCCCAGCCATCGTATTGACGGGGCGGAACGATATCGAACACAAAGGTGTCGTGACTATAAAAGGCCATGATCGCGTTCGCGTCCTTCTTGTTAAAGGCGTCGGTGAAGTTTTTGTAGAGCGCCTGAATCGCATTTCGGTCGGCGGAATTCGCCTGCGCCGTGGCGGGAACCGATCCCACCATCGCAGTTGCCAGGGACAATAAGAGGGTGGCCGCTGAGAGGTGCTTTCGCATCACCATTTCTCCTTCGGAAACCACTTTTGGGGGGATCTTGCAGATGTGGCGAAGAGATTAGGTTGGACGCAAGCCTCTTGTCAACGGTTTCCCTCGTTTTCTCCCGGCAGCCTCATCCGCTGCCGTGTCCTGCGCCTTCCACGCAGGACGCAGGGATTCGAGATCCCGCGGCCGCACAGGCTTCCTTCATGCCGACGTCTCCCTGCAAAACAAATGGCGCCGACCCGGTTGGCTTTTTCGGTCAGCGCCATTACGTAGCCGTGATGGTGACAATACCGCCTGGAAACCCGGCTATCGCTGCTGCGGCTTCGTCTGCGGCGGGGTCGAAGTTGCCGGCGTGCTGCTGCCATTGGGCGGAGTCGTTCCGGTCGCTGCCGGAGGCGGCGTCGCCCCATTGGGCGGAGGCGTCGCGCCCGCCGGTGGAGTGGCTCCCTTCGGCGCTGCTCCCGCCGGCGGACCTTCCGGCCGATGCGGTGGCGGCACAGGACGCGAGCACTGTGCGCCCGGAGGCGCGCCCGCCCGCGGATCGCTCTGGCTCACCGCTTCAACATCAAAGATCAGCTCCGCCTTCGGCGGAATCGGACCTCTGCCATTCTCCCCATATGCCAGCTGCCACGGAATGAAAAGGCGGCGTTCTCCGCCCATGTGCATGCCCTCAAACCCCGTGTCCCACCCCGGAATCACCTGATGGGCGCCGTAGAGAAATTCAATCGGCTGATCGCCGCGATCCCGCGAAGAGTCGAACTTCGTCCCGTCGGCCAGATATCCCGTGTACCTCACGCTCAGGCATTTGTGAGGTTCAACCAGAGCGCCGGCTCCAACCTTCGAGTCGACAAAGTCCAGCGAAAACGTCTCCGTGCTCTGACCCAGCTCCTGGCGAACTCCTTCGCTCACCAGCGGCGACGCGTAGTCGAGCTTCATGGTTGGAACGCGGGTGACCGTGTAGAGCGTCCTGGCGCACGGCGACGTCGCCGGCAGAGCCGGGATCTTTGGAGACAAGTCCGTCAGCGTGACGCAACCGCCCGCCGCATGATGCGTCGTTTCCGTCGCCGCCGCCCGATGCGCAGTTGCAGTTGAGTGGGTTGTTTGCGCAGCCAGCGGCCAACCGCACACCGCGGCGGCAAGAACCAGGGAGCAAAGAGCACGATTGTGAATCATCGCTCCCAGTGTAAGCGAAGCCAGGACCTGTCCGCTGCTTTCGCCCCCTGCGTATAATTCCCGCCACGCCCCGGGGAGGGGCCTGCCATGCGCATGATGCTTCACGTCGTCATTCCGGTCGAAACCGGGAATGCCGCTGTTCGTACGGGCCAGCTGGGTCCATTCATCCAAAAGGTCCTTGGAGACCTCAAAGCCGAAGCTGCATTCTTTACTGAAGACCACGGAACCCGCAGTGGCTACATCTTTTTCGACATGAAAGACGCGTCACAACTGCCGGCCATCGCCGAACCCTGGTTCCTCGCGTTCAACGCGACTGTGAGCGTCAAGCCCGCGATGACGCCCCAGGATCTCGCAGGCCCCGCTGGTGCTGCCATCGAGGCCGCAACGAAAGCGCATCCCAAAACCTTCGGCTCCTGACCGAACTGCAAATCGTCGCCCCTGCGCATCACTGGCTTCTGTGTTGCCTCCCCCGCAGACGCCTGGCTGTGACGGTCGCTGTCCGCTCCGCATCGATGTACAATTCCTCCGGATCGCCCGAGGAGAACCCTGCCATGTTGCCATTACGCGTCGCTTTTTGGGGCATCGTTGCAACCGCTTTCATTACGGTCTTGCCCGCTGCCCATCCTCTCGATAACGGCGTGGCCCGTACTCCGCCCATGGGATGGAACAGCTGGAATAAATTCGCCTGCAAGGGTCTCAACGAGCATGTGGTCCGCGCCACCGCCGACGCCATTGCCGGCAATGGCATGAAGGACGCCGGATATCAATATGTCAACATCGACGATTGCTGGCAGACCGGTCGCGACGCCAACGGCAACATCGTCGTCGATCAGGAGAAATTCCCTTCCGGCATCAAAGCCCTGGCCGACTACATCCACAGCAAGGGGCTCAAATTCGGTCTCTACACCGATGTCGGTACCAAAACCTGCGCGGGCCGGCCCGGCAGCATCGGCCACGAATATCAGGATGCGCAGCAATATGCCGCGTGGGGCGTGGACTACGTCAAGGAAGACTGGTGCAACACTTTGCCCGGCCAGAACGCCGAGTCTTCCTACACCCTCATGCGCGACGCCCTCGCCGCCACCGGCCGCCCCATCGTCTTCAGCATCTGCGAGTGGGGTAAGAACAAGCCGTGGCTCTGGGCCGGATCCGTGGGTAACCTTTGGCGTGCCACCGACGACATTCAGGATTGCTGGGATTGCAAGCGCAGCTGGGGTGGCAACGGCGTTGCTCAGATCATCGACCTGATGGCTCCGATCGAAAGCTACTCCGGTCCCGGCCACTGGAACGATCCCGACATGCTCGAGATCGGCAACGGCGGCATGACGACGGAGGAATATCGCGCCCACTTCAGCATGTGGGCGATGTTTGCTGCCCCCCTGCTGGTAGGCACCGATGTAGCCAACATGTCCGCGGATACAAAGTCGATCCTGCTCAACCGTGCCGTGATCGCTGTGGACCAGGATCCACTCGGCCAGGCCGGCACCCGCGTCAAAAAAGAGGGCGACCTGGAAGTTTGGTCGCGGCAACTGGCCGACGGCAGCCGCGCAGTGGCCCTGCTCAATCGCAGCGCGAATCCACTTTCAATCGGAGTCGCCTGGACCGACATTGGCTACCCGGCTTTGCTGCGCGCCACCGTTCACGATTTATGGTCGGACAAGGTCGTCAACGACCAGACTGGCCACTACGCTGCCCAGGTGCCATCGCATGGGGTGGTGATGATCACGATCAAGCCCCACGAATAAGCATCACTGCAGTAACATTTGCCCCGGAACCAAGGCTTAACGCGCGCACAGCCCCATCCATGGCTGCGCGGCACGGCTTTCCTCCGGGCCCTCGACTCTGATCTTTGATGTCCCAGCCCTCGAGCAGCCGAGTTTCATGTGACCGTCCCTGCGGTGCAGTAACCGCGAGTGCATTTCCAAATAATGCCGCCCGCATTACTCAAATGGAATGGTTTCAACCGGCCTTCCCCGGCAGAATCAATCACATCGAACCCGGCGCTTGCGGAATCCCCAACTCTCCAGGCGCAGACAGCCGAGGACGAACCCAATGCGTGGTGGCAAACGGCGTTTGAGCAAGCTCCTCTATAAGCAGCACGTCGACTTTGTCGAGTATGTACTCCTGCTCCTGATGCTCGTTTGTGGCGCGGTCGCGACAGGCTCCGCGTTGACCCATCACATCGGCAACGAGTTCAACCAGATCACCGACAAGTTCTGATCCTCGGGCCTGCCTCCTGCCTCATCCTTCACCGCCCTCCTGCGCTTTCCCGTGGATCGCCGCCCTGCTCCCGGTCTCGGCGCGACTCATCCTGCCCTGATCAGCGATCCGCAATAAGGAATCAGCACAGTGACATTTTGCGATCCTCCCCGATGAGGATCACCGGATCGCCAGCCCTTGCCTGTCTGTTGATTGCCCCTCTGCCTTTTTTCCTGCGCACCGGATGGAACACTGTCCTCTCTCCCACCTCAGTAATCTGCCGCAGGGTCATTCTCGCCAGCGCAGTAACAGCGCAGCCCGTTTCCAAATGATGCCGCCCGCATTACACAAATGGAATTGTTGCCGGCGCCGTCCGCGGGCAGAATCAAACCATTGAAGCCAGCGCAGCGCGTCCCCCCGTTGAATGGCCGTGCGGCGAATTCCCCTCAGGAGAGATCGAAATGAACCGTACGAAACAGTTTCTGAATGCTTTTCTGAACGACGAATGCGGACAAGACCTGATCGAATACGCACTCGTGGCCGCTCTTATCGCCCTCGGCACCGTTGCCGCTGCGGCCTCGCTCACCAACCAGATTGGGAACGAATTCAACATCATCGGCAACAGTTTGTGATTGTCCGTTCTCCCTGCTGCACTGCGTACTTGTCTGCTTTCTGCCCCGTTCTCCTGCTTTGCTTCCGCCCGGTGAGGTGCTCCTCCTGCTGACCCCGCAGGCGATCACTCCCACCGAGCGGAAGAACCGTTCGAACTGGCCCGATACAGGGCTTGCGGTTGTTCACTGAATCCGGATCGCTGATGAACCAGGAGGTTTCTCTGCCATGCTTCTCATCGTCGCTCTCGCCGGGACATCGCTCATCGTCGCGTGCATGGGGTTCGGTCTCCAGCTCGCTGCAGCTTTTAAAGGCAACTAACGCGAAAACCGGCGCGCTTCGCCGGCTTCCCAGGGACTCCATGATCTGGATGCGCGCCGCCAGCCGTCCCGCAATCGCTAACGAACCGTCTCGTCGATCGATTCGAAGATGTGTCCCATTTTTTCCTGCTTTACGCGCAGGTACTGCTCAAAACTATCCTGCGCGGGCACTTCCGCCGAAACGCGCTCGGCCACGTGAACCCCGGCTGACTCCAGCGCGGCCACTTTTTCGGGGTTGTTGGTAATCAGCCGCACCGACTCCACGCCCATGTGCCGCAGGATCCTCGCCGGCAACTCGAACTCGCGGCAATCCGCCTCGAACCCCAGCTTCAGATTGGCCTCCACCGTATCCAGTCCCTCATCCTGCAGCTCATACGCGCGCAGCTTCGCCATCAGACCGATGCCGCGTCCCTCCTGCTGTTCGTAGATCAGGATTCCCACACCTGCCTCGGCAATCTTGCGCAGTGCCAGCTCCAGTTGCAGACGGCAGTCGCAGCGCAGGGAGTGGAACACATCGCCCGTCAGGCACTGCGAGTGAATCCTCACCAGGGGCGGCGCTGCATGAATGTCCCCCATCACCAGCGCCACCGCTTCTTCCTTCTCCGCTGTCTGTCCGCACCGGGCAGGATCGTCGCTGGCGTACACGCCCTCAAAGCCCAGAATGCGAAAATGCCCCCACCGCGTGGGAAAATCCGCATCCGCAACTTTGCGTACTGAAGATATCGCCATGATTCAATTATAAAAGTCGCCTTCCGCAGCGCGCGGGCCAACCGGCTTATTGGATGACCGGTTCTTCTTCTGTACCCTGTCCCCTGCGCCCTGTACCCTGTTGTCGTGCTCGATTCGCGCATCATCCTCATCACCCTGCTCATCAAGCTGGGCGTGGCTGCCGCCGTTTCCTCGGCCCTCGGCCGCTCGCGCGAATTTCAGAACCTGCTCTTTCGTGAGGATCGCACCCTCGGCCAAACCCTCGGGCTGCTCGCCTTCATCTGCATTCCGCTCGGCCTCGGCGTTTGGGTCCGCGTCACGGTTCCCAACTTCTATGCCGCCGACATCTCTTTCGAAACCACCATCATCCTTGGCATCCTCATCGGCCCCGGCGCCGCGCTGATCGGCGCCTCCGTCCTCGCCCTGCCTGCCATTCTGCATGGCGAATATCTCGCGCTCCCCTTTCTGCTCGCTGTCGCCATCACCGCCGGCATCTACGGCCGTTTCGTCGACAAAGAAGAGGTCTGGTCCTTCTCACCCTTTGTCGATCTGAGCCTCTATCGCTGGGTGCGCCGCACATTACTGCGCCCGCGCATCGACCGCCAGATCCTGCTGCTGATGCTCATTGTGGCGATGGAAATCCTGCGCGAATGGACTGCCCGCATGTCGCACCGCCTCTTCGCGCTCACTTCCGACAGCTGGCCCATCCGGCTTGCCGTCTGGGCCTGCGCCGCCATGGTGGTCGGCATCCCGCTCAAAATGTGGAATGTCACCCGCATCGAGCAATCCCTCGAAGAGCAGAAGCGCCTGCTCCTCGAAGCCCGCCTCGATGCGCTCCAGCGCCAGATCAATCCCCACTTCCTTTTCAATACCCTCAACTCCATCGCCTCGCTGGTGCGTTTCCGCCCCGAGCAGGCTCGCGAGCTGATCGTCAAGCTGGCCAACATCCTCCGCAAAATGCTCCACGAGCATGACGCCTTTGTGCCGTTCCGCGATGAACTCGGCACCACCGATGACTACCTCTCCATCGAAATCGCCCGCTTTGGCGCCGAGAAGCTCTCGGTTGCCCGCGAAATCGATCCCCAAACCCTGGAGATTCCCGTGCCCAGCATGCTCCTGCAGCCGCTGGTCGAAAACAGCATTAAGCACGGTCTCGAGCCGCGCATCGCCGGCGGTGTCATTACACTCCGCAGCCGCCTCGAACATGGAAAACTGGTGATCGAAGTGGAAGATGATGGTGTCGGCATCGCCCCTGGACGAGCCCACTCCAGCGGTGTTCTCCAGGGCACCGGCATCGGCATGCGCAACGTGCGCGAGCGTCTCGAGGTTCTCTACGGAGACGCAGCGCTCTTTGAAGTGATGAGCCGCCCCGGCCGCGGCACCAAAGTGACTCTGGCCGTCCCGGCGCAAGGCCACGACGCGGACCGCCCCGCCGCGCGTGCGGCCTTCACTGCCGATCAGGGAAGGTAGCAGCCCCCGGTTCATTTGCCGGGAGACCACAGTTCCTGAAGAGCCATTCCCCATTCCCTATTGGCTATTCCCTACTGGCTGTTCCAGGCGCCCAGGATTCTTCGCAGCAGAACAATCTGTCCCACGTGATAGCTCGTATGCTGACCAGCGAGCAGCACTTCTCGCAGCAGCGTCTGCCCCTCGCCCCACGGAATTGTCGCGTACAAATTCGACTCCG
>Ga0335072_10011678_pt1 | contig 12580 bp, 11 predicted proteins | sample Lox_Sample_21_FD_206725 | JGI IMG/M metagenome (GOLD analysis project Ga0335072, IMG submission 206725) | Soil microbial communities from Loxahatchee National Wildlife Refuge, Florida, United States - Lox_Sample_2.1 | ecosystem: Environmental > Terrestrial > Soil > Wetlands | place: USA...
TGAGGGGCTTGCTCTGTGGCTGGCTTGCCACGGCCGGGGGGATGAAGCCATAGCCGAGGCCGAGGCGGGCCGCGAAGTCGATCCGCTGGCAGTATCTTTTGAAGACTACGGCTGGACTTTGTTTCAAACGCGTCACTACGAACAAGGCGTGCTCGAGTTACGCGCTGCCTTGCAGCAACGGCCGGACGATTTCGGGTCACTTATGGATCTGGGTTTTGTGTTGATCGCCGACGATCACCCGGATCAGGCTATTCCCGTGCTGGAAAAGGCCGCGACTCTCTCCCATCGCAGCGCGGGTGCTCTGGGCATCCTCACACGCGCCTATGCCCACGCCGGCCGCCGGGCCGATGCCTTGCGCTTGCTTGCCGAGCTCGAGGAGCACAGTCGAAAGGATACGTTCCGGCCGGCGCCATGGTGAATGCGTATTTGGGGATCGGCGACAACGAACAAGCATTTGTTTGGCTGGAGAAGGCCTACCAGGAGCAATCCAACATGCTCCAATTTGTAAAGGTGCACCCATTTTTTGATCCCATCCGCAATGATCCCCGCTTCGGCCGTCTCCTCCATGGCGTGGGCCTCGAATAGTTTCCTTCTGCGGGCGATATTTCAACCGAGAGGCACGAGAAGCTGCAAGAACGCAGCTTGGCGTCACCAAACCAGGTGAACCGAGGACCAATGGGGTTGGGGGAGCTCGGTTCCTGGCGGGCCGTTATTTCGAAACGAACTCAAGGATAGTTATGGAAGTGAGTGAAAAGAAGTCCTTAAAGAAATGCCGCGCCCAAGGGGACGAACTTAGAACTTTTCTTGGCGACCTTTTGGCAGCTTTGCCACAGTTCGAGATCTCCGTCTGACTAAACCCGTAACGTATCGGGACCCCCGCCAGCAATTGTACGGTAAGCCGACTTCACAGGAGTTAGAGCGGAAATGGTCCCATGCGGCGCAAATACGATTCTGGTTATTCGCTTTTCTGCAGCTTGGGGACAAAGTATCCGCTGCGAGCCTGCACCGTAAACTCACCCGCCCTCACCTTGACCCAGTGGGACTATTTCTTGGCTGCGTTAGCTGCCATTCGAGCGCGGAAGTTTTTTTCCTTCTGAATTTCTTCGTCGCTGAAGGCGGATGCGAATTCTTCTGGCTCGAAGACCTGGCGGAGCTCTATGTCGGTCTCGCCTTCGTTCGGGCATCGCTTGACCCACTCGATGGCCTCTTCGAGAGACTTGACCCGCCAGAACCAGAAGCTGACGATGACTTCCTTGCTTTCGGCGAAGGGGCCGTCGGTGACGGTGCAGTTCTTGCCGGAGAAGTGGACGCGAGCGCCTTTGGAGGAGGGGTGAAGACCGTCGTAGCCTAGCAAGACCCCGGCTTCTAAGAGCTCGTCGTTGAATTTGTTCAGGTCGGCCATGAGCTGGGGATCGATATCGACGGGAGCGCCTTCGTTTTCGAGACACTTGACGATGACCATGAATCGCATTTCGCTTGTCCTTTCGAGTTGAGTTGAGCTGACGTACAAGTTCAGAGCTCAATTGATGCTCTACCCATACGTCGAACGGGAAGGTACAGAATCGACACGGAAAACCGAGAATTTTCTCGGTAGCTCCTGGTTAACGCGGAAATCGGACAAGTGGTCACCCCCGAAACCTAAATTTAAAATTGCATGAAGAATTGCGCAGGAAGTGGTTGAAAACAAGCCTCTAAAGAAGTGGCGCGCCCGGAGAGATTCGAACTCCCGACCTTTTGGTTCGTAGTTAAACTCTGATTAGCTATCTCGTTGATTTGTCTTGGCTCTGCATACTCGTTGGTTGGTGCACTTACGCCCATTTCGGAGGCTGCTGGACCCAAATGGACCCAAGTTTTGGATTTACCCCTAGGTGGGCCCTCGTCCCGTCAAGAATTTTAGGACACATGTTTCGGTATTGACCCGCCCCCCTTTTTGATACAGGCTTGTAGCTGAATTCAGGAGGCTGTGCGTGCTCCCCGGGTCGGTTCTCCTAGTCTTCCCTGCCGAAGGGTAACCCGGCTCAATCCCTCGCTCAAGCTCACCCCCGGAGGCATTCTGCGGGTTTTCCGCCGCGGAAAGCCCGTACGGTTCTTGCGAGAACGCATTGTAATGATGATTCCCTCGACCTGTCTTCAAGCCAAGCTTCCGGGTCAAATCCATCGTCTAAGTCTCTTTATAACTATTATGAAAACATGTATCTCTCTTGCTAGAATCTCCCCAGAAAGATTCCCCGGACACGCTCAAAGGAGACTCTTGGAAAAATGTCCGCTGGCGAGAAGAAGTCGTGCTCTTCGAAAACTGTGTTGAACGACATTAGCTTGTACACCCATAATGCCGATGGAACCGTGAACGTGTTGTGTTCACATTGTGGTTCCGTAATAGTCGCCGGGCCACCCAACTTTGGTGCCTACATTTACAAAGTATTGCTCCACGAGCGTGATTGCAAAAAGTCCAGAGGTTAGTTTTGAATCGTGACGAGACTAGGGGATCGACTGTCAAGCGTTGATGAATAATCAAAATCAGAAATGTGATATCTTGCAGCGGAGGATGCGGTGATTGGTGCTAGGTTAAATCGGGATTCAAAATGGCGCGGTTGCTCCAAAGCCCAATCGTGCCATAAATACGAGGTCCGGGCGCAAGACCTTGCGAGCCCAATTAACGCTAGTTTCGGCCAAGGGCGATATTTGAAGACAGCCAACAACAACCTCAAGCCTCGTCGCCGTTCTTGCCCAAGCTGCGGAAGCACATACGTATCAAGGGAAAGGCGGAAAGGGATACTTGAACTGTCTGTTCTTAGAATGGTCTGCTTCCGGCCATATTGTTGTGACAATTGCGGTCGCAGATTCTATGGAAGACGCCATAAATAATGGCTTCGCGAACGGAGTACTCACCATTAGTGGTTACCGATATTCATCTCTCAATCGTCGTTACAGTCTACACTGAGACTTTTTCGATCAACGAGACGATCGAGACTCTCCTTCGCTATAACCGAGACTACATCCACGAGATCCTCCTCGTTGTCTCTCCTAGAGCTTCAACCGAAACATTGGAGATTTGCGAGAGTTGGGTCGCAAGGAACCCCTTGGTGAAGATAGTCATCCAAGAGAACAATCCAGGCATTGGTTGGGCTTATCGTGAGGGGATGGCAGCGGCATCGGGGAACTATATAGCACTTATGGCAGCTGACCTTGAAACGGAGCCGGCTGCTGTGGACCGAATGGTTACAAAGGTTTCCGAGACGGGATGTGATGAAGTAGTCGCGAACCGATGGATGCGAGGGGGGAAGTTTGTCAACTATGACCCCGTAAAACTGGTTCTGAACTGGACCTTCCAAAAATTCTTCATGCTTTTGTTTCGAACCAGGATTGGGGATCTGACCTTCGGGTTCAAGATCTTAAGCAAGGAGGTGGCGGAAGCGATCAAGTGGGAGGGAACGTTACACGAGATCTGTATCGAGACGACAGTCAGACCCATAAAGATGGGATATCGCGTTGATCAGATTCCATCTATATGGGTAGGCCGTCGAGAGGGCCGAAGTGTGAACACTTTCTTTCGAAATTTCAGATACGTCAGGACAGCATTCCGCGTATTGGTTGAAAACCAACAGACCACCTAATCTTGGGGACCCTGTGGACAAAAGCGTTCATATTGTCTTTACGACCATCAACGAACCGAAGATACTAGAGAACCTGTATGCCAATATTTCTCAGTATGGTCATTTGGACGAAGTCAAGGTCTGGGTGATTGGGGATCGCAAAACCCCCGCTACCGCTTGGAGGTTAGCCCGGGAGGTTTCCCAGAAGGGGTTGGAGACCGAGTTCGTCGACATTGAAGAACAAGATAGGTGGGGCAGTCGCTTTCCTCTCTATGAGTGCATTCCCTACAACACCGACGGTCGCCGAATACTCGGCTATTTAAGAGCGTTAGACGAAGGGTGCTCTGTCCTTGTATCGATTGACGATGACAATTTTCCCACGAATGATGACCTCATCGGCTTTCACAAATCGACTGGGAGCAATTGGGAAGGCAGTCTCTTGAGTGAGCCCGGGGGGTTCCATAACATTTGCGAGCACTTACGAATTGACCTCGGCCGCGTGGTATACCCCCGAGGGTTCCCATTTAACCTCCGTGACAAAACCAATCGCGCCCTCGAGGTTCCAGGGAACCGAAATGTCCGAATTGGTGTAAGAGAGGGATTGTGGGTTGGTGATCCTGATGTGGATGCCACGACTTGGCTGAATGGAAAACTGAATGGGTCTGAATATTTTGGCCCGGACACTTTCGTTTTGCATCAGTCGACTTGGTGCCCAATCAACACTCAAAATACGAGCGTCATTAGGCAGCTGATTCCCGCATTTATATTTGTAATCATGGGCTTCAATGTCCCCGGGGGGAAAATTGACCGGTACGGTGATATTTGGGGCGGGTATTTTCTACTCGCTCTGATGCGGGGGACGGAATATCACACTGCATTCGGCCGACCTATTGTCGACCACAGACGGAACCCGCACAACTACGTCGATGATCTTCGTCACGAGTTTTGGGGCATTGTTCTGACGGATTGGCTCTTAAATGCCTTGCAGTCGGAGTTTTCTCCGGTATCAAATCAAGTCGTCCCCAGGGTGTACGAACTTGCGGAATTCATTGAAGTCCGTGCCGAGAATAGCCTCCCTACATGGTGTCCAAACGAGGTCCAGGAATTCCTCCGATACACCTCAAAGCGAATCAAACTTTGGGCGTCTGCTTGTGAACAGATTGGCGTCTAGAAGAATTCATGGCGCCACTTCAGGATGATCGGACGAAAGGGATTCTAGCCGTGCGAGCTGACGAATCTCGGGGCCTGGTAGCGACTCGAGCTGAACCTGACGCGCTTTCGTCGCTGAAAACTGCTCCCTCCAAGGCTGATCCTTTTTTCCTGTGGATCCTGTTTCTGACGGCGACCTTTGCGAGGGCTCTCCTAGCAGTGCGATCCGTCAAAAATGGATTGTTCGACGATGCCTACGTGTCCCTGCGATATGCGTCGAATCTAATTGGGGGTCTCGGTTTCGTATTCAATCGGGGGGAAAGGGTCTTGGGAACCACCAGTCCTCTGAATGTCGGAATTCTGGCATTCTTTTCCCAGTTCATCGGTGTTGCCCATCTTGAAGCCATTGCTGTGACTCTTGGGTTGGCTGCATCAATCGCTACGATTTACCTTTCAAATAAGCTGCTTGCGCGCAACAAGCTCCCTATCGAAGTGACGTGGACGTATCTTTGTATCCTTGCTTTTCTCCCTTCATTTCTCGAGAACACGGTGTCAGGGATGGAGACTCCGTTGGTTGTCTTCCTGATGGCGCTCTCCCTGTTTTTGGAAAGCGAGGATCGCCTGGTTGGAGTCGCAGTCGTCAGTATTCTGCTTGTCTTAGCCCGAGTCGATACTGGGATTTGGCTCATTTGTCTCGGGGTTTGTATCGCCGCTAGGTACGGCCGAGCGAGGTTCAACGAGCTGATGCTTCCGTTGCTTTTGTTTCTAGTTGGTGTCGCCTCTTGGTTTGTGTTTTCGAAAATCTATTTTGGCTCGATAATCCCCGAGTCAATTGTCGGAAAAGCATTGAATCATGGCGCTTTTGAGCGACCGGATTGGAATAGTGCGCTAACTGCCCTAACGGCGTACTTCCCAGTTCAAAGACTAGGTCAATGGGGATGGGCAGGCGTTCTGGTGCTTCTCCTTGGGCTCGCCCCAAGCACTTTAGACTTCTGGCGTAACCATCCACGCCTCCGTGTGCTAGTCTTGTTCTTCCCACTCTATGTTGGAACGTTCATCTTGGGCCGAGCTCCGATATTCTCCTGGTACGAAATCCCACCGAAATGGGCCTTCTACCTGATAGTTGTCTACGGGTTTTGGTGGTGGATTCGGAAGGGCCCGCTTTGGTTGGGCTCGATTGCCCTAGTCAGAAGTATTATGGCGATCTTTGCCCTTCTTGTCGTGGCGCTTGGTTTCGCGACGGTATGGCGCACAGCCCATGCGGCAGAGCCGGAGTCTTGGCCGAGGCAAGCATCGGACCTAATTGACCACTGCGCCGGGCCAAACAGTCGAGTATTCGTTGAACATATCGGGTATTTGGGATTCAAGACCAATAGATACATCTACGATCCTGGCGGGTTGGTTTCTCCCAGGACAAACGCACTGAAACGGGAATTCGGGAGCTCTTGGCTAAACAAGGGCTTGAAGGAATACAAAGCCGATGTGGTCATCCTCTACCCTGCGGATGTCTCCTTAATGAACGCTCAACCTGACCCAGACACCGACTGGTTTCAGAGGTCATATTCCCACTATCAAGATCTTGGGTCTAAGGAATTCCGAGTTTCGGTGTACTTCCTCGACTCCAGCGCACAAATCCGCGACTGCGATCTACGATAATTCGAGCCCGAACCCCACCTCTTACTCGTACCCGGTAGAGGGGTTCCTACGCGTCTAGGCTATCTATTTCCTACTCTTGAGCCTCACTGATCTTTTCGCGATTCCCTCAATCGGCAGCGGGCATGACATTCGTGGGATCAAACTGACTAACTCCAAATTTCCCCAGAGGACTCTTCGCTGGCATACTGGCAGACTAGATCTGAGCAATCGACGCCTTGCGCCGACTACCGTCGCTGCCCGATCACTTTGTCTAAGCTTGCTGCCATCGCACCTGTCTGCGCAGGCCAGGCCCAAGAATACCGCATCACTGAGGAAGAGATGCCGTCCAGGAACTAACTTGTTATACACCTTCTCTGAAACGAGATTCGCTATGCACGTTTACTCTACTCGCCAACAGTGATAACGGTCCATTAACACGGTCAAGATTTTATTATGTTGTAGATATTATTCGTTGTTGACATTATCTCAAGAGGACTCTATCCTCTCCGCGTCACTCAGTAAGCACAGCCCGGGCAAATGGACTTCAACAATTTACTCTTGATACATCGATTCTGCATCCTCATTTAGCGTCAAGCCTGAGCGGTATTTTGTGCCGGAGGATCATCCTTGGCCAATGTCCCATGGTTAGACATACAGTCCTACGGTGCTACCCCCCTCACGGGGCCGTATAGTGCGGAATCCACAACCTGCGATACGAACGGAACTGTTAATGTAACCCTTAACCCATCGGGTGGACCGAAGCATTTCTATAACGGAGGCGGAGTCTGCATTTGGGCCGCAGGCGGTCCCACTACGCAGAGTTATACTCCGGTTGCCCCGACTGCGGCTGTTCAGGGGGTTGTCGGGACTAAGACGATCAAGTACGTGGTAGTCGGTGTCGATGCCCAAGGCGGCTTGACTCCTGCCTCACCAGTCGGGCAAGTCACGAACGCACCAACGATTTTTGGTAACCCCGCAGTTACGATCAATACGATTTCCGCATCCAGTGGAACCGTCACAGTAGTGCTTAATAGCCCTTTGGGCAGTACCGTTACAGCAGGGATGACAATTCATATAGTTGGAGTGACTGGAGCGGGCTCAGGTTGGAACGGCGTTTGGACGATCGCAAGTGTGACGTCCTCAACCCAGATCACCTTCGCCCTTGCGGGCGCATCCGGAACAGGCACCGTAAGCGCGTCGAGTACGGGGCGCATTAGCAATGTCCAACCAATTACGGCGATTTCCCGCAACTCGTCTGGCGTCATAACGATCACTACGGCCAAACCGCACAACTTTCAAGCAACCCCTACTAGCCACAACCCCGCCGTCGTAATTGTGGAGGGCGTAGCACCTTCTGATCTGGTAGGTGAATTCGTTATTCTAACCGCTTCGGGAAACACGATAACTTGCCAATCTCCTACTCTCAATGCTCCTGAAACTGGAACTGTGACGGGGGGAAGTTCCACAGCGACATGCTACGAATACATCTATGTTACCTGTCCTTCATATATTACATATGCTAATACAGCTGCGTGGTATTTGTATTCAGACAGCGAGAATCCCGGTGGCACGTTAAAGCTCATTGGCAAGACGATGCCATTGGAAATGGGCTGGAAGGACTATGGCCCCAGTTACGGGGCGGGCTTTGTAGCGCCTGGCTACGTTCCTACGACGCCGTCCGCGAGCGCCCAGAACCAATTATTCGCAACCACGATCACTTCGGGTGGCGGGACCACTTCGCTCGTGTTAGCGCAACCCGTGCCCGCGACCATAGGAAGCTATGGCGCGACGATCGTGCATGATGATGGACAAGCACTCGCTGCAGCCATCACAGCCGCGACGTACCCGACCAGCACGAACGCCGTCATAGCCCTAACACCACCTGCGTCCCCGAATGTTACATTCCCTCAATACATCATAAATTTTCCAATTTCGATTCCGTCTGGCGTGACAATACTTCAAGCATGCGCACTACAATGCAACGAGACTCTGACTTACCTGCAGGGAGGCGCGCATCTGGTTCCTTTCGAGGGAGCCAACCCCAAGACGTTAGGCCAGGGAATTGCAACATATCAGCAGGTATTCGGTACGGCTAGCCCCTTAGTTAGGGCATCTACCGGAGGCTCCGGGTTCGGATTTCGGTTCGAGGGGGTATACGTGTCGGTGGGGGGCGCCTCCGGCAACATCAACAATGGACAATATGGCGTCATCATCGAGTGTTCTTCCACGCTGATAAGAAACTGCTTCTTCTCGGGAGGCAATTCGGGTACCGCCGTCCCCCTCATCTATAATTCAACTTTACGCGTATGTTCATGGCACGCCGTCTATGACTCTACCTTCCAGGCGGCATCGGTTTATGGAGATACGATGGTCTCGGGTCAATCCTGCATGGGCCCTGCGGTTCCCTCGGTGCTCCTCCACACCGGAGACTACGGTCCCGTTAATGCCGGAAAAGTCGGCGACTTAATCATGACTGGAAATATCCAATTCAATGGACGAGGGGTTCTTCTCGACGATTACAACAGCGGCGGTGGGGAAGCCGCAAACTACAGGTTCGGACCTACGGTCGAAGACCAAGCTGCAACCACTCCCGGATTTATGGTTTGGGGGCAGTCTTTCTTGGATATTTACGTATTTAATTGGACCAATGACTCCAGTCAGCAAGCAGTCTTGGCTGCTTGGATCATGCCTAACAATGGTGGGAGTTATGTGGACAACGTCCAGTTGGAGAGTTGTTCATCCGCCCTAGTCCAATTGGTGACTGGCCAGCCGGCACTGCAGCTGGCCTCAACTGGGAACTGGAGTGGGTATCCGGGCGTATCTCGCCTGGGTCAAAATTATAATCTTGTTGCTAAGGTGGCAGTAGGGTCTTTGACAACCTCAGCAAGCACGTCGGATACGGTGACGATTTACGGGGCGACCCCCTATAGCTATGTTTCTCTCACTCCAACAAATAGTGCCGCGGCAGCGGACTTGGCATCGGGGAGAGTCTATGTTTCCGCAAAAGGCACCAACGCAGTGACAATAGCGCACTCAGCCACGGCCGGTGAAACCTTCGACATTCTAGCTACAGCAGATTAGACTTGGTTTTAGTCACTCCCTAATGCAAATCTGCCAACTTCGACAGAAGTATAGGATCGAACGCTAATCTGGGCAGACACTTCTCCAACGGCTTCAAACAATCGAAAAATTCCGTGTTCGCTTGATTTGGTCCCTAAATCCGCACAGAGCTAGGCAGGATTTCGGATTCGGAAAAGGAGGAGAGGCATCTCCAAAAACCGGCACACCGAAGCACAGCTGATCGGAGGACTCAAGCAACGGAAGGCAGAAGATGCGGTGCGAGAGGCTGGAGTATCGAAGCAACCTATGTGCGCGTGGAAAGCCAAGCGCGCGGGGATTGACGTGAGCCAGACGCCGAATGCTTGGCAACTGCGTAAGGAGAAGACGCGGCTGCGTTAGCTGGTGGCTGATCTGAGTTTGGACAAGGAACCACTGCAGTGGGTGATCCGAAAAAACTGATGGATCTCGTGCTCTGAAGTCGAAGGTTGGGCAAATCGAGCCAGAGTATCCCTCGAGCCAACAGCAGGCACGTGCCCTGGTGGCGCTGGCTGTGTCGAGTTCCCACAGCACGAACCCTTCCGCAAAGGGCTAGTAAGCTTGGCGCGGGAGAAGCCACGCTTCGGATTATGGGAGGAGCATTTCGCACACGACGCGGTGGCCAGGTGGCGGGCGATTCGCATCTTGAGGGCAGACGATGCTTACACTCAAGAGCGTCTTGCGCCTGAGGTGGACACGTCCTTTGCCTGCCGCCGCGTGAGGTGGATGCTAGACTACATGAACGTTGAGCGCGGACTGAGAGGAGCGACTCGTTGCGGAGGACCAGACCTAACCAGTCATCATTTCGCGGCTTGGTGCATCGAGCGGGATGCAGCACCGTACTGCACGCTCAGTCGGGCTAGCCCACGTAGAATGCGCGCGCATAGAGCCTTCGCGGGCCGTTGGGGGAAGAGTGCCTAGCCGAGAATTGGTTCGAGAACTTATGCGATGAGGGGCTGAGGATCATGGCTTGGCGGATGGAGTAGGACAAGAAGCGGTGCCACATCCGTTTGGAAAATCGGACGTCGAAGGAGTTTGCTGGCGAAGTGGGCGGCCAAAAACGCTGCGCAAAAAACAGGGACTGCATCCGCTTGGAAAAGCCTGCCGGTTTCTAAGTTTCCTATTGCCACGACAGCAGCACGATTTCTACCCCCGCGTCCGCGAGCAATCCGGAAGTCGTATGGGCAGTGTGGAAATTGAGGGCAGGTCATCTCCCGGATGGATAGTGCTCAGATGTTTTCTTTAATCAGGTGGCCAAGCCTCCTAGCATATAACGATCCATCACAACCGAAGTCGTCAATAGACAGCCCACCCAAGTAGTCTATCCCCCGAAGCCACCCAAGGAGGACCGGAATCAATAATCCAGGTTATCAGCAAATCCAATCGCCGAATACGCCTGCTCCCCGACGAAATGCCATTCAGGGACGTAGCTCCTGTAAGCCCGACTAACTCCAATTCTTCGCTGAGTTCCGTTCGCCTCTGCCCGAGGTCCTGATTGCTCTTCACCGTTAAATGTCACAAAATCCAAGGACGTCGGGGCCGTGCTGTTTTCACGGCTGATTATTAGCAAAACAATTCGGGCATTGAACTTTGATTGAATGGCCTGACGGGCGCCACGCTGGTCGAGGAACGAGATTTCGAGAGTGATTTTGATTCTGAATTCAAAGGATACCCAGTGAAGTGCATGGACAATTCCACCTTCACCCTCGCCTGCACTGATGTCTGCACCCTGCGGCCCGGCAAGTAGCAGCATCGGCCGGGCTTGCGAAACCGACAAATCAGAAACCATCCGTCCGAAAACTACGCGAACGGGCGGGAGCGACCCCTTATAAAAGGGTCGCTCCCGCCCAAGTACCCTACGCTGCGGTGGCCGTCAATGATCTGCGCTTCGCTTCGACCGCTGCGCGGCGCGCATACGACGCGCGTCATTGACCGCCATCCTCGCTGCGGGTTGAGGCGCATGATGAGAAGCAAGCCTGCTTCTCGGTTCCAGTCAGAACCGGAGAACGCGAAAGGAGTTCTCAGATGATGGGCCTCAGATACATCGGATTAGACGTTCACCAGGACACCGTTTCTGCTGCGGTGCTGGACCATCGCGGCAAGCTGATCATGCAGTCCGTCATCGCCACTCGTGCGGCAGCGATCCTGGATTTCCTACACGGCATCCAGGGCACGCTGCATGTGACGTTTGAGGAAGGCGTTCATTCGGCGTGGCTCTACGACCTACTACAACGCCGAGTGGCACGCGTGTTGGTTTGCGATCCGCGCAAGAACAAGCTCCTGAAGTCGGGCAACAAAGGCGACCTGATCGACGCACGCAAGCTGGCCGAGTTGTTGCGCAACGACGCGTTGTCCCCGGTGTATCACGGAGCGCTGAGTGCGCTGGAAGTCCAGCATCGAACTCGCAGCTACACCCTGCTGACCGAGGACACCACGCGGGTGATGAACCGTTTGAAAGCGGTCTTCCGCTCGCAGGCCATTCGTTGCCACGGCAAGAAGATATTCCGGCCCGACCTTCGCCAAGCGCACCTCGCACAACTTCCCACACCCGGGCTGCGGCAGCGGGCCGAGTCTCTTTATCGAGAGCTCGATGCTTTACATCCTCTGCGATTGCAAGCCAAGCGCGAGATGCTGGCCGAGTGCCGCAAGCACCCGGCCATGAAGTGGCTGCAATCGGTGCCTTACCTGGGCAAGGTTCGGACGGCCGTGCTGATCGGGCGCGTGCAGACGCCGCATCGCTTCCGCACCAAACGACAGTTCTGGTCCTACTGCGGGCTCGCACTCCAGACGCGCGACAGCGCCGAATACCGCCTTGTCCAGGGACAGATCGAACGCAAGGCGAGGCCCGCGCAGATTCGTGGATTGAACTGGAACCACAACCACGAGCTGAAAGGATTATTTAAGAGCGCCGCCACTATGGCCGCCTTTCGTCAGGGAATCTTCCACGAGTACTACGTGGGGCTGCTCGCGAAAGGCATGCGACCGGAGATGGCACGGCTGACGCTGGCACGCAAGATTGCCGCTATCACGCTGAAGATCTGGAAGGAAGGAGGAAGGTTCAACGCCGAGCACATAAAGCCACAAGCAGCTTGAGCGCTTCGTGTCAT
>Ga0335072_10011679_pt1 | contig 12579 bp, 9 predicted proteins | sample Lox_Sample_21_FD_206725 | JGI IMG/M metagenome (GOLD analysis project Ga0335072, IMG submission 206725) | Soil microbial communities from Loxahatchee National Wildlife Refuge, Florida, United States - Lox_Sample_2.1 | ecosystem: Environmental > Terrestrial > Soil > Wetlands | place: USA: Florida...
TGTCCGCGCGGCATCCCGGCGGACCGCTGCGGGTCGGATTGTTCGTCGATGCCAACGAGGCTGTCATCGCCGAGACGCTCGACGCGGTGCGGCTCGACATCGTGCAACTTTATGGCCGCCACGATGCCGCCGCGTTGCGTGCGCGCTTTGGCGTTGCCGTCTGGCGTGCCGTCGGTATCGAGACCGCGGCGGACCTGCCACGCGGCGCCGATGGGGCAGATGCGCTGGTGCTGGAGGCCAAGCCGCCGCCTGCCGCGACGCGGCCCGGCGGCAATGCCACGACATTCGACTGGACGCTGCTGCGGTCGTGGCATGCACCGGCGCCATGGGTGCTCGCCGGCGGCCTGACACCGGATAACGTTGCCGCAGCGGTGCGCGCCACGAACGCATCGGTGGTCGATGTTTCCTCGGGGGTCGAGCGCGCGCGCGGGGTGAAGGACCCGGCATTGATCCGCAGCTTCATCGCAAACGCACGGGGGGCGTGAAAGGCGAGCGGGTCGGATACTACGCCATCGGCCCGCGGGCACAGAAGCATGACACCGCTACCGGCACGTCGGCGCGCGCATCGGCGAACGCCAGGCGTTGGCGAAGCAGCGCCGCTTCCACGAGTTCGCCGCGCCGGTCCAGGCAGTCGAGCAAGCCGCGCAATGCCCAGACGTTATCCGGGTGAATCTGCGCGCGAGGCAAGGTGCCCGCCAGGCCAAGGTCTTCGCGATACACGGCCTCGGCTTCCTCCGGGCGGCCTTGCTCCAGCAACAGCGCGCCCAACGCGTGACGCACCGGCTGCATCCAGCCCCACGGCTCGTCGTACGGCAGGTCATCCTCCAGCGCGACGGCGGCGCGCAGTTTTGCGAACGCCACATCATGCTCTCTGCGGCGGTAGGCGATTTCGCCGGCCAGCATTTGCTCCGCGATTGCCAGAAGCTGCACGCACTTGACGTTGTGAATCTGCCGCGACTCCGGCACCTGCCGCGACGCCTGACGGAACAAGGCTTGCTCTGCCTCCGCCGCCGGCACGTTGCCCAACGCGGCATGCGCGACGCCCTTTGCGTAGTGCATCATCGCCACGGTGTTGCAGTAAAGTTCGCGGTCTTCCGGCAAGGTCTGGTCGATGATCTCCTGCCATTTGCCGAAGCGAACCAGCACGTGCTGGCGGATCGACACATAGCCCTCGAAGAAATCCGCCATCGGCGGCGAGGGAATGCGCAGGAACGCTTCGGGCATGGTTTCGATCAGCTCATTGGCCGCGGCGATCGCCGGCGCGTACTGGCCCAGGAACATCGCGCCATACGCGGCGAAATGGTAATTGTGAATCCGGTAGCCGGAATAGAAATTCATCGGCCCGGCCCGGTGGTAGAATTTGCGGTCGGCGACGATCGCCTTCTGGTTCCAGTGCAGCGCATCACGGTAGTGGCCGCATTGGATATCGATATGCGTCGGCATGTGAATCAGGTGCCCCATGTCGGGACTCACCTCGCGCAGCCGGTCGCCGGTCGCGAGCGCGGCCTCGGGATGCGGCGACATCTCCATCAGGTGGACGTGCAAATGGAGCAAGCCCGGATGGTCCATCGCCGCCGGCAGATCGCGAAATGCCGATTCAAGTACTGCGCGCGCTTCCGGCGTTCCCGCGCCGGGAGCAGGGGCACCGGTGCGCTGGTCCCACATGCGCCAGGGCGTGCGGTTGAGGATGGCTTCCACGAAGATAGAGCGCAGGTCGAGATCGGCCGGATGCGCCAGGTGCGCGCGCCGCATCGCATCGGCGAAGGCGTCGTTCCACGGGCCCTGGTCGTCGATCGGATCGCGCTGCGCATAGCGGGCGGGCAGCGCCTCGATCAGCGCACGTTCCGCTGGCGTGACGCCATTGGCCAGTGCAAGCGCGGCCCGCGACGCGTCATAGGATCGGGCGAGGGCGGCGGCTTTGCCGGCCGGATCCATCAACTCCCAGGGGAAGTTATAATTTGGTCCGGCGGCGTAGCCGATGCCCCAATGCGCCATGGCGCAATCCGGATCGGCTTGCAGTGCTTGTTCGAAGCAGACCAGCGCCTCCTCGTGGTGGAAGCCGAAGCACCAGTTCAGGCCGCGATCGAACCAGCGCTGCGCGTCCGCCGAGGCGGTGGTGATGTTCCGGGCATAAGCGCCGAGATCGTAGGGATAGTCCATGTCGCCTCCTGCGCCGTTGCCGGGGCCGGCATGGCCCCGCAATTCATACCAGGATGCTGCGCGTACCGGACTGTAACCATGCCCGGCGCGGGCAGGCAACCTGCGACTCTTGCGACCGGCCGGGTTTGTACTTTAGGCTTGGCGCAATCCTCTCCAGCCAGGAGCGTCCTGATATGCCCCAGTCACAAGGCACCCGTTTCACCGCCGAGCCGCTCGCCTTCGTCGTCAGGCACCAGCTTTGGGATGCCAATGTCGAGGACCATACCGACCAGGGCGTCTCCATCGACGTCGTTGCCGATGTTGCCGGCACGGAGACGTCGCTGCTGCGGTTCAACTGCTTCGACCTCGAGCGCAGCTACGTCTATGGCCCGGAAAATCCGGAACTCAAGACACCGCTGCGGGTTGGCGGCGGCCTCGGCATCCACTGCCGCATGGACCCGATCGTCGACGGCAATCCGATCGGCTGGACCGTCCGTGTGCTGGGCGAGAAGCTTCCGGCGATGCTGGAGCGCGCCGGCTACAAGGACGTGGCGCAGGCGACCAACATGGCCTGGGTGCGGCGTGCGTTGCCGGACGTCGAGGCCTGTGCGCGCGAGACGTTCCTGACCAGGCGCAACACGGTGAAGCACAACCGCGGCACCGAAATGTTCGAAGCCGGCAATATCCGTTTCGGCCTCGAGATGCGGCGGCTGCGCGACGGCGATGGCGGTCTGGCGGTGCACGTGCTTGCCGATATCGGCGGCTCGACCGGCAAGGCATATGTGGAAGAGACGGAATTGCTGGCGTTCGACTGTTTCTGGAAGAACGCGCATTACCATTATGGACCGCGCAACAAGAACCACCGCCTCAACTGGGACCTGACGATCATTGACGATCCGCTGGTGTGGACGTTCGAGCAAATCGAAGGCCGCAAGCTGCCGGCGATGATCGAACGTGCCGGCTATCCGGGCATCGCCGCCGATCTGGACCAGGCGAAGATCGCATCGGTGCTGCCGGCGCTGAAGAAGCGCGCATTCGAGATGTGGGAGGAAGGCGAGCGGCTGACCGGCCACAAGGGACTGCCGCTGGAATTCACGCCGAACCTCGCAGCGGAGTAACCGCGACGGGTCAGGGGGAGGGGAGGACAGCCCCTCCTCCGCCCGTGTCGCAGCGGTTGGTCCAAGACGGCAGCGCCTCAGTCACCACATTGCGCGGAAACTCCGGCCGTGGACACTGGCCGGCGAACCTCGGATGCCAGCGCCGGCCGTAAAGGGACCCTGCCGATGCCAGACGACGCCGCCCAGCGTACGACTGACCTGCATTTCCTGACCATCGCCGACGCGGCCCGCCTGATCCGGCAGCGGCAGCTCTCGCCGGTGACGCTGACGCGTGCGTTCCTCGAGCGCATCGCCGCAGTCGGCCCGCAGCTCGACGCGTATCTGCTGGTCACCGCAGAGCAAGCGCTGGAGCAAGCGCGCGCGGCGGAAGCCGAGATCATGGCTGGCAATTATCGCGGCCCGATGCACGGCATTCCGTTTGCGTTGAAGGACATCTACTGCACCGCCGGCATCCGTACCACGAGCCACTCGCGCACCCGCGCCGATTACGTGCCGGATTTCGACGCCACCACGGTCGCGAAACTGCGTCAGGCGGGCGCGGTATTGCTTGGCAAGCTCGCCACGCATGAGTTTGCGCATGGCGGCCCGTCTTTTGACCTGCCCTGGCCGCCGGCGCGCAATCCATGGAGCAAAGAGCATTTCACCGGCGGATCGTCCAGCGGTTCCGGCGCCAGCGTCGCGGCCGGGCTGGCGATGGGCGCGCTCGGTTCCGACACCGGTGGTTCGATCAGAAATCCGGCGGCGCTGTGCGGGCTCGCGGGGCTGAAGCCGACCTACGGCCTGGTCAGCCGGTATGGCGTCTATACCAACTCGTTCAGTTACGATCACGCCGGGCCGATGACCTGGTCGGGGGCGGATTGCGCGATCATGCTGCAGGTCATCGCCGGCCATGATCCGAAGGATCCGGCCAGCGCCGACCGTGCCGTGCCCGACTACCAAGCCGCTCTCACCGGCAGCATCAAGGGTCTGCGCATCGGCGTGCTGCGGCATTTGTACGAGCATGATGCGCCGATACCGGCGGCGGCGAAGACGGCGATGGAAGCGGCGCTTGATGTGCTGCGCTTGCTCGGCGCCACGGTGGAAGACGCGCGTATCCGTCCGGCCCAGGTTTATCACGACGTGAAGATCACTGGTGCGGAAAGCGAACTTTACGCCGTGCATGAACCGGCGCTGCGCTCGCGGCTGAGCGATTTCGGCGAGGATTTTCTTGGCCGCACGCTGGGCGCGTTGCTGATCTCCGGCGCGGATTACGTGCAGGCGTCGCGATGGCGCCGCGCGCTGGTGGCCGAGATGGCGCCGCTTTATGCGAAATTCGACGTGCTGGTGACGGCTGGGCCAGGGCCGGCGCCGCGACTGGATAGCTGGCGCACGATCGCTTTCTGGCAGCGCGCGTCGCTGACCACGCCGTTCAACGTGCTGGGCGGGCCGGCGCTGGCGCAGTGCATCGGCTTCACCGCGGACGGGCTGCCGCTGTCGATGCAGGTCGTTGGCCGCCCGTTCGATGATGCCACCGTGCTGCGTGTCGCCGATGCGTACGAGGCGGCGACACCGTGGCGGGCGCGCCGGCCGATATTGGACCCGAACGCCACGGTGACCCACACGTTGCCGCCGATCCCCGAGCCAGCGCAGCCGGAGATCGGGGCAGCGCGGCGCGACGAGATTGCGGCGATGTGCCGCAGGGCAGGGCTGACGCTGAACGAACGGCATTTTCAGCAGCTCTGCGCGACGGCGCCGTATGTCGAGGCGATGACCGGACGATTGCGGCGCGATCCGGAATTCTATGAGGAGCCCGCCAGCATCGTGACGTTCAACACAGGCCAGTAGAGGAAGACAGGCATGGCGACGTTCGTTCTGGTTCACGGGTCGTATCAGGGCGGCTGGATCTGGCAGCGTGTCGCTGCCCTTTTGCGATCCGCCGGTCACAGCGTCTACGCGCCGACGATGGAAGGGTGCGCCGAACGCCGTTATGAATTACGTCCCGGCATCGATACCTCCACCTACGTTTCAGAAATCGCCGATCTCCTGTTCTTTGAAGATCTGCGCGACGTCGTGCTGGTGGGCACCAGTTCGGGAGGCATGGTGGTGTGCGGCGCCGCCGAACGCATGCGGCAACGCGTCGCGCGCCTGGTGCTGGTGGATGCACTGGCATTGTTCAATGGCGAACGCACACGTGACATCGTGAGGCGTGCGGCGCCGGTTCCTCCGGGCCTGGCCTATGCACCGCCGCGTGAGGAGGCAGAGAAGGGATTGTTCGGCGACCTCGACCCGGCGACCCGCGCCTGGGTGCTCGATCGCTACACCCCGCATCCGGTCGGGTGCTCTGAGACCCCGGTGAAGCTCACCGATTTCTGGGATCAGAGTTGGAAGGCGACGGTGATCTGGTGCCGTCGTGCGCCCAATCCGGGCGAGGTGCACCAGCGTCGTGCCGCTGCTCGCCTCGGCGCGAGATGGCTGGAACTCGATACCGGGCATTATCCAATGCTGAGCATGCCCGACGAACTGAGCGAGATGCTGCGCGACACCGGATGATCGGCGAGGCTAGCGGACCAGGGGAATGACGTCCGCGGCAAAGCGCTGCAGGCGGGCAATGCTCTCGGCGATCGACTCGCCGCGGAAATCGAGAATCAGCTCGTGCACGCCGATGGCGGCGAAGGAACGCACATCACCGGCGATGTCTTCGGCGCTGCCGGAAAAACTTCTGCGGGCGCCGTCGCGATCCGGAATTGCGGTATCGTACAGCGGCGCCTTGTAGGAGATGGTGAGTGCGGAAAAATCGCGGCCCTCGGCTTCGGTCAGGCGTTTCAACGTATCGAGGTGCGCCCGCATCTCCTGCGGCGGCAATGGCGAAGCGGCGATGGCGCCTACCGGGTGCCAGCCGTCGCCGTGTCGCGCCGTGCGGCGCAGTGCCGCGCGCGAATGGCCGCCGACCCAGATCGGCGGATGCGGCTTTTGCAACGGGAGCGGCTCGGCGCGGATATTGGCATAGCTGTAGTGGCGACCGGTGAAACTGGCCGGCGATTGCGTCCAGAGCTGCTTGAAAATGGCAATCCACTCATCGGTCACCGCGCCGCGCTGGTCGAAATCGGGACTGCGCAGCGCTTCAAACTCCTCCTGCAGCCAACCGACGCCTACGCCCAGCGTCACGCGCCCGCCGGACAACACATCGAGCGATGCGACCATTTTCGCGGTCAGCACCGGATTGCGATAGGGCAGCACCAGGACCGACGTGACCAGGCGCAGCCGTTCCGTTGCACCGGCCACCACGCCGAGAATCGAAAACGTCTCCAGCGCATCGCCGCCGCCGGGGTGCCTGCCGTCGACCGTGTACGGATAGGCGGACCCGCTTTCCACCGGAAAGACGATGTGGTCCGCGATCATCGCGGAATCGAGGCCAAGACGCTCGCCTTCACGTGCCAGGGCCAGAATGCCCTCTCGCGTTGCGGTGGGACCCCGGGTTGGGAGATAGAAGCCAAAGCGCACGATGGGGTCTCCTGGTGGGAACAATCGTCATTGAGATTGGCGCGCCGCCCGGCGCTTCGCAACGACGGCGGCGTGGCGCGACATTGCTATTGCAGCGCGGTCAACAACAGTCGGGCTGCCTGCAAATCCGACGTATCGAAGCCTTCGTCAAACCGGTCGAACACCGGTTGCAGGACGGCGGCGGCACGGGCCCGCTGGCCCAGGTCCGCCCAACGCGCGGCCAGGTCGATCGCGGTGCGCAATTCCCAGGATCGCGCGTCCTGGCGGCGGCTCCATTCAAGCGACTGAAGAAAACACGCTTCTGCTTCATCATCCTGCCGTTCCGGCGTTGCGAGAAGCAGGTTTCCCTGCACGCGCAACGCTTCCGGCATGTGGACGAGGTCGCCTTTCGCCTGGATCAGCCGGATGGTTCCGCGGATACTTGCCATTGCCTCGCTGAACTGTCCCATCGCGGCCAGACCCTGGGCAAGCGCAAGCCTGAACCCGGTGCCAAGAACCCGGTAGCGCATGGCATGGACTTGCTCCAGGCAGCTCTGGATATCTTCGATGCCCGCGCCCGGGTCGGCGCCGCGCACCGCCAGTGCCCCCCTATAGCCGCGAGCGACCGCGAGATACGGCCGAAACGAATGGGTTTCGGCATGCGCGAGCAGCCAATTCGTGTGTTCTTCCGCGCGCCTGATGTCGCCGATCCAAAGCAGCAGTCCCGGTGCCCAGGACAACGCGAGACCAAGCGAGGCTGGATGGTTCTTATGCTCCGCATCCTCGATAGTGCGGGACAGGCGTTCGCTCGCCTGTGCGGGATAGCCGCGGAACCACAGGCTGCGCGCCAGTCCGATCCCGACCAGAATATGATGGTCCAGGCCAAGACAGACCTCGCTGGCGTGCTCTGATCGCGACCAGTATTGAAACGAGGTCTCAAGCGCGCGGCAGGAGGCGCTATGCTCGCCGACGAATTGCAGCGCCCGTCCAAGGCCCGAATCTGCCAGCGCCATCGCCGTCGGGTCTGCCGCGACACCGTCAACCATCCTGCCGAGCTTGGCATAATGCAGCGAGACCGCGAATTCGCCGTCGCGGACCTCGAACATTGACAGCATGCCAAGCAGCCCGACCTGATTGAGTACGTCGGCAAGTGACTCGGCAATCGTCAGGCTGCGGCTGAGCGCCGCACGCGCGGCGTCGTTCGGGCCGTTGATCTGCATGGAGGAAATGCCGAGGCACATCTGGAGATGCATTTCCTCGGGACCCGCGGGGGCGGCATGGTCGCGCGCGTTGATTGCCCGCTCCGACCAGCGACAGCATTCGGGGAGCAAGGACATGGCGAGAAACGCGGGTGCCGCCACCGCGGCGAGACCGACGCCCAGTGCAGGATCGCCGTCATCGCCGAAGCACCATTCCAAGGCAGAGCGAATATTGTCCATCTCGCCCGGCTTGATCGATCTCAGCCCCTGTTGTTTGGCAGTTCGTTCAAGCAGGCCCTGGTAATAGACGGCGTGGCGGCGGCTGAATTCCTTCAGATCCCCGCTCTCGGAAAGCTTTGAGAGGGCGTACGCCCGCGTTGTCTCGAGCAATCGGAAATGGCCGTTGCCGGCGGCACGATCGGAGGTCAACAGCGACTTCGAGACCAGGTCGACGACGCCATCAGCAATGTCCGGCTCTGCGACATCCCCGTGATCGGCAACCGCCCTGGCAGCCTCAAGGGAAAAACTGCCGGAAAAAATGGCGAGACGCTGCAGCAATGCGCGCTCAGAGCACGCGAGCAATTGGTAGCTCCAATCCAGGGTCGCACGCAGTGTCTGATGTCGCGGCAGGGCCGTGCGCCGCGCGTTTTTCAGCAGTGCAAAGCGGTCGCGCAAGCCGGCGGCGACCTGATCGATCCCCAGAGCCGCCGCGCGGGCTGCGGCAAATTCGATAGCGAGCGGGATGCCGTCGAGCTGGCGACAGATTGCCGCAATCTTTGGCAGATCGTCCGTCCGCGAGGCCAGGTCCGCGCCGGATTGCTCTGCCCTCGTCACAAACAGGGCTGGGGCGCTGTGGTTCAGGATATGCTGTGGGTCCATCCGCATGGCTGGCGGAAGGTCAAGCGGCGGAACGCGATAAGCGTACTCTCCCTCGACGCGGAGCAACTCCCGGCTGGTTGCCAGTATCGTGGCATGCGGGCACAGGCGCACGAACGTCTCGGCCATGCCTGCTGCCTGGTCGATGACATGTTCGCAGTTGTCGAGGACCAGCAGAAGGTCTTTGCTCCCGACGGCGCGGGCAACGGCTTCCGCCGAGTTGGCGTCGGGGCCAAGTTGCAGCCCGAGGGCCGCCGAAACCGCCGGCACGACGAGAAGCGGATCAGAGATCGGCGCCAGTTCGACGAGCCATGCGCCGTCGGGAAACTCGCCAAGAGCGCGGCGGGCGACGTGCAATGCGAGGGTCGTCTTGCCGATCCCGCCCGGTCCGGTCAGCGTCACGATACGGTAGGCGGAAACCAGATCGCGCACCCGCTGGACTGCCGCGGCGCGGCCGACGAGCCTTGTCAGGGCAGCCGGCAGGTTGGTCGCCGGAGCCTGCCTTGCCACAGGTGCCGGCTGCGCCGCGGCGATCGTCGTTGTTGCGGCGGGATGGCGGACGGTCCAGTTGCCGAGCAATCGATAGCCACGGCCGGATTCGGTCTTCAACAAGTCCCGATATGGGCCCAGCGCCTTGCGGAGTGCCGCTGCATGAACATGCAGTGTCGCATCCATGACAACCGCACCGGGCCAGATGCGATGCATCAATTCGCTTTTGGTGACGAGCTCACCGGCGGATTGCGCCAGCACTTCGATGATCTCGAAGGCGCGACCGCCAACCGGCACGGACGTTCCGAGTACCCGGAGCTCGCGCTGCGCCAGATCGATCTCACAGGCGCCTGACGCGTAAGTCGGCTGGATGCTCTCAGCCAGCATGCCAGAGATCCGCGGCATGATTTTTCGCCAGTGCGTATCTTGCCTGCGTCAATTCGGCTCGCCTTCGCGATTGCAAACGTGGTCCCCCAACTGTGGTGCGCCGATGGATGAGCGCCGGCGGTCTTTAGAAGTTTTTAGATAATTCTCCAAGACGGCCCGTCGCTTGTGCGCAAATCTGGGGCCGCGCCACCACACGCCGATGTGAACGTGGAAGCAACGTCAACAGGAGCGGGTCAATGGATCGAGCCACCGTCGTATTGGTTCATGGTGCCTGGGCTGACGGGTCGAGCTGGAGCGACGTCATCGGGCGGCTTCAGGCCAAGGGTATCGATGTTCTGGCGGCTCAGATTCCGCTGACGTCTCTCTCCGATGACATTGCCGCTCTGGACCGCGCGCTGGAACGCACGAGCGGACCCGTCGTTCTGGCGGCGCACGCCTACGCCGGGGCGGTGATTGCCTCCAGCGGCAACGCCAGGGTCCGATCCCTGGTGTTCATCGCGGCGCTTGCGCCCGCGGAAGGCGAGACGGTGGCCGAAATGTTCTATCGCGCGAGCCCGCATCCGGCGGCGCCGCAATTGGCACCTGACGCGCATGGGTTCATCTGGATGCCGCGGGAAGGGTTTGCCTCGGCGTTCGCGCAACATGCACCTGCCGCGCGGCTTGCAGTGCTGGCGGCGACACAACGGCCGATCTCGCTCGCATGCATTCAGGAGAAAAGTACAAGACCGGCGTGGCCGGCCACGCCATGCTGGTACCTGGTTGCCGAGGAAGACCGCATGATCGACCCGGCCACGCAACGCTTCATGGCGGAACGCATGCGGGCACACATCCGATCGGAACGTGTAGACCATGCGCCGCTGGTGAGCGCGCCGGAGCAGGTTGTCGGAATAATCGTGGATGCCATGGCAAATCCGGCAGCGTGAGAAGTCGTTCCGGATAGAATTCCGGTCATGGCATGCCGTTGCGGCAACGCATGGCGCAATGCCGCGATCGGGATTGCGGCGCGGTCGCCACATTGAAGAAGGAGTCACACGATGTCTGGAATTGCCTACCGGAAAATCGTCATAGATGGAATGGGAATATTCTATCGCGAGGCTGGAGCCCGGGATAGTCCGACCATTCTTCTGTTGCACGGCTTTCCCACGGCAAGCCATATGTTTCGCGATCTGATGCCTCTGCTGGCCGATCGGTTCCATCTGATCGCTCCCGATCTGCCCGGGTTCGGTCAAACCGACATGCCGACCGACGGCCGGTTCCAGTACACCTTCGAAAACCTGGCCCGCACGATGGAACAATTTACCGAGGCTCTCGATCTGCGGCGTTTCGCGGTTTACGTGTTCGATTACGGCGCGCCGACCGGGTTTCGCCTGGCCATGCGGCATCCAGAGCATATCGCTGCGATTATCTCTCAGAACGGCAATGCCTATGTCGAGGGGCTGAGCGAAGGCTGGGCGCCGATTCGGACCTATTGGCGGGACCCCTCCAAGGCAAACCGGGACGCGCTTCGCGCTTTTCTTTCGCCGGAGACGACGTACTGGCAGTACACCCACGGTATCGCCGACACTTCTATGGTTTCGCCGGACGGATATTCGCTTGATAATTTCTACATGACCCGTCCAGGGGCGGACGAGGTGCAACTCGATTTGCTTGGTGATTATCGGACCAACATCGCGCTGTATCCGGAATTTCAAGCCTATTTTCGTGGTCACAGGCCGCCATTCCTGGCGGTGTGGGGAAGGAACGACCCATTCTTCCTGCCGCCGGGCGCAGAGGCATTCAAACGCGACATCCCGGATGCCGATATACGCTTGTTCGATACGGGCCATTTTGCGCTTGAGACACATTGCAAGGAGATAGCGGCGGCGATCAGGGAATTCCTGGGGCCGGTGTTCTCCAGGCAGACGGGGGTACGCTGACATGGCCGAGCTTCCCCTCATCGTATTCGACGTCAACGAGACGCTCCTGGACCTGCAAACCATGGAGCCGACCTTCGAGCGCATCTTCGGTACAAAAGGCGCCATGCGCCTGTGGTTCGCGGACCTCATCATGTACTCGGCCGCCTTGACGGTGGCCGGATGCTATGTGCCGTTCACCGATATTGGTGCCGCTGTGATGAAGATGCTGGCGGATATAGAGGGCATCAAAATCACCGATGCGGACAAGGACGAGCTGAAGGAGCGGTTCTCGACGATGCCGCCCCATGCCGAAGTACCCGGGGCGCTGCGCAAGCTGTGCGATGCCGGCTTCCGATTGTTCACGCTGACCGACAATCTGCTGGAGGTGCAAACCCGCCAGTTAGAGCATGGCGGGATTGTCGGTTTGTTCGAACGGCGTTTCAGCGCGGATGGCGTGAAGCATCATAAGCCGTCGCGGCAGGCCTATGCCTACGTGGAGCAAGAGCTTGGCGTCCAGCCGTCGCAGCTTTGCCTGATTGCGTGCCACACGTGGGACACGCTGGGCGCCGTTGCGGCGGGCTGGGAGGCGGCGCTGATCAAGCGGGTTGGCAATGACGTTCTCGGTGTCGGGCCGCAGCCGCACATCGTCGGGACTGATCTGAACGATGTGGCCGATCGGCTGATCGCCCGTCACAAAGGCCGGCGCTGAGCGGCGTGCGTGCTGGGATGGGTGTCGTGCCGCTGCGGTAAATGCGAACCAGGCAACGGTGTCCTGGCGTTGATGCAGAATGTGCATGCGGAGAAAGACCATGCCCCAGCCTGAAGTTTTTGACATTGTGATTCTCGGCAGTGGAGCAGGAGGGAAATTGCTCGCATGGGATGCGGGACAGAAGGGACAAAGGGTTGCGGTCGTGGAGCGAAAATGGATCGGTGGCGCGTGTCCTAACATCGCGTGCCTGCCGACCAAGAATGTCATCTGGAGTGCCAAGGCTGTCGACCTCGCACGGCACGGTGCGC
>Ga0335072_10011680_pt1 | contig 12578 bp, 11 predicted proteins | sample Lox_Sample_21_FD_206725 | JGI IMG/M metagenome (GOLD analysis project Ga0335072, IMG submission 206725) | Soil microbial communities from Loxahatchee National Wildlife Refuge, Florida, United States - Lox_Sample_2.1 | ecosystem: Environmental > Terrestrial > Soil > Wetlands | place: USA...
TGATCGCTGAAGCACGGCCCTCGGCCTCCATGGTGAGGCGCGCTTTTTCTGCAGCGGCCAGAACTTCGACGCGCTGGCGGTTGACCTCGGCTTCTTTCAGGACGGTGGCAATCAGCTCTTTTTCATGGCGCTGGATTTCGGCTTCCTGCACCTTGATCTGTTGCTCTTTCTCGACCTGCTGCACCTTCACCTGCTCGGCGATGACCTGCTGCTGGGTGATGTTGGTCTGCAGCTCGTAGGCTTTGTCGGCAGCGGCCTGTTGCTTGCGGCTCTGCTCGGCGAACTGTGCCTTCGAGATGTCGAGATCGCGCTGCGCCTGGGCCTGCTTGGCCTGCGAAGCGGTTTCGGCGATGACGCGCTCCTGATCGGCAGCCGCTTTGGCCACGGCAGCCTCGCGTGTGGCATTGGCGCGCCGGATTGCGGTATCGCGCTCGGCCTCAGCCGCCGCAACGTCTGCATCGCGCTTGATCCTCACGATGTCAGGCCGGCCCATGTTGGTGATGTACTCGTTCTTGTCGCGAACTTCTTTAATGGTGAAGGACACGACTTCGAGACCCATCTTGCTCATGTCGTCGGCGCAGGTTCCGCGCATGCGGTCGGCGACCATCTCCGGCTCCTTCACGATTTGTTCCACCGTGAGCTGGCCGATGATGCCGCGCAGGTGGCCTTCCATGACGAGGCGGATGAGGCCTTCGCGCTGGGGCGGGGTCTTGGTGAGGAATTGCTCGGCCGCGGTGAGGATGGATTCCTGATCGCTGCGGACTTTAATCTGCGCGACGGCCTCGACGGTGACGGCGACGCCCTGCTTCGTGTAGAGATCCTGTTGCGGAGCCACGTCGAACGACATCAGCTCGAGTGACAGCTCCCGGCAGCTCTCAACCATGGGGAAGATGATCGTGCCGTGCCCCTTGATGACGCGGGGACCACGAAATCCATAGACGATCAGCGCCTCGTTCGGCCCTGCCTTGCGAAACATCCTGGCCAGCATGCCGGTGAGGATGATGAACGCCAGCAGGCTCAATCCAACGATGATGATCACAGTGTTGGTCATAACGCCCGATCCTTTCCATCGGGGCTGTTACAGCTTTTGGGTTGGTGTTGCGGCCTTCGCGGCCGAGTTGTCCCCGAGGAGTTCCGCGGTTTCGCCGGAGAGCTCATCCCAGGGGCGCACGTACGCGATGCCCTGCTCGTAGCGCATCACCACCACTTCTGTGCCGCGCGCCAGCGCTACGCCTGCATCACTGCGCGCGGGTGCAAAGCGGCGCGAGCCGCCCTGCGAAAACTGAATCTCTCCGGTGCCGTCCTCGCGAATCGGACCGGTTACGAGGCCGAGGATTCCGAGGATGTCGGTGTCTGCTGCGGTGAGCTCGTGCTCATGCGGCAGCAGCACCTTGACCAGAAACCAGAACAAAATCGCTCCGCCTGCCAGGCCGGTCATGGCCGCGATGGCCAGCACCACCAGCATGGTGAAATCGCCACTGCGTGCCAACAGATAGCCGCACCCGCCAAACCAGCACAAAAACGCCGCCAGGGTGAAGCCATTCACCGGGCTGACGCCGGAGCGCGATACCGCGCCATGAAGGTGGGGGACGTGGGTGTTCGAGTGGCCGAAGTGGAAGTGGACGTGCCCGAAATGCAGATGCGTGAAGACTCCCAGAGCCGACAGCACCGTGAGCGAAAGCCCCAGGGTGAAACAAACCAGATAGAACGTGGTCATTGCGTGGCCTCCCTTTTGCGTGCGGGACCCGCTTTGGCCGCGCGAACTCTCTCCACCGATCCGCGACCGTTTTCTCTTCCGCCGCCGAGAACTTCAAACAATCGGTCCACCAGCCCCGGCGTTTCGATCACCGCGTTCAGCAACAGCAAACAACGCCGCGAATCGGCGTGGCGCGCCACGGCGAGCAGCGCGTGCTTCAATTCCGGATCGCGGCGAAACCGCTCGGCTCCGCTTACCAGCCACAGGTCGAGCTTGTCTTCGAGGGTTCGCGCATCGCTCATCAGCTCCGCGTGGTAGCCCTCCGGGTCGTCGACCAGATACCCCGGATGGACATTGAAGAATTTCGCCAGCACCTGCCGGGTTGTGTTGGTCAGGTGCGGGCGGGCTCCGCTTTCGATCTGCGAGAGGTAGCTCTGGCTGAGAGCGGTGCCGGTTTCAGACTTGAGCGCGCGAACCATCTCCTGCTGGGTGATGGCGCGACCGAGGCCGCGCAACTCGCCTTCGGCTTCGCGGAGGTATCTGAGTTTTTCGCCCAGTTTCATAAATATTGCAAATCGCAATCATAATATCGCAATCTGTGATATAGTCAAGCGAAATCGGAGACCGGCGGATTCCGGGTTTTCAGCTCACCTCAGGACGCCGGCCACCGGTGGTGCAGTACACTTCGCAACCGAAAGGGGCTCCACGATGCCCGCCATCTCTGCAGCCGACGCCATCTCACCCGCAATTCAGCGTACGAGGGCTTTTCTCTTCCGGCCCTTCAGCTTCGGTACCTATATCAAGCTCTGTTTCGTTGCGCTGCTCACCGAAGGCTCGACCGGCGGAAACTTCAACTCGTCGTTCCCGAAAGGCCGCTCCTCGCACCACGCGAGCTTTCCCTCGCACGCCGCGTTCCCGCACTTCGCCTTCACTCCTGAGCACATCGCCATGATCTGCGCGATGGCCGCTGTCTTTCTTGTCGTGGGCCTGTGGCTCGGCTGGCTCATCACCCGCCTGCGCTTCGCGTATTTCTATTGCCTTGCGACCAACACGCGCTTCATCCGCCCCGGCTGGCATCTCTATGGCGACCCGGCGACGCGCTTCTTCTGGTTCACCGTGGCCGTCGGCCTCTGCTTCCTCGTCCTGATGGCGATTCTGCTGATCCCCTTCGCCGCCGGCTTCATCGGACTCTTCCACGGCATGCGCGCGGGCGGTCATCCCAATATCGGCGCCATCGTCGCCTTGCTGTTGCCGCTGATCCCCATCATCTTCCTCATCGCGATCCTCGGCCTCGCGGTCAAAATTGTGCTCTTCGACTTCATGCTGCCGCATTTCGCACTCGAGAACGCAACCGTCGGCCAGGCCTGGTCCGCTGCATGGGCACGCATCCGCGTTGAGAAGGGCGGATTCTTCGTCTTCGCGCTGCTGCGCGTGTTCCTGCCCATCGTCGCAGCGATCGGGATCTTCATCGTCCTGCTCATCCCGGGCGTCGTCTGCGCGATTGCCGTGGTCGCCCTCGAAGCCGCTCTTCACGCAGCTCTGGGACACGGCGCCATCGGTCTCTTTTTCGAAATTTCCGTCGGCTGCATCGCCGCCGCCATCGCGCTGCTGGTGTTCGTCGCCGCCTACGGTCCGCTGCAAACGGCGGTCCGGGAATACGCGCTCATCTTCTACGGCAATCGCTACCGGCCGCTGGGGGACATCCTTTACCCGCCGCCTCCGCCGCCCGCGGCGATCCCGGCACCGGCGCTCTGACGCAACTCGCGCTGAAGGAGACCTGGCCCTGGTCGGGTCTCCGCTGCTCTTTTCGACGGAGTTGATATGTCTTCGTGCGGGCCAGTCATGCTATGCTCCCCCGCATGGCGACCGCTGTTTCCCAACCCCGAGTGGCGACACCGCGGCACGGCGCGACGGTGCGTGTCACGCACTGGATTACGGTCGTGGCCTTTCTTGCGCTCGCCTTCAGCGGCTACATGATCATCCTCACGCATCCGCGCTTTTACTGGGGCGAGACTGGCAACGTGAACATGAAGCCGCTCTTCCGGATTCCGGTGCCCTCGTCGCGCGATACGGTGCCCACCGGCTACAACTACGTTCTGGCGGACGAGAACGGCTGGGCCCGCTATCTTCACTTCGAGGCGGCCTGGCTCTTCGTCCTCACCGGCGCGGTCTACGGCCTCGCCGGCTTCTGGTCCGGACACTTTCGCCGCGATCTGCTTCCGCAGCGTGGCGAGCGATCGTGGCAGGACTGGTTGCGTGCGTTGCGTGGTGTGAAGGCGCGCGACGATGGAACGCACTCTTATAACGTCGTCCAGCGCACGGTTTATCTTGGCGTGATTTTCTTTCTCACGCCTGCGGTCATCTGGACCGGTCTGGCCCTTTCGCCCGCTTTTAACGCCTCCTTCCCGTTTTTCGTCGACGTGCTCGGCGGCCGGCAGTCGGCGCGCACGCTGCATTTCTTCGTTTCCGATCTGCTGGTTGCGTTTCTGGTCGTTCACGTCGTCATGATCGTGCTGGCTGGTTTCTGGACCAGGACGCGCACGATGATCACCGGCCGGGCCGATCACGAGAGAGGGAGGGAGGGCGTATGAGCCCCATTTCAAGACGCAAACTGATCGCCGGCGGTGCTGTGACGGCAGCCGGGGTGGCCGGCCTCGCGGCCGCGGATCGCATCGCGCGCCGGTTCGGGCTTATTCCACCGGACAGCGGCGGCATCTACGGTCCTGGGGAGACGCTCACGTATGCGGCGCAGCGTGTTGTGGGCAAGCATGCTCTGGCGCGTGAATTCCCCCGCGGCATGATCTCGAAGACGCCCTTCATGAACGAAGTGGCGCCGCCGACCGACGCCTTCAAACAGCATGAGGCCGCCGGTTTCCGCGACTGGCGCCTGGTGGTCGACGGCATGGTTGAGCATCCGCTGTCGCTGTCGGTGGCGGATCTGCAGGCTATGGCCCAACGAAGCCAGATCACGGAAGTGGTGTGCGAAGAGGGCTGGTCTTACGTTGCCGAGTGGATTGGAACACCGCTGAGCGCGGTGCTGCAGGAGGCGGGGACGCTGCCGCAGGTTCGCTATGTCGTCTATCACGCGATCGAAAAGGCCTGGTGGGAGAGCATCGACATGGCGGACGCACTGCATCCGCAGACGCTGCTGACCTGGGGGATGAACGATGGCGACCTGCCAGTGGGCTTTGGCGCACCGATCCGCATGCGCGTGCCGCGGCAGCTCGGCTACAAGAGCGTGAAGTACCTCACCCACCTCACTGCGACCGACTCGATGAAGAAATTCGGCAAAGGGCTTGGGTCGGCATCGCCCGAGGGGGGGTATGCGTGGTACGCGGGGATTTGAACTACACGGAGTAGGGAGCAGGTCGCAATACAGGTCACAGGGCGACTCGCCTTATACTGCCCTTTGCTTTTCGAGGGAGGGCAAACTTGCGTCGAAGAGAGTTCTGCAAACTAGCCGCGGCTGCAGCCGCAGGCACAGCGATCACCGGTGCGACGAGGGCTGAAGAGGCAAGCCCGGTTTTGGGCGCAGGTCCCGTTGCTACTCCGCTGCCGGCGGCAGAAGCTGCGCAGGAAACCGGCGTCGCCGTCGGCTTTGGCCAGGTGACACAGACCTACGCGGAATTTTGCCAGACGCCGGCACAGGATCGCGTCTTCTACGCGCTCGAGGGCGGCAAAGTCATCAGCGAAAAACTGGACGAGGCGAGCTGGAAGCCGACGGGCTGGATCCAGCCGCCGGATTTGCCCATTCCTGGTGGATCGTGGGATGGCGTGCCGATGGTTTCGCCGATTCCGAACCTGGCGGGGACGGGCCCATTTCAGCCAACGTGGGAATCGCTGCTCCATTACGAGGCGCCGGACTGGTATCGCGACGCGAAGTTCGGGATCTGGGCGCACTGGAGTCCGCAGTGCGTGCCGGAGGCGGGCGACTGGTACGCGCGCAACATGTATATCGAGACGGAACGGCAGTATCAATACCAGCTCGAACACTATGGCCCGCAGTCGCGTTTCGGCTTTAAGGATCTGTGCCCGCAGTGGACGCTGCTGAACTGGGAGCCGGAGGAGCTGATCGCGCGCTACAAGAAGGCGGGGGCACGCATCTTCGTCACGCTGGCGAATCATCACGACGGGCTCGACACGTGGAACTCGCGGCATCATCCGTGGAACGCGGTCAATGTGGGGCCGCATCGCGATGTTGTTGGCACCTGGGCCAAAGCCGCGCGCGATGCGGGGCTGCGCCTGGGCGTGACCGTTCATCAGGCGCGCAACTGGTGGTGGTTCCAGACGGCGCACGGCACCGACAGCAAGGGGCAATTCGCCAGTGTTCCCTACGATGGCGTCAAGACGCTCGCCGATGGCAAGGGCCAGTGGTGGGAAGGCTACGATCCGCAGCGTGTTTATGCGCCGAAGCATCCTTACAACGCGCTGCCCGACGCGTCCTTCGTCAAGAATTTCTACGATCGCACGAAGGACCTCGTTGACCTGCACGATCCTGACCTTCTCTATTTCGACAATCCGCGTTTTCCGCTGGGCTGGGCGGGCATGAACATCGCAGCGTATTACTACAACCGCAGCGTGCGGGCGCATGGGGGCACAGTTCAGGGCGTGATCACGATTAAGGAAGTGCCCGATCAATGGGTGAAGGCGGCTGTGGTCGACTGGGAGCGCGGGCTGACCAACAAGATCATGGAGTATGCGTGGCAGTCGGAGACCTGCATCGGGGACTGGCACTACGACCGCCGCCTCTACGACAAGCCGGGCGAATATGGCGGCTACCTGCCGCCCCGGGACGTGATCCACTGGCTCATCGATACGGTCAGCAAGAATGGCACGTTCATCCTGAACATCCCCGGCAAGCCGGACGGCACGATCGACAGCAAGGAGATTGCGATTGTCGACCGCATCACCGACTGGATGAGCGTCAACGGCGAAGCCATTTACGACACCCGCCCCTGGAAGGTTTATGGCGAGGGGCCGGATACCATCAAGAGCGGATCGTTTCAGGGCAACAGCATTGCGCAACTGAACGAGAAGGACATCCGCTTCACGCGCAGCAAGGACAGCAAGACGATTTACGCGATTGCGCTTGGCTGGCCCGCGGCGGAGTTTGCTGTGCAGTCGCTGGGCACCGCCAGCGCGACGCAGCCCGGAAAAATTCTGCGTGTTGAACTGCTCGGCACCGGCGAGAAGCCGCGCTGGAGACAGACTCCGGAAGGTCTGCGGGTGACGCTTCCGGCGAACTACAAGCCGGCAGTCGATTTTGCGGCGGCTCTGAAGGTGACGGTGGGATGAAGAGCGAAGAGGATGCGCGGCTGACCCGGGTCGCTGCGATCTGCCGCGGGCTGCCCGAGGCCGTCCGGGCCGACATGGGCTCGCACGCTCAGTTCACCGTCCGGAAAAAGACCTTTGCCTATTTTCTGAACAACCACCATGGCGATGGCATCGTTTCGATCTGCACCCGCGCATTTCCCGGCGAAAACAAGAAGCTGATCGAAGCGCATCCGAAGAAGTTCTATCTTCCCGCTTACATCGGGCCTCGCGGATGGGTGGCTCTTCGTCTTGATCGCGGCAAGGCCGACTGGGAGGAGGTGCGCGATCTGGTGACCGCGAGCTATCTGCAGGCCGCTCCAAAGAAACTGGCTGCGATGGTGGAGGCGCAGCTGGGTTAAGCTGCCGGCCACCGGCTACGGCCTACAGGCTGCTTCACTCGCTGTAATGCAACAAGCTGAAAACGTCGTAGTCCCGGAAGCGGTCACGGCCTTTGAGGAAGTCCAGTTCGATCACGAATCCCAGGCCGGCAATCTCGCCGCCGAGTTGCTGCACGAGCTTGATGGTCGCCTCCATGGTGCCGCCGGTCGCGAGCAAGTCGTCCACCAGAACGACGCGCTGGCCCGGCTCGATTGCATCCAGGTGCACTTCCAGCGTGTCCGACCCGTATTCGAGATCGTAGGTCACTCGCGCGGTCGGCCCAGGAAGCTTTTTTGGCTTGCGCACGGGGACAAAGCCCGCGTTGAGCCGATAGGCCAATGCGGGGCCGAAGATGAACCCTCGCGCCTCGATCCCGAGCACGAGGTCGATGTCCTTGTCGATGTAGTACTGCGCCAGGGCGTCGACCAGGGTCGCGAAACCCTTCGGGTCCTTCAGCAGCGTCGTAATGTCGTAGAACAAAATTCCAGGCTTCGGAAAATCCGGGACGGTCCGGATCAGGGCTTTCAACGGTTCGCAGTCAGTGGCACATGGGGTCATCGCTCTACCAGGCTCCTTCAATTCGAAACGGGCCGAGGCCCACGCCTTCCTTCGCGTCCAGCTCGTGCTCGATCACGGCGTCCACACGGCTCCCGCGCGATCCCCTGCGCAGCGCCTGCTTCAGTTCTGCCAGCGGCTCGGCATCGCCGCAGGCGAGCACCTCCACGTGACCGTCTTCGGTGTTGCGCACCCAGCCGTGGAGCTCCAGAGCAGCAGCTTCGCGGTGCACAAACCACCGGAAGCCAACGCCCTGCACGCGCCCTTTTACCAGGTAGTGACACACCATAAGGAAGGCAGGCCCAGTGTTTCAGAGTCACCGCGCCAAAGCAAGATAAGGACTAAGCGCCGGGGCGGGACTGCGCTTCTCGAGAACCGACGCAGCGTCCGGAGCGTCAGCAACATGGCGTACCATCCCGGGTTCGCTGAAGCGTGTGGGCACGAAGCGCCGTACCGCCGAACGCGCAGTCCCTATAATCAGGGGTGTCTCCTGCGGGATCGGCGAGGATCTCCCGCGCCCGTGTGACACCCGGCCGAGTGGGCCGTTTATGCAGCGCGCTGTCCGATCCCCGATGTTGTCCCCCGCCCGGAAGACTGCGCGCGTGCGCGCTTCGTCCATCGTGGGGCTCTGCGTTGCTCTGCTGTGCAACGCACCACCAGCAGCGTTTGCCGCACAATCCGGATCGGCATTCAACCGCGCCGAACGCCTTCATGAAGCCCTCGAAGGCCGGCCCGAGCAGCAGCGGACTCGCCTGCAATACGAGCACGTCCTCGACGCCTACCGCGCGATCTACCATGGGGATCCTGCGTCGCCCAAGGCCGACGCTTCCATCGCTGCGGTGGCCGATCTGCTCGCGGAGGAAGGGCGCGTCTTTCAGGACCGGAAGGCATTCCGCGACGCCATTGGTCAGTACGAATTTCTTCGCCACCAGTATCCTGCGAGCCGCTTCCGCTTCAGCGCTCTGCTGACGGAGGCCGAAATTTACCAACGCGACTTCAACGATCTTCCCCACGCGAAGGCCGCCTACCAGAACTTTCTTCGCCTTTATCCGCAGAACGCGCTCGCTGTGGAAGCCCGCGCTGAATTGAAGAACATCCACCAGGAGGAGACTGGTTCGCGCCGCCACGGCAGGTCCGGTTCTCGTCAGAACACTGTCGCTGAGTCATCGGAACCGCCGCAGATTCTCTCGCGGTCCGCGAGCGGGGCGGCTTCACGCTCTGCGAGCGCGCGACCGGACGACAGCGACGATGCCGCCATCCCAGCTGCCGACTCCGAACCCGTCAGCGCCAGCGACACGCGGCTGTTGAATGCGCCGCCGCCGCCGCGCCGCGGCGGCCTGCCGTACATCACCGGCGTTCGGCACTGGTCGACGCCTGGTTACACACGTGTCGCCATCGATCTGCAGCAGCAGGTTCGTTATGAAGCGGCGCGGGTGACCAACCCCGACCGCATCTTTTTTGACCTGTACGGCACACGTCTTTCGCCGGAGCTCTCCGGCCGCCCGGTAGAAATCACGGGGGACCCTTTTCTTACGCGCATCCGCGCCGCGCAGACTTCGGCCGGCACTGCTCGCGTGGTGCTTGACGTCAGCAGCCTCACCGACTACTCGGCCTTTTTCCTGCAGAACCCGCCGCGCCTGATCATTGACGTACACGGCAACCCCAACCCGCCGCGCCAGATTGCCGCGTTGACTCCGGCGCCAAACTACGCGGTACAGCCTTCCACTTCGCAGCGAAGCCCGTCCATCTCCGAGCGAACCCTGCCCGCTCCTGGCAGCGCGTCGAACACAGCGCAGGCGGCCTCCACTTCCTCAACGGGCACCGCGACCGATTACGACACAGACAGCGGCTCGGCTCTCACCGACGTTTCGAAACTCAGCAGCCAGCCTGGACAGGTACGCGCCACGCGCCATCCGACCACGGCGCCTGTGGTTTCTTCAGTTCCCGGCGCGGGAATGGCACCTCGATCCACGTCGCGAAGTGCTCGTTTTGCGCCGCCCTTACCCCATTCCGACGATGACGTGCCGCCCGCCGAAGCGGGAGCCGGCGGCACACCTGCGCCTGAACCGAGCTCGCGTCCGGCGCCGAATTCGATGGTTCGCGCCCTCGGCCTCAAGATCAATCGCATCGTGATCGATGCAGGCCACGGAGGGCACGACTCGGGCACGCTTGGCCCTGGCGGTCTGCAGGAAAAAGACGTTGTGCTCGATGTCGCTCTCCGGCTCGGTGCGCTGCTGAAACAACGGCTGGGCGCGGACGTGATCTACACGCGCAGCGACGACACCTTCATTCCGCTTGAAACCCGCACAGCCATCGCGAATCAGGCGCAGGCCGACCTTTTCATCTCCGTGCACGCCAACTCGAGCCCGGACGCTGCGGCACGCGGGGTCGAAGTCTATTACCTCAGCTTCACTTCTTCTGCCGATGCTCTGGAAGTAGCGGCGAGAGAGAACGCTACTTCCGATCAATCCATCCATCAGCTCTCCGATCTGGTGAAGAAGATCGCCCTGCAGGACAAGATCAACGAGTCCCGTGCCTTTGCCGACGATGTCGACTCGAGCCTCTATGCGGGTCTGGACCAGGGCAACCCTGGACTCAGGGATCGGGGTGTCAAAAAGGCTCCGTTCGTCGTGCTCATTGGCGCCAACATGCCGTCGATCCTGGCGGAAATCTCTTTCCTCACCAATCCCGACGATGCGGCAGAGCTGCGCCAGCCCCGCTATCGCGAGCGCATCGCCGAATCCCTTTACCGCGGTGTCTCCCGCTATGTCGGGAGCCTGAACGGGGTGCGTGTCGCCCAGGCCGGGAGTCACCCTGCCAGTTCGGAATAGAAACCTCCAGACCTGAACCCCCGGCGGGAAACCTTTCTTTCAGCGCCGGTGTCAGTCCAACTATCATCGAAACAGGAGCGATGACTCGAATCCCCACTATCGGCGCGCTGCTTGTTTCGACGCTGGCCTTCGCCGCGCCACAGCCGCAGTCTGCGGTGAGGCTTCTGCCGCAATCGTTTGCCGGCTATTCTCAGACCGCGGCTTCGCCCGCGACGATGAGCGCCGCCGATACCGCTGTGCTGCGCGAGGATGGCCTCGCGCAATCGTCAGATGCGACGTACACCTCGGGCACTCGCAGACTCAGCATCACGGCGTTTCGTTTTGCCGACGCCACCGGCGCTTACGGCGCCTTCACTTACTTCCGCCAGCCTGGGATGCACACCGAAACGATCGGGCACGAGGGCGCCGCCTCGGGCCAGCGCTATCTCTTCTGGAACGGCACGACCGTCATCGATGCGACGTTCACGCAGCCTGCCGGCGATGCGAAATCCGTGCTGGCCGCTCTGGCTGCGCAGATTCCGCCAGTTGGGGGCGCCTCCGGTATCCCGCCGACTCTGCCGCATTATCTGCCCGCCGCTCAGCTCGACACGCAAAGCGTGAAATATGCCATCGGCCCTGCCGCTTATGCGGTCATGGGTTCGCCGCTCCCTGCCTCTGCTATCGACTTCGGCCCTGACACCGAGGTGGTCAGCGCACGCTACGGCGCCGGCGGGATCTTAACGCTGCTTCTTTATCCGACTCCGCAGATCGCCGGCGCTCACCTCAAGTCCATCGACACGCTTGCTCATTCTTCCGGATTTTCAGCCAAACGTGCAGGACCGCTGGTCGCTATCGTGAGCGGCAGCGCAACGGGGCAAAAGGCGCAGCAGCTTCTTGCGGCGGTTCATTTCGACGACTACGTCACGATTAATCATCCGGAAGGCTATGTTCCGGAGACGGTGAAGCTGTATCGCCTGCTGATGGGAATCACGATGATGGTGGTCGTTCTGGTGTGTGCGGCGCTGATTCTCGGATTCTTCTTCGGCGGGGGGCGCGCACTGGTCCGCGTCCTTCGGGGCAAACCCGTCTCAGCTGTGTCGGAGGAAGAATTTATCTCCCTGCACCTCGGCAGTTGATCGCGGGAGCGGGGGGGTGAGTACCTCAGTTTTCCACAGAACCGGCCGCTATTTACCAGAAATAAAAGGGATTAGGCTGAAACAAAACGAGCTTACAGCGAAAATAAAGCGAATCAGGCGGGCGGCCCGCAATTTTACAAATTAATAAATATCAACGACTTGCAAGTGTCCTGGATTTTGCCTTGACACCCCTTGCAGGCGCCCATAGTATTCCCCCAGAAAGTTCTGATGGCTTGCCTCCGTTGGAACTATTCTCCCTGAAGAGAAGGCTGCCCTGTTGCCGGGCGGCCTTTTCTCGTTGTTGGGGATTTTTCTCACGCGGGATTTTGTCCCTTGTTTTCCACGCCGATCGGATCGCTCCACTGCGCTCCGCAATTTTCGCAACGCCAGGTGTTCGCTGGCTCCACGCTCTCGAGGAGTGGATCCGGCGCACCGCACTTCGCACACGACGGCGGTACAAAGTCCTCCACCTTGACGCGCGACTGGTCGATGACATCCTGCGGAATTGGCTTTGCGAGCACCACGCGCGCCTCTTCCAGTTGATCGGCAGCGACGAGCACGCGCGGCCGTCTTACGTCGTACGAATTCTGCGAACGTGGTCCGTCAATCCAACTGGCAATTCCAACTCTGCGGAGGACCTCAGCAATCTGCCAGGCTTGCTCCCGTTCCTCACATTCGCATAGCAGGGTC
>Ga0335072_10011682_pt1 | contig 12575 bp, 12 predicted proteins | sample Lox_Sample_21_FD_206725 | JGI IMG/M metagenome (GOLD analysis project Ga0335072, IMG submission 206725) | Soil microbial communities from Loxahatchee National Wildlife Refuge, Florida, United States - Lox_Sample_2.1 | ecosystem: Environmental > Terrestrial > Soil > Wetlands | place: USA...
TCTCCGGCGGCGCGGTCCCGTTCGCTCGACTCGCCAGGCCAGTTGTCACGTCGGACCCTCCTTGCTAGTGGCGCGAGCAGACGCAAAAGCACCCGCACGCACGGCGTGTCGGGTGCTTTTACGTCTGCTCGGCACGGGACTCAATGGGTGCAGACGGTTCGGCCCGGCGCACCCGAGGCCGTCGCCTCCTTGACCGTGTTGCCGTCGAGGATGATTCGGCAGGTGACGGTGCCCGGCGCCTGGGCGCTCAGTACGAACACCTGCCCGCCGAAGGCGGTGAACTCCGCCGACCAGGGCAGCTGCGCGTTGACGGCGCGCTGCTGGCCGGTGTCGGTTTGGTAGTTGATCAGTTGGGCGACGCCGGCGCTGCCACTCACCTCATAGCGAACCTGCGGAAAGTCGTCCGCGTGTGCCACACCGCACGTGGCCGCGAATCCGATGCAGACAGCGAACAGGGTCGAGGGCCCGCGAAGATGCTTCATGGTTTCTCATGCTGTCATCACGCGGGACCGCACGCGAGCTTTTTCTGGCCGGCGGACACGGTTCAGCCGCTTGAACACGACACGCATATGGTGAATCGGGTATCGGGGGCCGGTGATTCGGAAGGTGGCGGACGAAGGCATGGCGGGTATGTCGGGACACGACAAAAAGCGGGTAGTGGTCTGGGGCACCGGTTTCGTGGGCAAGATGGTGATCGCCGAGATCGTGAAGCACCCGACGTTCGAGTTGGTGGGCGTCGGCGTCAACGCCGCCGGCAAGGTCGGCCGCGACGTCGGCGACATCTGCGGGCTGGCCGAACCGGTGGGCATCACCGCCACCGACGACGTCGACGCGCTGATCGCCCTGAAACCCGACGCGCTTGTGCACTACGGCCCGACGGCGATGAAGGCCAACGCCAACATCTCGCTGATCACCCGCTTTCTGCGGGCCGGCATCGACGTGTGCTCGACGTCGATGACGCCGTGGGTCTGGCCGACGATGCACCTCAATCCGCCGCAGTGGATCGAGCCGATCACCCAAGCGTGTGAGCTGGGGGAGTCGTCGTGTTTCACCACCGGCATCGACCCGGGCTTCGCCAATGACCTGTTCCCGATGACGCTGATGGGTCTGTGTTCCGAAGTGCACCGGGTCAGGGCCTCTGAGCTGCTGGACTACACCAACTACGAAGGCGACTACGAAGTCGAGATGGGCATCGGCCGGGAGCCGGAGTACAGCCCGATGCTGGAAAACCGCGACGTGCTGATCTTCGCGTGGGGCGCCACTGTCCCGATGATCGCCCACGCCGCCGGCATCATGCTCGACGAAATCACCACCACCTGGGACAAGTGGGTGACGCCCACCGAGCGCACCTCCGCCAGGGGTGTCATCAAGCCCGGTCACGTCGCGGCCGTGCGGTTCACCATCAACGGCGTCTACCAGGGTGAAACCCGGATTCAGCTGGAACACGTCAATCGCATTGGGCTCGACGCCGCCCCCGACTGGCCAACCGGTCACGACAACGACGTCTACCGGGTGGATATCGAGGGCACGCCCAGCATCTTCCAGGAGACCGCGTTCCGGTTCACTGACGGCTCGGGCCGCGATGCGGCCACGGCCGGCTGCCTGGCGACCGGGATGCGCGCGCTCAACGCGGTCCCGGCGGTCAACGACCTGCCGCCGGGCTGGGTCACTCCGCTGGATCTTCCGCTGATCCCCGGCCTCGGCACAATTCGCTGACCAGCGCATATCTGTAGCCATGTCGTAATACAGCTCACGCATAGCAAGCGCAAAGATTGGCTATATGTTTTAGCGACAAAATTTTGAGGTACGCGGGAGCCGGGGGCGCCGCTGAACACAGGGATTGGACATGGCCGAACGAAGGAAGCCCGCGCTGGGCTTATCGATTGGTGCCACGAATCTGGCGGCAGTAACCGCTGATCACGCCATCACTCGCAAGCCCGTGCTCACGCTGTATCGCCAGCGTCCGCCCGAGGTCGGGGTGCCGTCGGAGAACCCGAGGCTGGACGAGCCCGGCCTGGTCATCAGCGACTTCGTGGACCGGGTGGGTGACCCGGTCGGAATCGTCGCGACCGACGGCTCGGTGCACCGCAGTGAAGCCCTGGTTGCCGACGGCCTGCGTGCGCTCGCCTATACGGCCACTGGCGGGCGGCCGCTGCCCGAACACGTGGCGGTCACCTATCCGGCCCACTGGGGGCCCAAGGCGGTGGACGCGCTGGCCTCGGCGTTGAGTCGGGTGTCCGAATGGTCGAATCGTGCGCGGCCGCTGACGCTGCTGCCGGACGCCGCGGCGACGCTCTGCGCCGTGCGGGCCAACCCGGGCATACCGGCCCGGGGGATCGTCGCGGTGTGCGATTTCGGCGGGAGCGGCACCAGCATCACGCTGGTCGATGCTGCCGGCGACTATTTGCCGGTGGCGCCGACCCTGCGGCATCACGACTTTTCCGGCGACCTGGTCGATCAGGCGTTGTTGACCACCGTTATGGACGACATGCCGAGCACGGGTTCGTTCGACCCGGCCGGCACTTCGGCGATCGGCTCGCTGAGCCGGCTGCGGGCGGGATGCCGCAGCGCCAAGGAGCAGCTCTCGCTGAGCACGGTGACCACGTTGTCCGACGATTTGGGCTCGCGTGCCGATATCCGGCTCACCAGGAACGAACTTGACGACGCGATCCGCGATTCGCTGAACAACTTTACGGCTGTCCTGGAAGAAGCCTTGGTGCGCAATGGAATTCGCGGTTCAGATCTGGTTGCCGTGGTCTCGGTCGGCGGTGGGGCCAACCTCCCGGCGGTCACCACCATGCTGTCGGGACGGCTGCGGGTCCCGGTCGTCACGACTCCCCGTCCGCAACTGACAGCCGCCATCGGCGGTGCGCTGCGGGCGGCGCGCGGTCCGCGCGACGACACCGAAACGGTGATGACGCCGGCTGCACCGGCTAAGGCGAGGTCGATGGCTCCGCTGGCGATGGCCGGCGTATCGGGCCCGTCGGCGTTGGCGGCTCCGGCATCGGGGGTGTCGGTGCTACCGGCGGACCCAGTGGCACGCCAGCTGCCGGTGGCCTGGTCGGAGGCCGACGACGAATCCGGCGGCATGCCCGCCGGCACGGGCTACACGGCGGCGCGCCCGGCGCTCAAGTTCGAGCGCGAGGAGCCCGCGCGTCCTGAGCCCAAATCCCAGCTCATCCCGTGGTATCGGTTGCCCTGGGTGGTGATCACTGGTGCACTCGTGGCGGTGGTGCTAGTAGGCACCGCCGTGGCGATCGGGATGAACTCCGGGAACACGCCGGCGCCGGGGGTCAACACCACCCCGGCTTCGTCCCCACCTGCTTCGCCGGCTCCGGCCCCGCCGCCCGCGGTCGGCCAGTCTGCGCCGGCGTCGGCTCAGCCACAGGCCAGCGGCCAGCCCGCACCTCAGCAGGCACCGCAATCACCCGAGGCGGCGCCGCCGGCGGCTCCCCCGGCAGCGCAGCTACCGCCGGCGCCCCAGGCGCCGCCCGTTCCTCAGGGTCCGCCGCCGGTGGTGCCGCCGATCCCGGCTCTGCCGCCGATCCCGCACATTCCGGGGATCGGCGCGCCGATACCCGGCGTACCTCACCCGGCGGGGCACCACTGAGCGCTGCTATCGGGTGACGGATTTCTCCTCGCGCTCGGCCTTGGCCTTTTCTTCCGCGCTGACGCCGTCTTCGCGCTCGGCTGCCTCGACAATGGCTTGGTTGAAGGCCTTGTCTTTTTCGATCTGCTCTTCCATCGACAGCCCCTCGCCGGAGTCGCCGTCCTCATCGGATGACTCACCGCCGTCTAGGTTGGCTTTGGCCGCCGGGGCGTCCTCGTCGCCAGCGGCTTTGGGGTTACCGTCGTCATCGAGCCAGTCGTTGACCGCCGTGCCCGAGACCGCGCCACCGGTACCCGGCAGGATCAGAGTCGGCCGATCTTCATAGGCCGCCATCATCTTGGCGGCTTCTTCTTTTTGCTCTTCGTCCGGTTCTGGCTTGTCAGTTGGCGTTTCCGCGTCGTTCTTGGGCGCTTCTGCGGCCTCTGCGTCTTCTGGTTTCTTGGCCGGGCTCTCCAGCTCGTTTTCTTGGGTTGTCATGCAAAATACCCCCTTGGAGTTGTGGTCTGGACCACCCCTCGTTCAGGGTTACCCGCTTCAGCGCGGTATCGAAACAGCGATTATTCGCGCTTGGCCAGCACAATTGACGCGAGCGGAATTCGCATCGGCTCAGGCGCACTCGCCAGCCGTTGCGCGACGGCAGCCTCGAGCCGCTGGAAAAATGCCGTCGTCCGCGGGTCGCTGGCCCCGTTATCCAGCCCGGCAGCCAGGGTCGGGAAGAGCGCGGCCCGCGCGAACGCGGCCCACTGTGCGCCGAAAGCCTCTGCGTCGTGGTCTGTTTGGAACCGGGCCCAGAATCGGTCCTCGGCGTTGAAGATCTCGAGATGCTCGATCGTCAATCCCTCGAACCATCCGCTGGGGGAGAAGGGTGCCCGAAAGTCCTTCTCGCTTCGGGCGACAAGGGGGATCGCCATGCGCCGCAACTCGTCTCGATGCAGCAGGCCCTTGGCGACCTGATCGTTGAGCCCCGCATACAGCGCGTCGTTCATTGCCCGGTAGCCGAATTCGCCGTCCGCGTCGATGGCCATCGTCAGGACCACCAGCCGTCCCTGCGGACACAACTCGCGGCCGCGGAAGGCCACGAAGTCGTGCCAGTCGGTGGCGCCCTGGCGGGCGTATGCCGCGCGCGCCTCGGCGTTCGTGCTGTACGCGATTTGCACGTGATCGGCGAACTCGGGGGCACCCGCCGGAATCCGGCTCAGCCACTGGACCGCCCACGACGTCCAGCCCAGGTGGACGGTGTTGGACGGCAGGATCTGGTGGTAGAACGAGCGACCGACGGCCGCCGGGAAACACGCCGGGTCGTGGTGCAGGTAGCTGTCCGGGTCGTCGGCCAGCGTCTCGAACAATGCGGTGAAGTCGTTCTGCGGTACGTCGGTGTGCGCCAACAGGATTGCGTGATCGCGGCGGGTACGCCGACGCAGCACGTCGATCGCCGCGGACATCGGCTTGAGTGAATTGTGACCGTTGGCCGTCCCGTAGTCGGCGATGACGATCGGCTGCGGCTGTTGGGGCAGCGGCACCCGGTGCGCGGCCCGTTCCAACAATGCGATCGCGGGCGCCAAACCGGCGGCCTGCAGCCGCGACGACGCGGTATAGGTCGCGCTCTCCATCGGCTCCGGGCGGACCACAATGCTCGATTCGGGCAGCCGACCCTTTGCTGCCATATCAGTTGGACGCCGGGTAGCTCACGTCGGTGAGCTGCTCGGAAATCTCCCACAACCGTTGGCAATCGGCCTCGTTGCGGGCACGCTCGGGGATTTTGGCCGGCTTCACACCACCACCGGCGAGCTCCCCAACCCCGCGGGGTCCGTAGAAGGCGCCGCCTTCGGCGTGCGGGGTCGCGGCCGCATACAGCGCGGGCAGAATCCCTTCATCGATCTCCTGCCACAGGAACGGGGTGAACCGCCACGACAGCGTGTACAAGCGCTCCATCAGCGCCGGCTTTTCGCGGCCGTGTGAGGGTCCGCTGATCTGCAGGTTGGTCTTGGTCAGTCCCGGGTGCGCGGCGTTGGAGACGATGCCCCAGCCGGCCGCGCGGCTGCGCCGGTCCAGTTCGAGGGCGAACATCAACACCGCCAGCTTCGACTGACCATAGGCCGACATGGGGGCATAGGACTTCTCGAATTGCAGGTCGTCGAAGTGGATCTTGCCGCTCTGACGCGCCGCGAGGCTGCTCAGGGAGACCACACGAGCGCCCTGCGCCGCGCGCAGCAGCGGCAATACGTGTGCGGTCAGCGCGAAGTGGCCGAGATGGTTGCTGCCGAACTGCAATTCGAAGCCGTCGGCGGTGGTGTCGCGTTCGGGTGGGGTCATGACACCGGCGTTGTTGATCAGGATGTCGATCGGGCGGCCTTCGGCGTTGAGTTGATCGCCCAGCGCGGCGACCGAGGCCAGCGACGACAGGTCGAGCGCCTTGACGGTCAGCTTGGCGTCGGGAACCGTCGCGCGGATCTCCTCGATCGCCGCCTCACCCTTGGTGCGGTTGCGGATCGCCATGACCACGTCGGCTCCGGCGGCGGACAACCGTCGGGCCAGCCCGAAGCCGAGACCGCTGTTGGCGCCGGTGACGATCGCCAGCTTGCCGGACAGATCGGGCACCGTGGCGACGAGATCGTTGGCCATGCGTATCACTCCTTCTCCGGTGGTCTCGTCCTAGTCTGCGCTTTCCCTGTTCGTTCGCGAATCGGAGCGGCATTCTGGTCTGCATGGGCCTGCGCTGGGAGGCATTTCGCGAGCGCATCCCCGGTTGGGCGGCCGCGTTTGCCTGCGGAACGCTTCCCGCGTTCGCGTTTCCGGCGCCGGCATGCTGGTGGCTGGCCTGGGTCGGCTTGGTCCCGCTGCTGTTGGTGGTGCGAGCCGCCGCGACGTCGTGGGCGGGCGCGGTGCGGGCCTGGCTGGGTATGGGCGCATTCGTGTTGATCACCCAATACTGGCTGGCGAGCAGCATCGGTCCGGTGCTGCTGCTGTTGGCTGCGTTACTCGGGGCGCTGTGGGTGCCGTACGGGTGGATCGCGCACAGGTTGTTGTCGCCGCCGCTTCCGATGGGCCGCATGGTTGCCGCTTTGGTGGTGGTGCCCGGCGCCTGGGTGGCAGCAGAAGCCGTACGATCCCTACCGTTGCTGGGCGGTCCGTGGGCAGCGCTGGGTGCGTCGCAGTGGAACCGGCCGATGATGCTGGCGTCGGCCTCGTTGGGCGGGGTGTGGCTGACGAGCCTGCTGCTGGTTGCCGCCAATACCGCCGTCGTCTGCGCAATCCTGCACCGGCAGGTGGCCGGTCGGCTCGTCATGTCGGCGGGTGCGATGGCGTGCGCGGGCCTCGGACCGGCCTGGTACCTGCTGGGTCCGGCGCCGGACGCCGCTCCTTCGGTGCGGGTGGCGTTGGTGCAGACCGGCGACATAGCCGACGTGGTGGCGCGTCAGGCGGCCAGCGAGGCGCTCACCGCGACTCTGGTCGACCAGCGGCCGGATTTGGTGGTCTGGGGTGAAAGCAGCGTCGGAGCAGACCTCACCAGCCACCCGGATGTCCTGGACCGCCTCAAGGAGCTGTCCCGCCGGGTGGGTGCGGATCTGCTGGTCAACGTCGATGCACCGGCACCCGGCGGTGGTATTCACAAGTCGGCCGTGCTCGTCGGGGAATCCGGACTGCTGGGCAGCTACCGCAAGTCCCGACTCGTGCCATTCGGCGAATATGTGCCGCTGCGGCCACTTTTCGGCTGGACTACTCGGTACAGCAAGGCCGCCGCAGTGGACCGGCAACGGGGCGCCGGGCCGGTGGTGCTGCATGCCGGCAGGCTCGCCATCGGCCCGTTGATCAGTTACGAGGTGACCTTTCCCGACCTGGCGCGGCTCGAGCAGCACCTCGGTGCGCAGCTGCTGGTGTATCAGAGTTCCACCTCGTCGTTTCAAAGCAGTTGGGCACAGCCACAGTTGGCCGGCCAGCCCGCGGTGCGTGCTGTCGAGGAGGGTCGCGCGGCGGTCCATGTGGGGCTGTCCGGAGACAGCTCGGTTTTCGATGCCCGTGGCCGTGAGTTGGCGTGGTGTCCGTCGGACTTCCGCGGAGTCAAGATCGTCAGTGTTCCACTCGGGTCGAATGCCACGTTGTACCAACGCACGGGTGATTGGGTGTTGGTGACCGCGTTTGTCGCCTTGGGCGCTGCGGTCGGCTTTGCCGTGCTCCGTCGTCATCGAGGCCCCGCGCATGACAGACTGCGTGGATGAGCAGCAGAGGGCTCGCCAAGATTTCGCTGGCCGCCGCCATCGTGATGTTGGTGGGGTCGGTGGCCGGCTTCATCATCACGTTGGTACTCAACGCATTCTTCCTGGACAAGTACAACGCGTACGGCGAGGTGCCGATCCCGGGGTCCGGCGAGGTGCACCTGCCCGCCGGCGAAGTCACCGCCAGCCTGCACACTGTGATCATCGGTGGTCCCAACGGCGGCGGTCTGCCGGTGCCGCCGCTGGGTGTGACGATCATCCCGCCCGACGGTGTGGCGCAGCCGGTGGTGACCGAAAGCATCGGCAGCACAACGACTGTCAACAACGACGCGCATGTGCGGGTTTGGCTGGTCCGGATCGCCAAGGAGGGCACCTACCACGTCACGACCGACGGCCAGGTCAACGGATACATCAACCCGCGGCTGTCCTTCGGCCATCAGAGTTCGTACGGCTATCTGGTGTGGGTATTCGTCGGGTTGTTCGTGATGGCTCTGATCGATTTGGCGGTGTCGGCGAAATGGCTGGGTCGCGCCAGGCGCACCGCGGCGTCGGCGCTTGTGGCTGGGGCGCCCAATTTCCCGGTGGTGCCGGTGGTGCCGCCCAGGGTGCCGCCTATTACCGCCCAGGAACTCAGCGGCGAGGGAGTTCGCCTGGAGCGACTCAAAACGCTTGCGGCGCTGCGGGATTCCGGCGCGTTGACCGAAGAGGAATTCCAGAGCGAGAAGCGCCGCATCCTCGACGACGGGTGAGCTTCCTGCGGCGAGCGTGCGCAGATGTACAACGACACGCCGGTAAGGCTGGCATTCCGCGCACGTTCGCGGCGCGGGAGCGCTAGTGCCCGCGGGCGACCCACTCCTCGTAGTGGACGATCTCGTCGCCGATCGTGGTGTCGTCGCCGTGCCCGGTATGCACGACGGTGTCGCCGGGCAACTTGCCGAGGCGATCGGAGATCGACTGCAGGATGGTGGGGAAGTCGGAGTACGAGCGCCCGGTCGCGCCCGGCCCGCCGGAGAACAGGGTGTCGCCGCTGAACACAGTGCCCAGTTCTGGGGCGTACCAGCACACCGATCCCGGGGAGTGACCCGGGGTGTGCAGCGCCTGCAGCTGCGTGCCCGCGACGCTCAAGGTGTGCCCGTCGGAAATGGTGCGAAAGTCCTTGTCCGGGTGCGTCATCCGCCACAGCACCTCGTCGCCGGGGTGCAGCAGCACCGGCGCGTCGAGCGCGTGGCCGAGCTCGGGAGCAACCGTGACGTGATCGTTGTGGCCGTGCGTGCACACCACCGCGACCACATTGCGGCCGGCGACCGCGGCCACGATCGGCTCGGCGGTATGGGCCGCGTCGAAGACCACGACCTCGGAGTCGTCGCCGACGATCCAGATGTTGTTGTCGACTTCCCAACTGCCACCGTCGAGTTCGAAGGTGCCGTGGGTGACGATCTTGTCGATCACAGGACCACCACCGAACGCAGCACGTTGCCGCCGTGCATCTTGTGGAATGCCTCCTCGACGTCGCCGAGACCGATGCGTTCGGAGACAAACTTTTCCAGCGGAAGCCGGCCCTGCAGGTAGAGGTCGATCAGGGTGGGGAAGTCGCGTTCGGGCAGGCAATCGCCGTACCACGACGACTTCAGCGCCCCGCCGTGGGAGAAGAAGTCCAGCAGCGGCATGTCCAGCCGCATCTCGGGGGTCGGGACACCGACCAGCACCACGGTTCCGGCGAGATCGCGGGCGTAGAAAGCCTGCTTCCAGGTTTCGGGCCGGCCGACGGCGTCGATCACCACGTCGGCGCCGAAGCCCCCGGTGAGGTCCTGGATGGTCTTGACGACATCGAATTCGCGGGCGTTGACGGTATGGGTGGCGCCGAACTTGCGGGCCAATTCCAGCTTCTTGTTGTCGGTGTCGACGGCGATGATCTTTTTCGCCCCGACCAGCGCGGACCCGGCGATCGCGGCGTCGCCCACCCCGCCGCAGCCGATCACCGCGACCGTGTCGTCGCGACCCACCGCACCGGTGTTGACGGCGGCGCCCAGGCCGGCCATCACTCCGCAGCCCAGCAGCCCGGCGACGGCGGGGTCGGCCTGCGGGTCGACCTTGGTGCATTGACCCGCGGCCACCAGCGTCTTGTCGGCGAACGCCCCGATGCCCAGCGCCGGAGTGAGTTCGGTGCCGTCGGTCAGCGTCATCTTCTGCTCGGCGTTGAACGTGTCGAAGCACAGGTTGGGCCGGCCGCGTTTGCAGGCCCGGCACTGGCCGCACACGGCGCGCCAGTTCAGGATCACGAAGTCGCCCGGCTGAACCGCGGTCACCCCGGGGCCGACGGCTTCCACGGTGCCCGCGGCCTCGTGGCCGAGCAGGAACGGGTACTCGTCGTTGATCCCGCCGTCGCGGTAGGTCAGGTCGGTGTGGCAAACCCCGCAGGTGCTGATGTCGACTACGGCTTCGCCGGGCCCGGGGTCGGGGACGACGATGTCCACCAACTCGACGGGCTCGCCCTTCTTACGTGAAATCACGCCGCGCACTGTCTGACTCATGGACACCAACCTACTTTGTGTCTAGTCATCGAGCCTGCGGTGGTGGCGTCTCGCCGGTGTAGCGTCGCTGAGCATGACCGAGACCGCAGAAGAGTTCACCGAACGCATGACCGCGGCCCTGGACAGCGCCAGTCTGGCGATTCTGCTGAGCATTGGTCACCAGACCGGACTGCTGGACACCATGGCCGGTCTGCCGCCTGCGACCAGCGCCCAGATCGCCGACGCTGCGGGCCTCAACGAGCGCTACGTGCGGGAGTGGCTGGGCGGGGTGACAACTGGGCAAGTCGTCGACTACGACGCCGAGTCCGCGACCTACTCCCTGCCGGCCCACCGCGCCGGCGTGCTGACCCGGGCGGCCGGGCCGAGCAACCTGGCGTTGGTGGCTCAGTTCATTCCGCTGCTCAGCGAAGTCGAGCAGAAGATCGTCGGCTGCGTGCGCGACGGCGGCGGGTTGCCCTACAGCGAATTTCCGCGCTTTCACACGCTGATGGCCGAGATGAGCGGCGTGGTGTTCGATCGTGCGCTGGTCGACGTCGTGCTGCCGCTGGTCGACGGCCTGGTCGAGCGGCTGCGGTCCGGTGCCGACGTCGCTGACCTCGGGTGCGGCAGTGGTCATGCGATCAACCTGATGGCGCGGGCGTTCCCGGCCAGTCGATTCACCGGCATCGACTTTTCCGAAGAGGCCATCGCGACCGGCCGCAAGGAGGCGGCTCAGCTGGGTCTGACGAATGCGAGCTTCGAGAGCCACAACCTGGCTCAGCTGGAAAAGGATGCCGCCTATGACGTAATCACCGTGTTCGACGCCATTCACGATCAGGCGCAGCCGGCGCGCGTGCTGGAAAACATCCATCGGGCGCTGCGTCCGGGCGGGGTCTTCCTGATGGCCGACGTCAAGGCGTCCAGCCGTCTCGAGGAGAACGTCGGCATCCCGATGAGCACCTACCTCTACACGACCTCGATGATGCACTGCATGACGGTGTCGCTGGCGCTGGACGGCGCCGGGCTGGGCGCGGTGTGGGGACGCCAGCTGGCCGTCTCGATGCTCGCCGACGCCGGGTTCGACGACGTGGTGGTGGGCGAGATCGAGTCCGACCCGATCAACAACTACTACATCGCCCGAAAATGAAGGATCGGCTGGAACCGAAGGATCGGCTGGAACCGAAGGATCGGCTGGAACCGAAGGATCGGCTGGAAGCCATGGCCGCTCTGGACGTTCTGGACGAGTGGCCGGTACCGGCCGTCGCCGCCGCGGTGATTGCCCCGACCGGTGTGCTGGCCACCCACGGCGACACCGAGCGGGTGTTCACGCTGGCGTCGGTCACCAAGCCGTTGGTGGCGCGGGCCGTGCAGGTCGCCGTCGAGGAAGGAGTGGTCGAGCTGGACACCCCGGCCGGCCCGCCCGGCTCCACGGTGCGTCATCTGCTCGCGCACGCGTCGGGGCTGGCGATGACCTCCGATCAGGTGCTGGCCAAGCCGGGCACCCGCCGGGTGTACTCCAACACCGGCTTCGCCGTGCTGGCCGAGACGGTGCAGCAGGAATCGGGGATCGAGTTCGGTCGCTACCTCGCCGAGGCGGTGTGCGAGCCGCTGGCCATGACGTCAACCCGGCTGGACGGCGGTGTGTGGGCTGCCGGGTTCGGGGCAACCGCGTCGGTGGCCGACCTGGCCGCATTCGCCGGTGACCTGCTGCGGCCGGCGACGGTCTCGGAGCAGATGCATGCGGAGGCGATCACCGTGCAGTTTCCCGGGCTCGATGGCGTGTTGCCCGGATACGGCTCGCAGCGACCCAACGATTGGGGGCTGGGCTTTGAGATTCGGGATGCGAAGTCGCCGCACTGGACCGGCGCACGGAACTCGGCACGCACATACGGTCATTTCGGGCAGGCGGGCGGCTTCATCTGGGCCGATCCCGACGCCGATCTGGCGCTGGTGGTCCTGACGAACCGCGATTTCGGCGAGTGGGCGTTGGACATCTGGCCGGCACTTTCCGATGCGGTCATATCGCAATACATCTGATAGGGACTGCACACTAGCGCAACACGGGTCCCACAGGGCACAATAGACACGCACGACACAAAAACATCCTGCCTCTCGGGTTCACCAGGTCGTTGGGGAAGACGTCCCTCGTGGAACCGAAGGAGCAGCAGATGCGTGCGTCGAATCAATTCGCCGATGTGACGAGCGGCGTGGTGTATGTCCACGCCTCGCCCGCGGCGGTGT
>Ga0335072_10011683_pt1 | contig 12575 bp, 7 predicted proteins | sample Lox_Sample_21_FD_206725 | JGI IMG/M metagenome (GOLD analysis project Ga0335072, IMG submission 206725) | Soil microbial communities from Loxahatchee National Wildlife Refuge, Florida, United States - Lox_Sample_2.1 | ecosystem: Environmental > Terrestrial > Soil > Wetlands | place: USA: Florida...
TTGGCTTCCGCTGCGACGCCATCACCGTCCTTCACCTTACCTTTGGACTTGGTTTTCGCTTTGGCCTTGACTTTGACTTTTTCGCTGACCGGTTCGCGTTTGATCGGCTCGACGTCGGCGCTCTCGCCTTCCCAGAGCTTGATCCCGCCCAGCAACCCCTCAAGGTTGCTGATAATCTTCACGTGCTCCGGTAGCTTGAAATCGACCAGCCGCGAGTTCCCACCGCCGATGTAAAGCCCGTCAAAATTGAACGTACGAGCCAGATCAGTCAGCGCCTCGGTCAGCACCTTGAGCCATTTCTTGCGCCCCTTTTTCTTTAAGGCACGCTCGCCCAATTCATCCTCGTAGGTCTTGCCGTGCCGGAACGGATGATGCCCCAGTTCAAGATGAATCGGCCTTCCATCGGTAAAAATCACCGACCCAAAGCCAGTGCCGAGCGTAATCACCAGCTCGATCCCCTTCCCGGAAATCGCGCCCAGCCCCTGGATATCCGCGTCATTGGCGACCCGCACCGGCCGTTGCAACTCTTCTTGCAGCGTTCCGCGCAAGTCGAAAGCCTTCCACCCGTGCCCTAAATTCGCCGCGGTATAGACGATTCCCTCTTTGATCACCCCGGGAAAGCCAACTGACACGCGCTCGAATTCCCCTTGCCCCTTCGCTAGCTTACAGATCACGCCGATCAACTGCTTCGGCGTCGCCGCCTTAGGCGTGGGCAACCGCGTCCGTTCGGTCACCGCGGTCCCGGTCGGATCGAGTACGATCGTCTTGATCCCCGTGCCTCCTACATCGACCGCGAGCGTCCGCGGCTTCGCCGCCTCAGCGGCTGGGGCATGATTCGATTCGGTTTCGGCCGCGGTCTTCTTCATGATTCTGTAATACTCCTCGGAGTATCCTGTAACAGTTGGCCCGTCGCAGCAAGGTACGAATTCACCGGCCGCTTCAGGCCGCTTACGATCCCCTTCGCGTAAGTCCGCGAGTATTATGGCTAACGAGGTCACTAGGCCACCTCAAGAACTCCCAGCTTTAGCCGCCCCTCTCCCGAGCAAGGTTCCGACGGGAGGCTTGGCATCCCGCGGTCCGTCACCAAATTCCTTGACGCCATAGTGCGCGACCAACAGCCCTCCGACCGCACCTCCTGCAGCATACGCGGCGAGCCAGACTCTCTCCCAGTTAAGGATTTCGCTAAGGTCTGTTGTTCTTGAAAGCAGCCAGACGCTTGCAAAATAGTAGAGCATCGCGAATGCAGCCCCAGACACGGTTCCTACCGGCAGCTGATATTGTGAAGGGACTTTCTTTGGAAGCTCTGACCATCGCACAGCTAGCCAAGTCAGTTCGCCAAGGATGGTCGCTTGCCAACCAAAAAGAGCAATTGAGACAACAGAAGCCATAGGAATCCAGATTAAGTATTCAGCGAAACCACCTCGACTCGCGAGGCCACAATAAAGCACTATCTCGCCTGCTAATGGGACGAAGAAAAATAAGCGCCAACCCAAAGCCGTCGAAGTGAACAATGCAACGAAGCCGGCCGCCATTCCTGGCCATACCAAAAGAAAAAGTCCCATCAATAGGACTCCGCCCGGCAGATCCGCTCGGGGCGCGTGTAGACGTTGAAGCCCGGCTCGCGCAAAAAACCCACGACCGTCATCCCAGCCTCTTCTGCCAACTCAACCGCCAACGATGACGGTGCCGACACCGCACATAAAATCGGAATCCCGGCCGCTGCCGCCTTCTGCACGATCTCAAAGCTCAGCCGTCCGCTTACCATCAACGCTGATCTCGCAAGCGGCACCAGCCCGCGTCGAAGCGCGTGACCGATTACCTTGTCAACCGCGTTATGGCGACCGACGTCCTCCCGCAGCACCGTCAGCACTGGTTCGTCTGGCTTCGCCTCGTCGATCGCAAACAAAGCTGCCGCGTGAAGCCCGCCAGTCGCGGCAAATACTGCCTGCGCCTCGCGCATCAGAGCCGGCATTCGCATCAGCGTCTTGGCCGTAACGACCGGGCCATCGCCGAGTAACGCGACCCTTCGCTGGATCGCCTCGATGCTGGTCTTGCCGCACACTCCGCAGCTCGACGAAACCGTGAAATTTCGCTTAAGCCGTTCGCGCAGCCCGGATGCCGGCACATTCAAAATGATATCGATTGCATTGGCTTCCGGATGGCCTCGCGCATCGCGTACTCGCCGGATTTCCCCGATTTCATCAGGCGCCTCGACAAAGCCCTCCGCAAGCAGGAATCCCGCCGCCAGCTCCTCGTCATAGCCGGGCGTGCGCATCGTCAGTGTGAAGCGCCGCCCGCCTAAACGAATTTCCAGCGGCTCTTCGACCGCTAATGCATCGTCAGCGGCCCGCGCGTCGCCGCCACGCCACTTCCAGGCCTTCACCCGCCTGACCGCCCGAAACTCATCGTCGTCAGATTCGATGACGATCTCGGGGGCCGCAGACTCATTTGTTGCGAGGTCGCTTGTTGCGGCCTTCTGCGAGGTGGCCATTTCGCTTGCCGATCGTTTGGCGGCTTCGCTCATATCTCGCGTTCGCGCGGCTTTGCATCTGGCCGCTAGCCCGCAATTCTCAGCTTATCGCTCCGGCCAACCAAGCGACAGCATTCACAAATCCCGATGGTTTAGAGCCAAGCCTTCGCGATCTCGTCCACTTGCTTCTCCCACACATTCAACCCCGGCTCTTGCAGGATATGGATCAATCGATGCGCCCCGGCCTCCCGATACGCCGCGATAGTCTGCTTCGCATCGCCTTCCATCGCCGGTGCATACATCGTGATTTCGAGCTTGCTGAAATCCCGTCCGGCATCCTGGCAAAGCTGTTTCAGCTTTTTTAGCTCCACCGCGAGCGCCGCCGGCGGAACGCCCAGCGGCGCCCAGCCATCCCCAATCGCAACTGTGTCGCGCAGCGCCCGATCCATCGCGGGACCGATACCGCCCGCCCCGATATGAATCGGCGGATACGGCTTCTGCGCGGGCTTCGGCTCGCTCTTGACCGCCGGGAACTTGACAAATTCGCCCTCGAAGCTCGCCTCTGATTTGGTCCACAGCTCCTTCATCGCGCGAATATATTCCCGCGTCATCGGCCAGCGCCGCTTGAAATCGACTCCCATGATCTCGCTTTCGTCGCGCAGCCATCCGGCCCCGATTCCAAAGTCGAAGCGCCCGCCCGAATAGTAATCGAGCGTCGCCACTTCCTTCGCCAATACTAACGGATCGCGTTCCGGCACCAGGCAAATTCCCGTTCCCAGCCGAATCCGTTTCGTCACCGCTGCCGCCAACGCCAGTCCCACAAAGGGATCAATCATCTGCCCGTACGGATCAGGAATCCGCCCATCCGGCGACAGCGGATAGGACGTTTTGTGCTTCACCGGTAGAATCGGATGCTCCGGCAGATAAAATGATTCGAAGCCGCTCGCCTCGATCTTCTTCGCCAGAGTGGCGGGATCCACCGTATTTGTATTTACGAATGCCAGAATGCCGATCTTCATAGTCGCCTCTCCCGTTACCTAGTGCTTTGCCGAATTAGTCACTCGCGCCCGCAATCAATTACTCAAGAGTGCAATGACTATATCTAAACGTATTGTTCCGCGAGCTTTGCAAGCCGCGCCTGATAGTCATTCGGGGTTAGTGTCCCTAACGCTGCCACGAAACGCCCCACGCCCGCCGCAGCGTACCGCTCCAACTCCGCCTGTGTCGTCCCGCGATCACCCTGGATTCCGCCCATCACTGTGATATCGAGGGTATTGAAATCGCGCCCCACGGCGCGGCATTCCTCTTTCAACGCCGCGAGATCACGATTCAGCTCTTCTATCGTCACCCGATTCGGGAACCAGCCATCGCCCCACTTCGCCACGCGCTTGAGCGCATTCTTGTCGCGGCTCCCCAACAACACCGGCGGACCGCCTTTCTGTGCCGGTTTCGGATAGCATCGCACCGCCGGAAACTTCACGTACCTGCCCTGATAGGAAGCCTCCGGTTCGGTCCACAACGCGCGCATCGCCGCCACATATTCGGCTGTCTGGGTCCAGCGCCGAGGAAAATCGACGCCCATGATTTCAGATTCCTCGCGCAGCCAGCCCGCGCCGATTCCCCAAATCACGCGTCCGCCCGAAAAGTAGTCGAGCGTCGCGATCTGTTTCGCCATCACGATCGGGCTATGCTCCGGAACAAGGGTAATACCGGTCGCCAGCTTCAGCTTCGTAGTGGTCGCCGCCGCCATCGCGAGGCACACGAACTGATCGCTCATATGGCTATAGACATCGGGAATCGGGCCGCCTGCCGGAAACGGCGTCTTCGGATCGACCGGCAGAATCGGATGCTCCGGCGCCCATAGCGATTCGAATCCGAGCCGCTCGGCCTCCGAGGCAAATGCCCCCGGCCGCGCCGTCGTCTCATGAAACACCATCAACAGTCCGATTTTCATCGCGCCCGTCCTCTGGTTCGGCTCAGTTCGATACCGTTTAGCCTTTCCCTGTTTCTCGCAAAATCCTCTCTCGATTACCAGTTGCTACGCCTCGAATCCACGCTCGCATTCGCCCGCTTCCAAACGGATTCCTGTCGACATTGAATCTTTCAGCCGCATCGCCTAAAACAACCTGAGTCTAGACAAGAGTTTTCTAGCTCACGCAGCTAGCACTAGCGCCGCCACTATCAAGTGGCGATCACGTTGCGCTTTCCTCGATTAGCGTTAGCACCTGTGGATGCCAATCTCACACCGACGATCGAATCCGAAAACGCCGCGCTGGCCTCGCGATCGTTCCTGATCGCCGGCACGATCGTCTTTCTTTTTCAGTTTCTATACGTCGCCGTCGATCACGCCGCGATGGCGGCGGATCAGCACTTTTTTGTCCCCTTCTATTTTATCGATGCCGCCGACGGGTTGTTCGCAGCCGCAGCGACCCAGTTGCGATGGTTTCCGCGCTGCTGGAAGCCGCTCGGCCTCCTTCAAGTCGGCCTGCTTGCTGTCACGGGCGCCGTTATGAATATTTACACCGGCACCGTTACACCGCAGTTCTACCTCACCATCACGTTTTCCTTCGGATGCGCCACCTTTTTGCCCTGGGGTGCGATTTGGCAGAGTGTTCTCAACCTCATCTGCCTGGCCGCCTACGCTGCCGTCAGCATGTATGCCCCACCGGAACGCTTCATGCCCTACGAATGGCTGACGCTGCTCGCGGTTCTCATCCTCTCCGAATTCCCCGCCGCGTTCATCGATCGGTATCGCCGACGGCTCTTTAGCCAACTTGAGCAACTGGCGATCGCGCTCAAAGCTTCACGCGATAAATCTGACTTTCTGGCCTCGATGAGCCACGAGATGCGCACTCCCTTGAATACGATCATCGGTATGACCGAAGTGCTCGTCGGTACCGACCTGACCCCCGAACAGTCGCAATATCTGAATATCTGTCATTCCAGCGGCATCGCCCTGGCCGGCCTGATCGATGACATCCTCGACATCTCGCGCATCGAAGCCGGCGAACTCCAGTTCGATCGTGCCGCCTTCGACCTCAACGAATTGATCGATCAAGTCGCCGACGACGTCGCCTTGCGCGCCCATCGCAAGGACCTTGAGCTGATCTTCAACGTTACCAGGGGCACGCCCGTCCAACTGATTGGCGATCCGATGCGCTTGAAGCAGGTCTGCCTCAACCTGCTGGTCAACGCGATTAAGTTCACGTCGAGGGGCGAGGTGGTGTTGCGCGTCGAGCCTGACGCCGCCGCCGGCGAGCCCGGCGTGTTGAAGTTTCGGGTCGCCGACACCGGCATCGGCATCACCCCGGAAGAACAGAAGCGCATCTTTACTCGTTTCGCTCAGGCAGATACATCGATCTCCGCGAGTCATCAGGGCAGCGGCCTCGGCCTCGACATATCGCGGCGTCTGGTCGAAGCGATGGGCGGGCGCATCTGGGTCGAAAGCGTCCCCGGCATGGGCAGCAGCTTCTACTTCACATGCCGCCTCGAACTTCAGGCCGCCGTTCAGGACGACGCCTCGGTCGTCTCCCGCTTGAATGGCAAGCGCATGCTCGTCGCCGACGACAATGCCGCGAGCCGCGCCTCCATCGCCGAGATTCTCACCGACGCGGGCGCGTCAGTCACGCTCTGCGAAAGCGCCGAACGGGCCCACCAGGAGCTTCGTGGCGCGCGGCGTCGAGGCTCTCGTTATGATGCGATCCTGCTCGATGCTCAAATGCCACCCAGCAGCGGTATCAATATCGTCGAGGAGTTGGACCAGGCCGATCGCGCCTGCACCCTCTTGATGCTCACCCGTGACAACTTTCCCCGCTCCCCGCGCGCCGCCCGCGAAGCTGGTCTGGACCACTATCTGCTCAAGCCGATCAAACACGCGGAATTGCTCGACGCCGTCATGAATCTCGCTGCTGAGCGCCAGACTGCGATCGCAAGACCCACAGTCAGGCCGCCGCCGAAGCCGCCGCAACCGCAGCCGTCGTTGAGGATTCTGCTGGCCGAAGATTCCGAAGATAACCGCCTGTTGGTCGCCGCTTACCTCCGAGCCACGCCTCATCGGCTCGACACCGCCGAGAATGGCCAGATTGCCGTGGAAATGTTCAAGGCCAAGCGCTACGATCTGGTGCTCATCGACGTCAGCATGCCGGTGCTCGACGGGCTCGGCGCGGCCGCCGCGATGCGCACGTGGGAGCGTCAGCAAGGCCTCAGCCGTGCGCCGATCATCGCGTTGACTGGGCGCGCGACCGCCATGGACCGCCGCCGTTCACTGGAAGCCGGCTGCGACGGCCATCTGACAAAACCTCTCCGCCGCGAGGTTTTGATCGAAGCCATCATGCAGTTCACGCATATCGCGAAACCGCCGGACGTCGTAAGCTTAGGGAAAATTCCGCTTTGAGCCGGTTTCGACGCTCTTTGAGAGTTCGCCGATGCGCTGCCCAAAATGCCACGCCGAAAATCGCGTGACCGCCAAATTCTGCGACAATTGCGGCTCGGCGATTTTTCTGGGATGTCCTTCTTGTGGCGCCGACGTCCGTCCCACCGCACGCTTCTGTGATAGTTGCGGGACGCCTCTAACTCACCCTCCATCCGATCTGGCGCAATCCGCGACTCCAACGCCTGCAAGCCAAATCCCCACGGGTCCACCTGCCCCTGAAGCGCCCGGGGCCGCCTCCAAGCCTGTCGCGCCCGCCGACGGTGAACGACGCCACCTGACCGTCCTTTTCTGCGACCTGGCCGGTTCAACCGCGCTTTCCGCTGCTTTGGATCCCGAGGATTGGCGCGCGACCGTGGCCGCTTACCATCGCACCGCTGCCGCTGCCATCACCCACTTCAGGGGCTACGTCGCCAAATATCTCGGCGACGGCGTGATGGCCTTCTTCGGCTATCCCGAGGCCCACGACCATGACGCTGAGTACGCCGTCCGCGCCGGCCTCGCGATACTGAGCGGGCTCGCGCAGCTCAATCAAGTCGCCGATCACCCTCAACTATCCGCACGGATCGGCATCGACTCGGGTCCCGTGGTCATCGGTAGCGGCGCCACTCCTGACGCGGACGTTTTTGGCGATACGCCGAACATTGCCGCACGCGTGCAGTCCGCCGCCGAGCCCGATACCATCGTCGTCACCGCCGCGACCTATCGATTGATCTCCGGCCTCTTCATCGCCGAGGATCGCGGCCCCCAATCCCTTAAGGGCATCGCCGAACCGCTCCAGCTTTACCATATTCTGCGCCCGAGCGGCGTTCGCGGACGCCTCGAAGCGACCGCCGCCGTCCGAGGCCTGACGCCCTTCGTCGGCCGCGACGACGAACTCCGCACCCTCGCCCATCGATGGGAGCGCGTTTGCGACGGCGAAGGCCAGGTCGTCCTCATCATCGGCGAGGCCGGCATCGGCAAGTCGCGCCTGCTCCATCGCTTCCGCGAAACTCTCAACGGCACAATTCACACCTGGATCGATACTTCGGCCGGCGCCTTCTTCCAGAATACCCCGTTCTATCCAGTCACCGAGATGCTGCGTCAACTGATATGGCAGCGGAGCCTCGACCGACTCGACGACTATCTGCGCGGCCTGAAAACCGGTGATGAGAACAACGGCGAGCAAAGCTTGGAGCGCGGCGGCGAAGTTCCCGATCAACCTTTCGCCCAACTGATATCGGGGTTGGCGCAAGCGGGGTTAAGTCCCACCGCCGCGATTCCGCTGCTAGCCCCGCTCCTCAACCTGAGTTTGCCGCCCGACTATTCGCCGTCGCCGCTGCCCCCTGATCAGCAGCGCCGCCGCTTGCTTTCAACGGTCGTTGAATGGATTCTCGGCACCGCCCGCACCCAGCCGCTAATCATCGCCACCGAAGATTTACACTGGGCCGACCCCTCGACCCTCGAACTGATTCAGCTGTTGGTCGAGCAGGGCAACACCGCGCCCCTGATGTTGCTCTACACTGCGCGTCCCGAGTTCCGCCCGCCCTGGCCGCTACGATCGCATCATGCTCAAATCAACCTGAACCGCCTGAGCGCGCGCGACGTTCGCACCATCGTCACACAGGTCGCCGCGCAAAAGGCCTTCGCCGATGAAACCGTCTCCGCCGTCGTCGAGCGCACCGGTGGCGTTCCACTTTTCGTCGAAGAACTCACGCGCGCGCTGCTCGAACGGGGCGAGGCCCGTCCCACTGGCCACGAGATCCCCGCTACCCTGCACGACTCCCTGATTGCGCGCCTTGATCGGCTCGGCTCCGCCCGCGAAACCCTTCAGCTTGGCGCTGTACTGGAAAGCAAGTTTTCTTACGAATTGTTATACGCAGTCCATCCCGCACACGATCATGACGAATTGCAACGACACCTGCGCGTTCTCACCGATGCCGAATTGCTCTATGTGCGTGGAATTGCCCCTGACGCGACCTATCAGTTCAAACACGCATTGATTCGCGACGCCGCCTACGAAGCATTGCTCAAAAGCCGGCGCAAAGAACTCCACCGATTAGTGGCGCAGACCATTGACACTCAATTCCCAACTCTCAAAGAGAATCAGCCCGAAGTTCTCGCCCATCACTGGACTGAAGCCGGCCTGTTTGAACAGGCTGTTCGATATTGGCGAAGGGCAGCACAGTCTGCAGTAGAGCGGTTCGCGAACGCAGAAGCCATTTCCTATGTGACCAAAGGATTGGAGCTGCTGGCTACGCTTCCACAAACTCCCGTCACGATCATGGAAGAGATACGGTTACAGATCAGACTGATCAACCCGCTGATTGCAACGAAAGGCTATATTGCGCCGGAGGTTGAAAGAGCTTGCGATCGCGCAATGGAACTATCTCGCCAGAGCGGCGATTCGCCGCAACTTTTTCTGGCGCTGGGAGGCCTCTTCAGCGTTTACCATAATCGAGCTGAATTCTGCAGAGCTTCTGATATCGCTGAGCGGATGTTGCACGTAGCAGATGGCACAAAAGATCGTCAACTGATCATGTGGTCTCATTACGCGTTGGCGGTAAATTGTGAAGCCCAAGGGAGATTTCCCGATGCAAAAGCTCATATGGAAATATCCCTTGCGTTGTGCAATCCACGAGAGCGGAGCTCCCGTGGATTTGTTCAAAATCCCCTAATAACTGGCTCAGGAATAATGGCTCACATCGTACATTCGCTCGGCTATCCAGATCAGGCTCTCGCCAAAAGTCAGAAAGCGCTGGACGACGCAAGAAGATTGGGCGAACCATTCACCCTCGCGTGGACACTAGGCTCGAATGCCAGATTACATCTTAGACGTAAGTCGCATCAAAGGGCTCGCGAATTGTCAATCGAGAGAATCGCGCTCTGCGAGAAATATGGGTTAGCATCGACCCCGGCCGAAGGTGATCTTGGTTGCGCGTTGATTCAAGAAGGCCATGAAGAAAAGGGTATCCAGCGCATCCTACCGTCTTTTTCGAAAAACGACACCTCATTACAACATCGTATTTTCGAACTGTATTTGGCGACCGCAAATAAACAAATGGGTAGAGTGAACGAAGGCCTTTCGATTGTTGAGAAATCCTTTGCCGCGATGAATGGAGAACTATACGAAACGGCCTCCGCTCTTTATCGTCTCAAGGGTGAGCTCCTGTTGATGGAGGTTTCGCGCGAAAGTGAGGCGGAAGAGTGTTTCTATCGCGCGATCGAGCTCGCGCGAAAAAACAGTGACAAGATGGCCGAACTAGAAGCAACTACGAGCTTCGTGCGCCTCTTCCGCGACACCAATCGCCGCGCCGAGGCCTACGCGATACTCTCCACTGTCTACAACTGGTTCACCGAAGGCTTCGACACCGCCGACCTAAAGGATGCCAAGGCCCTCCTGGACGAATTATCCACCAACCAGAACCTCTGAGCGGCCCAAGCCAGCCCCGACCGTAGGCCTTCAATCGTCAAAGCGTCGTTGTGCCTCCCCTCAGCGCTGGTGTAGCTTTATGCTGTGGGTCTTTTTCCCGCCAAATTGCCCCCAAGGAACAATGGAAAAGCTGACTGGTGCCCAAATCTTAATCGAGAGTCTCATCGCCGAAGGCGTCGATACTGTCTTCGGCTACCCCGGGGGTGCGATCCTCCCGACTTATGACGCCCTCCTCGACTCGAAGATTAATCACGTCCTCGTACGCCACGAGCAGGGCGCCACTCACATGGCCGAAGGCTACGCCCGTGTCAGCGGCAAGGCTGGCGTCGTCATTGTCACCTCCGGACCCGGCGCAACTAATGCCGTGACTGGGATCGCCGACGCTTACATGGATTCCACCCCGATGGTCGTCATTTCCGGCCAGGTCCCGACCACGCTCATCGGCAACGACGCCTTCCAGGAGGCGGACTTCGTCGGGATCACCCGCCCTTGCACCAAGCACAATTACCTCGTCAAGGACGTGCGCGACGTCGCCCGCATCATTAAAGAAGCCTTTTATATCGCCAATACCGGCCGCCCCGGACCGGTCGTCGTCGACGTGCCGCGCGACGTTCAGCAGGCCAAGCACTCCTTCCACTATCCCGACCACGTCGATCTGCGCGGTTTCAAGCCCACGATTCGCGGCAATCCCCGCCAGATCGAGCGCGCTATCGAGGCCATCGAGCGCAGCGAAAAGCCCCTCCTTTATGTGGGCGGCGGCGTCCAATGGTCCGGTGCGGCACCTGAGCTGACTCAGCTCGTGCGCGGCCTCGGCATCCCCGTCACCGAAACCCTAATGGGCCTCGGCTCCGTCCCGGCCTCCGATCCGCTATGCCTTGGGATGCTTGGAATGCACGGCTCCTACGGCACCAACAACGCCGTCTGTAATACCGATTGCCTCGTCGCGATCGGCGCGCGTTTCGACGACCGCGTCACCGGCCGCATCGCCGATTTCGCCCCCAACGCTAAGACCATCATCCACATCGACATCGACCCCTCGTCGATCTCCAAGAACGTCAAGGTCGATATTCCGATTGTCGGCGATATCAAGAGCGTGCTTACCGAGATGCTCGAACTGGTCCGCTCGCGCGAAAGCTTCGGCCAGCGCAAAAGCGCCTGGACCAAATGGCACAACGAGATCCTCCAATGGAAACGCGAGCGCCCGCTCTATGAGCATAGCCGCGACCGCACTCGCGAGTCGGTCTCCCCGATGCACGTCATTGAGGAGATCAGCAATCTCACCAAGGGCGACGCCATCATCGCGACCGACGTCGGCCAGCATCAGATGTGGATCGCGCAGCTCTTTCCCTTCGAGCGCCCGCGCTCGCTGCTGACCTCCGGCGGTCTCGGCACGATGGGTTACGGACTCCCGGCCGGTATCGGTGCCAAGTTCGCCGCCCCCGACCGCAATGTCGTCGTGGTCTCCGGTGATGGCTCGATCCAAATGAACATTCAGGAGCTCGGCACCGCCGTTCAGTACAACGTCGACGTCAAGGTCGTCATCCTCAACAACTATTACCTTGGGATGGTCCGTCAATGGCAGGAGCGTTTCTACCAGGAACGCTTCTCCTATTCTGCGATGTCCGTGCCAAACTTCGTCAAGCTCGCCGACGCATACGGTGCGAGAGGCTTCCGTATCGAGAAGTCGTGCGAAATGGCCGCTACCATGAAGGAGGCCTTCGCTACTCCCGGGCCGGTTCTCATCGACGTTGTGATCCCCAAGGAAGAGGCGGTCATGCCGATGATGCCCCCTGGCGGCTCCATGTTCGAAATGCTCTTCGCCTGAAATCGTCTTTCCCTGCCGTCTAAAAATGGCTGTCGCTCGTCGCGGAGCGCAGCCATTTTTTTCCGATCTCTCGACTCTGATTCCGAACCCACTGCGGCTAATCACCTGCGATTGATATGGCGCAAGACGTGAAAAGTTAGCTAACTTCTCACCCGCCCGGATGACAAATGCTGATTCGCGATTATAAAGTACCTCGTTGATAAATAATGCAAGGGTAAAATAGACCCCGCAACGGGGAAATAGCGTCGATGAGCATACACAAGCCCGATTGGAGCAAATCCTCAGATATACTCGGTACCCACCACCGTTGGCGTCACCTTGCACCAGCGCTATCGGTCGTGCTCCTCGCCTTATTCGCGACTGCCGGCGAGGCTGCAACGATCACGGTTAACTCGCTCGCCGACCCGGGCGCATCGGGCATCTGCGTCCTGCGCGACGC
>Ga0335072_10011684_pt1 | contig 12573 bp, 7 predicted proteins | sample Lox_Sample_21_FD_206725 | JGI IMG/M metagenome (GOLD analysis project Ga0335072, IMG submission 206725) | Soil microbial communities from Loxahatchee National Wildlife Refuge, Florida, United States - Lox_Sample_2.1 | ecosystem: Environmental > Terrestrial > Soil > Wetlands | place: USA: Florida...
GCCGGCACGTACAGCGTCACGTCGCCGCGGCGACGGAGTGCGGGCGAGTGGAGCGTCAGCAGGCGAACGCCGGGATGCCCTGGAATCTCTTCTGACAGGACCGGGTTGCGAATGCCGCCGACCATCACGATTCCTCACTCTGCCGGAGCGTTATTGCGACGGCATGGGCATGCGCACGACACGCGGAAAGTAGATGCCGAGGTTCGTCGCCAGCTTCGGGACGTCGAACGTGTTGCACACATAGGTGAACACCAGGTCGCCGCGCTCGAATTCAGGATGCTCCTTGGCAGCGTAGCAAAAGGTGTTTTTGTCGTAGCCTGGCGTGCTGGGCTGCATGTCGGGCACCGTGTAGATGACTTGCCCGTCGCTCCACGGGCCGGTGAGCGCGGGCGCGGTGCGCAGCAGGATCTTCGCTGAGAACGCCTCCGGATCGAACAGGACGGCGAGCCATTGCTTCAGCTCGGGATGGTAGCGGATGGAAAGTTCCGGCGATCCTTTGTGCATCACTTCCCGCGCCGCGGCGGGATCGAAGCCGGGTTGCCACTGGCCGCCGCTCGCCAGGTATTGAAGATTCTTTTGTGGATCGCTGAGCCCGTCCAGCGGAATCCGCGTAGCCAGCAGCGGCCGGCTGCCATTTTCGTACAGCGCGAAGATGTAGGCATCCTGGCCGTCGACGACAGCCGTTGCCGAAGGATACGCGTGCGCTCCATCGGGCACGAGCGGGAAATAGTCAATCTTCCAGTTCTGGGGATTGGTACCCGGAGCGGAGATGCGGGCCAGATCGGTACCGCACGTCTCAAAAGCCATCGCCGCGTTTTTCGCTGGAGTCGCGCGCACGCAAAGCAGCGTCACCCACAGGTCGCGGCCAGCGACAAATCCATCGAGCGCCCAGTACCAGGTGTTGGGGTGCTGCGGCTCGAAAAACGAAACGGGATGACCTTGCGCGTCTTTGCGGATCGCGTACTTCAGATGCCAGCGGCCATGACGGCAGGTGGAGATGCCAATGCTGTTGCGCACCATCTGCGGTGTCGTTCCGTTCACGACTCGGTGGCGGCCGTAGAGAGTGTCGCCGAAGATCCACACGTCGCGGCCGTCTGCCAGCGGAATGGAATAAGCGGCATCGGCGCCGAGCCACCCGTACGTCCGGCCGTGCTCCAGGGGGAATTCCGGCGTGCAGGCGCTGTCATTCTCAGCAGCCAGGGCGCGGGACCCGGCAAAGAGCAGCAGGCACGCCGCGGACAGGGCAATCGCGCGAAGGCGCAGCATCATTTCTATTCCACTCCTACTGGCTCGGCAGCGACTGCGTGACCACAACCGGGTGATAGAGATTCATGTTATTCGTTACGTCGCTCTCGACGGTGGAATTGCACGCGTAAGTGAAAAACAGCTGGCCTGCACCCTCGAACTCCACGTGCTCCTTGGCCGCATAGCAGAAGACGTTGGGCGTGTAGTTTGCATTGCTGGCCTGCATCTCCGGATACGTGTACAGCGTTTCCTGGGGTCCCCATCCGCCGGTCAGCGACGAGGAGAGGGCATAGTATGCATAATCCTTCAGGCCCGAAGGATAAACCGCAATCCATTGGTTCGTGGAACTGTGCCAGCGGACGGTCATCTCCGTCGCCCCAGGATTGATGACGGGAGCATTGTCTGCCGGCAGCGCCGTCGCTGTGTCGGACCAGGATGCCCAGGTTCCGCTGGTGTTCAGGTATTGCCAGTCGGTGTTGCCGGGGCGAGCCAGAGTGTTCAGGTCTGTGAGCGGAATGCGCAGCAGCGCGAGATAGGGCGTGGATCCCACGCCGGTGAAGAAGTAAGCGTAGTTCGCGCCCTGCGGGTTCGATGGGTCGGGATTGCCGTTCGGCCCCTGATTCGCCACGATGGAAATGCCGGGCACCGCGCTGCCCCCGGTATTCAGCTGCTGATAGGCGATCTTCCACTGCGCGGGCGGCGCGGTGTAGTTGCTGATGCTGGCCAATTGTGCTCCGCTGTACGCGAAGCCGAACGCGCCGCTGCCCTGCGCGTGCATCTGCATCAGCGCCAGATAAAGCGTGCCGTTATAGGTAAAGCCGTCGAGGGGCCAGAACCAGTCTGTGCCGGGCGCGGCGAACACGGCGCTCTGCGTCGAGGTTCCCATCCCCGGCCAGTAGTACTGAAAGCTGCACTTGCCGCTGGAGCAGGTCGAGATGGCAGTGGAGTTGTGAATAAATCCGTTGGCCTGCGTGCGGCTGGTCGCGGTCGACGGGCCCACGAAGGTATCGGCGAAGATCCAGAGGCTCTGATTCGTTGCGATGGGGATGGAATACGCACCATCGGCGCCGAGCCAGCCCTGTTGGTACGGGAAGTATCCGCTTGAGCCCGTCAGCGTGGGCGGCGTCACCGGCGGAATTCCCGATCCCCCGCCGCCGCAGGCGGCTGGAAGGAATAGGGCAAGCAGAGATGAGAAAACTGCGATCGATCCCCTGATGAACATGGGCGCCTCGTGCGGTGCGATTGCGATGCCGCGTGGGTTTCGAGCAGGAGAAGGGCTGCATCGGCGAGCAGAGGCTTTGTTCCGCCCGCCGTATGGTTATCGTTGCTGGTTGCGCCGCGCCTAGAAGATGACCTTCAGAGCGAGCTGAATCTGGCGGGCCGTGCCGGTGCCCACCTGGCTTGCGTCCTGGTCGGCGATGGTCGCCCCGACTTCCCCGAAAGTCGGATTGGGAACGCAGCCGAAGACTGAAAACGAATTGCAGACGCCGACACCAGGGTTGCCGAAGTTGGGGTGATTCAGAATGTTGAACAGATCACCGCGGAACTGCAGCTGCGATTTCTCGGTGAGCGGGAAATTCTTCATGCCGGTGAAATCCCACTGGAAGAACCCTGGCCCCCGCAGGCTGTTGCGCCCCACGTTGCCGAGGGTCGACGGATCGCCGGGATTGCCGTTAAAGTTTGCCGGGACCGCATAGGCATTGATGTTGTACGTGTGATACGGCCAGGAGAAGTTTGAGAGCTTCACGGGCTGGCCGGTGTAATTCGGACGCGTCGACAGGCCAAAGATGCCGCCGCCGGAGTCCGTCACGTTGATGGCATCGCCGGTGCGCGTTTGCACGATGGTGGAAGTCTGCCAGCCGCCGAGAACCTCGCGCATCAGCGCGCTGTGCCCTCTCAGGTCGGTGAAGCTGTACACCACGCTGCCGGTGGCGTTGTGGCGAACGTCCCAGTCGCCATTGCCCATGTCGTCGCGCGGATTGTACGGATCGGAGAAGCTGTTGAAGACGTTCACCATGTCGTCGATCTCGTGCGACCAGGTGTAATTCGCCTCCAGGTTGAGCCTGCCGACATTGTGTTTCAACTGCACCTGCAGAGCGTTGTAGCTGGACTGGAGCACGTCCGGTTCGTAGTACTCATTGGCAAATCCCGACATGGGATAGGTTTGGGTTAGGTAATTCGGCGCATTCAGGTTTTCGGCTGCAAAATCGATGCCCGAATCCTGCCGATGATCCTGGTTGCCGGTGTAATTGACCGTCAGGATGAAGTTGGCAGGCAGTTGCTGCTGGATGCCGAACAGCCAGTTCGGCGAATACGGGTCGTGCATGCTGCGCGGAATGATGTAAACGTTCTGCGTACCCGCGGGCAGAGTCGGGTTGTTCATCGGATAGGCGAGCGCCACCTGGAAGGCGTTGACCGAGTAGCTCTCGTAGGCGGGATTATTGCTCGCGAGGTTCGTCCCGAAGTGCATCGGGTTGAAGAACAATCCATAGTAGGCGTGAATGACAGTCTTCCCGCGTCCGAAAGGATCGTAGTTCAGCCCCAGACGAGGCGCCACATCGTAGGTCGGACCCTGATAGGCCGTCTGGTTGGCCGGCAGAAACGACTGCGTGGCGAAGTCGAAGTTGGGCGCGATGTTATCCCGGAAGGCCCAGGCCGTGTTGATCCCCGTGCGCAGGCCAAGGTTCAGCGTGAGTCTTGAAGTCGCGCGCCAGTCATCCTCGGCATACAAATCCCAGTTGGAATTGCGAACGCCGACGAAGTTGGGGTAGCCGATCTTCTGCAGCACAAAGGGCCGGTCGTTCTCGAGATCGGAGAAGCTGCCGAAGGCAAAGTTCTGCAGCGGCCGCAGCCACGTATTGATGCGGTTGAACTGGATGTGTGTGCCGAAGCGAAGGTTCTGGCTTCTGACGGTTTTCGTCGCGTTGTCGAAGATTTCGAACTTCGCCTGCGGGTTGACCTGGTTGAAGCTCATCGGCCCCGGAAGCGATCCAAGGTTGACAAAGAACCCTGAGAACACCGTTAACGGCGTGGGTGTGTCGGTATTCGTATTCGAATAAAAGTGATGGTATGCGACGCTCAGTTCGTTCACCAGGGTCGGTGAGAACGTGTGCGTCTCATCGACCATGATCGACTGATTGACTTCGTCGAGCGGCGTGGTTTGCCCCTGATTGAGACCGATCTCCTGATTCGTCAGGCCGTTGTCGACGTTGTACCGCACGAAGAATCGGTCACGGTCGCTGGCGTTATAGTCCACGCGAATCGCCCCGCTGTCTTCGCGCAGCGTGGTGGTAAAAGCCGCGGGGTCAAAGACAAGATCGGCACCGGCCGCGGTATTGGTGTCTGTTGTGCCCGGAACGGCGCAGGAAGCCGGCGCAGGAATCGCGGTACACCCTGAGGGCAGCGGCGCCATTTGCGCCAGCACGGGCTGCATGGCGGCATTGAACTGCGAGCGAACGTACGCGCTTGGGATTTCATACAGCGCGTTGATCTGCGTGGTGCGCTGGCGGATGCCTTCGTAGTTGGCGAAGAAGAAGAGCTTGTTCTTCAGGAACGGGCCGCCAAAGTTGCCGCCGAACTGGTTCAGCCGCAGCGGCACTTTCGGATTGGTCAGCGTGTTGGCGAAATAATCGTTCGCGTCCAGCGCGTCGTTGCGGAAGAAATCGAAAATCTCGCCATGGAAGCTGTTCGTTCCGCCCTTGGTGACGATGTTCATTTGCGGGCCCAGCGAATCGCCCACTTCCGCGCTGTAGCCGCTGTTGGCAAAATCGATTTCCTGGATGCTGTCGATGCTGGCGCGCGTGATGCGATTGGCCTCGTTCCCCTCTGTCTCGTCGAAGCCGTTCACATCGGGGCGCGAAGAATTCTGTCCATCCAGCGTGACGTTCAGTCCGGTCAGGAAGTTCTCCTGGCCGTTCACGCTGCCCTGGAAGTATCCGGTGGAGTTGATGGAGCCGGGAGCGATTTCGAGGAAGTCCATCACGTCGCGGCCATTCGTCGGCAGATTGCGAATCTGCTCTTCATTCATGGTCGTGCCCGCGGTCGCGCTGTTCGTATCGACGGTGACGGACGTTCCCGTGACCGTGACATTCTCAGTGGCCGCGGCGACGGCTAGCTTGAGGTCGACGCGCACGGTCGCGCCCACATTCAGCGCGAAGGGCTTGGTCGTGGTTTTGGCGAACTGGCTCGCCGATACCTCCACGACATAGGTGCCGAAGGGCAGGCCTGGCGCGGAGAAGATTCCGTCAGCGTTGGTTTTGGCATGGGTCACGCTGCCCGTGCCGGTGTTGGAGATGGTGACGTTCGCCTGCGGGATGACCGCGCCGGAAGGATCGGTGACGGTTCCGGTGATGGTACCTGTGTCGAAGGAGCTGGCGGTCTGCGCCACCGCGCTGCAGGCCGTCAGCAATCCCATCGCAATCGCAACCGCCGCCAGGCGGCCAAAGCCCAGCCTTCTTCCTCTAAAAATCCAATCTGTTTTGCTCCAGATTCCAGACATCCTTGCCTCCCGAAACAAAGCCTCGCTCAACTCTTACTGTCGAAGAGCACACAGGCAGCATGTGTTCTGTTGCTCGCGTTAAACAGTACTGCGTGTTTCTAAACACTGTCAAGCGAAACCTGAAACTTTCGTTTTGTTCGATCCCGGACATGGATTACCGTCAGCGGAGGCGGGCGCATTCGCCCCATGGCAAGGCTTATCTCTCTGCAATCACAGGGGCTGTGCACCAGCCCGCAATGGTACGAGGGGCCTGGCTTGCCCCTCTCGCGGGGCTTCTCAGGAATGTTCGATTCGCGGACCAGCGCATCGAAATCGGCACTGGGATCCACGATTCCCAGGTGACTCCATTCCGATCAGAGCATCAGCCGCCGGCCAATTACGCCAGCGAAACCTTCAGCGCCGCGGCGAAGTCGACGATGGGCTTGTATTGCGCCGGCAGCGTAACGCGCAGAGCATCCGCGCTCTGGCGCCAGCGGAGTTTCTCCCCGGTTCCGATCAGTTCGACATGGGATATCTTGCCCGGCTGCGTGGCGTTCGACAGCCCGAGGGATTGAATCGAGACTTCGGCGGCAGGCCATCCGAGGATCAGAGCATAGACGGTCTTGCCGTCTTTACTGCGCGTAAAGCGAATGTCTTTCTCGGTGAGCACCTTGACGCTGTCGCCCTTGAAGCTGCCCGAATCGACCGTGTCCGGGCCCTCCCCGTAGACCGTCCACGGCCTGGTTTCGTAGATGGCTTCGCCGTTCACCGTCATCCAGTCGGTGATGCGGTCCACCACCGCGATCTCCTTCGCGTCGATCGTGCCATCGGGCCGGCCGGGAATATTCAGGATGAACGTTCCGTTCTTGCTCACCGTGTCGATCATCCAGTGAATGACGTCGCGCGGCTGCAGATAGCCGCCGTATTCGCCGGGCTTCTCGAAAAGCGCGCGATCGTAGTGCCAGTCGCCGATGCACGTTTCCGACTGCCAGGCATACGGCATGATCTTGTTGGTGAGCGCGCGCTCGTAGTCGACCACGGCGCACTTCGCCCATTTGTCCGGCACTTCCTTAATGGTGATCACGCCTTCCATCCTGCCGCCGTGCGTCTTCAGATTGTGGTTGTAGTAGAAGGCGCCGGCGTTCATGCCGCCCCAGCCCATGGGGAACAGCGGGTTGTCGAAGTAAAGCAGGTCGGGATCGTGCTGCTCGACGAGGTCGCGCGTGCGGTCGTAGAAATTCTTCACGAACGAGGGATCGGGCAGCGCGTTGAACGGATGCTTGACGCCATAGAGCCGCTGCGGATCGAGCCCCTGCCACCATGCGTTCTTCCCCTGGTCAACAGTCATCCAGCCGTCGTAAGGGTTCCCCAGGGCCGGGCCGGATTGATCCGCTCCGTGCGCGGTCTGGAACCACCACCAGTTGCGCGCCTGATGCACGGTGACGCCGAAGCGCAGCCCCTGATCGCGCGCGGCCCTGGCCCACGTGCCGACCACGTCGCGATGCGGCCCGATGTTCATCGAGTTCCAGGGATTGTGCTTCGAGTCCCATGCGTCCATCGCATCGTGATGGTTGGCGAGCGAGATGAAGAATTTCGCTCCCGCCTTTTTGTAGCGTGCGATCAGCTCGTCGGGCTGCCAGTTCAGCAGGGTCCACTGCGCACAAAGGTCTTTGAAGCCGAAGCGTGACTGCTGGCCGTAGTGCTCGAGATGGTATTTGTACTGGCGGTGACCCTCGATGTACATCTGCCGGCCGTACCAGTCGCCGTCTTCCGGGACGCACTGCGGTCCCCAATGCGCCCACATCCCGAACTTCGCATCGCGATACCACTCCGGCGCTTCGTACTGCAGCATCGATTCCCAGGTGGGCTGGTAGGGCCCATCACCTGCCAGATTCGGAATCGGCGAAACCAGCGGCACGCCGTCCCACGAGCCGCCGGGAATGGGCAACGCCGGAGGATCGCCCCACCCGGTCGGCTTCCATGAGGCTTCGTCGAGTTTTTCCGCGACAATTTTGCCGTCGACCAGCGCATAAAACACGCGCTCCGATGCCGGCGTCGCGCAGAACTGCGCATAGCTCTGGGTGTATTGACCGAATCCCGGAGCGATATCGGCGGCTTGAACAGCGGCCGGGGCGGCTTCGGGCAGCGCGCTTTCCGCCGGCGCAGCGGCCGCCGCTTCGGATTTCGTCTTTGCCAGGGCAGGGACTGCGGTGGATGCGGCCGCCGCCGCCATCAACTTCACAAATTCACGCCGACGCATAAGGCCTCCGGAATTGCAAAGGGGAAGTATAGACGGAAGGGTGAGCGTGGAGTGTGCGGCGTTGAGCGTGTCGAAGCCGGAGCGCGTCGCCCCCGCCGCCGCGCATCGGCGGCGCCATGGGTGGGCGCCGCGATTTCAGCCGCCGCGCCTCTACTCGTCGTAATGCAGCAGCGAGAAGACGTCGTACTCCTTGAACCGATCGCGCCCCTTCAGGAAATCAAGCTCCACCGCGAAGCCCAGCCCCGCAATGGTCCCGCCGAGTTGCTGCACCAGCTTGATGGTGGCTTCCATCGTGCCGCCGGTCGCGAGCAGATCGTCGACCAGAACCACGCGCTGGCCCGGCTCGATCGCGTCGACGTGAATCTCGAGCGTGTCGGATCCGTATTCCAGATCGTAGGTCACGCGGGCCGTCGGCCCCGGCAGCTTCTTCGGCTTGCGCACCGGCACAAAACCGGCGTTCAGACGATAGGCGAGCGCCGGGCCGAAGATGAATCCGCGCGCCTCGATGCCCAGCACGAGGTCGATCTCTTTATCGATGTAATACTGCGCAAGCGCGTCGATGAGCGTCGCCAGGCCCTTCGGGTCCTTCAGCAGCGTGGTGATGTCGTAAAAGAGGATGCCGGGTTTGGGAAAATCGGGAACGGTGCGGACGAGTGCCTTCAGCGGCTCGCAGTCAGTCGTGCAGGGTGTCATAAACTACCAGGCTCCTTCAATCTGAAACGTCCCCAGGGATTCGCTTTCCTTATCGTCGAGGTCGTGCTCGATGACCGAATCGACGCGGCTGCCGCGCGATCCTCGGCGAAGCGCGGCGGCCAGTTCGGCGAGCGTTTCCGCATCGCCCGCGGCCACCACTTCCACATGGCCGTCTTCGGTGTTGCGCACCCAGCCGCGAAGCTCGAGAGCAGCGGCTTCGCGATGGACGAACCACCGAAATCCGACGCCCTGCACGCGCCCTTTGACGAGGTAATGGCGGACCATGAGAGGTTACAGAGTTCAGGTTACAGGGTACAGAGGTGATGTGAAAGTGCGCCAAACCCGGGGCATGAACCCTGCTTCTGGCGCGTTCCGGATAAGGGCGGGGCGCCGCTTGTGCGCAAATCCTCGCAACCGGGTGTGATGATTCGGGTTCGCGTGAGTATGGAGGCCGCAATCGGCGCTGTTTCCCAACTTATAATCAAGGCAGTTTTCCGCGGCGGCCCGGAGGGGAGCAACAGCAATCCGACCCAGGGAATCTCTGGACATGGTGCCCGGCTTCCTTGCTCGGTAACCCTATGCAGTGCGCAGGCCCATCTCCGATGCTGATTCCGGGATCGAACTGGCGCGCCCGTGCGCTTCCGCTGCTCGCCGTAGCGCTCGCGCTGGCCACGCCCGCGGCCCTGGCCGCAAAGCCGCAATCCGGATCAGCCCGAGCCACCGCCTTCGCCCACGCCGAACGGCTCCGCGAGGCGCTGGAAGGCCGTCCCGAGTCGCAGCGCACCCGCCTCCAGTACGAACATGTGCTCGACGCCTATCGCGCGATCTACCACGGCGATCCGGCCTCTCCGAAGGCTGATGCCTCCATCGCGGCCGTCGCCGATCTGCTGGCGGAAGAAGGCCGCGTCTTTCAGGACGCGAAGCCTCTTCGCGACGCCATCGGGCAGTATGAGTTTCTCCGCCGCGAGTATCCCTCAAGCCGTTTTCGCTACAGCGCCCTGCTCACCGAGGGCGAAATCTACCAGCGCGACTTCGGCGATCTGCAGCAGGCCAAAACCATCTATCTGAATTTCCTGCGCCTCTACCCCGGTAACCCGCTCGGCGTGGAAGCGCGGAGCGAACTGAGGTCGATCCGGCATCTGCAGATCGCCGGACGCAGACCAACGACGAGAACCCGAGTCGCCAACGAAAGCGCGGCCTCCACGGAGCGGCGCGCCTTTACGCCGTCGCAGCCGGCGGCGCCTCCATCGCGGGCGTCCTCAACAACACAAACGGCGCGGAACTCGCAGCCGACAGCGTCCCGGCGTTCTCCTGCTCCCGCATCGTCTTCGCAGCAGAGCGAGGCACCCGAGGAAGGCGAAGTTCCGTCCCTGCTGCCGCCCACCCGCGTCGGCCCTCCCTCGACATTGGCTCGCACCGCATCCGAGGCTTCGGCCGCGAACACTCCGGAGGCGGATTGGAACGCTCCGCCGCCGCCGTCGCGCAGCGTCCTGCCGCTCATCACCGGCATCCGCCACTGGTCAACGCCGGTGTACACCCGCGTCGCCATCGATCTTCAGCAGGAGGTGCGCTATACCGCGGGGCGCGTGCCGAATCCTGACCGCATTTATTTCGATCTGTACGGAACGCGGCTCTCACCGGAACTGGTGGGGCGCTCGCTGGAAGTGACGGACGATGGATTTCTCAACAGTATCCGCGTGTTGCACTTCAACAACAACATCGTCCGCATCGTGCTCGACGTCAACAGCGTGAGCGACTACTCGGCCTTCTTCCTGTCGAATCCGTCGCGGCTGATCATCGACGTGCACGGCCAGCGAATCGCGCCCCCCACGCAGGTCGCGCAGATGAACACCATCCGCGCCGGCATCGGCGTAGGTCCGGTCGTGGCGCAGCCTCCGGCCTCAGGCACACCTGATTCCCCGCGGTCACCGAAAGCTGCTTCGTCGCCCACCACCCGCACCGGAGTTTTTGGGAACGCCGACCCATCGGATGCTCCCCCCGCAAACCTGAGCGAGAGCGATATTCCCGCGCGCACCGCAACGGCGCGATCGTCGCTCGCCGACGTGGCGACGCTGGGCAATCAGCCCGACCGGGTACGTGCAACGAAGCATCCGACAACCGCGCCCATTGTGGCTTCGGTGGCCACGCCGCGGCCCGTCGCACCGCTGGCGGCCGGCGGCGCCAACAGCTCCTCGACGCTTCCGGCAACGGCTGCAACAACAACCTCTTCGACGGCGCGCCGCAGGACTCGCAGCCCGAAGCCCTCGGCCATTCGTGAAGCGGACGACGTGCCCCCGGCGACAACCGGAGCGCCCGGCGTGGCGGCCGCGCCCTCCCCGCCTCCGGCCACGGATACCTCGGCTGCTGGTCGCGTGCCCAGCTCGATGATGCGTGCCCTGGGATTGAAGATCAATCGTATCGTCATCGACGCCGGCCACGGCGGTCACGACTCCGGTACCCTCGGTCCCGGCGGCATTGAGGAGAAAGATGTGGTCCTCGACGTGGCGCTGCGCCTCGGCAAGCTGCTCAAGCAGCGCCTCGGCGCCGATGTGATCTACACGCGCAGCGACGACACCTTCATTCCCCTCGAAACGCGGACCGCCATCGCCAACCAGGAGCAGGCGGATCTGTTCATCTCCATTCACGCCAACTCCAGCCCCGATACAGCCGCGCGCGGCGTCGAAGTCTACTACCTCAGCTTCACCAGCTCGGCCGACGCATTGGAAGTAGCGGCTCGCGAAAATGCGGTGTCCAACCAGTCCATCCATGAGCTCAGCGATCTGGTGAAGAAGATCGCGCTGTCGGACAAGATCAACGAGAGCCGCGCCTTTGCCGAAGACGTGGACCAGAGCCTCTACGCCGGCCTGGAAGAAGGCAATCCCGGACTGAAGGATCGCGGCGTGAAGAAGGCCCCCTTCGTCGTGCTCATCGGCGCGAACATGCCGTCGATCCTGGCGGAGATCTCCTTCCTCACGAATCCCAATGACGCTCAGGAGCTGCGCCAGCCCGAATACCGCCAGCGCATTGCCGAGTCGTTGTACCGCGGCGTCTCGCGCTACGTGGCCAGCATGAACGGCCTGCGCGTCGCCCAGGCAGGGGCAAAGACCGGAAGCTCGGAATAAGGCCTGCCGCTCCCTGGCCCGGAAACCTTGCTTCCCACTCTGGTGTCTGCCACTCTAACAAGAGAAGCGATGCCCCGACTCCGCGCCGCAATCCCCGTTCTTTTGATTTCGTCCGCGCTCACCGCGCCGGCCCAGGGACCGTCTGCGCCGCTGCTGCCGCAGAGTTTCGCGGGATGGACATCCAAACTATTCAAGGATGCCCCCCCTCCCGCTCCGGCAGACGTGCAGGCTGTTCTTCAGGAAGACGGCGTAGTTCAGCGAGCGGTGCGCTGGTACGCAAGCGGCCCGTCCGACTGCATCGTCCGCGCCTGGCAATTCAAAGATGCGACGGGAGCCTTCGGCGCTTTCACCTACTTCCGCCAACCGCAGATGCACGCCGAATCGCTCGGCCAGGAAGGCGCCTCGGACGGCGACCGCCACCTGTTCTGGACCGGCGCGACCGTCGTCGATGCCACCTTCGCGCATCCGGCGAGCAACGAGCGGACGGCTCTCGCGGCCCTGGCGGGATTGCTGCCCAAAGCCACAGGCGGAGCGAGCGTGCCGCCCTCGCTGCCCCACTACCTGCCGGCCGCCGATCTGCAAACCAGCAGCGTGCGCTATGCCATCGGACCTGCAGCGTATGCGAAGAGCGGCGGCAGCCTGCCCGCAACCGCAATCGACTTCAGTCAGGACGCCGAAGTCGTCACGGCGCAGTATGGATCGGCCGGCGCGCAGGGAACGCTCACGCTGGTCATGTATCCGACACCGCAAATGGCCGAAGCGCATTTGAAGGCGAT
>Ga0335072_10011685_pt1 | contig 12573 bp, 18 predicted proteins | sample Lox_Sample_21_FD_206725 | JGI IMG/M metagenome (GOLD analysis project Ga0335072, IMG submission 206725) | Soil microbial communities from Loxahatchee National Wildlife Refuge, Florida, United States - Lox_Sample_2.1 | ecosystem: Environmental > Terrestrial > Soil > Wetlands | place: USA...
AGCAAGGGATTGTACCACTAGGAAATTCACTATCCAGACCCGTACCACCGGAACTGCTCGAAGATGAACTGCTTGATGCTGCCGGGCTGGAGGGTGCTGCTGCTGGAGTCGTGGTAGAGGTCGCCGGCGGTACATAAGTTGAGGTGGGTTCGACAGAGCTCGTTGTTGACTGCTGGAAGAATTCTGCAGCTTCAGAGGAGGACGACGACGAACTTGTGCTCGTCGAAGACGTAGTCGAAGTTGTACTGTCCGGCACTAGTATATAATAGCCTGCAGCAATTCCCGCGGCTACTGCAGCAGGATCGAGATCTTGTCCGTTGAGTTCATAGATAGTCTCTGTGGGACCAGCAACCACGGTAGTCACCATGTCGGGAGCGCGAATCTCAACTGGGGAACCGACATGTCTGTCTGCGTGACGGTGACCATGGCGATGGTTTTGGGCAGCAGAAACAATGGTAACTGTGCCAAGAATGGCGAAATGTGAAAGCTTCATCGTGGAGAAGCGTATCCCTGAATGTGGTTGAAGGCTAAATGATCGACAGCAGTCTTTCAAAGACCTTAAGAAGCGACCGATGTCGTGTGCTAATACTCAACGAATGTAGGTATTCTGCTCGAAAAGCTTCTCTAACCGTATCCTATAATCAATATTGTCAGCTCTCTCTCATTCCAATGGCTTCAATTGCGCAGATATGGATCCCGAGGCCGATGGCGATCCAGCCATAGAGCCATTTCGCGCAGATGAATGGAGGGAAACATTCGAGGATTGATGAAAGTGCGATCGGAGACATACGTTGACAGGTCGACTGTTCTTAAGGGGTAAGCTTTTCGCGATTGAGTTTGATTTTAGGTAGCGTCGGATTTTGTTGTTACGTCGAGGGCGATAAGTAGCTGTGATTCCAAATGAATGTGGTAGAGAGTCAAGACTCTCAGGTCGGAAAGGAATGTAGAGAGGAAGAGAGTCGCGGAGGTTTTGACGACCGTGAACGACGACGGCGACGACGATGTTTCTTGAGGGAGGTGGAGGTGAAGAGGCAGGAATAAGGAAAGGGAGACGTAAGATGAGATGCGCTGTGATTGGCAGGAGGGAGATTTAGGCGAAGACGCTATATGCAGCACCCCTGTTGGCCCGGGTGACAGGACATTGAGATTCGAAACAAGGATGCCGGAGGGCTCAGGTTTGCGGAAAAGGGTCGAAAATAATAAAAGAAGAGATTACTGGGGGGGGAGAGACAAAGTCAGAGCGTTGCTGCTAATTTTCTTTGCGACACTGTACTTTGTCACACGTATAGTCTCTTTACATATGATTTCCGTGAGAAACTGGTCCGCATACATAGGTAGCTTGTACGGTGCTACCTCACAGGCTTAGCTGCACTACCTACTTGCTCTGAAAGAATGCTACTTTCTATTTGTAGGCATCAATCTGTCCCGGAGCGCTTACTTGATTGGTGGGCGAAAGGCTCTGATCTTCAATTTCGGTACAGCACTGGATTCTTGAACGCGCAAGCAACAGCTTCTCCACAGATGACGAATGAGCTGCGAAAGACGAGCTTCATTTCATTTATAGTCAGGCAACGATGGATACAATTACTTCGATATCGAGTGGTGACAATAATCTGCCGCTCATACAGTTCTTCCCCTTGAGATATCCATTTCAGGGTGTGCGGAGAGAGGTTTCGTTGATCAACAACTTCCGGCATTGCCACTACTATAGTTTCATGTGTGAGGCCACGATGAGGGATTCTCAAGCTGAAGGATGATCCTCTGGTCGCACGCTTTTCAATACTGTCGCACGCAATATGGTTGAAACAGTACTTCGTACCCGCCTAATTTCACTCATTCGACCACTGCAACTTTCAAAGGCCGAATTGTGCTGACTCATATTAATAGCCTCAACAAGCACGACAAAGTATGGGCTTCATACGTACTTCGTATCCTGAAAAGTAATCGTGAAATAAGACTGCAGTTGGTGTTGAGCTGCGATAGTCGAATTCTCCCCAGCGGAAATGAAGGGACCTTTGGAATACTAAAATTACCAACCCCTGGCTAAAATCCAGGCACAGTCCTTTGATTGGCCGAACATAGCGCCCTAATTTAGACATTTATGCAGGTCAATGCACGGATAATGCAGATCCTTTTTCTCTTGCATCTGAAGACACTTAACAGGGCACGTGAGAACAGTGATGTCACCGATCTGACCTAAAATCTCACGCTATGCGAACAGCTTTCTCTCTGTTGTCATAAATGTCTGCGTACCTCGCCTTAAACAGCCGCAACGTTTCATAGCTTTCCAAAGGAAAACAAAGTCTCAATTTTAAGGCAGCCAAGCCAAACAAGGGGCTACGCTTGCTATAGAATCTCCAACCAGGTGTCAATTACCCGGCATTATAAATTACATGGCATTTGAAGCCCCTTTGTACCACCTTGGCCTTATAACTGTAGTATATCTCACGCTCAATGTAGGTTCATTCCTCTATCACTACCTTCGTCCCTCGTCGCTCATGCGATATAAACATGGCGCCGAATCCTGGGCTCTTATCACCGGTGCTAGCGACGGAATCGGATTAGGCTTTGCAAAAGAGCTCTGCCGCAAAGGGTTCAATGTCATCTTTCTCGGGCACATACCCGATGAACTGCAAAGTGATGTTGGAGCGTCAACCGCCAAATGCAAAGATCAGGACCTTGGTGGCGAACGCAATCTATGTCTCTCGAGAACAAATTGAAGAATTTGTTGCAGAAATCAAAGACCTTCATATCACGATTCTTGTCAATAACATCGACGGCCTTCCTCTCAAGGGGTCATTCTTCAAGCCGTTCATGGAGTATACTATGGAAGAAATCGACGACACCATCTATCTCAACAGTCGATTCATGGCCAGGTTAACTCGTGTACTTCTGCCTATCCTAGTCCGGAATGGCCCATCGCTTATACTGTAATAAACATGAGTTCAGGCGGGCAAGCGGGTTTGCCATACCAGGTCATGTACTCTGGAACCAAGGCCTTTGTCTCTTGTTTCACCGCCGCTCTTAGCATGGAGGCCAAAGTCGAGAAGCTTCCAATAGAATTGATAGCATTTACCCCTTTGAGTATCCGCAGCAGAGGCCATCGTGTACTTCTTTCTTGGGCTGTGCCTTCGGCGGACAAGTGGGCAAAGAGGCGCTAGGCAGGGTGGGCTGTGGCCACCTAGTTGTCCCTGGCTATTGGAGACATGCATTGCAAATATTTATGCTTGGGAGCCTTCCTGAAAGCATAAGACAGAATGCGTTGGCTGATGTAATGAAGATGAAAGAGACTCAGGATCCCTGCATTCAAAAGTCTGGCTCCATACAGCCATTCGTTGCTCTAGTGCCATGTCCAGGCTCGGCACCTTACTCTTCAGTGATTGCAGCGCAGAGAGGGAGCCGTTAGAGAACGCCTGGTTTTGTTGCTTACACATAGCATCCTTAGCCCATTTCTTAAAGGTTACCGCCATTCCGCTCTTGCTTGAAAGCTTCTGTACAGCTGATATGGATATGAATTGCTCAATGTCTTGGATATTGAGTGTAGAAAAGTATACAAACTTGGTGATGTTACAAGACGTTGGAGAAGTTTTAACGCATCTGGCGAAGACGACCAAGTTTCGTGCTTCAAACTTTTAACACTCCATAAAGTGCTGTTAGCTTCATTCACAAAGCCAATTTTTTCACGAAACCATCCAACAGTAATCGTAGTCACAGTTGACGTAGGTTGCGCTATATTGGCGGGAAAAGTTAGCATGTATAATCCTCCAATTAGGTATTCCGCTTACACTCACTCTCTTCAATGTTATTGACTGCCAGGTTTACATGCTAGTTCCCAACATTTAAAACAGTAGTGTCCTTACTAACATACAAGGAGTAGTACTATGATTTGTGTGATTGATTACAGGACGCGGGGGATGAGACTAGTGCGAACACGAAGATGTTCACAGATTCTTGATAACCCATTTTCACTTCATTGATTTTATATTTTTTGTTTATAGCCTTTTCCTCACTTTCTGATCTCCCCCTTTCTTCATCACATAACTTCCACATTCTGCGCCTTGTAACAATACGTCTGATTCTGCTCAAAGGTTTGAGCCACCAGAATTAGTCCGTTCTCTCCAGCCGCAAGAGACCGAGTCCCTGGCGTCTGTCCCACCGTTGACAGTCGCTGTTCCCTTCCAACACCCGTCCCACCGTAACCCTAACGCTAACTCTATAATGCAAGGTCTGAAACCTCTCCTCCCACGGCTCCTGCTGCAAGATTTTAAGCTGCAGAGGTCTTTGGCTGCGTATACGGGGATGATATGTGAAACTCATCTGCAATTCACTCCTATGCATTATTAGAGGAAGTGCTAATTTGACTCCTTACAATAGCTTATAATTATTATTCTCGTACCTCGTAGCCCTGTAAGGTGACTTGCAGAGTGATATTAGTACAGAAACCCTTTCTAACAGCCTGTCCGTGACTCACCCTTTACAGCTCCTTGAACTTGGCATGCCGCATTGACATGCATTTCACCTTATATTTCATGTGAGTCTGTTGTGAGGAAAAGCTCGTTGGTATTGTCTGCGCCATAGTCTATAGACTAAATGCGAGTGTGAGATTCTCCCTCCCCTAGAAAAATTCAGCCTTTTATGTTATGCCTTTGTCTTGCTTGCTCCCAGCGAACAGACTCTTGCTCGCAAAATCGCTTCATCAAGGTCGACTGAAAGGTAATCTGGCGAGAATTAATATGGAACGCGAACACGTTTGCATCCAACAACTTCTCCCCAATTATTCTCTCTGCCAGTTCAAAATAGGTAAGATCGGAGATAGATCCCTTCTTTAAAAGCTCATGCACAACTGCCTCTCCTTCTTTGTGATAACGATATTCAGGAAGAATTTCAGCGATTTTAAGTTCGCTTTCAGCATCGTAGAACATTTGCTCGCGCACATCTGTGAAAGTAATAAGAATCTAAAACTGTTTACTATATAGCATACTATACACCTGCATTGAAGTGCGCGATTTCTCTGGATTTCATCTGCGACCTGCTTAAGGTGAATCATGCGGCCACCAACAAGCTCGTAAATTTGTGCTGCCTGCTCGTTGTCGATCTTCTGAAGCGTGAGGTACTGAAGAGCTTCGTCTTTGCTTACATCAGAAATTTCGACGATCTCCCCATGTCTTGACCACGAGCTTCTCTCTGTAGTATTTAATTAACATAACGAGTAACAAACGAATGAGACTGCAAACAAGAATAACTTACCTATCATATGACGCGGTACGTGGCTTTCGCTCGACACAAACACGACGGTGGCTGTTCCTTGGTCAGTAGCACGCTTCGCATAGTCCTGAATCTGTTCTAGCTGTTTCTCGGCGAGTCTATTCGCATTGTCGATAATTAAGACTGGGATTTTCTTATACTCCTGCTCATACTTGATGGCGGCATGGGAGAAAGTTTCCCAAACCTCTTTGAGAGACAGCGCTGCTAAAGTGTTAGCCTCAAGCAATGCTAACTTGAAGAGAATAGCCTTAGTTACATTTGTTAGAATCGATAACCGGATCCGATTTGCACCCTAAAGCCTGTTGAATGGCTTCAGCAAGGTCAATTGGTGACTCGTTCACAACGGGCACGTCAACGTATATTACACCCTTAGGCTCTTTCAAATCCTTTACAGCGAGCATAATCAGACTTGTCTTTCCAGTTCCGTGCTCTCCGATAAGAAAGGGATAAGAAAGAGGTTCTGACGTGGGTGTGATGAGCGTCCTGACTTCGTCGGTGACAGCTTTACGTGCTATGATATTTTTAATTACTACCCGAAATTCAGGTCCCTTTCTGAGCTTATCATGGATTGCAAATTCGCGCGCAGATTCGTGTATACGTCTCCGACGTTCTTTGTACCAATCTGGGAGCCACAGTTCCTGGGTGACATATACGACGATACCCTTTGGTAATCAGCATATTTCAATTGACAAAATAGAACCTGCACCTACAATACCACCTATGACCAAGACCCTTGCCCAGACCTTTGACCATGTAGAAATCAGGGGGAACCGGTTCTTATCCTCACGCTTAGATAATTGTGAGCCCTTAGCAGATCCGGAGTCTTTTGGAAGGGGAGGAGCGGGAGTAGATTCCGAGTAGGATCTGGACCTGAGAATCGGCGGAGACCTGACCTGGCAAGGCATGGCGATCTGGCGAGATGGTTGGAGGAAGCGAGGCTGTCGGAGGAGACGAGCCTGAATGGCTGAATTGACTGTGAATTTACATGCCATTGTGACAATAGTTGAGTGGCCCGGAGAATGTCACATGTTGGCTCAGCTAGGGATGTACAAATACGGTGAACGGACGGATTCTGGAACGAGACGGCTGATGATTTGGGTATGCTTTCGATATGGAACGTCCTCCTGGGTCTTGAGCTCTCTTTGACTTTTGGCTTGGTATATGTGAGACCTTCGTCTCTCTTCGAGGGTACCTTTGCGTTCGAGTATTCGAAGGTTGTCGTACAGCACGTAGCCGTCTTGTTGTCACCGTTCAGGAGAGTGAGACGCTGTGGATGGCTAAATTAGTGATCCGCTTTTGCATTTTACAGGTATCGTAAAATAGGGTCGCATTTTTACGTTACAGGTAACAGAAGGATTGTTACGAATCACCATACAAATTGGTAAAATGGGAATTTGTATGGAGAATAGTAGTGAAATGCAAGTTTTAGGTTAGGAAACCCTCATTTTGGGATTGAAAAGTCTTATTTCGCACATATCTTTAGTGGACCTGGTATGGTAATTTTACTTTTCCATTCTCCCTAACCCCTTCCAGCAAGACTTTGGCTGGATAAATACTCGCACGTGATATTCCTATCTATAATTGGTATAGTAGATATTTTCTAGCCAATGATAGGCCTTGCACAAAGTCACATGATCTCGTAAGTTTACGGTAAAATAGATCTATTTTACCTATTTTACGGTAAATGCGGACCACTACGGCTAAATAGCCCCACCTGGTAAATAGAACCTGTAGAGGGGTGATGATCCCTATAGGGCGGATGAGGGGTGAGGGACCTCTTGCGATGACAACTAGAGGACATAACTGTGGATTTCGGTTGTGATCCTGGGACCTTAAAGCGTTGCTACCATGTAATAACTTGCTTTACTGGACTCAAGAACAGCACTCACAATGATCAATAGACTTGATATTGTGGTGTCACGTCTGAAGGGCAAGTACAGGAAGAAGCAAATTTAAGGTAATGCCGAGCCTAAGCGAGTATGAAAGCCTCAGGCAACAGCATAGGTCGAGGAAGGGACTAACCTTCTAAAAGCAGGGTCCCTTTCGCAAAATCCCTTCTACAATTTTACTAAGGCATTTCCTTCGCTGTCATCGCGGTGAAATCGGTAAGCCTAGTCCTAATGCAGTGAATCAGAGTTCGTGGGAGTGGGACTACTGAATCGCGTGGAAATGATATGGTGTAACAGAAGCCTTCGTTAGCATAAGATCAATCTCAAGCGAGAGAAACGCTAGTGGAGGTGCGTGTAGTATATGCCACTGCTATATAATCATACCTAAAAAGACCAGTATGACTGTTAAAAGCTTCTTATATCGTGTCCATGGAAAATCCACCGAATTCCAAAGCGTATATCTCAAAACGTCCTTAGTCATAATCACCTCTTGGGAAAGCCCTTAAACGCTTCTGATGGCCCAAGTCCAAATGATGCAGAATGCCCTTCTGCGGATGCTTAACACTATACACGACCTTCTCATGGCCATGGTCATCCAGTAGCTTGCAGATCTCGTCGCCATCCGCAGAAGTGCCAACCGGGCCAAGGCGATCGACAATGGGCCGCAGGAGGCGCGCTGTGGCAATGTGGCTGTCATCCTTGACGATGACCAAGTTGGCGACCACACTAACAATAATGAAAAGGATAAGCTGTGCGCCAGCCGTTACCGCAAAGATAATGGTGATCAAATCCCAAGACACCTGTAGCTGGCTGCCTGTATTGGGCTGGTCGCCAACTACAGTGAGTTGAGGGTTCCAATCTGCTGCAGTTGCGACAACCCCGATGGCGAATTCCGCAATATTAGAACCTGCAAAGTCTGGGTCGCCGTTGTTTGGATAGCCGTAATATGAAGTTGCCGGATAGTATTGGTATTGGTCGCCAGTCTCAAGCTGGGAGGCTTCCACCACATGGCCTTGTAGGGCAATTCCTGCTGCAGCCATATGTGCAAGAGGTTGGCCAATCTGATGCTGCGGCAGCGTGGCATTATTGACCGGGCTTACGGTGATGTTGCACTCATACCACCAAGGTTTGCTGTTTGAAGCTTCAAACGCATGAACAGTGCTGCAGCCGGGACCGCAGTCGTAGGTATTAGGATTCGTTATGAATGTTGTTTGATTCAAACCTCCTGCATAAGGAATAGTAATATGTTGGTAATCACTGTCCGCATCGAGTATGATAGTCAAGTTGGTGCTAGTTCCATTTCCACCTTCCGTAACCAGCCAGCTGTTGCAAGACCACGTTGCATTAACAGTACGATTCGTGAAAATTATTGGTGGCGTTACACTGGAGCTACTATCAGTTGCCGCCTCCGCATTTTCGTCCTGAAAAACATATTCCCAATAGGTGTTAGATGAATTCTCATAACCCTGAAAAATGATAGGACTACTGGCCGACCACAGAGTACCTGGGGTTGGCAAGTTATCTGGAGCTATATCCGTGTAATCATTGAGTGCAATCTGGCCAAAGCTGTCCGAAGTTAGTAACCATTAAAGCGGGCGACTTGTCTCAGAAGCCTACTTATTCGCAGTATATTGCTGATCACTCACTGTGTCAGACTTTGCATCATATGAATGTGCTTCAGGAAACACTTGAGACATGTCAGGCACGAGGACTGTGCCATTTGATACCAAAGCCGTGTTAGTTACTGTGTCGGGAGAGTAGCATAGACCAATCAGCGCGATACCGACTTGTGCAGCCTGCAAGCGGTTAGAATCGTCTTTTCCTAAATAGCTCATATTTGAATATTCACGCATGTGATGGACACTTTAAGAAAGTAAAATTCACATAGAGATGCAATAATCAACAGCAATCGAATCAGGTGCACAGACTTTGGCAAGTCCTTTTAAGAAAAGATGGACTTACGATGTTTAATAAAAGCCATGAGAAACAAGCTGGTGCCAGTCTTGGGGCAACAAAAGCCAGCTTAGTGACTTCAGTAAGGCCATCCAAATGCAATATAAGATCCACCTCTCGTAAATTTCTCTTTGTCAGACTTAAGACCCACCACCTCACATCAAGGGCCATCTGTTTGAGACTACTCGCTAGGTTCATGCCAAGGGCTAGAGACAACCCGAGAACCAGGAAGTTGTACGTTTGCTTGTCCATATCAGTCATCGGCCTTACGTTATAAGCGTAATAGTACATTATGCCACTCATGGTAGCGATGAGCGCAACGGTAATGAACCATTTTATGAACCCTCTGAAAAGAAGCTTCCTTAACTGAGATGGCGGATGGAAGTTCAGGCGTAGTTCTCGCATTTGGGCTTCACCTAGGGGTGGCAGGTGATCTTCCCGATCCTCGATAGGCTCATAGGTAGGAGGGGTGGTGCCTGCAAAGTACAGTCAGATGCAAGAGGAAGAATAAATACGACAGAAAAGGAGAAAAGTCACCATTTTCGACTTCATTGGCATTTACAGTAGCCGATCGACCTGCAAGACGAGTACGCCAACTCAATCCAGTATTGGTCTGTCTAGGCCTGGGTGCGTCATATACTGAATGCTCATTTTTTGTAACATTGTTGTCATATATATCATGTCCTCCACCCTGTTCTGTGATTTCTGGCGACCGAGTCGTGGCTGGGTTAATGTGATCCTCCATTGTTATTGGGGACACGGGCTCTGGATTAGTACTCATAGTCGATGTCGTACAGTACAACCTCCTTAAATACAGGGGAATCACTCTGTGAATTCACATAGGAAATAAAAGAATCTCTAAGAATCTTATACACAGAGTGGCTTGAAGGAAAAAAGAAAAGTCTGACAGAGAGATTCGCGATACCGTTTGTCTATGTAGGACATGCCTCTAGAGTCGTGCTGGATAGAGTCTGCTTCTATTTTGGCAAGCTGAAAGTTAATGCTGACACACATGCTTACCGACCCTCGTAAACGCTGCAAAAAAACGCCGGCAAGCTTCCACGCGACACCAACCAGAGCCGCTGAGCGGCATCCGATCAATGCTGAGGAACGTTATGCCGCCTGAACCACCCATACAGAACTCCTACCCCTGTGCCGGTTGCGCCTCTGCATCCCATTGAAAACCCACCCTACAGTGGCGTTTTGGGGGCCGTCCCGCAGTCCGAACTTATGAAGGAACAATGGGCGCGAATATATGACAAGTACACGTTTTCAACATGCGACTCATCTTCTCTGTTGTTGAGGACCGCGAGACCTTGTCAATAGAAGGGCGTCCGTCCATTCAGTTATTAACCTCTCATTCTAGGCGGGGCCAACTGTTTGCGCGCTTCGTATCTTCGGCTAGGACCACTGTGTTGGCGCCGCTAGGCTACATCCGCCAATCTTCCGAGTCCGAAAGTTCCGCTTACTGTAACTGGCATGGTATGACTGAGATTGGCTTGAGTGCGACGGTTTATTGCGACCAAAGAACCTATGCTTGAGAGATATGCCAAAGTTACCTGGCCAACATTTTTTGTCGCCCTTACTAAGTTTCGGGGAATATGACTTGGAACATACCTTTCAACGCCACTCTAAACCTGTTCCAACGTAACTGCTACTGAAATGTGTTCAATTCTCGATATCTGGTGATCCACAGATACCCTCATCAATCGCCTCAGTTACCTCGACTAACCACAAATCCACCACGACCCCAATTTTCAGATTTTCAGTACGGAAAAAAAAACCCCCCAAATCAGCAGCAGATTGGTTTGGATATCTTCGCGGGAGACCTAGGATCTCGCTTCCAGCCTTTATGCTATTCAATCGCTAATTCCTTTCATTGCTAAAGAGGAAATATTAAGCTCTAGTTACGTAAGTTCACATTTCAAAGATGGATGATTTAGTGGCCTTGAGAGAAGTCTTCATGTTTTAGTTACACTGGCGGCATATGCTAGATACCTTAGGACGGTGTAAGAATTGTTGAGTATAACGTTCCCTTTCTCTCATTTGCCCTCTCATTTGTCCTCTCATATTGTTGGATTCATTAATGGGTTGTCAACCCAGCTGAGTTCTCAGCTTTATATAAGTGGCAACCTGCCACATGGCAAATTGGTTCAGCTGCAATGATCAATGGAACGCCGAACTGTGCTGTATATAGAAGGGACCTGTGGTCCCACTACAATCTCTACACATACAATAGCTGCAGCGATAAAATTGATGAGTCTGTTCCTAAGAACCGCCCAAGATAGTTGCAAATGCAACAAGAATGAATATATATCCCACTGCAAGAGGACGAGTTGTAAAATCAACAATATCCTTAGGTTCCAAATCTTCGGTCAGAGTGCATGTATTAATTTCGACCCAATCTAACTATTCTCCATGAAAACAATAGTCCTGTCGGTGGATATTTTTACTGTCATCAATGAAATTCCTGTTGATGAGAATCCTGTCGTGAAAATAACTTTGTCAGCCAGGATATGTGTATACTTGAACCACGAAAGTCTTCAAACGCTAGGCTGGGCCATTTCTTTATACTCGTACTATATCCTCTCTTGAACTTACGCCTTGCAAACACTGTCTTCTCAAGATTCTCTTTGGTTGGTCTAGTATAGCGCAGTAGTCACCACTGCTGGCATAGACGGTCCGCTTGGCGACATTTTGGGAAAGATCTAAAGGTATTGATGTTTTAAGATTTCACTGTTGCGGTTTCTCATTCGAAGGACTAAGAGTACGCGAGAGATCACTATATCAGGGCCTTCTGTAAAATGTGGATATATATAGAGCGGCTATTTTCATCGATTGAGTGTTTCCGTACGCCATCAAAACTGTGTCCATCTACGTCTCCCACAGCCTATAAATTCATTTCATTCCTCCCCCGCAACAGAATATCCCCTAAATAATCCTCAAGCACCATCCCCCCAAATCCCCACTAAGCTCATCGCAAACCCTGTTGTCGCAAGCGCAAGCCTCACACTCTGACTCAACCTAAACCCATCAATGGCACTTCTCAACTCCTCCCCATTAACATCTACATCCTCCCCCTCGTCACTCGCACTCGTGCCCTCACTGTGATTGTCCCCCAACACCTCATAGCTGGCCTCCATCTTCCCCTTCTTCTCCTTCTTCCTCGTTTGTCTCGCACTCGCAATCGCTTTCGTCCGCTCGGGCCGCAAGACGAAGTCCGTGAGTCCGCTGCCGGCGACGAGAAGCGATGTCCAGAGTAAATAGGGGTGGCGGGCGCCACGCGGGGAGAGGGCGTAGGCTAGGAGGAAGGAGGATGTCGATACGCCGGCCCAGATGCGCAGGTCGGCTAGGGTGCGTATGGTTAGGTGAGTGAAGGTGAGGGAGGCGGTTGAGGCGGAAGGGAGGGTGAGTAGAGTTGGGATAGTGATGGCGCTTAGTGTGTATGAGAGGCCCTGAGAGCGTA
>Ga0335072_10011686_pt1 | contig 12572 bp, 8 predicted proteins | sample Lox_Sample_21_FD_206725 | JGI IMG/M metagenome (GOLD analysis project Ga0335072, IMG submission 206725) | Soil microbial communities from Loxahatchee National Wildlife Refuge, Florida, United States - Lox_Sample_2.1 | ecosystem: Environmental > Terrestrial > Soil > Wetlands | place: USA: Florida...
AGCTCTTAATCGGGCTTGACGCGGGCGTTGTGGCAGCAGATTTGGCAACGCAGACGTGCCAGATTGACCCCTACCGACCGGGGCTTGACTGTTGTTTCTGCAGTATTAATGCGCGGGGGGATCAAGGTACCTAGTGAAGGCTTTCCATTTGCTGGCCCAGTTCGACGCTTTGTTCGGAACATTCCTGAAGTAAGACCCATTTCTAAAGCTGTACTTTCCCCCAAGGTATCCAGGGCTGAGACTTCTTTTTCGAAGCCCGAAGGAAGGAAGGGAAGGAAGGAACAGGGATTTCTTTAGCCCAAGCCCTCCGAGGCTGAACTGACTTCGTTTTTCTTCTGATCGTTTATAACCTTCCTGACAGTACCTGCATTCGTGCCCGTGCCATGGCTGTTGGTTATCCTAGTAATTTTCTACGGGGCTTAATCAATAGGAGTTACATAAGACCTCAAGGACTTTGCATGGCAAAATGTCTGCAGAAAAGAAGGCTACCGATCGACACGCAAACGCTGCTCAGTTCAAACGAGAGATGGATGACGAGAGTATAGATCGAGAGGAACGGAAACGCGAGGTATGCTGGAATGCAAGTTCAGCATCTTGTCTAGATTACTAACGGACCTCAGTATAATCGCCTGGCTCAAAGAGAATTCCGTATGCGGGCCCGTCACAATCTGGAAGCACATGATGACTGACCACCACTCAGGCCGAAGACGGAAGGAGCATCTGAAGAGTTTGGAACAAGCTCAAAAAGAACGGACATCCGAACAATCTGGCGAGATCGAACGGCTGCGACTGCAAAATGCGGAATTAAGAAGAGAAAACGAGGCTCTCAAGGCACAGATCTACGGTCTAACCAACAACTCCCAACTTGTCCAAATGCCAAATTCCGTACCTTCAACTCATCTCCAACATCATTCATACCCAGATTCGCCTTCCATATCCAGCACTATAGACTCCATATCTGGCACTGGCAGCCCCCCGGCTTCACTGGCATCAGAGATGATACCTATGTCTACATTATCCTTGACATCAGCTGGCATCCCGACTCAATATAACGAAAATTTAATGATGTCCTATTTTCCCACTCAGCGTTACTCCATGGTAACTTCATCCAGTGTCCGCCATAATGCAAAAAGCTCACCTGAGTCATCAGACTTCGGAAGCCCTCAGTCTACACCAATGGGATCATCAACTCCTGTACAATACTTAAATGTCAACCGGCCTCCGGTCTCTCAAGCCCAAATGGGGAGTATCCGGCAAAAGTGAGTCCCTTGATCTTTTCGTGCCTACATTGCTAAGTTTGGCAGCTACAGGATGATGACTCCATCGGACCACGTCAATGATTCTGTAGATTCCTCCAGGTATTCGGGGCCTTAAAAATCGTTGGATTTCACCGAAGCATTCTACTCTTGTATTATTTTCTATGGTTTACTGGAACTGCAATATCAACTCAATACTCACTTCAGCAAGGCTCTCTCCTTGTTTAACAATATCCCTGTTAATCTACACCACAATTATCAGAATTGGCTGGAACGTCGCTTGCAGCTCAGGCTGCAGTGCGGCAAGCTGCAGTGACGCATCAAACTGGAGGTAGGACTGCTACTAGAAAGAAGCAGCCCTGCTGAGCTAGCTTAAGAGGTTCAAGGGGGGATGATGGGAGGCATGAGTGACTTGAGATGGAAAGGGAATTTGAGCAAGGCAAGGACGGCTAGGAGCATGAATCGACGGGAAGAAAGCAGCTGGGACTAGGCTCAACCAAGTCCGTTTCTGACGAGGATCAATCACGAGACGAAGTTAAAGGAATGAGACATGATCAAGCCACATGGAACCGGATGTGTTTGAGGCTCTCTCCCGGACTTGCCCCGTGCTCTCAACCTTACTAGTGGAGGCTCAGACTTGCCCTTCAACGGGTATCTACGTTCATTCCATCCGTTCACACCTCTCTCTACCCTCCGAGCTTCGGATCTTGATGAGCTATCACTTGGAGGTCACACGAAATGGTGTTTGGGCTTGACAAATATGAATTCAGCATTTATTAACAAAAGGGATATTGGTGTTGCACGAAAGGAGAACTGGTAAAACCTGTTTGATATGGGACAATTCGGATAATGTAATCGACGATTCACTGATTTTTACGAGAGAGGCTGGCGGGTGTGTCACTTTGGAGCATATTTAGAAGGTTGGAAAGATAAAAATAACGATGCATGTGTTGGAGTTAGTACTTGTTGTAACATGCTTGGCGCGGTATGATGATAGAAAAAATAATATAGAATTACAATATGTTAATATTGGAATGTTCCCTATTTAGCGATCTATTTCTGTGTAAACGAATACAGTTGTTCCATTTATAAATAGCTGAGCACAGTCGGATTTCATAAGTGGGGTTAAAAAAAAAAATTTCAAGCAGATATCCTTTCTTGATGGAGCTCAAGTCCTCCGAAATTAATATTGCTGGCCTGGTTTTGGGCCTATTTATGCCGATGTCCGGCAAATCTCGGGGGGTGAGCTGTGAGAGAAATAGGTTTTGGCAATAGAGGAGTTATCGACAGCATATACGCTTTACGTTTATCCGGAGAAGTTCTCAAAGTGGGACATACCCGCTTGATAAATCTTGGATCCAGCACCGCATAATGTCTCTCAGTAATGAAATTAAGAACGCCTCACTTTGTTTCACTTGGAGTAAAGGGGGGAATGGTAAGCTGATATCACTTCCGCTATATAGTACCAACAAACGCTAGTCATACTTCGTCAGTGAGATCCATATCCCAGCTACAGTGTAAGAACTATTAGTAAGTATCTGAGACTCGTCTAGGATTGGAATTTTAGCTGCTGCCTGAACTAGATGAAAAATCTTTACAGAAAGTAGTCTTTTGGAAATGCCTCGGTGAGGTCAATACCCACAATTCTCAGCGGCATGTGAAAAGTGGACGCTCTACAACTTTCTAAGACAGTCATACAAAATTCGGGCTGAGATCCCCCCGCGTCGCAAAAGTAGGCGTTCGGAATATATTTTGGTGCTGTTTTCTCAGCCTCGCAGTTTGTCTGCCTTCCACTTCATGCGTCATGCACTTTTGTACGTGAAAACTCCATCTCTCCAGGGGCAGCTGAAAACTTTTCATTTGAACAACAAACCCCTCCTTCATGTTCTTACATCAGCCTAATTTCACTGCAGTTTACAGCATGGCCAATGATGAAGCCGTCTTGGTATGATAGTGATACATGTACAATGTAAGGTAGCCTTTAACATCAAATCAAAATGAAAAAATTCCGAGCTTATATCCCAACGGTCCTATTGAAAGCTTTCGCTCCGGCCCTGAACCCTTGTTCCCACTCCCAAACAAAAGCACCTCCCTCTCCTGACTCTAACAGTCGCTTCTTGGCCCAAAGCTCTAGACATCCGATTCGGTCACTTCCCTCTCCAGCCTTATCTCCTAAACCCCCATCCGCCCTCATAACGAAGAAGGACAACGCATCAGAAAAACCAACTTCCCAGCCCCGAGAATATCTCTCATGTTCAAAATGTTGCCCAGGGCAAGTCCGATTCCAATAATCCTCGTGGCTCACCCTGGCATCCTTCGCCAGTTCGCCTCGCTGCTGTTGCGCCCTGCTAGCCCTCTCCTGCACCTCTTCCCGCGATAGTAACAAAGAGGGAGGAGGTATTATGTTCTCTTTCTTGACTTGTTCAACGAAACCCCACTCGCCGCCATCCATCCAATCCATCTTGAACGTCCAGAAATACGCTCCTCCAGCTTTCTCCTGCCATTTCAAACTTTGCACCCGCCCAAACTGCTTCACGAAGCCTTCTTTCTCCTCAGGCCGGACACGAGCCCAGGTTCTGCCATCTAGAACACAGCTATATTCTCCGATGATGACTTGGGCCTCACCGCGGTCGGATATAGATCCTTCTTTGCCGTCGAGCTGAAACAGCTCATTCGGTATGCGGTTAATGATCTCTGCGGGTGTTTGGCTCCGGTCTTTATCACTAAATGTGTAGTATTTATGCGTATCCACCATAATCGGATTTCTTACCCCTCTTCTGCTGTTCGACCACTTCAAAGCTCTTTCTAGGTCCCACGCATCACTGATGTACACCGGAATAGAACCATCAATCTCCCCAATGATCCTCAACACCTCTTCATACCACGCATACAAGCCCTTCGCATCCCAAACCGCCTCATTCACAACCTGAAGCCCTATCACGCCCTCCATCTCTCTAATCTCACTCACCATGAACCTAATACATCTCAGCGCAAGTTCCCTATACCCTCTATTCCCCCAAAGCTCCGCTTTCCCACTCCCAGTCCCCGAATGCGCATCCCCATTCGCTCCCCCGGGCAGCGCATGAAAATCAATCAACACTCCCAACCCCCATTCCCTCGCCCTCCCCACCAACGCCTTAACCTGCCCCCAAGCACCTCGATACAGCTCCCCAATAGCGCCTTCGAACGGCGTACCCGCACAAAACGCTTCTCCCAAAGTCCAATACCCGATCGGTAGCCGGATAGACGTGCATTTCGCAGTCGTCACAAGCCAGGCCAAATCAGCTTCTGAGACTGCGTTGGACCAGTGCTTTTCCCAGTGCACAGCGGTGGATGCCCAGCCCCACTGCTTCAGGCAGAAATCGATGGCGGAGAGCTCGGAGTTGCCGGGGCAAGATGGGGGGAACATGGAAGGGTGGAGCCATTTTTCTAGGACGAAGACGGAGCCGAGGTTTGTGCCGTGGTGGTAGCGGTAGCGGAGGACGTCTTGCGGTGTAGGTGGGGAGATTCTGGATGGTTGGTCGTGGGCGGGAATTAGGGATGTGGTTTGGGATTGGGTTTGGTTGAGGAATGAAGATGGAGAGGGGGCGAGTGAGGATTTGGCTTTGTCGAGGAATTTTTTCATGGTGAGTGACTATAAAATCTCATGACGGTTCATTTATATAGATAATTTAGGCTTCGGGACGACATATCCGGATGCTTTAACAGAAGTTTGCCTGTAGGCGTTGTACTGAAACGTCATGTTTTTGGACCCGAGGCCTTGAGGCCAGAGACGTCATCTTGTGAGGTTTCATCAGCCTTGCGCTAAATGCAGGCGAGGCTGACACCATCATTGTCGCACATGATATTTTCAAGCGGAAGAATTTCAGAGCAAGCAGAAGCTGAACCTGGGCCGGATGTCTTACGCGCAGGATACAGCAACAGTTCTGTACACTGTTTTGAGGAAATGGCGCACTATGGCTGGTGGCAGTACGGACTATTAAATAAAATAACCTACAGTAACATGTACCTGCATAAAAACTTACTCCACCAAGAGGTTCATTATCGGCGAGAATCTTTCCCTCGACAACATGTCTTCTACCGGTGTCTGCTTTTCCGCTGGGATGAGGCTTTCCTAATTATCACCGCCCCTGTTTCTGTCGTTGTTAGTATTCTTTTACTTTTATCCCTATTGTTTATTTATTTTTTTCAAGTACGTGATCTCATGCTAAGTTTGTCTTTCCGTTTGCTTTCTTACCTTCGACGGGGGTCTGGATGTCCTATATTGGACTTCGGCTGCTCCTTGGACGGAGTCACCAGAGTCAGGCTGTTGAGGAAAGGAGAGAGGAGGAAGAAATTGGTTATATATCAACTTGGATATTTCTTAGCGTAGGCTAAGGACTGGTACGCTACTGCATATTAGTGTTCCGAATGAGATAGCTCAGCTGTTGAGGCATGCCCCTCTTTGGTGCTTGGAAGCTGGTGTCACCGCCAAACAAGATACAAATATCAGTTCCCGCTCAGGCTTAACATTGCGAACTAATCCCAAAATATTAGTTCCATATACGAGACTGCTTTGAGGCATGAATACTGGTATGCTTTAAGCAAGGCGAGCGGAGAAGTTGCGCGATTCGAGCATAACAGCCTTGTGTATTAAGTCTCATCAATTTAGAACCATCGCACTTTCTAGGGGAATCGGCGAGCTCCGTTATCGACGTTATCGGCAGCGGAGCAAATCCGCTCTTCGTGCTACGGAATACTATAATTGACGTTGATATACCTCACGAGACTTTTGATTTAATAGAGTTTCTTAACAAGAGCTGGGTTTTGAGAGAAGCTCGAAGAAAAAAAGCACTATCTGGGCATCTTTGAAAACAAATAACGGCGAAATTTTGTAAGACTAATCCTGCTGAGAGAATAAAACTATGACGGTCATCACGCACAAAGAGAGCTCTTTCCGAGTTCCAACCATAGATGTAACGCCATTCCGAACTGACCCAACTTCAATTGAGGCTCTCAAAGTCGTCGTTCAAGTTCGAGAAGCATGCATGACCACTGGATTCTTCGAGCTCGTTGGCCATGGCATGCCACGAAGCCTCCAAGACAAGCTATTCCGGGCGGCCGACGCATTGTTTTCTCTTCCCCTAGAGGAAAAGAAGAAAATGGACAGGATCATGCTTGGCGGTCCCCACAATCGTGGATATGAATTAATGGGAACGCAGGTATTACAACAAGATGCGGGAGCGGACCAGAAAGAAGTATACTTCCTCACCTACCATTTCGACCACCATTTGCAAAAACACTTACAATTTTATAGGGCTTCTATATCTCGCAACACTTCCCAGCCGATCACCCCAAGGCCAAGATCCATCCGGGTTTCAATGGACCCAACATTTGGCCTCCTTCTTCTCTCATCCCAGAAAGTGTCTTTAAGGAGCCACTTGAAGAATACTTCCAGAAGATGATGGATCTCTCTAGCTTGCTCCTCCAGATCTTGGCCGCTGGCCTTCCATATGGACCGCAAGTGTTCGATGATTTTAACTCCAATGACCCACTGGCTACACTGCGCTTGCTTCACTACCCTCCGACTGATTCAAGTAGTATAGGAGCAGGCGCGCACACCGACTTCGGTGCTTTCACGTTCCTACTCCAGGATGACAATGCAGGGTTGCAAGTCCAGAATCCCGAGACCAAAGAGTGGATCCCAATTATGCCAAATCGCAATGCTTATGTTGTGAACATTGGTGACATGATGCAGAGATGGACAAAGGGGCTGTATAAGAGCAATTTGCATCGGGTCATTAACAGTGGCAAAACGGAGAGATATTCGTCGCCTTTCTTCTTTGATGGGAATCTAGATTGTAAACTTGTCCCATTTGATGGGAGTGAGCCTGAAGGCGGAGTGTTGACGGTAGAGGAGCACATGAAGGAGCGATTCGCATCGACATATGTCTGAATGAAAGGGCGAAATGGTGGTTGGTATTTAGTAAAGAAAGTTGCAAATAATCCTTACAATCAAGTTCTAGCCCAAGGTGGTCTCTTTATCCAGCCGAACGCCATATATGCCATATGATCGAGAACCGTGCATTCGGTTGCGGCCCTGCCTGCTTCTGTGATCGTTGTTCGTCTCCAAAACTTCAACATCAGCCCACTTAGATTAACCCTCTATCATGTGTGCTTCACGCCTCCGATCACAGCTCCTCTAACCTCCTCCCAGTTGATACTCTCATCGAGCTCTTCGTCAACCATTCCAACAACGACTACGTTATCGCCCCTGATCAAGTAAAGACCGTGAACCACTTCTGATGAAGGCTCATCATCCTCGGGAGGTCTTATGATCCGCTCACGCGTTTCAGACAAAACCTGTTTTTGGTCTAGTTAACCTTGCCCTATTTATTGCCAATTGAGCAGTTTGCCCAACTCGACCTCATGTTGGATTCAGGAAATATTTGGAAAGGGAAAACGAACCAAATTTGTCATTTGATCACAACTTAACAATGTACCAATCAGTGTCCGGGAGTCGCAAGTCAAAACCACCACTTTCTCTAGCCGGCTGTCAGAACGCGTTGTAAGCTTTGCCAAGGTCTCGAAGGAACAGCACAACAAATCAAGGGAGGGGAGCCTCACTGTTTATATAGGATGTGAGAGACATGGTGAGGTGGTCGCTCGCTCGCTGCCGGCTCTATGGCACGGCGGACGAGGACTTAGACCGCTATATTTATGTAAAGGTCGAGGAAGTTGAAGAAAGCTCAGCTGGATGTGGCTGTTAGAAACTTTTGTCCACACTGGAGGTAAAGAGCTCGAATATTCCGTGACGGAAACTTTGATAGGTCCGTGCGCCAAGTCCCGAACAAACTCCGACATTCTTTACTTTCTTGACGGTTGACCGCAATTTTAGTTCCAAGCCATTTTAACTGTCATTCTCATGTCACTAACCAGGTTACGGTCGATGTCATGAGCCTCCGATAGCAATGATTCTTTCTGGGGCTGCGGCCTCAAGGACCTTGCGCTCCGGCCCAAGAATACTACAGAAATGTCTGGCAGTTGACAGCTATATCAACAGACTTGCATATACGCTAGTCCGACCTTACTCCATATCCTCAACACCTTTTCGACGGAAATTAATAGGCCCTTTCAATGCGTTAGCAGTTTGTCGTACTACTTCTCCATGGCAATGGGCGGCATGCGACCAATTTCGAACCGCTAAGACGCATGTGTCAACTAGAATAATTAGACATTTCGAAGACCTCCCTCACAATTACAAGGATGATGTCGGTCTTCCATTCCGCACGAAGCCGCTTTCACAGAATGAAGCAGTGGTAATCTTCGGGCCTGGCATGGATGCTGCAACAGCAAATCGGGCACTCCGCATCATGCATGGTCGTCGAGTTGCGGGGACTCTAGCTGATCCATCCCTTCCATCTGGTTACGAGGAACGAGTGAAGGCAATTGCGCTGTCATGGTTAAGGAAGAATGTTCCTATGGATGAAGCCGATGCTGCGGGAAAGAGAGCAGAAATCGAACTCCAGGCCATGGAGGCGGAAGTCTTGGCTGATAGCGAAAGGCTGGGATTGTACAAGCCGAATTCCGGAGGGACTGCGACACAAAGGAAAGGGGAAAATAGCATATATGGGGAAAGTGGTCTTGAAGCTATAAGAGCAGCCAGGAAACAAAAATATGAACAGGAAGAGAAGATTAAGGCGCAAGCTCAGAAAAGCCAGGCTGATGAAATCCGTGAGAATACGGGGCCTTTAGAAACAGCAACTTCAAGACTGAATTCAAGAGTGGAGCTCATGAAAGCTGGAGAAAATCCGCGGTTGAAATACTACCTAGAAAGGGCCAAGGTGCTCCCGGATGTCCCTCCGGAGATGAGTGCCTGGCAACGGCTGTGGCCTTCGGGACTCGTAGCCCTTCTTGTCATTGGGCTCTCTGTTGGCTGGGCCCAAGTTTACATGCCACCTACCACCGCAAATCGAATGTGGCCAGATTGGCCTCCAGCAGCAGCGACGATAACCGCGCTGATAATGATGAATTCCGCGGTCTTTGTGCTGTGGCGCCATCCGCCTGCCTTCCGAATGCTCAACAAGTACTTCATCGTCGTTCCAGGTTACCCCCGTGGATTAGCAATACTAGGGAGTATATTCTCACAGCAAACACTTCAACACCTGACTCTTAATATGGTAATGCTCTGGTTTATGGGCACCCGTCTCCATGACGATATTGGGCGTGCCAACTTCCTAGCCATTTATCTCTCCAGTGGTGTATTCGCATCCTTTACATCTCTAACCGTCTTCACCATTAGAAGGCACTTTATCACCTCATCACTTGGCGCTTCAGGATCAATTTGTGGTATCGTTGCAGCTTTCTTGTGGATACATGGCGCCGATCGGTTCAAGATCCTCGGACTACCGCCTGATCCAATTCCAGGTGTTTCGGGTCTTGGATTTCTGATCCCTGCCATACTCGTCGAACTTTGGGGTTTGAGAAAGGTAGGGAAGGCTGGGGCCGCCTATGACCATTACGCGCATCTGGGTGGGTATCTTGCAGGTATTGTGGGAGGAGAGGCATGGAAAAGACAGGCTGCGGAGCGAAAGAGGATTGCCTTTGAGGGGAAGAAGATCATTCCAGGAGTGGAGATCAACCCGCCTGGGCAGAGGCGATGAGACGGATTGTATGTATATTATGTAAATCAGACTAATCCATACTCAGAAGAACCACGCATAGAAAGTTCCAAAAATTGTACTGTACCTTCTTCTTGCAACATCATGGGACAACAGCATTTGTTTATATGTAATAGCCTCGAAAGATGAGGTGTGTGTTGAGATAATTTCCATTCTCAAGTCCTCTTGATTCATTAAGCCGCTCCGACTTCCAGTAGCCACTAAGTTACTTTTTCGGATTAAGGAACCTTACCTCGTGCTAGTATCGGAGCGGCACATGATTTCGCACCACAGATCACTTGGACATTTGCGTCTATTCCCTCGTAGACCTCTAAATGCTGCAGGAATAGCAATGCGCTTACCATGAAGTTTAGGATTGGATGGCTGGATGTCTTAAGTTGTTTGTTCTAGAGAGATAAGACAACACTTAGGGGGTTGTGTGATGAGATCCGGGTGATCTTGCATCGCTGAACATCCCTGGAGCAGAGGGGTACGTGCTCCATTTCAGTGGTCGTCGGCGATTTCCCTGCAGGCTGGTGCGATTGGGTGGCAGGCGCCTGCAAGCTTTCCCGTGTTGCAGGACAGCCTAGCGAGGCCTTGTGCAGAAAGTGTAATGATGATCAAGGGACCTCAAATAATTCAAAATCCCTGCATCGTACATAATGTAAATGAAATCCTTCCAATTCCTCACTTCTCCTTATTCTTCTCTTTCTTCTCCTTCCTCTCCGATTCCACAAGGTTCCCCGACTTATAGAAAATGGCTAAGCATCTCAAAGAAAACGTCCTCCATGGCCGAGATCACGGAGATGACCATGTGTCCGACAATCGCTGGCGGCATCAAGAATCCTCTTCCTTTGCACGACATGCCGCGCTTGGCTCCGCACCAAAGAAAGTGCGAGAAGCAGATTCACACAATGATGTTTCTGATCTTGCAGACTTCTTGAATAAGTCAAGAATTGAACCTTCAGGCACAGGAAGTGCTGCCGGAACACATAAACCCATTGTGGTCGACAAGCATACAGCAGCGGATGGAGCCCAGAGCGCAACTGGTGTTTCCTTGGGTGGGAATATTAATGTGGTCGATGCTGTGAGAACCGATGGACGGGAAGTTAAATGTGGCCCATTAATTAACTACCGGAGGATTGAGCGCTCGATGTGGTTTGGGAGTGTGTTGATCGTCACAAGGGGGGGTAGCCAGGAGGGGAACTTTGAGCCAGAATTGAAGCTGAGAAGAGCGAAAGGTGCCTCGAATGGTGAAAATGGTCTGGGACATACATTACATTCAATTGATGTCGATGGGGTGGTCAGCGCTGTAAGCTCCACAGAGACAAGGAGTGAAGGGCCGATAACCATAGAGAGTGATGCGGGGGCAAAAGTCAAAGGTGTCAAATTATATGCAGACCTACAAAATGTCTTTTGGAGGTTTCATATTCAAGTTGAGATGGAGGAAGCCGAGACACATTGGGAATATGAGATCCCTGGCCTTCGCTTTCCGCCTAAAACGAAGAAGACAGACAAACAGAGTTTTTTTGTGCCTGCGCGTAATCAATCAATGAGAATTATGTTCCATTCGTGTAATGGATTCTCAGTTGGGACAGATGAAGCAGCTTGGAGTGGTCCGGCATTATGGAATGATGTTGTCAGAGTGCACAAGGAGACTCCGTTTCACGTCATGATTGGCGGTGGTGACCAGATCTACAATGATGGGATAAGAGTCAGCGGACCTCTGCAGCCATGGAGTGCTATGCCAAATCCGAAGAAACGGAGGGACTTCAAGTTTCCAGAAACCCTCCGAAAGGCTTGTGACAACTATTATGTAGCAAACTACATCAGATGGTACTCGACGGAGCCATTCGCCAGTGCCAACGGCCAAATACCACAGCTTAACCTATGGGATGATCATGATATTATCGACGGGTTTGGGTCCTATGTTTCTGATTTTATGAAATGTGATGTGTTTCGCGGCATTGGCGGAACAGCCTACAAATATTATATGTTGTTTCAACACCATTTGCCGCCACCCGTCTCAACATATACTACGGATGCTCCGCAGACTATGGAAGCCGGTGTAAGCGGCGTTGGAGCAGACCCAGAACAGATGAAGGACACTTTTGTGCTTCAAGGCCAAGAAGAGGAGCCTTGCTATATAATTGGTCCTAAGCCTGGACCATATGTAGCTGAGCATTCACGGTCTATTTACGCTCGACTTGGTGCTAGAATGGCTTTCTTTGGCATCGATGCCCGAACAGAACGAACTAGGCATCAAGTCAATTATGCTGAGACATATCATATCATCTTCGATCGGTTACGGAAAGAGCTTGCAGCCGCTGCAGCTTCATCAAATCCGATACAGCATCTCATTGTTCTCCTCGGTATTCCCATAGCCTACCCACGACTTACTTGGCTTGAAAATATTTTACAAAGCCCCTTGATCGGTCCTATCAAGTTCCTAAACAAGAGATTTGGATTAGCTGGCGGACTCTTCAATCATTTTGACGGCAGTGTTGATCTACTAGATGACCTTGACGACCATTATACGGCTCGAACACATAAAAAAGAACGTCTAGAATTGGTCTTAGAGCTCCAAAAGCTCGCAGCTGAGTTCTCGGTTCGGATTTCAATCCTTGGTGGAGACGTGCATCTTGCAGCTTGCGGTCGTTTCTACTCAAATCCGAAA
>Ga0335072_10011687_pt1 | contig 12571 bp, 11 predicted proteins | sample Lox_Sample_21_FD_206725 | JGI IMG/M metagenome (GOLD analysis project Ga0335072, IMG submission 206725) | Soil microbial communities from Loxahatchee National Wildlife Refuge, Florida, United States - Lox_Sample_2.1 | ecosystem: Environmental > Terrestrial > Soil > Wetlands | place: USA...
CGCATTTAGCCACAGCATGTGTGACGGGCACTTGAGCCGCCACGGCCTGGCGGGTTCACCCCACTGGAGGAGCTTCATCACGCGACGCTGATATGCTAAAGCCGTTGTGAGGTCTGCCTTTTCGACAAGCCACGACGAGTAGGTCGGAATCTGGGCACAGGACTGGAAGATGTGAGACTTGAAGTCCAGGGCCATCAGTTCGTGGCACTCCATTGGTCCATGGAGGTCGGTGGGTACGTGGTACCGAGTGCCGATCATCTCCCCTTTGTCCGGCGGGACGCGGGGATCGACGCCGACCACGGTCGAGGGTGGCGGGCATGGCTGCGACGATTCCCACCGCCGCAGATACCGAACGCCAGGGTCTTGGGCGAGCAGCATCGACAGCGCCGTCGATCCGGTACGCGGCAACCCCAGGCCGATCAGTGGCGCGGCTATCGGCGTGTGGTCAATCTCCGGATGGCGCCGATACCAATCCTCCACCTGCAGACGCTGGGCCAGATGACCGGTGATGCGGCCGTAGATGAAGACCTCTCCGCGGGCGTTGAGCCGGGCCTCGTTCGCTAGCGACGTCACCAGGATCGCCAATCCCTCTTCGAATGAATCTTCACCGAAATCGGTCAAGCCGGTTTGCCGTATGGCCTCGTCCTTCAGGTCCTCGACGTCAACCATGGGTCAGCCCATCCACTGCCCGCCGGCGACGTCGATGGTCTGCCCGCACATGTAGTCGGCAGCCTCCGAGGCCAGGAACGCGACCACGTTGGCCGCCTCTTCGGGCAGCGACGCGCGACCAAGTTGGACCTGTGTCGTGATCGCTTCAAAAATCGCCCGGCGGCCGGCGAGGTGCTGTTCGTTTTGAGGATTGAGCAGATACTCCGTGATCTCGGGCTTGATCATGATGCCCGGGGCGACGCCGAGGACGTTGACACCGCGGAGGGCGACTTCGTGCGCCAGGTTGCGGGTGAACCCGATGACGCCGGCCTTGCACGCGTTGTAGACGACCAAACCGCGTTGCTGGATCCGGCCGCCAACCGATCCGATGTTGATGATCTTGCCCGAACCCTGGGGCAGCAGGAATTCCAGCGCGGTATGAGCGCCGTACATCATCATGGTCAGGCTGCCCAGCACCGTGTAATCAATGTCCTGCTTGGTCTGCTTCTCGAATGGGCCGCCGACCACCATGACGGGGTTGTTCACCATGATGTCCAAGCCGCCCAGCTCCGCATGAGCGACGCGTACCGCCTCATGAACCTCATCCCAGTCGGACATGTCGGCCTTTACTGGGAAGGCTTTGACACCCCACCGCTGCTCGACCTCCTTTGCCCGGCGCTCGACCTTCTCGAGTGTGCGCCCGATCAGGGCTACGTCTGCCCCGAGTCCGGCCAGCCGATTGGCGATGGCCTGGCCGAGCCCGTCACCGCCGGCGCCGGTCACGAAAGCCTTTTTGCCCGATAGATCCATCAACTCGGTGACGCGCTTGTTGATGATGTGTCGGGGCAAACTCTCAAGATTGAGGGCCGCGATAGCCTCAGCGTCATCCTTAACCGTCATCGAGCCTCCTCCGGCTGTCCTTGATTGCTGACGATAGGGCCGGGAGAACCCCCCGGGGTAATACCGGTTACGGGATTCAGTCATAACGATCTGCGATGGCTGGTATACCTCTGATCACGATGGATACGCATCGGCTGAGGTACTTCTTGCGGATCGCGGAGGAAGGGTCGATCACGCGCGCCGCGAGCGTGCTGGGCATAGCTCAGCCCGCATTGAGTCGTCAACTTCAGTTGCTCGAAGAAGACCTCGGCATTGCGCTCTTCAGGCGGACGCGCCGTGGGGTAGAGCTCACCGAAGCAGGTGAGAGACTGCGGGCGTCGACAGCCGGCCCGTTGCGCCAGTTGGAACTCGCCGTTCAGTATGCCGGGTCTCCGGTGGCGCGGCTTAATCGAAACGTGCTCCTTGGCCTGCTGGAGACGGCGGTCGACGTACTGGCAGCACCGCTCCTCAGCACGCTGACGACCGTCTTCCCGAAGGCCACCTTCTCTGTCACCGTCGGCAGCACCGATCAGTTGGTTGAAGCGATGCTGAAGGGTGCCGTGGATGTGGCACTGATCAATCCAGTGCCCGATGTGCGGGTGTTCTACCGGGAGATGCTCGCCGAAGACTTAGTTTTGGTCGGTGGGCCAGATTCGCGGCTTGACTCGACTCAGGCCGTGACGTTCACCGATGTCGTCGCACTGCCATTGGTAATTCCGCGATCGTCTTCTGGTATCGGCACACTGATCCAAAACGCGGCGTTGAGGGCGAAAGTCAACGTCAGCTACCGTACTACCACCGACTCACTGCACGTGATGAAGAGGCTCATCGAAGCCGGGCTCGTCTACGGAATCCTTCCACTGTCCGCCTGTTGCCGCGAAGTCGAGGATGTTCGATTGCGGTTCGCTCCCATCAGCGAACCAGCAATGACACAGCGCCTCGGCGTGGCCGCGACATCCCAACTCCAGTTGCCACGCGAATTCACAGTCAAGATCGGAAACACCATCCGCGAGGAGGTGGCGGCTCTCGTTAAATCCGGCAGCTGGTCAGCCGAGTTCTTGTCGCCTCAAAGCTGGAATCCGAGTATGAGCGGCTGAGATCCTTTGTCCCTGCGGTCATCGGTGCAGACCGGAAGGAAAAACGTCAGCGGCTAGCGGTTCTGGAAGTTGGGCTTGCGCTTCTCGGCGAACGCGCGGGGGCCTTCCTTGGAATCCTCGGACAGGAACACCTGGATACCGATCTGGGTGTCGGGCTTGAACGCCTCGTCCTCGGCCATCCCCTCGGTCTCGCGGATCGTCCGCAGGATGGCCTGTACGGCCAGCGGACCGTTGTTGCAGATCACCTCGGCGATCTCGAGCGCCTTGGTCAGCGCCTGTCCGTCGGGCACCACATACCCGATCAGACCCATCTCCTTGGCCTCGGCGGCGCTGATGTGCCGCCCGGTCAGCAGCAGGTCGCAAGCCATCGTGTAGGGAATCTGTCGCACCAACCGCACCGCGGAACCGCCCATCGGGTACAGGCTCCACTTGGCCTCGGATATGCCGAACTTGGCGCTCTCGCCGGCGACCCGGATGTCGGTGCCCTGCAGGATTTCAGTGCCGCCCGCGATCGCGGGCCCTTCGACAGCGGCAATCAGCGGCTTTTTCAGCCGCCGGCCCTTCAGTAAGGCGTCGATGCGTGACGGGTCGTAGCTGCCGTCCTTGAACGAGTCGCCCGGCGGCTTCTGGGTTGCTGTCTTGAGGTCCATCCCGGCGCAAAAGTAGCCACCGGCCCCGGTCAAGATGCAGCAGCGGATGTCGTCGTCGGTGTCGACCCGGTCCCACGCCTCGACCATGATTTGCATCATTTCCGTGCTCAGGGCGTTGCGTCGGTGCGGCCGGTTCAGGGTCACGATCAGCGTGTGACCGCGTTGTTCGACCAACGCGTCGGGGCCCGATTCGTTTGCTGCAGCCTCGGCCACGGTTACCGCCTCTCACTCGTCATTGGGCATCAGCTTGTCAAGAAATGTAACACGTTCTAATTTGGTGGCCGTGGCCCTGAATATTGCCGACCTCGCCGAGCACGCCATCGACGCTGTGCCCGACCGCGTAGCCCTCATCTGCGGCGATGAGAAACTGACCTATGCCCAACTGGAAGAAAAGGCCAATCGCCTCGCGCACTACCTGAAGGACCGGGGCGTGCAGAAGGACGACAAGGTCGGCCTCTACTGCCGCAATCGCATCGAGATCGTCATCGCGATGCTGGGCATCATCAAGGCGGGCGCCATCCTGGTCAACGTCAACTACCGCTACGTCGAGGGCGAACTGCGCTACCTCTTCGAAAACTCCGACATGGTGGCGCTGGTGCACGAGCGGCAGTACTCCGACCGGGTGGCGAATGTCTTGCCCGAAACCCCCAATGTCAAGACGGTCCTCGTCGTCGAGGACGGCTCAGACAACGATTTCCAGCGCTACGGCGGCGTCGAGTTCTATCAGGCGATCGCCAACAGCTCACCGGAACGCGACTTCGGCGAACGCAGCGCCGATGCGATCTACCTGCTCTACACCGGCGGCACCACCGGCTTCCCCAAGGGCGTGATGTGGCGCCACGAGGACATCTACCGTGTCTTGTTCGGCGGAACCGACTTCGCGACGGGCGAATTCGTCAAGGACGAGTACGACCTCGCCAAGGCTGCCGCCGCCAACCCGCCGATGATCCGCTACCCGATCCCGCCGATGATCCACGGCGCGACGCAGTCGGCCACCTGGATGTCGCTCTTTTCGGGCCAAACCACCGTTCTGGCACCGGAATTCAACGCCGACGAAGTTTGGCGGATGATTCACGAACACAAGGTGAACCTGCTGTTCTTCACCGGCGACGCGATGGCCCGCCCGCTGCTGGATGCACTGCTGAAGGACAACGACTACGACGTGTCGTCGCTGTTCCTGCTGGCCAGCACCGCGGCGCTGTTCTCGCCGAGCATCAAGGAGAAGCTGCTCGAGCTGTTGCCCAACCGGGTCATCACCGACTCGATCGGCTCCTCGGAGACCGGCTTTGGTGGCACCAGCATCGTCGCCAAGGACGCCCCGCACAGCGGTGGTCCCCGGGTGACGATCGACCACCGCACCGTCGTCCTCGACGACGAGGGCAACGAGGTGCAGCCCGGGTCGGGCGTGCGCGGCTTCATCGCCAAGAAGGGCAACATCCCGGTCGGCTACTACAAGGACGAGAAGAAGACCGCCGAGACGTTCCAGACCATCAACGGGGTGCGTTACGCGATCCCCGGCGACTACGCGGTGGTCGAGGAGGACGGCTCGGTGACCATGCTGGGTCGCGGTTCGGTGTCGATCAACAGCGGCGGCGAGAAGATCTATCCCGAAGAGGTCGAGGCGGCGTTGAAGGGCCATCCCGACGTTTTCGACGCCCTGGTGGTCGGTGTGCCCGATCCCCGTTATGGCCAGCATGTGGCGGCCGTTGTGCACGCCCGCCCCGGGTGCCGGCCGTCGTTGGCCGAGCTGGATAGTTTCGTGCGCTCGGAGATCGCTGGATACAAAGTGCCGCGCAGCCTTTGGCTGGTCGACGAGGTGAAGCGGTCGCCGGCCGGCAAGCCCGACTACCGCTGGGCCAAGGAGCAGACCGAGGAGCGGCCCGCCGACGAGGTGCACGCCAGCCACGCGACGACGGGCGCTTGATCAGCTTTCGCTAATGTCGATCGCGATGACGATCGACGTGTGGATGCAGCACCCGACTCTGCGGTTCCTGCGCAGCGACATGTTGGCTTCGCTCCGGCGCTGGACCGGTGGCGCAATCCCGGACACCGACATCCCGATCGAGGCGACGATCGCTTCGATGGACAGCGCCGGCGTCGATCTGGGCCTGCTCAGCGCGTGGCGCGGCCCGAACGGTCAGGACCTGGTATCCAATGACGAGGTCGCCGAATGGGTCCGGTTGCACCCCAACAGGTTTGCCGGCCTGGCCACGGTCGACCTGGATCATCCGATGGCGGCCGTCCGCGAGCTGCGCCGCCGGGTGGGTGACGACAGGTTCGTCGGCCTGCGGGTGGTGCCCTGGCTGTGGAACGCACCGCCGACCGACCGCCGCTACTATCCGCTGTTCGCCGAGTGCGTGCAGTTGGGTGTTCCGTTCTGTACGCAGGTCGGTCACACCGGCCCGCTGCGGCCTTCGGAGACGGGACGCCCGATTCCCTACATCGACCAGGTGGCCCTCGACTTCCCCGAACTGGTCATCGTGTGCGGTCACGTCGGCTACCCGTGGACCGAGGAGATGGTCGCCGTCGCCCGCAAGCACGAGAACGTGTACGTCGACACCAGTGCTTACACCATCAAGCGGCTCCCGCAAGAACTGATCAGCTTCATGAAAACCGGTACGGGACAACGCAAAGTCCTGTTCGGCACCAACTACCCGATGATCGCCCACGGACACGCCCTGGCCGGGCTCGACGAACTCGGCCTCACCGACGAGGCACGCCGCGACTTCCTGCGCGGCAACGCCGAGCGCGTCTTCACCTTCGCCAACCGAAAGGCAGACATATGAACGGCGCCCAGGCTCTGATCAACACTTTGGTCGACGGCGGCGTCGACGTGTGCTTCTCCAACCCCGGTACGTCGGAGATGCACTTCGTCGCGGCGCTGGACACCGTCCCACGCATGCGGGGCGTGCTGGCCCTGTTCGAAGGGGTGGCCACCGGCGCGGCCGACGGTTACGCGCGGATGGCCGACAAGCCGGCGGCGGTGCTGCTGCACCTCGGCCCCGGCCTGGGCAACGGGCTGGCCAACCTGCACAACGCGCGACGCGCCCACGTGCCGATGGTGGTAGTGGTCGGCGACCACGCCACCTACCACAAGAAGTACGACGCCCCACTGGAATCCGACATCGATGCACTCGCCGGCACCGTCTCGGGCTGGGTGCGCCGCAGCACTGACGTCGGCGACGTCGGGGCCGATGCCGCCGAGGCGATCGCGGCGAGCCGGGCGGGCTGCTACACCTCGACGCTGATCCTGCCGGCCGACACATCCTGGTCCGACGGCGGTGAGACCGCCTCCGTGCCAACGTATTCCGCCGACGCCACGGTGGATGTGGGGCCGGCGGCCGAGGTGCTGCGCTCCGGAGAACCGACGATGCTGCTGATCGGTGGAGACGCCACGCGGGCACCGGGGCTGGCCGCGGCCGCGCGGATCGCCGAGGCGACCGGGGCGCGCTGGTTGTGCGAGACGTTCCCGACGCGGCTGGAACGCGGCGCCGGCGTCCCCGCCGTCGAACGGCTCCAATACTTCGCCGAGGCCGCCGCGGCGCAACTAGACGGTGTCAAACATCTGGTGCTGGCGGGCGCCAAGTCGCCGGTGTCGTTCTTCGCCTACCCGGGGATGCCCAGCGACCTGGTGCCGGCCGGCTGCGAAGTGCATATGCTCGCCGAATACAGCGGTGCCGCAGCCGCTTTGGCCGCACTGGCCGACGAGGTGGCCCCGGGGACGGTCGCCCCGGTGGCCGCTGCGTCGCGTCCGCAGCTGCCCACCGGTCCGCTGACGTCCGCAGCGGTGGCCGACGTGGTCGGCGCGCTACTGCCGGAACGGGCGGTCGTCGTCGACGAGGCGAACACCTCGGGGGTGACGCTTCCTGCCGCCACCGCCGGCGCCCCGGCCCATGACTGGTTGACGCTGACCGGCGGCGCTATCGGCTACGGCATCCCGACGGCGGTCGGTGCGGCGGTCGGCGCGCCGGACCGTCCGGTGTTGTGTCTGCAATCGGACGGGTCCGCGATGTACACGATTTCGGGATTGTGGACACAGGCCCGCGAGAACCTGAACGTCACCACCGTCATCTACAACAACAGCGCCTACGACATTCTGCGGATCGAGTTGCAACGCGTCGGCGCCGGATCCACCCCGGGTCCGAAAGCGCTCGATTTGCTTGATTTATCCCGTCCCGCAATGGATTTCGTCAAGATCGCCGAGGGCATGGGGGTTCCGGCGCGGCGGGTCGGCACCGCGGAGGAGCTCGCCGACGCCCTGCGCGCGGCCTTCAGCGAGCCAGGACCGCACCTGATCGATGCGATAGTGCCGTCACTGCTCGGGTGACACAAGTTCGGGAAGGTGGCCGACCAGCCAGTCCGTCAGCCGGTTCAGCACATCGACTCCGGCGTCGAACGTCTGCGCCTCGGCGGCCAGGGCCAGGCCCACGTTCCCGGTACTCGCGGCCGCCATCCCGAATTGCCGCACCAGGTAGTCACGCCCCGTACGGCCGGGACCCCAACCGCCCTTCGCGGCCATGCCTTTGCCGGCCAGCCCCCAGCGGTGACCGGCGGTGAGGCGCTGCATCAGGTCGATGACGGGGGAGGCGCCGGGGATGCCCGGCAGCTGCGCGGCGAATTGCGCCTGTCGGGCCAGCGACCAGTCGGTTTGGCCGAATGGAGTGAAACCGGGCCGAACCCGCTGCGACTCGACGACGGTGGCGTTGTCCCCGCATTCCGAGATGACGGCCTGCACCTGCCGGGCCGCGGCCTCGCCCAGCTGGGACCACAACTCCTCAGAGGCGGCGTTGTCGGATTCGGTAATCGCCTTGACTGCCAAGTCTTCTGCGCCTTCCCGAGCATTGCGCAGCGCCGCGATCGCCAGCGGCACTTTGATCGTCGACCAGGCGACGCCGGTCGCCCACGAGCCAAGCGAATAGACCTCGTCCGCAGCCGCGATGGCGATACCGACGGTCGCCGGGACTTTGCCGGAAAACTCGTCGAAGCTCGCGCGCAGCGCTACCGGCGAATCGGCCATACCGGATCGCCGCATTCGACTCCGTCCGCCGACAACTGTCGTTTGAGCACCTTGAAGGTCACCGTGCGCGGCATTTCGGCGCTGATGCGGACGTACGACGGCCACTGCCTGGGCCCGAGGTCCTGTTGCTCGGCCAGGAAGGCACGGAATTTCTCGGCGTCGAATTCGGTGCCGTGCGCCATCACCAGCGCGGCCATCACCTGGTCGCCGACCACCGGATCGGGCACCGGATACACCGCTACCTCCGTCACGTCGGGGTACCTCAGCAACACCCGCTCGATCGGCGCGGTCCCGAGATTTTCGCCGTCGACCCGCATCCAATCGCCAAGCCGCCCCGCGAAATACGCGTACCCGTCCACATCGCGGTAGGCGAGGTCGCCACTGTGATAGATGCCGCCGGCCATCCGCTCGGCGTTGGCGGCCTCGTCGTTGTAGTAGCCCTCGAAGCCGCCGGCCCCGGTGGTGTTCACCAGTTCGCCGGCGACCCCCGGCGGGCAGGGCTCGCCGGTTTCCGGGTCGATGATCTGCACCCCTTCGGGTAGCGGGCCCAGTGAGCCGGCCGGGGTGTCCGGGGTGCGGGCGATGGCCACTCCGAGCTCGGTCGAACCGAAACCGTCCTGAACCAGGCAGCCGAACCTCCGTCCGAACCGCTCGATGTCTCTGGGCACGCCCTCGTTGCCGTACACCGCCCGCAGCGGGTTGTCCGCGTCGTCGGGCTGCTCGGGTGTGGTGAGCACATACGACAGCGGCTTGCCAACGTAGTTGGCGTAGGTGGCGCGGTAGCGGCGCACGTCGGGCAGGAAGTTGGACGCAGAGAACTTGCGCCGCAACGCCATTGATCCGCGGCAGGCCACCGACACAGCCCAGCCGACCAGCAGCGCATTGGAATGGAACAACGGCATCGACACATAGCAGACGTCGGCGGCGCCGAGATTGAAGCGCAGGGTCATCCCCGCGCCGGCCGTCGCGACCTTGCCGTGGCTGACCTTCACCGCCTTGGGCTCACCGCTGGTGCCCGAGGTGAAGATCAGCATGAAAAGGTCCGCGGGCGTAGCGGATCGGAAATGCAGCTGGGCATCCCGTTGTGCGGCCAGCTCGTCGGCCCACCCGGCGGAGTCGACGTTGACGTGGCCGATATCACCCAGTGCCGCAGCAGATTTCGAATCAGTCAGCACGAGCTGGCAGTCGGCGTGGCTGATGTCACGGGCCAGCGACGCGCCGCGGCGCACCGGATTGAGTCCTACCGGCACGATCCCGGACAGCCCGGCGGCGACCAGCATCGCCGAGAAGGACGGTGTGTTTTCCAGCAGGACGCCGACATGCGGCGGCCGTGCCGGGTCGAGGCGTTCGCGCAGTGCGGCCGCCATAGCGGCGCCGTGCCGGAGGTGGTCGCGCCAGCTGGTGAATGAGTCCTCGAAATAGACACCGCGATCATCGATTTCGGCCAGCGGCCGCAGCAGGCCGGTGACCGTCGGCGCGGTTGGAATAGGTTGGTTAGGCAGGGGTTTCCGCCAATTCGCGACCGATCCGGCGCAGTTGCCCGGTGGCACCGCCGAGCGCGAACTCGGTCTCTTTGGCGGCCAGGAAATAGCGATGCACCGGGTGATCGGTGTCGACGCCGACGCCGCCGTGCACGTGCACGATGGTGTGGGCCACCCGGTGTCCGGCGTCGGCGGCCCAGAACGCCGCGGAGGCCACGTCGATTTCCGCGGGGATGTCCTCAGAGACCCGCCAGGCGGCCTGGGTCAGCGTCAGCCGCAATCCCTTGACGTCGATATACCCGTCGGCCAGCCGCTGCCCCACCGCCTGGAAGCTGCCGATCGGGCGGTCGAATTGCTCACGGGTGCGGGCGTATTCGGCGGTCATCTGCAATCCACGCTCGAGCACTCCCAGCTGGAACGCGCTGCGGCCCAGCGTGGAAATCGTACGAAGCCAGGGAACGATTTCGCCGCCGCCGACCTGGCGCGCGGCGTCGACCTCGGTCCCGTCCAGCGCCAAGTGTCCGACGCTGCCCAGGCCGGTGGTGTCCAGCGCCGTCACCGTGACCCCCGGGTCATCGGCGGCGACCAGGAAAACGACTGTGCCGGAATCGGTTTCGGCAGGAACCAGAAACGCGTCCGCCACCGGGCCATAAAAGACCTGAGTCCGGCTGCCGGTGAGTCGGAAGCCGGCGCCGGAGGGGGCCGCCTGCACCGGACCCTCGCCCATCTCGCCGTCCAGGGCCACGGTCAGGATCTTCCCGCCGTTGACCGCCGGCACGCCCCAGCTTTGCTGCAGTTCCTCGGAACCGAACCGGGCCAGCGCCCCGGCGGCCAGCACCACCGACTCCAGGTAGGGCACCGCGGCCAGTTGGTGTCCGAGTGCCACCAGGATCGCAACCTGCTCGAGGACCCCGAAGCCGTCGCCGCCCAACTGGGTGGCGGTCGCGCTGGTCAGGATGTCGCTGTCGATGAGCTTGCCCCACAGCTGACGGTCGAACCGCTGATCCAGCTTGTCCAACTCACGTTGATGCTCGTTGGTGCACACCGAGTCGACGATGGTGTCGACCAGGCCACCGAGGTCGTTGGCGGCTTCGGTTGTCGTGAAATCCATCGATTCCCGTCCTTTTGGAATTCCATTGAGAAGTTTCAGCGGTTGGCTCGGGGCAGTCCGAGCGCGACCATGCCGATGATGTCGCGCTGGACTTCGTTGGTGCCGCCGCCGAAGGTCAGGATCAGGCACGCCCGGTGCATCCGCTCCACTCGGCCGCGCAGTAGCGCGCCGGGGGAGTCTTGACGCAGCGTCGCGGCGGTACCCAGCACCTCCATCAGCAGCCGGTAGGCCTCGGTGGCCAGTTCGGTACCAAAGACTTTGGCCGCCGACGCGTCGGCCGGCGACAAAGTGGCACTGTCCGATGACGCCAGTTCCCAGTTGATCAGCTTGAGCACCTCGGCCTTGGCGTGTACGCGCGCCAGGTTGAGCTGCACCCACTCCGAGTCGATCAGCCGGGCCCCGCTGGAGTCCTTCGTGTTCTGCGCCCACTCGCGAACCTCGCGCAGGGCCAGGAAGATCGGTTGCGGCGAGACCAGGGCCACCCGCTCGTGGTTGAGCTGGTTGGTCACCAGCTTCCAGCCGCCGTTCTCCTCGCCGATCAGGTTGGTCACCGGGACGCGCACGTCGGAGTAATAGGTGGCGCTGGTGTCCACGCCGGCCATGGTGTGCACCGGTGTCCAGGAAAAGCCCTCCGCCGTCGTCGGCACGGCCAGCATCGAAATGCCGCGATGCTTCTTGGCCTCCGGGTTGGTACGCACCGCCAGCCACACCCAGTCCGCGTACGCGATCAGGCTGGTCCACATCTTCTGTCCGTTGATCACGTAGTCGTCGCCGTCGCGGACCGCGGTGGTACGCAGGTTGGCCAGGTCGGTGCCGGCGCCGGGCTCGGAGTAGCCGATCGAGAAGTGCAGTTCGCCGGCGGCGATCTTAGGCAGGAAGAACCTCTTCTGCTCGTCGGTGCCGAACGCCATGATCGTCGGCGCCACGCTGTTGATCGTCAGGAACGGCACCGGAACGCCGGCGATCGCGGCCTCGTCGGTGAAGATCAGCGAGTCCATCGGGGAGCGGTCCTGGCCGCCGTACTCCTTGGGCCAGTTCAGGGTCAGCCAGCCGTCCTTGCCCATCTGCGCGACGGTGTCGCGATACGCGTTGCCGGTCCCGACCTCGCCCTGCGTCGAATGCAGCGCTTCGCGCCGCTCCGGAGTCATCAGCGCGGTGAAGTACGACCGCAGCTCGTGACGCAGCTCCTCCTGTTCAGGCGTGTAACTGATGCGCATTCCAGCCGTCCTTCGGTTAACCATCGCAAGCCGCCGCAACAACCAACGGCTACCCATTCGTCTTCCCGGTTGTAACACGTTCTAGTCTGGGAATCCAGCGACCGTTTCGTCAGACGTAGCTGGGCCTTATGGTGGTGCAGTACGTGATCGGACTGGAAGGCCGGGTTCAAGGAGGATGCCGTGCGGGTGATCGTGGACCGTGACAGGTGTGAAGGGAACGCGGTGTGCTTGGGAATCGCACCGGATATCTTCGACCTTGACGACGAGGACTACGCCGTCATCAAGACTGATCCGATTCCTCCCGACCAGGAGGATCTGGCCGAACAGGCCATCGCCGAATGCCCACGAGCCGCGCTGCTGCGCGGCGACTGAACCCAGCCTGAGCCGCGTGTGACCCGAAACTAGAGGTATTCATAAATTGACTAGGCCTAATGGCAGCACGAACGCGATCGATCTGTCCGGAAAGGTCGC
>Ga0335072_10011688_pt1 | contig 12570 bp, 14 predicted proteins | sample Lox_Sample_21_FD_206725 | JGI IMG/M metagenome (GOLD analysis project Ga0335072, IMG submission 206725) | Soil microbial communities from Loxahatchee National Wildlife Refuge, Florida, United States - Lox_Sample_2.1 | ecosystem: Environmental > Terrestrial > Soil > Wetlands | place: USA...
CGCAGGCTGTACCCGACGCCGCGCTGGGTGTGGATCAGCGGCGGGCCGAGCGGGTCGAGCTTACGCCGCAGGTAACTGACGTAGGTCTCCACGACCTGCGACTGGCCGGCGAACTCCCAGCCCCACACGTTCTCCAGCAGTTGCTGCCTGGTGAGCATCCGCCCCTGGTTGCGCATCAGGTAGGCCAGCAGCCGGAACTCCGTCGGCGACAGCTCCACCTGGGTCCCGGCGCGGCGCACGATCCAGTGCTCCTCATCCAGTTCCAGGTCGCCGACCTGCAGCAAGGCGGTGGTGTCACCCGGCTGAACGTCACCTCCGGGCACGCGCGTGGTCCGGCGCAGCACCGCCCTGACCCGCGCCACCAGCGCCTCGACCGAGAACGGCTTGGTGACATAGTCGTCGCCGCCGAGCGTGAGCCCCCGGATGGTGTCCGACGTGGTATCCCGCGCGGTCAGGAAGATGACCGGGACGTCGTTGCCGTCCGCCCGCAACGTGCGGCAGACCTCGAAGCCGTCCATATCGGGCAGCATGACGTCGAGGATCATCAGGTCCGGCTCGTAGGTCTCGGCCTGGTGCAGCGCGTCCCGGCCGCTGGCGCTGACCGCGACGGCGCAGCCGTGGAACTTCAGCGCCACCTCGACCAGTTCGCGGATATTAGGCTCGTCGTCCACGACGAGCACCTTGGGGATGCGGTCACCGTCTGCCATGGCTTCTCACGTTTCATCGTCCAGCATAGAAGGAGCATAAAAGCGATGCAGCATGCCGCGGCACGCCCGCCGCCCCGGGGCGCGCCGCGGCATGTCCGGCCGGCTAGCTGACCGATGTACCCGATGGGCCAGCCACCGAACTGGAGGAGCTAGATCCGGAACTGCCGGGCCTGATGACGATCAGCCGGGCATCCTTGGCTCCGTTGACCACCGGGCCGCCGGCGAACACTGTCTGGCCCCCGGCCAGCGCGCCGGTCGTGGTCTTGGCGCCGTTCTGCCTGACCACCGTGTCGCTCACGATCAGCCAGGTCCAGGTCGTGCCGTCCGGCGCGCGGACCACGACGTTGCTGCCGTTAACCGACTGGATCGTGCCGCGCTCGAAGGCGAGCGTGTGGTAGCCCGTGCTGTTACGGAAGGTGACTTCGCCGTCCACGCCGCCCAGAGCACGCAGCCGCGCCAGCGCCCACCTGATTCGCGGCAGTGCCACGCTGGGCGAGGTGTTGCTCGCGGTGTTGAGCACCGAGTTCAGCGCGGTGCCCTGGGCCTGGTCAGCGGTCGAGACGGTCCCCGCCGGGGCCGAACCACTGGTCAGGGCCAGGGCAATCCCGGCGCCCGCGAGGAAGCCGGCCAGGGTGATGCCGGTACCCCAGCGCAGCATCCGCTTCCTGCGGCCTGACGCGGGCAAGGACGCGGGCGAGGACACGGGCGAGGACACGGGCGAGGACACGGGCGAGGACACGGGCGAGGACACGGGAAAACCGGGAGAGTGCTGTGCGTAAGAATCGGGTAGGCCCGCCGGGTCGGGACCGCCTGGCGGCCCAGCCGGAGTGCCGTACATGTTGGTCATGCCGGTAAGGGTGGGTCCCGGGTCTTGGACATCACCCGGCCCCCGCTGTACGTAACCTGTGAGTGACCCGCGAGTTTGCTTATCGCCGCCCGGGCAATACCGGGGAGCACTCATGATTCTCTTCGCCTTCATATCCGGCCAATCGGACATCTGCGCAGATACGGACACGCCGGTTCGTGAATCGAAGCGGTCGTGCGACACTGATGGCTGTTGATCAGCAGGTGAGGGGGTTAACGAGTGGCGGCTCAGGTCCCTCGTGCGTCCGCCGGAGTAGATATCAGCAGGCCCGCTCCCGCCCGCATCTACGACTACATGCTGCGCGGCGACAATCACTTCGAGACGGACGTCAAGGCCACCGAGCGTATCTTGTCCGCGGTGCCCGAGATCAGGGATTGCGCCTGGTCCAATCGCGGTTTCCACCAGCGCGCGGCCAAGTGGATCGCCGAGCGCGGCGTCGGGCAATTCGTCGACATAGGCTCCGGCCTGCCGGCGGTCGGCAACACCCACGAGGTCGTGCAGAAGGTGCTCCCCGGCGCCCGGGTGGTCTACGTCGACAATGACCCGATGGTGGCCGAGCAGGGCGGCCGGCTGCTCGCCGAAGACCGGTCGACCCGCGTCATCTGCACCGACCTGCGTGAACCGGAGACGATCCTGGGCAATCCCGAGGTCGGTGAGCTCATCGACTTCGGCGAGCCGGTCGGCCTGCTGCTGACCGCGGTCATGATGTTCGTGTCCGACAGCTCCGATCCCTGGGGGCTGCTCACCCGGTACATGGACGCCCTGGCCCCGGGCAGTTACCTCGCGCTCTCGCATCTGACCGACGATTACAAGCCGCCGGTGACGGCCGAACGGTTCCGTGCCGTCTTCGACAACGCCACCGAGCACCTGTACTTCCGGTCCAGGGCCGGGATCGCCCGGTTCTTCGACGGCCTGGAGCTGGTGCCGCCCTACGACGGCGCCCAGCCCGCCATCTGCTACACGGGGGTCTGGGGCGCCGAGGACCCGGTGCTCGCGGACAGCGACGGCGCCCGCTGGCTCTATTGCGGCGTCGCCCGCAGGCCGTGACCGGCAAGCCCTCGGTTTCCGAGCTCGGCATCGATCCCGCCGCGCAGGCCTGGCAGCGCTCCGGCCGCGGCGACGGTGCCATCGAGGTCGCGTTCATCCGAGGATCCGGCCGCTGGGTCCTCATGCGCGTGGCGGGCGACCCGGAGCAGCGAGTGCTCGTGTTCGACCGGCACGAGTGGGAGTGCTTCCTCGACGGCGCCCGCAACGGCGAGTTCGACGACGCCGCCGAGCCCTGAAACCGTTTAACTCCTGGTTTGCGAATCGCAAGTTGGGTACCGTGAGGGCATGACAGGGGTTCCTGTCAAGAAGGGGAGCCGGAAGTGAGCGATGACACCTATGGTGCCACGATCGCCAAGCGTCGGCTTGCCCGGCAGCTGACCGCGGCGCGGGTCAGGGTCGGCTACACCGCCAACCACGCCTGCGACATCCTGAACTGGGGCCGCGGTAAGGTCGGCCGCTTCGAGGCCAACCAGTGGAAGCGCCCGGAGATGAGCGACATCAGGGACCTCATCCGGATCTACGGCATCGAGGGCGCCGAACGGGAGGAAGTCGAGGACCTGGCCATCCGGGCCCGCGCCCGCCCCTGGTGGCGGGAGTACCCCGAGATCTTCGACAGCGAGTTCCCCGGCTACGAGAACGACGCCACCACCATCCGCGTGTTCATGCCGCTGGTCCTGCCGGGCCTGCTGCAGACTCCCGTCTATACCGAGGCGCTGATGCGATCCGGGCCGCGCCCCCCGGCCTACCGGCGCAAGGCGGTCGATTCCCGGCTGCGGCGCCAGGAGATCCTGGACCGCAAGGACGGCTCCGCGCCCATGGTCAGCGCCGTGATCACCGAAGCGTCCCTGCTCTACCGGTGGGGGCTGCGGGAAGACCGCCGGGAGCAGATCGAGCACCTGGTCGCGCTCAGCACCCGCCGCAACGTGCAGCTTCATATCCAGCGCTTCGAGGACGGCCCGCCCACCGGGATCGTCTCCATGGTCAACATCTTCGGCTTCCGCGACGACGAGCCCGACCTGGTCTTCGTGGAGACCGATTACTCGGTTGAGGAGGTCAGCAAGCCCGAGTCGGTGCAGGGCTACATCGAATCGTTCGAACGGGCCCGTGATGCCGCGCTTGAGCCCGCGGACACCACGGGCTATCTCGAGCATCTGGCCAAGCGAATGGAGTAGGCAATGACCGACCTGTCTCAGGCCATCTGGCGGAAGGCCCGCCGCAGTGCGCACAACGGGGGCTGCGTGGAGATCGCAGCCAATCTTCCCGGGGTGGCCGCCATCAGGGATAGCAAGCGGCCCGAGGGCGGTGCCCACGTGGTCGGCCGGAGCTCGTTCGCCGAGTTCCTGGCCGATGTGAAGGGGGGCCGTTACGACCTGGGGTGGTCGTAGCGCACATAACGAAAGCCCCCCGGGTGGATGCCGCCACCGGGGGCTTTCCGCTAGGCCGGCCTCTCTCCTGGCCTTGCGGGTAACCGCCTGGGTTGCCACCTCCCGGTCACCGAGAACTGCCGGCACTGAGGGGACCAGGTGACTTATGCCCGAAAACTGCAACTATGTCCACTATGGTAAATCTGCGCATAAGTGAGACGAAATACATTGCCATCAATATTGCGAAGCGGGTCGGCCGAGTCGCAACCTGTGTTTCACAGATTAAAGAGTCGGAATCCGGGCATCGTGGTTTAATGGAATTGCTGCCGCAGGCGGTGGCCGAGGCCGGCGGAGGGGGGATCGGCTCGCGTCCGTTCTCGCGGACGTGGAGGACGAGCCGGTAACGTCCGTCGGCCCGGCCCCTCAGCGCTCCATGGCCGCGGCCACGCGCTGGTAGGTGCCGAGGGCCAGTTCCCAGAAGCCATCCACGTCGATTGACATCGCCACCCGGGCATTGCTGCCGTCGGCCTGACCGGGTTCGCTGAAGTCGGTGACCGTCATCCCCGAGGTCAGCTGCCCGGCCGTCTCGACCTGCACCCGCGCCGGGACCAGGCCGAACAGCTTGGGCGCAGCCACCCAGGCCACCGCGCACACGTCGTGCACCGGCGGTCCCGACGGTTCGCGCACCGACCTGTACTGATCCAGCGCTGGCAGCAGCAACTCGGTGCCGAGCGGCCTCAGGTCGCGCATCTGCTGCAGCACCGCCGGGGTGGCTCCGGTCCGCAGGGTCACGTCCAGCCCCAGCACGACCACGGTCCAGCCGGCCCGGAACACGACCGCCGCGGCCTCCGGATCGGCCCAGATGTTGAACTCGGCCGCGGGCGTGACGTTGCCCCGGCCCGCCGACCCGCCCATGATCACGAACTCCCGCACCCAGTCCGCGAGCCGCGGCTCGCGCTTGACGGCCAGCGCGATGTTGGTCAGCGGCCCGGTCGCGACCAGCGTGATCTGGCCCGGAGCGGCCTGGACGGTCTCGATGATGTAGTCGATGGCGTGCCCGGGCGCCGGGCTGCCCGCCGCCGTCGGCAAGACCGCGCCGCCAAGCCCCGAATCGCCGTGTACGTCCCGCGCGTCATAGGCCGGGCGCAGCAACGGCCTCGCGCAGCCCGCCGTCACCGGGGTTCCGCCCGCGCCGACATACTCCGACACCGCCAGCGCGTTCACCGTGGTCTTGGCCAGGCTGACGTTGCCTGCCACCGTGGTGATGCCGAGCAGGTCGATGCCGGGGTGGCCGTGCGCGAACGCAATCGCCAGCGCGTCGTCGATCCCGGGGTCACAGTCAAGGATGATGCTGGTGGGCATGGGCCGGCTCCCGAACTTCCGTCTTCTTGTGGTGCTCGTGACGAAGGTACCGAACGGACCTTGGTGCGTGCCCCCGTGACCTGCGTGCGCCGCGGTGTGTAGCCTGCATGCGAGGAGGTCCCGTTATGCACATCCCGCCCATCACGGCCGTCGAGAGCGATGACCCTGAGATCGCCGCGCTCATCGAGGGCGAGGCCCGCAGGCAGTACGAGAAGGCCCGGCTGATCCCGTCGGAGAACTACGTCTCGGTGGCCGTGCTCGAGGCGTCGGGCAGCGTGCTGACCAACAAGTACTCCGAGGGCTACCCCGGCCGGCGCTACTACGAGGGCCAGCAGTTCATCGACCCGATCGAGACGATCGCCAGGGACCGGGCCAGGGCGCTGTTCGGCGTGGACCACGCCAACGTGCAGCCCTACTCGGGCTCGCCCGCCAACCTGGCTGTGTACCTGGCGTTCGCCCAGCCGGGCGACACGATCATGGGCATGGCGCTGCCCATGGGCGGCCACCTCACCCACGGCTGGTCCGTCTCCGCGACCGGCAAGTGGTTCCGCGCCGTCCAGTACGGGGTGCGGCACGACACCGGCCGGGTCGACCTGGACGAGGTCCGCGACCTGGCCCTCAAGGAACGACCCAAGATCATCTTCTGCGGGGGCACCGCGATCCCGCGGACCATCGACTTCCCGGCCTTCGCGGCCATTGCCGCCGAGGCCGACGCGCTGCTGGTGGCCGACATCGCGCACATCGCCGGGCTGATCGCCGGCGGTGCGCATCCCTCACCGGTCGGGTACGCCGGCGTGATCACCACCACGACGCACAAGACGCTGCGCGGCCCGCGCGGCGCCATGATCATGTCCACCGCCGAGCACGCGTCCGCCGTGGACCGGGCCGTGTTCCCCGGCCTGCAGGGCGGCCCGCACAACCACACCACGGCCGCGATCGCGGTCGCGCTGCACGAGGCGGCCCAGCCCGGCTTCCGGACCTACGCCCAGCAGATCGTGACAAACGCCCAGGCGCTGGCCGACGCGCTGCTGGCCCGCGGCTACGACCTGGTCTCCGGGGGCACCGACAACCACCTGATCCTGATCGACCTCACCTCCAAGGGCATCGGCGGCAAGCCGGCCGCCAAGGCGCTGGACCGGGCCGGCATCGAGACGAACTACAACACGGTCCCGTTCGACCAGCGCAAGCCGTTCGACCCGTCCGGCCTGCGCATCGGCACCCCCGCCATCACCACTCGCGGCCTGCGCGAGGAGCACATGGCCTCGATCGCGGCCTGGATGGACGAGGCGATCACGGCCGCGACCAAGGACGACGAAGCGGTCCTGGACCGTATCGCCGCCGAGGTCCGCGACCTGCTGGCGTCCTACCCCGCCCCCGGCTGGAAGCCCTAACCCGCCCCGGCCGGAAGGCTTAGCCCCGCTCCCGGCCGGAAGGCTTAGCGCGCGACGGCCCGGACGGCCTCCCGGTCCGGGCTCTGCGCCAGGGTCAGCCTCTCGACCGGCCCGTTGAACCAGTGGCCGCGCGGGCACCGGATCTTCACCGCGTCGAGCGTCCGCTCGATCGACCTGATCGTGTAGTGATACTCCACCATGGCGGGAAGCCCGCACCGCGCCGCGCCGTGCTGATCCAGGTAGGCCGGGCAGTCCAGGAATGTCACGCCGGTGTCCATCGCGTCCTCCTCTGAGTCGGCCTCGTGCCGGTCCGTCCCCCGGGACCGGCACGAGGCCGCCCCCTCGGATAAGAGCGTGCCATCCTGGTCCTCAGGCTCGATTGAGGCCCGATTGAGTGCTAGCCGACCCGCTTGCGGCGCTCGGCCGGCTCGCGGCGGCCGAGGATCGGCTGGCCGCCGCGGACACCCTGGTACTGGCTGTCCCACGGCCAGTTCCCGCGCTTGTCGGCGTGCACCAGCTGCAGGCCGCGGATCTGGTTGCCGTACAGCTCCACCGCCAGGTTCAGGTGCGCCCAGGGCACCGCGACCCTGACGATCTCGACCAGCGGGCCGTCGTGCAGCTCGGCCTGCGTCCCCGGCTCGGGCTCGTCCGCGTGCAGCATGTGCGCGGCCACGCCGTTGAGCACCTTGGTGGCCCGGGTCAGGCCCATGCCGGTGATGACGAGTTCGGGTCGTCGGTGCGCCGTGAGCCCCACGGTGTAGGCCCACGGGGGATGGTTGCCGTCCCGTTCCACGCCCTGCACGGCCCAGCCGTACGAGGTGATCAGCTCCCGCATGTGCTCGGTGTAGTCGCGCTCGGTGGCGCCTGGGTGGTCGCAGATCCAGCACATATATGCCTCCCTCGGGACGGCCGGACTACCACCAGTATGCCGACGGCCACTGACATTCCTGAGCATTCACCGCTCAGATGGCAAAGATTATTTGCATACTAGTTCGAGTGAACATATATTCGAGCGTAGGCGGCCGGGCTGCGTGCGGGCCGAATGGCGCGGCGATCCGGAGGCGGGCAGGAAGCACCTCATGAGCATGGTTTACGGCGAGCCGGTGAACGTCCAGGCCCGGGACGACGGCCGGCCGGCCAGGTTCGTGTGGCGAGGTCGGCTGTACACCGTCCGCGCCATCCTCGAGCACTGGGTCATCAACCGGGTGTGGTGGCAGGATCCCGAGGCCGAGCCCGGCCGGCCCGAACTGGAGTTCTGGCGGGTCGAGGCGGCGTCCGGCCAGGGCGCGACGGCCGAGGTCTACGAACTGCGCCGGGACGCCGCCACCGACGCCTGGACCCTGCGCCGGGGAGTCTAGCCCGGGGTGCATGTCGATGGCCCATCAGGTCGGTAAGGGCGGTCTTGGCTGAATGCCCCGACTGTCCGCCAGCTCAGCGCGCCATCTCGTGATCCATGCCATGTTCGCGGTCTGGCCCGCCGCCGTGAGCCGGCCCGCCGCCGTGAGCCGGCCCGCCGCCGTGAGCCGGCCCGCCGCCGCGGTCTGGCCCGCCGCCGTGAGCTGGCCCGCCGCCGTGAGCCGGCCCGCCGCCTTTGGGTCGGTCCCGGCGCGGTCATACGCGGTCATACGGGGCTTGTGGCACACATGCCCCGATAGACGGGGGCGGTGGCACACATGCCCCAAACCCACGACATCCGGTCACCCATCCCGGGCTCACACCGTCCACACCAGCCCCGCCAGCCCGGCCCGCCACGGGCTGCGCGGCCGCGCCGTCGCGGGCCCTGAGGAAACTCCTCAGCCGGACAGGGCCTCGCTGACCAGTGCCTGCCAGGTCTGCGGCCCGACGACACCGTCGACCCGGAAGCCGCTCACCTCGGCCGACATGGCCTTCTGGAAGGCCCGGACCGACGCGGCGGTCTTCGGCCCGAACTGGCCGTCAACGACCAGCGTGCGCCCGTCCTTCAGGTTCCGGAAGTTGATCTGGTCCTGGACCGCGCGCACCGCCGGGCCCGCGCTGCCGCGCTGCACCGTGACCAGGAGCGCCCGCCAGGTGGGCGCCTGGACCACGCCGGAACCGCCCAGGCCCTTCGCATGCTGGAAGGCCACCACCGCGGCCTTGGTCTTCGCGCCGAAGACCCCGTCCACGGTGAGCTTGGCTCCGTGCGCGTTCAGCAGGTACTGCAAGGAACGGACGGTCACCTTCGGCCAGGCGCTGTTACTGCCCTGCTGCAGCTCGGGCCAGGTCTGCCCGGTGGCCATCGTCACCGCCGCGACCGCGTTCGCGCCGGCCGCGGCCGCCGCTGTCGGGGCCGACAGGCCTGCCAGCCCCACGGCCAGAGCAGCCGCGAGAGCCGCCGAGCCGAGAGCGCGAGGCAACCTGCCCGGGATTGAAGACGTGGTCATCGCAATCCTCCTTAATGCGTGTCCGGCCAGCTAATCCCGCCGCCTTGGGCTCGCCGTGCAGCAGCCGTGAAGACCCCGTGGATGCCGGCTCGCCCGGCCGTGTCCACGCCGCTCCTACCGCCGCTGCGCCGCATCTTCACATGCCCCGGCCACCGTGGAAGGTGAGCTGGCCGCCCGCCCGGGTTCCCCTCACCGGCGGGCGGTCAGCGCAAGCCGAGAAGGAGGACCCATGACCCCTGCCACCGCCGTCTGGCCGCCCGCGCACGCCGAAGCGGGCCACCGCGACGGCCGCCCGCTGCCGCGTGCCTGGCACGTCCTGGCCGTGACCGCCCGGCCCGGCCAGGAGTCGGCCGACCTGGGTCGGCTGCTGTACGCTTTTCGCCGCCGGGGCGCCAGCGTGGCGCTGCTGAGCCTGACCCGCGGCGAAGCCTCGCCGCGGAACTCGACCTGCGAGCGCCTGGAAGTGATCCGGCCCTGGGAACTGCAGGTGGCGGCGGGCCTGCTCGGCATCTCCGTGCTCATGGTGGCCGACTACGCCGACGGCGGGCTGGACCGGTACCCGGCGGCCGAGCTCGCCGAACGGGTCCGCCGGGCGATCCGCGCGCACGCCGCCGACCTGCTGCTGGTCATCGACCCGGCGCGGAGCGAGCCGGCCCGCGACGACGCCGCGGTAGCCCGGGCGGTCTGCGCCGCCGCCGAGCAGACGGGCGTCCCGGTCCTGGCCCGCATGCCGCGCGCCGCCCGCAGCGGCTGGCACGTCGACCTGGGCGCGGACGCCGCGGTCGCGGACGCCGCGGGCGCGGACGCCGCGGTCGCGCGTGCCGTCCAGCGAGCCGCCCTGGCCGCGCACGCCAGCCAGGTCGGCGCCAGGCCCGGTACACAGCAGCGGACACAGCGGACGCAGCAGCGGACGCAGCGTCGGCAGGACGACCGCGAGCAGATGCGCTGGCTGGTGCCGCCGCGCCGGATGTCCGGCCTGAGCTGAGGGGCTGAGGGAAGGCGAGGAACGCTACCCGGCGGGGTCGATGTTGTGGTTCAGCCGGAACACATTGTCCGGGTCGTAGCGCCGCTTGAGCTGGACCAGCCGCTCGTAGTTGACCCCCCAGATGTCCCGGACCAGTCGCCCGTCGTCGGCGGACAGGTTGTTCACGTAGCGCCGGCCGGACATGTAGGGGCGCAAGGCCGCGAAGGTCTGGCCGGCCCACGCGATGTTCGCGTCGGTGTGCGCCCGGTCCCGCCACTGCGAGACGATCAGCAGGCTGTAGCCGGGCACCCGGTGGGGGAACGCCGTGGCCGTGGGCGGCACCCGGGTGACGGCGCCCAGGTAGGGCATGATGCTCAGGCCGCTCATCGGCGACGGGCACCGCCGGACCGCGTCGGCCATGATCTCCAGCGCGTCGGGGCCCAGCGAGGCGAAGAATGCGGATTTCCAGTAGTTGAGGGCGCCCCGGGGATAGCCCTCGTCGCTCAGCGTGTTGATCACCGGGTAGGGCATGACCCGGATCGTGTCCGCCAGCGGCGGGCCGAACTCCCGCAGCGGCCTCAGGTCGCGTTCGGCGGCCACCGGATCGCCGCAGTGGCAGACGGCGATCACGGCCAGCGTCTCCGCGGGCTCACCCGGCGCGGCGAACAGGCTGAAGTACGCGGTCAGCTCGTCCGGGGCCTCGCTGGTGAACCGGCGGAAGAAGTCCAGGACCGCTCCGGCGCGGCCCGCCGGATGGGCCACCATCCCGCCGTACACGGTGGGCACCCGGTGCGCCTGGTACTCCAGCGAGGTCACGATCCCGAAGTTGCCCGCGCCGCCGCGCAGCGCCCAGAACAGGTCCTCGTTCTCCTCGCGGCTGGCCGTCACGACCTCCCCCGCCGCCGTCACCACCTCCGCCGACCGCAGGTTGTCGATGGTCAGGCCGTACCTGCCCATCAGCCAGCCCTCGCCGCCGCCCAGGGTCAGGCCCGCGATGCCCGTACTCGACACCACCCCGCCGGTGGTGGCCAGGCCATGCTCGGCCGCGGCGCGATTGAAGTCCTTCCAGGTGCTCCCGCCTTGGGCCCAGACCGCCTGCTGCCGCGGGTCGACCCTGATCCCGCGCATCGGCGACAGGTCGATCATCAGGCCGCCGTCGGTGACCGCTTTGCCGGCCACGTTGTGCCCGCCGCCGCGCACCGAGATCTCCCTGGCCTGCTCACGGCCGAGCCAGAGCGCGTCCACCACGTCGGGCACCGTGCGGCAGCGGGCGATCAGCGCGGGCCGTTTGTCGATCAGTCCGTTGTGGACCCGGCGGGCCTGCTCGTACCCGGGATCCGCGGGACCGACCAGTTCGCCGGTGAAGGCCGCCCTGACCTCGTCCGGAACCATGATCGCACCGCTCATCGACTCTCCCGATATGAACCGAACGGACCCAGGCCGGAGAGCCCATCGGAGCAGATACAGGTGCCCTCCGTGGCCACCGGCCTGGGATTGCCGCCAGCACATCAGGCGGCTGTGCAGGTCCGGCGTCACCGATGTGAGGTTCGTATGGGCGCGGTGAACAGCGCGGTCAGCCCGGCCGCGTCGGGGTCGGTGGACAGCACGACCGCCTCGTCCCCCGCCTGCAGGACGGTGTCGGACCGGACCGGGACCAGGCGGCCGTCCCGGATCAGCAGGCTGATCCAGGCGTCCTCGGTCATCAGCAGGTCGCCGACCGGGGTGGCGTCGGCGGCCGCGCCGGGCACGACGATGAAGCGGTGCAGGCCCTCGGGCTCGTGCTGGAACCTGATGCCCAGGCTCCACGGCTCCGGCTCGATGGTGCGCAGCGGTATCCGCAGCCGGCGCAGCAGCCACGGCACCGTGCCGCCCTGCACGATGACCGAGAACGCCACGACGACGAAGATGATCTCGTACAGGCGGCGGGCGCCGGTCACCCCGTCCTGGACGATGTACGCGCCGAGCAGGATCGGCACCGCGCCCTTGAGGCCTGCCCACAGGACGCACAGCCGCTCCCGGCGGCGCAGGCGTACCGGCCACAGCAGCGCCCCGACCAGCAGCGGGCGGATGACCAGGGACAGCAGCACGGCGAGCACCAGGCCGGCCAGCCAGACCCAGTGCTGGGCGAGGTCGTGCAGCCGGATGGTCAGGCCCAGCATGATGAACGCGACGATCTCCCCCAGGCTGGCCAGGGCGGAGTGAAAGCGCGCGATCTCGCGCTGGTAGGGGGCTCGCTCGTCGCCGATGAGGATGCCCGCCACGAATACGGCCAGGAACCCGGACCCGTGCACGGCGGTGGCGGCACCGTAGATGGCCAGCGCGCCGGCCAGCACCCGCAGCGGGTACAGGCTCTCGCTCGGCAGCGGCACCCGGCGCATGAAGGTCAGCAACACCCAGCCGCCCGCGGCGCCTACGGCCGTGCCGATGATCAGCTGGGCCAGCAGTTCGGTGGCCACGTGGCCGACCGC
>Ga0335072_10011689_pt1 | contig 12569 bp, 14 predicted proteins | sample Lox_Sample_21_FD_206725 | JGI IMG/M metagenome (GOLD analysis project Ga0335072, IMG submission 206725) | Soil microbial communities from Loxahatchee National Wildlife Refuge, Florida, United States - Lox_Sample_2.1 | ecosystem: Environmental > Terrestrial > Soil > Wetlands | place: USA...
TTGGCTGGATGCGCTTTTCGGGCCTGGTGGAGCGGAACAAATTCCGACCACTTTTTATTGCATTATGCTTCAATCATTCGCTATGGAGACTGGACAGCAGAATTACAGCAAATTTGGCGACAGCAACCTGGCGGCATCCCGCAATATTTCGCTCCAGAGATCGCTGTCGGAGCTCGAGCGATCATCGCCCGGCGGCGACATCACCATGAAAGGCTATCCGTAGGTAGCGAGGACTAGGACGCGGGCAGGAAACCAGCACGTTGAAAAGTTTTGGTCCACCATGGCCGAATCGAAAGCCCTCCCAATCGAAATTGCTCCTCCACTGGTGACATCCCTATGGACCAGATCTCTCATTGTGCGTTTTTGTCATCCTCATCTAGCCGAGCAAAGCTGACCACGGATTACTTCAGGCTGGTGCCATTGCAGGCCTGACAGTCGATTTCTCTCTCTATCCTCTCGACACACTCAAAACACGCCTGCAAGCTAAACGCCATCATGGCACTACTATCCTTCCTCGTCACACCCTCACGGGCACTCTCCGCTCCATCTACGCCGGCCTCCCCTCTGCGCTACTGGGCTCAATGCCCTCGGCTGCTTCCTTTTTCCTTGTCTATGATGGCGTCAAGCGATCTCTGTTGAACTCCGAATCGCGTCACCTATCACCCCCATCTGAAGGGCATCCCTCCAGATTATACGAGTCCTCCGTCCACATGCTCGCCTCCTCCCTTGGCGAGATCGCCGCGTGCGCCATCCGTGTCCCTACCGAAGTCGTCAAGCAGCGCGCACAAGCAGGTTACTTTTCCGGTTCTTCTCTGCTCGCATTACAAGATATTCTGGCTTTTCGACATCAGAGAAACGGGTACCGAACTGTGGTGCGAGAGTTGTACAGAGGTGGTGGGATAACGATTCTACGGGAGATACCATTTACGATTCTGCAGTTCTCGCTGTGGGAGTATCTGAAATCGTCGTATTCGATATACCAGCACAGGGAATATAAGAGGAAGAAGGGGTTGATTACGGCGGCCGAGAGTGCCCTGCTTGGGAGCGTGGCGGCTGCTATAGCGGCAGGGCTTACAACACCGCTGGACGTACTGAAGACGAGGATCATGCTGCAGAGGAGAGTGCATGGAGAGGATAGGGCACGTGGGATGCAAGTCATCGGTCTGTTCTCCCAGATCAGACGAGAGGAAGGGATGAGAGGCATGTTCAGAGGATTTGGACCAAGGGTGGCTTGGATCAGTGTTGGTGGTGCGATCTTTCTTGGGACGTATCAGTGGGCTTGGAACAGACTTAGCTCACAAGCAGGAGATAGTCGAGGAGACGCTCTCTGAGTCAGTCAAATAGCGTTGCTTAGAAAACGCCCCTAGTCTTGGATCCCATTGTTTTACAGTTCTAATGTACATATCACTGCATAGCGGTGCGCGATGCTATCCAAGAGATCATGCAATCAGACCAGGAAATATATCTATCTGGAATTTATCTAAAGTGGCGTCTTTTCACGATGCGGTAGCCATTAGCGTTGTGGATAGACCCTCGCCCACCGCAGCTGGGGTTGCTGGTTTGATGCCAGCCACGTGCTTGATCGCTTTCTTTCCGTTGGCTTTGTAGAATAGCACAACGTCTCCCCCGGTCCTCCAGATGTGAACTCGGAGTGTAGCAAGGGTGGTGTTGGGATGAACAATCTACAATAATCAGAAAAGTCGCAGTATTTGTGGGGTGGGGGCAATTGCTCTTACCTGGTCGTGGCAATAGAGATCAAGATATTCTTCAGGCTTCAATGCATCAGGATCGAGCTTTTCCGGTGCAGGCTCTATACGTTCAGCCACGTAAGATAGGATCTTTTTGGCGCGCAGCATTCGGTTTGCGTTGAGACGTGCATTTCTGTGAAGACTGTCAGAGATTTAGTCCTCCAGCTTGGTCACGCATAACATACCCGTCTGGACTTGCAATGCTCGGAAGTAGACCTTGGTATGGCTGTAGTATGAATGAAACTTTGGCAGTCTCCTTGAAGGGAATCGAATTCTGTCAAGGTCAGTGCGTCCTGTGAGATCTAGAAGTAGAGGAAGATGTACTTTCAAAAGAAGGTCGCCCAGCCACCTCGGCGCAACCTTCTCGATAACGTCGGCGTCTCTTCCCAAGGCGTCAATAGTTTCGCTGTACAAGTCTGCTACACCACCAGAGTCGGGATCATCTTCCTGAATGATAATAAGTGTGTCGGGAGGCGGTCTTAGTACTGGCGTCTCAATCGGTGAGCTAGGGGTGATGCCCATGCTGAAAGGCTGGTCTGATCTCGCTCGCGCCTGCTCGTCGTACTCGTGTCTGATTCTCTCTACAACACCAAGGAGGTTGTCCTCAAAGACCTTTTCGCCTGTGTCAGAAGATTTGTCCGATTCGGCTTCTGCCTTTTCTTCGGTTGCTGCTGCGGATTTCATCTCCATCGAAGTTCGACCGAGTTTCATATTTTTGGGAAATGTCATCTTGAAATTCTTGCTAAACAGCGACCCTTTCTTCTTTTCTTCTTTATCGTCGTTCGGAGAGGTTGGGGTAGTCCCTTGCGGCCCTTCTCCTGGCGTGGCTGGTGCTTTATTGTTTTCTAAAGATGTCTCGGATTGACGCGAGTTTGGCATAGAGGAGAAATAGTCACTAGTTCTATCTCCCGTGCCGACCTGGTTGCTAGCCCCATTCTGCCTCTCCTCCATTGCAGAATCTTCCTCGGCTGTGGGAGTTAAAAGACCTGCCGCATGAGAAGAGGGGTTACTGGAAGTGACAGTTGGTGTCGCTACCCCAATTGACAAGCTTGGCGTCATGAGTACGAGCCCATTCAGCGGTCGAGGCGTCACTGTTGAGGGTGTTTCAAAAGACCTGCTCGAGGGCGGTGATGGTGAGGTAGGCAAAGCAATGGATGGAGGGGCATTCCGTCGCTGCATCCCAACGGAATTGGTGGAATTCTGGAGATTTCTGCGATAGACCTCGTCTCGCTTGATCTCTTCGTCGAGGAAGGTATCGAATAAATTCCGCAGCACCCATTTCCCTAAGTTGACTGAACGAGAATGTTAGTGCAAGCTCGTACATCACAATACTCGGAAAAAGGACTCACTCCTCTGATCCTCTCTGAAATCGAGCTTTTCTGGAATGTCAATCTCATCGGCGTAGACCTCACCATCAAAGCAGTTATTCTCCTCCAATGCCACCGTAAGTTTGCCCGTCCGCGTATCGACCGTGCACCAATTTGCAATGGACTCAGTCGTGTTAACTTCCGGTAGGGTGTCATCAAGGCCGCGTTTGCCGAATGAGCGTATGGGAACACACTGCAATGTTAATTTCCGATCGAAATACAGAGAAGGAAAGTCAAACCTTCAATAAGTCCCATAGTATGACTTCGCCGGCCGTATCAAGTGTTAGGACTCTCTTGCGATCATTGAGCAAGACGTGCTTGATGAGACCATTTTGACCTTGGACCGTTTCAATGGGATTGTCCCGCAACATCAGGACCGGATGTAAGTCGCTGTCCATAATTGCCTCTGATGCCTTGCGAAGCACAGAACCGGCATTAATAACAGAGTTGTGACGGTTCCTAGATCGCGTGCCGGGCAGTGGAGCGGTTATAGCCAGGCGAAGAATGGCATCGATGGGGATTTTTGGCTCTGCCGCATTGCCATTGTAGCTGGAAGCAGCGTCCGAGTCGGTAGGAGCAGTATCATAGTTAGACAGGCTGCTATCTGTTTGACTATGCTGGGGCGAATGAGGTGTAGCTATCTCAAGCTCAGTGTCGACGTCCTTCCACCTGTTGATGCTCGAGCTTGAAGTCGCTGTCCATATGTCGCCGTTTGCTGCAATGACTTTGATCACTCCCTCATGCTCTTGACAAACAGCGACGGAAAGACCCTCATCCCAGTCCGCAGCACGTCTAGTGTCAGTCTTTGCAATCATTCCGGACCTGTCACTGGAGTAGAAGACGGATAGTTGGGGGTGATTGGAGTACAGCGACCAGACGCTATCGTTGTGCATTGTCAACGTGTGCATACATCTGCCCGCAGTCACCGACCAGACTTTCACGGTCTGGTCAGATGAGGCTGTCATGAGCGTGCCTCCATCATCGCTCATCAGAATGCTCCGGATATTGTCCGCATGACCTACGAACTTGGTGATGTTCTTACCCGCTTTCGGATCCCACAATCGTACAACGCTCTCTGGTCCTCCGCTGGCAAGGATGGAACCATTGGTACAGAGAGCATATACCGATCCCTTGGTGATCCCTTCTTCCACCTTGCCCACATTAATCTCAAGGCTCTGGCCCGCTCCATTGAGATCCCAGAGACATATCTTATGGTCAAGACCTCCAGAGGCTACCCAGCTGGCACTCGTGCTGGGAGAAGCAAGACATTTGACATAGTCGCTGTGTGCTCCAATCGTCGCCGCAGCGCTTCCATCCTGCGCATCCGGTCTCCACGCTTTTACTGTCACATCTGATGATGCTGATACCAAAGTAGAGTTGTTGTGAGCTAGGACGACGTCGTTGACCCAATGAGTGTGCGCTTGAACTTGTTTATGAAACGTAGTAGATGGAATATTCGGGTCTTCACTCTGCGGAGCACAAGCGTCCACATTCCAGGCGCAAATCACACCATCACGCCCGCCAGAATATCTGTTGATGTATAAGCCGCGTCGTTGCAAGGTCACGTCTCCTCTGCACATACAATATCGAGTGGTCTTGATCGATGGCCAGGCCATTAACCCCTAGTCGATGTCCTCCGGGAGAATTGGCTAGGGGAATAACTGTTCGAACACTTGTCAGAGAAGAGGATGTATCTGACCACCGGGGGACGCATACCATAGCTGATACGTTGGCGTTTCTTTCTGGCCATAAGGCCGTGACTTGGGAGGAGTAAGGGGCAATTGTCCACTTCGTCGATGCCATAAGCGGCCTCGACTTACTCGTTTGGGTGGGAGAATGCTCGCGGGGCTTTCGTAAAAAGCAACTTGTCTGTGTCTATTGTGGGTATGCGCTCGCACCACCGGCGTTATCGGACTTGGCGCCTTGCAAAAATGTTGACGTCGGCACTTGGTTTTGACTTCGATTTTGGTCTCTCACTTCGGCTTGGCCCACGTCCACGCATTGGGACCTTCCAACTGAATAATTCTAGAAATGTTTGCGCTAGAATGGTCCATGCCGATGCATCTGTTCAGATAAGGGGATGGATATCTGGATGGCAAAGGATACTGGTCGGAACACTCGTTTGTACGGCGCTTTTCGAATTTGGCTACATATCTACGGTGAATCTGTCCCAAAAAAAAGGAAAAAGCTGTAGACCAGAACTCGCCTCAGGGATGTCCTCGTTCCCGTGTCATTATAGGCTCATTGTCATCAAGGTCACAGCATGCGAGGGGTCAAAGGGTGACTTTAACCCTGTCTATCAAAGTTGGATTGAATTTAGAACCGCATAGAGTTTCCGCGTATCTCATAGTCACTGCCCATTATGAACACCATTTCGCACCGTGTCCAAAGCGGACACTTGGCCCCCCAACAGTAAACGCCATGAGACGGACGTTCGGTACAGCTGGCCATTACTGGTCAGATATTCGCTCGGAGAGCATGCCCCGTTCACACCACCACCCTTTTCATTTCTTGGACTGGTGCCATCGGATTGCATGGACGAATTCTTACTTTTTTGGTGGCGGTGCGTTGTCTGATCCACTTCCGGCTTCAAGGGTATGGTCGTGTCCCAGGGCTCGATACACGATGCCCCGTTCGTCCTGGCTACAAACAGCACATGCCGAACACCATTCGTCTTCCAGTACTTCCTCCATGGTTGCTCGCTCGCGGGGGTCGACTTTCAACATTCTCCCAATGATGTGCCTGCTCTCACGCGGAAGGATGCGTAGTAGTCGCCAAGGTCCTTTAATCACTTCCTGTTTGTCAGATTGTGACTCCGAATGATGATGGCTTGCCCCATTCGAATGAGACTCTGATTGGCGATGTGAATCGTCTGCAGAGGTAGGCGACCCGTTTTTCGCTTCCGATTCTCGTCTTGGTCCTGAATCTGGAACAGGAGTGCCGGGGGTTGGCGGTGAAACGAAGAGTTTGTATGAATTGTCAATCAAACGGGGTTGCTTCCATGGAAACCTCCGCAGCGACATGCAACAAAAGATGATTGCCAAGGACCAAATATCAGTCGGTTGGGGATCGTACTTCCGCTCGTCGTAGACCTCAGGTGCGAGATATGGATCAGAACCAACGATGCCTGTGGGTAAAAGCAGTTAGCATAGCTTCCATACATAGGAGAAGATCTTGGGACAACCTACCTGATGCGAGGACCAAGTCGTCCTCGAAGGGGTACCTAAAGACTGCGGCGCTGCCAAAATCAATCAACTTCATAATGCCAAACTCATTGATCACCACATTGTCAAGCTTTAGATCTCGATGCGCCAGCCCCATGCTATGGAGATAGCTTACGCCGTTCACAATTTGCATGAAGGCGCAAGAGATTTCCTCTCGGGTCATCCTCCCAGTCATTACAGTCGCAAACAAGTCGTACGGCGCGTATTCCATGACCTCGAACCACCGGCCATTCTCCTGGATAATGTCCAGGGTTTCGATGATATTTCCATGGTGAAGTGTTGAACCAATACAGAACTCTGCTGTGACTTTTTTCGCATAGTCTTTCTCGGTCTCCCAAGAGTGCTTGTCGCGAAACTGTTTCACGGCGAAAGTGACACCATCACTGCTCCGTTTGAGAAGTCGAACCGAACCGCCAGCACCACTGCCAAGTACCTTACCAAATTTGCCGTACTTTGCCTCCAAGCCATGGTCATCGGCGAAGGGTACATTTGCTGACGCGGCGTGCTGAGGAGGCGTCCGGCTTCCCGATTTTCCGCTTGTCTTTCGCGAAGCCGTGCTTTGCGTGTCCGAATGCTTGTTATGCTTGTGGCCAAGACGGAAGAATCGTTTGAGCTCGGACATCGACCCATGACGCTTCCCATCTATTCCTGCACCGTCACTACCGCCATCTTGAAGATGCGCATAAGGGTCCTTCTTTCCGCCGAAGATTGAGGCCTGCTTCTGTCCATAAATATCACCACCGCTGTTCCGAGGTGCTCGTGCTCCCACAGAAGCCGCTATTGTTCCGCGTTCTCGATATTTTTCTTCCACGAGATTCGGGTCTATCAGGCCTGCCTTTGACCGTGGAGGTCTAGCTGAAGGGTGAGCGTCATGAGGAGCGAGTCTCGGTGTTCCCACAGGACTTTGATCTTTCGGACTGGGAGTGGCTGCTTCCGAACCTGACGGTCCAACCGAAAAAGCTTTCCTGTGGTTGTCATGTAAAGACTCACTGGAGATCGAAGTCGGATGTGTGGATGTTGGCTCAGAGGAGCTAGGTCTCGAGAACTCAGCACCTGGTGATATTGACTCTGACAAAGCCCTTCCGTGGTAGTCTTGAGGGGGAGAAATTTGTGGAGTGATAGCGCTTGCGTCCGTTGGTCCTTTACGGGTGGCCCCAGTATCGCCCTTGCTGTCTTTAGTAAGGGACTCGTGTGGAGTCAGTGGTGGTGAGTGAAGAGATGATTGAGATATAGACGGGGAATGCGCGGATGCGCGTAGAGAATGTCGTGGCGTGTTTGGAGTACTATCCTCCCGAGAGTGAGCCTAGTTAACGTCTTCCGTCAGCAAATGCTCTGCACCGAGTCAAAAATATTTGAACATTATATGACCACACGACGCCGCGACTCCGGGTTTGTGGCCAGAGTCCAACGTTGGAGCACAGAAGTAAAATATCTTGACTAGAGGAGGTTTTGACAATCGAGGAAGAACGTACTCGAGAAGCTGGAAGCGAAACTGGCTCGAACTGAAAGTTCGACATCCGGCTTTCTTGAAGTTTGGATTTCTGCAACGTCATTGCCAGACCGCGTATCTCTTCCTTGGCTTCTGAAGTCAGATTTTCCGTCAACTTTGACCCATCGCTCTCCGTCTGCGTTATATCCTTCTCTACAGGTTCAATCTCTTCCACACCTGAAGAGAATCGGACGCCTTGTGGAGCGGAATTTGATGTATCTTTTGGCCTTTCGTCTAGTGTTTTCTCATTCCCAGCATCGCCTGGCATGAACTTCGTAAGCAAAGGTAGGTAGAGACGATGAAGATAATCATACGTGCAGTTTGCTCATCTTTTTCCCCCGGGAGAAACATGTTCGCCAACCTGGAAGACATGGTGAGGTACGTTAAGGGGAGGATAATGATCGACAGGGCAAGGTGTGAGCGGTCAAGTTTTATCGACAGGGATATCTTCAATGAGTGTGTACAGGATGCATCGGATCACTGCTGCGAATTTTAACAGGACATGATCTGCCACCAGACGCAGTTAGCTGGCTGTGAACGTGGCGCATAGTGCAGGAAGATGGGAGTGTCAAAAGCAGATAGACCGGACTTTGGAGGCGGGGTGGCATGAGAGATGAAGACTTACTTGAGCTTGCGATCGTACAACCAAAAAAGAACAGAGCAAACGTTTCTCTATAACAGGGCGATAATATTGAGGCAGATATGTCGAAAGAATATGAAAAGGGAGAAGATACTTGAGTTTACGCTCCTCGTCAAGTCAACCGAGTGGGAAGGGAGCGGGTAGGAAAGCGAGTAACCCTGGCTCACGGCACCATCGCCCAATTGCCCCTCCAACTACGTATCCGCACTAGCAGCTCGGATGCCAAAGGCCGTGATTCGGTCATACGCTACCCACTGCCCTCCGTATACAATACGTGTTTGTAGTGGCCGGCTACGCCGATGAGATTTGTGATCGATTTCCATATTGCTCTACATGTCTCACCTGAGACAGGTCCAACCTCTTTGTTACAGCGCATGTGATGTTTCGGCACGCGAAAATCGTTTGAAAAATTCTGCATCTCCACACCACAATATAGGTATGAGTCAGATTTGACATCTCCAACGATCAACTCCAAAACCTTAGAGCACATAGCTTAGTAAGCTTTCTTTGGTCGCCAATGGTCGTTCACTATAAAGGACATCAATAGGGCTGAATGTGGTGTATTCGGGTTTCGGCATTTGATCCCATGAGGCGTGCGAATTGCCTATCAATTCTATTTTCCTCTCCTCGCTTCAGCCCTAATCCGGAGGATACAGCACTTTGCTTGGGGAACCATTCACTTTCCCTGTATCCAGTTGCAAGTCCACGTTCATATAGTCTAGTCCAGCCAGGCCTCTCTCACATATAGCTTCTCAAACAAGCTCCTCTTAATGGTAGCATCTTCTCTGCTCAATGCTGAGAGTATTTTGCCTTCGTTAACCGTTGTGGCAGAAGCCCACACCCCTGAGCATCGGTACAGGCGTGAGCGGAGCGGTAGTTAGGCGCGTCCATTCCACCTATCAACGACAATGTCGCGAGCGGCATCGCTTCCTCAGATCATCAATGGATGGCGCAGTCTTGGTCTTTGAACATTGGTGAATGCAGTTCACCCATTCCGCCTCATTGACTTGAGCCCTGTTCGAGGACAAGATAGTCATTCAAGGTACAACAGCCACTCCAATTGACTTTGCTTGTGATATGACACTTTTGCAAAGTCCTTCCAGTGAAAGGCCTGATAGTCTGGTCTCGGTCTGCTTTATTCTTGCAATCTCGTAGACGTGCTTCAAAGTGACAGTCCCCACAGATTCAGTACCTGGCTTCTGAGCTCCCCGAATGCGATTCTTGATCTCTTTGACGCCTGCGGCCTGCAGCAGAAGCCATGAGGTAGTAGGGGTGCGAATTTCGAAAGAGAATGACCGGTCTGGTCGGACCGTTACCCTGGCGGGCACTGGAACTCCGGGGGTGATATGGGCTGTACGAGCATTGAATTCCTGCAAGTTGTGGTCAATCACTGGTCTACTGTACTTCTGACGCAGAATGTAGGTACCTTGCAGAAGTCCATGCTCTTGACTCCTTTGCTGCCCAAGGCCGGGCCAACTGGAGGGCTCGGACTTGCCTGGCCCGCTCCTACGATCAGCTTGACGACCTGATCTTTTGCGGGCATTTTTCGCGCCATCCTGATAGTTCGGGAATGGAGATTGTAATCTCGAGGTTTGTACGAAGCGAAAAATACTCGGAGCCCTCAAATATCGTAGTTGAAGCTTCAAAGGGCCAGATCCGCGGTACGGGCGATGATAGAATCTCCAACCAAAAAAAAACCCCCCCGTTGTAGGACTTGAAAAAGGGTTGGTGAGCATAACAAGGATCTCGCGACCCGAATTGGGCCGTCGAGAGGGAACTTGGCAACAAGCCCCTGTAGCCGCAACTATCCGCTGACGTAAAGTCGTTTTTCTCGGGAACTTTCACGCGCACAGCGCAAGCATCCTTCTCCATAAATTCCACCTGATACGATGAACTGGTTCAAGCAAACGTAAGTTGTGCCTCAACCGGACTCTTCATATGGAAACTTGTTCTGACCAATCTAATTGTTTCAACGACCAGTCTAGCGCATGTTGCAGGAACTCAAGAGCCAGAGTATGGCCCTTCGGCGATTCAGCCGGTCACTGCGCAGGCAGAAACTGTTCCCTTCACAGAAATTACGCCGGATGATCTGAAATGGAAGGCCATGAAGAGCACGTGTGTGGAGACACAGACATTCTATTTCATGTCCAATGAAGGCACATTTGGCATGGCTCAGGTCATCTACAGCAACGTTGGGTATGTTGGTAGATGCTTCCCAATGCGACTTTTGGTCTGAAAATATTGCAGTGGTATACGGACAACGTGCCAATTCAATTCCAAGATCTTTGGTTATGATGGCCCATCAAAACATCTGTGGTGCTCGGATCCTCTCAGCAATTATGGCTTCGACGAAGAGCAACACTCCTTCTATGCGGACAATGTAGCCCTTTCCCTGGACAAAGACGGAACATCATACTCCATCAAATCAGCCGTCAACGAGGCGAGCATAGTCAACATCACGGTGGCACGGACATCACCGGGGTTCCAGGTTGGCAAAAACGGTACAAGCTATTTTGGAACCGATCCTACCGATCCTTGGGGGTCGATGAGACATGCGTTTTGGCCGAGGTGTCACGTCACGGGGACTATTAAGACACCTACCAAAGAGTATGACATGAATGGCAAAGGACTTTTCATACACGCGTTGCAAGGAATGAAACCGCACCATGCCGCAGCGAAATGGAATTTTGTCAATTTCCAGACACCGACCTTTTCAGCAGTCATGATGGAGTACACCACTCCTCCTTCGTATGGCAGGACTATTGTCAATGTTGGCGGTATAGCCAAAGATGGCGAGATGGTCTGTGGAGGTGCTTCGAGCAGCATCAAACACCTGGCCGCAAGCCAGGACTCCGAGAATGACTGGCCCGAACCGAAAGCGATTCTGTGCAAGTGGACAGGAAAGACAAGTGATGAAAAAAGAGTCGAAGCGGAGATAATGGGTGAGCTGGGGGAGAGAAAAGACCGCGTTGACGTCCTGTCTCATATCCCAGGCTTTGTCAAGACCATCGTGGGCGGCGTAGTTGGCACCAAGCCCTACATATATCAGGTCAGTCACACCACTCAAAGCTATTTCTCGATTTCTAACTTCCCGTAGTATTGCTCGCAAGACAAGCTCAACCTCAAGATTAAGATCGGCGATGAAGAAGTTATAGAGCCTGGCTGGCTATTCTCTGAAGCGACATTCATCTCATGACATCTGCGCTTCCAGAACGGATATTATGCATGGCGTGGTTTGGAGTTGTGATTGAATAGAACCCTAATACCTAATGACACCACGACTAGCGTGGCTACGCCTCGCCATATCTTTACCATCAATTTCCTATGCTATGTTTCACGAGCCGTCGGTGTTTCCAAGTCCCTCTACGTGTGTCAATATCAATTCACCATCAGAACCATTTTCTTCAATGCTGCATCACTCTCCCAATCCGACTACTTGTCGGTCCTCCTGCTTCCATCGTTTGTGGTCATCGCTCAAGATCTCTTATATCATCGCTATGACTCGCAATGATAGTTTCGCAGCACTTCCAGATCTTCCGAGGGCTCCGGTTGTGCCAGCACGATTCCGACGACTGCATCCAGGCGATGCTATTAGAGGAATCAGTAAGTAGAGGCCCGCTGTACCTAAGGTGCCCTACTCGAATTGTATCCCCGGCCGATAAGCCTGATACATCCTGGTATACAGGATTTCATGGGTGGCTACGACTACATTGCTGTGCGCGCGCCACTGCTAAGCCACAATGGCGAAAAGGGTGTTGTACGAAAAGGGTGTTTGAAAAGGGTGGGTCCCGGGTCAGTTCGCCCAGTGGCATTTTTGGCAATTCGGTTATGTGCCAAGTCTCATTAGTTGTCAAATAGGCTTATTAGCAATTCAAAGTTGCTAAGTTTAGATGATAACATGGCCGAGGGGTTATGGCGCCAGATTTAAGACCTTTGGAAATCTCTGGTTCCGAAAGGAGCGAGGGTTCAAATCCCTCTGTTATCAATATGTCTTTTTAACTCTTCCATCCTGATGCTACAAACCCACGAGCACTCTCCAGTCTCTGTACGTAGTAGAGCTGAATCATTACCATACGCAGATGCGACCCGTAGAGAATGCCG
>Ga0335072_10011690_pt1 | contig 12569 bp, 11 predicted proteins | sample Lox_Sample_21_FD_206725 | JGI IMG/M metagenome (GOLD analysis project Ga0335072, IMG submission 206725) | Soil microbial communities from Loxahatchee National Wildlife Refuge, Florida, United States - Lox_Sample_2.1 | ecosystem: Environmental > Terrestrial > Soil > Wetlands | place: USA...
AGCATCGGCACCACCGCGTAACCTGGCGTGGCGCCGACCGGCCCATGCAGGTTGGTCAGTGTCTTGCCGTCCCAGCCGATATCCGAACCGGCGCGGACATACAGGCGGTAGGATTGCTCGAACAATTCCCGGCTGGCGTCGGGGAGCCCGTTCTTCATCGGGTAGACCCCGTAGCGCGTGCGGTCCTTGACATAGCTCGAAGCGAAGATGGCATCGGCCTGGCCGGTCTGAATTAGGTAGAGCCCGCGCTGCCAGGGAGTACGCGACAATGTGATCGGGACATGGGCCTGCGCGCTGGCCATGCGCAGCAATTCGATCGTCAAACCCGGCTTCGCCGAATCGACAATGGTGCCGTTGCCGCAGATCAGCGGCGGGTTGGAGAACACGTCGAACACGATACGAACCGGCTCCGCGGCAGCCGCCGGCGCGCCCCGCCACAGCGGCGCAAGCAGCAACGACAGCGCGCCGGCACCGAGCGTCGCGCGCCGCGTGATCGCGGGCGACAATGCCGCCGCGTCATCACGGAAATCCCGCGGCCGCTTGCGTATCACCGGCCGCGTATCGAACGACGCGCCTGTCTTATAGTCCGGTCCCCGGCGCAACGCTGCACTCCTCTCCTCGGTTGGTGGACGACGCTGACAATCACTGACACCAAACCAATGGTAAAAATTCCGTTCCAGGGCCCCGGAAGGAATCCCGACCGGGCACCTGACTACTAGCATCCGCGCCGCGGTTGAATACGACAGTGTTGAAAAATCGCCGTCAAAACATGGCAACTTGCTGCATCCTCGGTGCCAAAGCTTACATGCCGGTTACAGCGCGGAGGCGGACCGCGCATAACGGACCAGCGGCGGTCGTCATGGCCGGCACCGTTGCGTGTACGTTAGAGAACCGCATGGCGCGCCGCACCGCCGCGCTGCGCGAGGCCGGCCGCGCGGCATGGCCTGCGCTTTGCTACGACTTGAGCAAGCTCATCAGCAGCATGAACAACAGCAGGGCGGCGCCTTGCAGGATGATCCGCCAGCGCATCAACTGATTGGACCGGCGCGGATCGCCGCCGCCGCGCACCAGCCCCACCATGCCGGCGAGCAATACGGCCACCGTGGCGAACATCAGCAGCGCAACCAGAATGGTCAAAAACGTCTTCACGCCCGGACCATAGGCGGCCCGGGGCAGGAATGCACCCCTTCCCCCGCCGGCAATTCGCACCACAGTCCTGCCTGCTTCCTGTTGACCCTCCCTGCGCGTTGTGGTCGGAGCGCCTGATGAGACTCCTGCTGGTCCTGCTGGTCCTGCTGCTGTCGCCGTATCGCGTGCTGGCGCAGCCCGCGCCGGGACTGACGCCGGCGCAGGCGCGGACCGCGCTCGACGTGTTGAACGACCCGGCGAAGCGGGCCGAAATCACCGCGACGCTGGAGGCGATCGCCAAGGCCCAGCCCAACCCGGCCCCGCACCCCGGGTCCGCCGCTCCGGCCACGGCAGCAAGCGCCCCCACAGCGGTGCCGGCGCCGGCCGCCACGGCGAAGCCGCTGGCGCTCGCACCGAACAGTCTCGGTGCCCAGGTGCTGTTGCAGGGGGAGAGCTTTCTCGGCCACGTGTCAGCCGACACGGCCAATGCGCTGCAGGCGATGCAGAGCCTGCCCCTGCTGTGGGGTTGGCTCGTGGTGATGGCGACGAACCCGCTGGCGCAGGGCATCCTGGTCAACGTGGCCTGGCGGCTCGCCGTCGTCCTGGCCTGTGCGCTGGCCGTCGAGTACCTGCTGCGGCGGGTCCTGCGCCGTCCCGTGGAGGCACTGGAGGCGCCCGCGCCGCTGCCGCCCGCTGCGGCCGCGGCGGAAATCGCGGCCGAGGCCGCGGTCGAGGCCGAGGAAATCCCGGAGGAACCCGAGCCCCCGCCGCCAGCGGCAAATCCGGTGGCACGCGCCGAGGCCGGGGAGACCGAACCGCCCGAGCGGCCCCGCCGGCACATCCCCGCCGCCGCATTGCTGCGCCGCCTGCCGCTGGTGCTGGCACGGCTGATCCTGGACCTGGTGCCAGTCGTCGGATTCACGCTGGCCGGTCACCTCGCGACCGCGAGTTCAATTGGCTATCAGAACAGTACCCGCGTGATCCTGCTCGCGGTGGTGGACGCGTACGCGCTGTGCCGGGCCTTGCTCGCGGTGGCGCGCATGCTGTTATCGCCCCATACGCCGCGCCTGCGCCTGTTCCTGCTGCCCGACAGCCTGGCGGCCTACCTGATGCGCTGGATCCGCCGCCTGGTGGTCATCGGCGTGGTCGGCTACGCCATCGCCGAGGTCGGACTGCTGCTGGGCCTGTCGGACGTGGCACATCGCGCGCTGCTGAAGGCCAACGGGTTCGTGCTGCATACCTGCCTCGCCGTCATGGTGGTGCAGAAGCGGCGGTCGGTACGACAGATGCTGCGTGCCCCGCCCGATGCCGCCAGCGCCACGGCCTGGCTGCGCAACGCGCTCGCCTCCGTCTGGCACTGGATCGCCCTGTTCTTTTTGATCGCAAGCTGGCTGGTCTGGGCGGTGGAGATTCCCAACGGCTTCGCCCGGGCGGTGCATTTCTCCCTCGTCACCGCGCTGCTGCTGATCGGCGCGCGGCTGCTGCTGATCGTGCTGGACGGCTCGCTGGACCGCGCGTTGCGCGTGCCGCCGGACACCGCGGCGCGCTACCCGGGGCTGGAGGAACGGCTGCGGCTGTACCATCCCGGCCTGACCGGCCTGCTGCGCGCGATGGTCTATGCGCTGTGCATCCTGTCGCTGCTGCAGCTCTACGGCGTCGATGCGCTGACGTGGTTTGCCGAGAGCGACCTGGGGCGCCGCGTCCTGTCGGCCTGCGGAACGATCCTGGTCACGCTGCTGCTGGCGCTCGCGGCGTGGGAGGCGGCCAACGCGGCGCTGCAGCGGCATTTGGCGAAGCTGGCCAGGGACCAGCAGATCACGCGCTCGGCACGCCTGCGCACGCTGCTGCCGCTGATGCGCTCGGCGTTGCTGATCACCATCCTGGTGTTCGCCGGCCTGACCGTGCTGTCGGAGATCGGCATCAACATCGCACCGCTGCTGGCCGGCGCCGGCATCATCGGCGTGGCGATCGGCTTCGGGTCGCAGAAGCTGGTGCAGGACTTCATCACCGGCATCTTCCTGCTGCTGGAAAACGCGATGCAGGTGGGCGAGTGGGTCACCGTGAGCGGCCTGTCCGGCACGGTGGAGGCGCTGTCGGTGCGCACGATCCGGCTGCGTGCGGGCGACGGTTCGGTGCACATCATCCCTTTCAGCGCCGTCACCACCGTGACGAATGTCAACCGGGGGCTGGGCAACGCGGCGGTCAGCGTCAGTGTGGACTTCGATGAAGACACCGACCGGGTGTGCGAGATGCTGAAGGAGATCGTGGCGGATATGCGGGCCGAGCCGGACTTCGCCACCCGGATGCTGAGCGACCTGCAGCTATGGGGGGTGGACAAGGTGGACGGCGCGGCGGCGACGATCGCGGGGCAAGTGGTCTGTACCGATTCGGGCCGGTGGTCCGTGCAGCGCGAATTCAACCGGCGCATGAAACTGCGGTTCCAGGAGCTTGGCATCCGCCTTTACAACCCGATGCGGAGTATCGCCATTCCACTGCCACCGGCGGGGCCGACGATGGGGCCGCCCATGGGGCAGCCGATGGCGCCGCCCGCGCCGGGAACCGCGATCGAGGACCAGGCGCATGAACAAGCCCGAGCCGCTGACTGAGACTCTCCGCGAGGCGGGGTTCGCGTTCGTGCACGCACGCGAGATGCGGGCGGGGCTGGAACATGCCGGCTCGCTGGCGGACTGGGACGCGTTCGCGGAAAGCTGGAACGATCTGGGGCTGGACACCTACATGGCCGATGGCGGACGCTATCGGAAGCGGCGTTTCGCGGTGTTCGGCACGGTGGCGGGCGACGATGCGATCGTGCGCAAGCCGCACCAGCCGCATTACCAGAGCCGCGACTACAACACGCTGAATGGCGGGATCGAGCGTTGGTTCTCGCCGATCGTGCCGGAGATTGCCGACGGCGCCACGCTGTCGACGATCCTGCGCTGGTGCCGCGGGTTGTTCGATGTGCTGTCGGGACCGCGGGACTGGCATATCGAGCTGCATCAGTTTCGTATCGAGGCGCGGCGCGGTGCCGAGGGGCGGCCGACACCCGAGGGCCGGCATCGCGACGGCGTGGACCATGTGCTGGTGCTGCTGGTCGGGCGGCGCAATATCCAGAGCGGCGTGACGACGATCCACACGCTGGATGGCCGGACGCTGGGCAGCTTCACCCTGACGGAACCGCTCGATGCCGCGCTGGTGGACGATCAGCGGGTGATGCATGGGGTGACACCGGTGGAACCGGTCGATCCGCGGGTGCCAGGGTTCCGCGATGTGCTGGTGGTGACGTTCCGGCGGGAGGGGGCGGCAGGCCAATAGGCGCCCGCTTTCTGCCCGATCATCCGCCATGCCGTGTCTATCCTTGACGCGCATGATGGTCCGGGCGCGCGGCACCGATTCGTTCAGCCGTAAATTGGCCGCGTCGGTTGCGATCAAATCGCAATGACACTGGCTGGCGATTCTCTGGTAGCGCCCGCCTGATCCGGCGCAGCCCGATCGCACACACCGGCCTGCGCCGTTATGCCTCCTTGATCACCCCCTCCGCCGCCAGTCCCGCGATCCGCTCCGCATCGCAGCCGATCGACAGCAGCACGTCCCGCGTGTGCTCCCCCAGCGTGGGGGCCGCGGTGCGCAGGCGGCCCGGCGTTTCCGACAGCCGCGGGATGATGATGTGCATCAGCACCGAGCCGGCTTCCGAGTCCGGTGCCTCCACGATCACGCCACGCTCATGCACGTGCGGATCGTCCAGCAACTGGTCGATTTCATACACCGGGTTGGCGGTGACTTCGGCGGTCTCGAAGATCGCCATGTTCTCGGCCAGCGTGCGCGCGGCGATGAACTCCGCCACCGCGCCGTCGCATTCGTCGATGTTGCGCACCCGGTCGGTGTTGGTGCGGAACCGCGGGTCGTCGATCATCTCCGGCCTGCCGATGGCGCGGAACACACGCTCGGCCATCACCTGCATCGACGCCGAGATCGCGATGAACCGCCCATCCTGCGTGCGATAGACGTTGCGCGGCGACGTGGTCAGCGAGCGGCTGCCGGTGCGCTGCGGCTTGTCGCCGGTGACGCGAAAGATCGCCGCGTCCGGCCCCAGCACGGAAACGATCGGCTCCAGCAACGGCAGGTCGATCACCTGGCCGCGCCCACCACGCTCCACCACGCGCAACGCCACCATCACGCCGTACGCGCCGTAAAGTCCGGAAACCATGTCGGCCATCGCCAGCGGCGGCAGCACCGGCGGACGATCGTCGAAGCCGTTCTTCGAGGCGAAGCCCGACATCGCCTCCACCAAGGTGCCGAAGCCGGGACGATCGCGGTACGGCCCATCCTGGCCAAAGCCGGTGATGCGCACGATGATCAGGCCGGGGTTGCGCTTGTGCAGTTCGTCCGGCGCCAGGCCCATCTCTTCCAAGGTGCCGGGACGGTAGTTCTCGATCAGCACCTGCGACGTGGCGAGCAAATCCATCAGCACGTCGCGTCCCGCCTGCGGGCGCAGGTTCAGCGCGAGACTCTTCTTGTTGCGGCCGTAAACCTTCCAGTACAGGCTCTGCCCGTTCCAGCGCCAGGCCCGCAGCGGATCGCCGGTGCGCGGGTCCTCGATCTTGATCACTTCCGCGCCCTGGTCGGCGAGTTGCAGGCTGAGCATGTTGCCGGCGACCAGGCGCGAGATATCCACCACGCGCACGCCGGCCAGCGGCACCGGCGCATCGGGGGCGAAGTCGATCCGTTGCATCATCACGCGGCCTCAGTGCCGGCCGGCGAACGGATCGGCATGGCCGTCACGTTGTTCGACGCGCGCCTGCAACGTGCGGACCTCGGCATCCATCACCTTCACCTGCGCGGCGAGCCGGCGCATCTCCTCCGACGCCTCGTCGATCCGCGCCAGCAGGCTGTCGCGCGTTTGAAGGCCGGTGGAGACCTGCACGAGCAGGTCGGCGAACCCGTCGTACAGCGCCGCGATGTGGCGCCGCAGGTCGGCACGCGGCCCGTCGAGCAATCCTTCAAGCTGCTTCAATTCTTCGCCGAACCTGCTTGCCTGCGCGAGGATGTCGGCACTGGATGTGAAGTCCATTCGGATGGCTCTCCCTTGGAATCCGCCTTGGGGTCCGGCCCTGGGGAAGCGGCCCCGGGGGAACCACCCCTGGGGGAATCACCTCTGGGGGAACCGGACCCTTGGCGTGCGCAACGATCGGCGGTTAGTCTTCGGCCAGACGCCGGTGGCCCGCAAGGGCTGAAACGGGAAAGCCAGTCCCCGGACCTTGTCCGCGGGCAAATGCTGCTGCCCCCGCAACTGTGCGCGGCGGCTCCCGGTGAAACGGGGGCAGGGCCGGACCCATCGTGCCATTCGCCGCCAGGCGGAGAAGGCGGGCCGGCCGCATGCCGCGAGCCAGGAGACCGGCCGGCGTCGAGACTGCGTCGCGCGTTCCCGGGCGGGGTGTACCGGGGCAACGGGGAGAAACCCGCAGGCGGGCCGTCGATCCTTGGATGGATGGAGGCTTCGCATGCGCCCGATTATCGCGCTGCTGGCAACGATCGCGGTTATCCCCGCGCTGGCCGCGGCGAACGCCGCAGCGGCGGCGCCGGCGCCGGCCGATCCGGCCGATACCACGGACCAGGCAGTGCCGCCGGTGGTGGTGACCGCGACCCGCGTCGCGACGCCGGTGGCGGACATTCCGGCCGGCGTCACGGTGATCACGCGCCAGGACATCGAGACCCACGGCTACAACACGCTGGTGGATGCGCTGCAATCGGTGCCGGGGCTGCGCGTGGCGCAATCCGGCGAGCCGGGCGGCCAGGCCAGCGTCTTCATCCGCGGCACCAATTCCGATGCCGTGCTGGTGCTGCGCGACGGCATGCCGGTCAACGACGCATCGGATCCCAGCGCGGCGTTCAATTTCGGCGTCGATACGCTCGCCGACGTGCAGCGGATCGAGATCATCCGGGGGCCGATGGCGGCGCTGTACGGCTCGTCCGCGATCGGCGGCGTGATCAACCTGATCACCCGCCGCGGCACGGAGCAGGGGGCGCATTGGGAAGGCGATCTGTCGGGCGGCTATCCCAGGCAGATCCGCGGCAGCGCCGTCGCGTCCGGCGTCGAGGGGCCGCTGGACTACGCCCTGATTCTCGAATCGCAGTCGCAGCGCGGCTACGATTCCACGCCGCAGCGCGAATCCATCTATACCGGCGTACCGCAGGGCTACCGCGATCACATGGCCACGGTGAATCTCGGCTACACGGTCGTGCCGGGCACGCGGCTGTCGCTGCTGTTGCGGGCGCGGCAGGACATCTACGGGTTCAACGAGCTCGGCGGCTTCGATGCCGACGGCAATCCGCTGCCCACCTTCGACGATGCCAACGCCACCGGCACCGATGATTCCCTGCTCGGCCGCGTTGGCGTCGATTCGGCATTGCTCGGCGGCACCTGGCGCACCAGCCTGTATCTCGGCCGCGAGCAGGACGACCGGCACTATGTCGAACCGCTGCACGCGGCGGACCCGAATCTGGCCACCGTCGACGAGCGTTATCACAGCTATCGCACCGACCTGCAATGGAACAACACGCTGCACCTGGACGATGTCATTTCGTCGCGGATGCTGTCGGCAACCGACCTGACATTCGGGTTCGAACACACCGCCGACACCGCGCATGTGCGGATCGACGACGCTTCCGCCGGCGGGCTTACGCAGGAAAGTTCCAATGCCGGCCAGACCGATGACGCGATCTATCTCGGCCTGCAATCCACGCTGTGGCAGCGTCTGACCATGACCGGCCAGGTGCGGCAGGACTGGGAGGCGGGGAACCAGCCCACCACGTGGCGGATCGGCACGGTGCTCGATGTGCGTGAGATCGATACGCGCCTGAAGGCCGCCTACGGCACCGCCTTCCGCTCGCCGTCCCTGTTCGATCGGTTCGGCATCGGCAGCTTCGGGTTCGTCGGCAATCCCGATTTGAAACCGGAAAGCGCGCGGGGCTGGGAGGCGGGGTTCGTCACCACGCTGCCGGCCGGGCGGCAGCCCGCGTTCGTCAGCTTCGGGGCGACGTATTTCAACGAGCAGGTGACGGACCTGATCGCGTTCGCCGAGACCGCGTCGGGCGGCAGTACGGAAACCAATATCGGGTCGGCGCACATGCAGGGCGTGGAGACCGAGGCGACGCTGCGTCCGGCGGCGTGGCTGTTGCTGCGGGCGAGCTGGACCTATACCGACGCGATCGATGCCGATACCGGTTCGCTGCTGCTGCGCCGTCCGATGCACGCGGTGTCGGTCGATGCGCGGATCACGCCGCTGCCCGGGCTGACCATCGCGCCGGAAGTGACGTTCACCGGCGCGTTCCAGGACTTTCTGATCGACGATAACGGTCTGAGCACCGGCCTGACCGGTACTTCGCCGCAGGGGACGATTGCCAACCTGGCGATCACGTACGACGTGCGTCCGCGGGTGCAATTGTATCTCAACGGTACGAACCTGTTCTATTCGAAGTTCGAGCCGGTGAATGGCTACCAGACGCCGGGCCCCACGGTGGTCGCGGGCGTTCGGGTGCGGCTGTAGGCGGCTGTTGCCCGCGGCGCCGGGCGAGCCGCGAGGCGGACCGATGGCGGCCGCGTTGCAGCGAGGGGGGCGGGGCGGCCGCGTTGCACCGAGGGGTTGGGGCGGCAGGTGAAACCAAAGGGCGATCGGGGCGGCAGGGAAACATCGTGCCGGCCCGATCACCTCACCCTCGACGCCTGACGGCGTCTCGACCTCTCCCACTTCGCGGGAGAGGTTTTGGTACCACTTCGTGGGGGAGGGTTTCGGGGGGGTTCGCACGCATGTGGTTTCTCTCCTACGGGTTGCTCGGACTGACGCAGAACGGGCTGGTGCCGGTGCTGATGCCACTGGTCGCGGTTGGCAGCGGCTCGGCCGGTCTGACCTACGCCGCCTTCTCCCTGCCCGGCCTCGTTGCGCCCGTCCTGGGCACCTGGGCCGACCGCACCGGGCGCCATCGCGACCTGCTGATCTGGGGCAGCATCGGCGCCGGCCTGCTGCTGCTGCCGTTCGATTGGGCACCGCCATCATTGCGGCTGCTGCTCGCCGCCGGCGCGGGGTTCGGCGTGATGGCGACCACCACCGCGGGCAACGTCCTCGCCATCCAGGGAATGCCGGACGATGCCTGGGATTCCCGGGTGGCACTGCTGCAACGCTACGTCAGCGCGGGCCAGGTGATCGGCCTGCTGTGCGCCGGGCTGCTGGCGAGCACCCATCCAGGCGACGGCTTCATCTTCGCCGCCGCCGCCTTGCTGGTTGCCGGCGCGCTGGCCATCGTCTCGGCGCCCGGGCGCGAACCGCGCGCGGCGGACGCGAAGCCGCTGCCCCGGCCGATGATGGGCGGTGATGCCGGCGTGACCGGCCCGCACCATCGCGGCCACCATGTCAGCCTCGCGGAACTGCGCACGGCGCTGGGCGCGATCAACCGCGATCTGCGCCGCTTCCTGATCGTCTGGCTGGTCGCCTACCCGGCCATGAACGGCTTCGCCACCCTGTTCCCGCTCGCCATGACGCGTGGGTTCGGCATGGACCCGGTGCTGCCCTCCGGTGCCTACGCGATCGGCGTCGGCGTCAGCCTGCTGCTGTATGGGCCGGTTGGCCTGGCGACGCATCGCCTGGGCGGCGGCGAGATGCTGATGCTCGGCATGGGCGCCCGGCTTGCGCTGCTTGGGATGCTGACGGTCGCCGGGCTGCTGCATGGCGGCTGGATCGGCTGGCTGGTGCTGGCCGGCTTCGCGCTGGTGCAGTTCGTCTGGCCGTTGCTGGCCGTGGGCGCCAATTCGCTGGCGGTGCGCCTGGCGCCGGCCGCGCGCGGGGAAGCGATCGGATTGTTCAACGCGGCAACGTCGCTGTCGGCGGCGGTGGGCTCGGCGGTGGCCGGCGCCGTGTTCGGGGCAGGGGGCTTTGCCGAGCTGGCGGCGGTCTCGTTCCTGTCTGTCGGTGCCGCGCTGGCGCTGAGCTGGATCTGGCTGGCGCGCCGGCATCCGTCGTGATGGGGCCACGTGTCAGCGGCATGGTTCAGCGGCAGGGTGATGCCACGCAGGGCCAGGCGCCGCCTGGTCAGCCCATCGCTCCGGTGCCGGCCTGCGTCCCGCCGCATCCGGAACGCAACGTCCGTCCCCGGCGCTTGCGTTGTTCGATCGCGCGCCCGATATACCCACCGCTGTCCGCGGGTGCGTGATTGGCGCCGGGTCCGGCGCCTGCCCGGGACGCGCGATTGCAACACGTTCGCCCATTTGTCGCGCAGACCGGCGAACATCAGGTTGCCCGCCAGGGTCCCGGCCAAAGGCCGCGGCGGCGGGTGCCGGAGACGAAACCCTATCTTGAGCCTGTCACCAACCGCATTCGCCGGCCCTGCCCGATTTAGGCATGGCCGCGCAACGTTGCCTCGCCCCCGCGCTGCGCCGCCTTCGGTCCGGGTGCAAGGCTGCGCACCGGATGCAAACCGCAATCAAGGACAGTCACACTGGCCTGTTTGCTGTCCATCGCCTGGCGACTGGCCGCGCCTTCTGGTGCGGCCCGGAGCGGCCCGGCGCCAGCCGCGCGCCCGCGAGGCGCCGCGCGACAGCGGAGCCATGACCCCTGGCGGAACCCCACGATTTGCGATTTGTCCAGTCGATGCCTGCAAAGTCATCGATCGGCAAAGCGGCAACGGGGGTGTGACGCGATCGGCTGATTCCAGCGCTATTAATTTGCCGTCAGGTTGCCTAAAGTGCCTGCCGGTTCCGCCCCAGTAACCCGACCAGCAACCTCAAAGGACAGTGGTACTTTGCGTCCCCCGAAAGACAATCGCCGGCAATGGCAGTCACGCCGGCGCGGCTTTGATGACGATAATTTCTTCGGCAATGCGCCGTCGCCGGTGCCCTTGCCGTCGTTCGCGTCCGCGTCATCCGGGCCCGAGATGACCGCAACGGTCAAGTGGTTCAACCCCGAGAAGGGCTTCGGCTTTGCCGCGCTGTCCGATGGCTCGGGAGACGTGTTCCTGCATGCGAACACGCTGCAGGCGGCCGGTCGACAGACCGTCAGCCCGGGCGCGACGCTGCGGGTGCGCGTCGTCGCCGGCCAGAAGGGCCGCCAGATCGAGCAGGTGATCTCGGTCGACGAGAGCACCGCGGAGCCGGAGCAACCGCGCGCGCCGCGTTATGGCCAGGGCGGCGGCGGCGGTGGCCGCCCGATGGGCGGCGGCGGCGGTGGTCCGAGGCGCCAGGTCGACCTCAGCACCGCGGTCGAGATGATGGGCACGGTGAAATGGTACGATCCCGCCAAGGGCTTCGGCTTCATCACCCCGCAGGAAGGCGGCCGTGACGTGTTCGTCCACGCGACCGCGCTGGAGCGTGCCGGCCTCGGCCCGTTGCAGGAACGGCAGTCGGTGCGGATGGGCGTCGTCCAGGGTGCCAAAGGCCCCGAAGTCGGCTCCATCAGCCTCGCCTAGTACGGAAATAGCACGGAAACCTCTCCCGCTGCGCGGGAGAGGTCCAGGCGCCGAACGCTCCACGGGTGAGCGCGGCCGGCCCGGGACACATCGAAGCTCGCCCCGCAACCCTACGAAACTGCGCAGAATTATGCTGTCCCCAAGCACGATCCATGCCATAATGCACCGATGACAGAGATTTCCTATCGCGTGGTCCCTCGCGGCAAGAGCGGCTTCGACGTCGAGATGGAAAAGCCGGGCGGCCGCAAGCAGACGGTGCCCGGATTTCGCAGCGAACATGAAGCGGATGCCTGGATCGTTCAGGCCAAGCGCATGATCCGAGAGGCCGCCCCCTGGGCGCCGCCGACCCCGCGCAAGCCGACCCCGCCGCCCAACGGTGCGGCACCAAAGCCGTCATCCTGAGCGGTCCCGCCGGACGCCAGCGCCAACGGCTCGCGGGCAAATAAGCGCTTCATCGGGATCGACAGCCAGGCGTACGTCGTCAGCGACAGCGAGGCGTACGTCGTCAGCGACGGCCAGGCGTACATCGTCATGGCGGGCGAAGGCCCGCCATCCACGATTTCCGCGCTGTACGCTGCAACGTCGCGGATGGTGCGCCCCCGGCCAATTCGCCGGGACAGGCTGCGCGCATCATGACGCAGAAGGCGCCGGTCCGCGCGCATCCGGCCGGCCGCCGGCGGTCTGGACTCCCATTTCGCTACTGTTGCGTGTCGCCGGCGCACGCCGCTACAGTGCCCACGTCATTGGGTTCAAAGGGGAAAGAACATGACACGCAGCACTGTGCAACGTGGCGTGGTGGCCGGCCTCGCGGGGGGCGCGGCGGAAATCGCCTGGGTCGCCGGTTACAGCGCCCTGACCGCAACCCCCGCCGCGCCCGTCGCGCGTGGTGTCACCACCGCCCTGTTTCCCGGTCTCGGCACGCTTCCCGCCGCGCCCGCGATCGGCATCGCGCTGCACATGTTGCTCGCGGTCGGCCTTGGCATTGCCGT
>Ga0335072_10011691_pt1 | contig 12569 bp, 13 predicted proteins | sample Lox_Sample_21_FD_206725 | JGI IMG/M metagenome (GOLD analysis project Ga0335072, IMG submission 206725) | Soil microbial communities from Loxahatchee National Wildlife Refuge, Florida, United States - Lox_Sample_2.1 | ecosystem: Environmental > Terrestrial > Soil > Wetlands | place: USA...
GCATGAAGAGCATACTAAGGAAGGAGCACGGTTAGTACGAAGCACCTATACAATTCATAGGAAACTAACCCAAAGAACATTATCGTTGAGAATACTAGGGAAGACCCTAGAATATAGCGCCAGTTGCCCTTAACGTTTAAGAAGATGGCGGCGACGACGTAGCCAAAGACTTCACCAAGCGCGATGTTGAATTGGTAGAGCGATACGAGATTGCCGCGTAATCTTCTCTCCACAGTCTCTGCAACGTAGACTGGGACCGTGCCGCCTTCGAGACCGACTCCTAGGCCAAGGATTACACGACCCCCTACGATCATGCCAAAATTCTGCGAGCCTGCCTCTATTGCTGCCCCAATAGTATACAAGATAATGGAGATGATAATTGCTCTCCGCCGACCAAGTGTTTCATTTATCGGTGAGAGTAACAACGCACCGCCCACAGCGCCGAGTGGCATACCAGAGTTAACCAAGCTGTTCTGTCGAACATTGAGACCAAGATCAACTGGCATGTAAAGGTTGGCGCCGCTAATCAATGACTGATCTAGACCAGAGAGCAGACCACCCATTGATGCGAAGCCGACAAGCAGCCAGGTGAAATATTTGGGATTCTTGAAATTCAAATCGAAGATACCGGGCTTAGTGTTTTGCTCGACGCGCTGCATTTCCATCTGGGAGATGAGAGCTTCAATCTCCCAGCCACCTTTCTTCGCAATGGCAAGGGCTTCGGCTTCACCTTGGATCTGAGGAACACTGCCCTGCCTGATACGCTCAGCGATCTCAGTATCGCTCAGTGTCGGCTTGGGCGTTTCCATGTCCTTTTCGTTAGGAGACGCTATTTCCCCCAACCTTACGTCCCAGAAAGAGGGCTTCCGTTCGCGGCCCGCCATTTTTGATTCTTACCTTGTAAACAGACTTCGGTGGCAATCTGAAGTAGGTACTGGAAAGCTTCTGGATGAACAAGCCGGGAAAGCTATCGAAAGTATGATTTACAGACTCGGAAGAATGAATCGTCATTGAGAAGGACTTGAGCAGTTCCCTCTCATCGTTTATATAATACCATACATCCATAACGGGTCTGGTGGAGCGGGGTCTGGAGAAGATAGATCATTCGTGGAGCAACAGCTTTCTCACGAAGTCGTTAGTGAGGAGGCGTTGTTATCCTGCAAACACTAAGGTGTTGGTTCTTATCACAAGTCAAAGAGTGTTAACTTAGGCTCTGTCTCGGCATATGACCAGATGCCGACGTCCAATGAATTTGTGGAAAGTCTGCGGGGAAGATGCCGACGCTACTTTCGCGGGCTGCCGTGGCTGGGCTAGACTCTACCACCTTCAATCCAACGAATCGCGGCTCGGGGCAAAAAAGGAAGGGAATACTTGAAAGCTGTTACTTTAAGCCGACCTGCTAAGATTCACCCGCTAAAATCACCCGCGAGCGATGCCGATTAGCAGCTTGAAAAGCAACCGAACATAGGTCTGAAGTATTGGCTTGCAGAACAGTTTTTAGTAACACAATCACAAATAGCTTCAATTCTATACTGCAAATCGCATGACATGTGACAAGCTTGATTCCCGACATCGGTAGTCATGATCTTATGAGAAGTTTTTTCAGAAAGCCTTACTAAGTTGCTGTCACCTCGCTCTCCTAAGCCCTTTTCGTTATAGTTATTTTTGCCCGTAGATCTAGATCCTATCCGCTAAGACAAATCGCATCTTTGCGGGTACTTTCATAATTGGCTAATATAAATTGTTGGGGTTAGGTGTCAACAAATCCACCTGAATTTGCGCTTTGTGGTAGTCGTGAGAATAGTGTGTAATAACCCTCTTCCCCATTACATTCCCTTTCCGCTGTATGGTCTATCTGGCGGCGGCATGGGCCACACCCATTCCACCGCACCTTTTTTATCATAATAATAGTACGAAGTAGTTTGATAAATACCTCAACAATCGCGTGCGAGGCTTAGCCGTTGTCTGCTTTTTCTTGGTAACACGCTTTCCGCCACTCATGCCACCCACGGGAGAAGGGAATGGCTTTATTCCAATTCTTTTAACTGCCTGCTCTCTTCTTTCGGTTGAACCCTAACCTCAAGATACCTATCAATGGGAATTGTGATCATTGATTAAGCGTAGTCTGATACAACAGAGGCAGCAGCAGCTATAGACTCATTCTTGTTTGGATTCCATGGTCTATGAGAGGAACATGATGTCCTCACAATAGGCGGCTAGTAAGATGGCTGCGGGGATTCATTGATGATATTTATAACCTATGCAATGACGATCCGCCTCCGGGTTAATATTGTACCAACTTATTCTGACTTGAAAATCTAGACAGAAAAGATTCTATAAGCAAATTAAAAAGCAAGCAACAATACATTCATGGGAAATTATAGATATAGAGTTTTGATGTATTTTCTATATCCCTTTCTCCTTACTGTTCTGCTCTGTTTTCTTGAGAATTTGATGCCAGCCATTTTGACTTAGCGCATAACTGCTGACCGCGTTCTGGCTCAGTTTTCCCGCGATGATTGACCCCCCTACTGTCACTATTAATACGAGACTACAAATAAGTATGAAAGAAAGTATGTCCCCCTGACATGGTGTCAGCTCCTCCACGCTCCCCTGGTATGAGTCCTGACCCAAAATTGCCAGATAGACTTCTTTAGCCACGGCCATACGCCCATCTATCCCGGCTTTTAGTATTGCTAGCACTAGCTGATGTGTTTTAATGCCCACTTTACCCGCTGGCAATGCCTCCGGGGCAGAGTCCGTACCAGTAGCAGAGACCCTCAACAACGTATCAACAAGATCCACTCCAGAGTTGAGAGCATTCACTGGTTCGACAATTCTCGGATTGACATCGATATAAATGACTTCGTTATCTTTCAATATCCCGTCCATAGAAATAGCACCATGCCACTTCAGGAAACCACCCAACTTGGCAAGATGTTCTCCAATTTCGGGAAGTGGAAGGCTAGACTTCTTACTAGCTCCTCCTCCCATGCCCTCTTTGACGCGTAAGCAAGCATGCCAAGCAACGAGATGACCATGCGAGAAAACCCCAGATATCATCAATAGTGGCCCCTGAACTGCTTTTTGCACAAGTAGTTGCCCATTCCCATCAAAGGACCCAACGTCGCCATGTCTCTTTGCGACACTTCTAAGATCAATATCAGTCGCAATAAACTGAACTCCGGAACTTGCAGTACCAATTGGCGTTTTGATATATGCTGGGAGGAGGTAAGAACAGGCGTATAAATCCGCCACACTTTTCACAACAATACTCTCGGGTTGTTGTAACCCAGCCGCGCTAAGTGTGTCGTAGGCCGAGATCTTGTCCATCACCTTTTTCAAGCCGTTAAAGTCAGGAACAGCGAAGCGGACGCCAAGATCGCGAATACTTTCTGCCTCGGCTGAGATTATGGCGACTTGCTCTTGGGTACAGAGTAGGAAGTCGAAAGTGTAATTACGAAGGACTTGCAATGCTCCCCCCAGCCAGAGATATGGATCGGGTCCAAACGGAGGCACTCGGTGGACTTTGTAGACATGACGGGTAAATCGTGTCAATGGAATTGCTGAGGTACTAAGGACGTGAACGGTATGGCCCTGCCGACTTAGTATCGTAGCAACCTGGCGTGATGTTAGGCTTGAGGCATCAGACAAGAGAATTTGCATCTTTGGTGAAACTTTAGACACCAAGAGTCGTTCTAACATGAAATCTTCGTGGTGGTAATGGGCTGACGTCAATGGCTTGTGACTGTAATTCTGTAGGGAGAAACTGGCCTGTAATTCGTATGGGGGAATGCCCACGCTACATAGCTAATTATATGAACCTCAGCTTAACCGAGTACTAATTACTAAGCATTCCCGAGGCATGAAATGACATTACGATCCTTGCGGAGCACGTGCGGTGCCCAGCAGTCGAGGGTAGCCCCACCAAATACACGCCATATTACTGGAAATATCTCGAAGACGCATTTGAGATACAGATATGCTTACTTCCATTCCTGAGTGATTGGATTTTGGGTTGGATGCCACGACTGCCAAGCCAGCCAGATACCCCCGAATCCCGCAAAAGACGGATGCATCACTGCCTTCGAGTTGATGTCCTTGCTAACAATGCCTAATGTATATACTCTACCATCACTGCACCTAAGTTCATCTACTGTCAAGACTGGATGATACTGCTAGATCGGTGCTTGAAGACCCCAAATTTCAGTTCACAAAAAGACCACCAATACGGCAACTATTGGTTCAAATATCACTAGAGCCAATTGATGGAATTGATGGAATTGATGATGTCTATTCAACTATGATACATTTGCCGATGAACTGAGAATCCTGCATGCGAGCTAACCTATTCTAGAAGTCACATGCCAGGAACCCATAGCATACCCAGCACAGACAGCGAATACCTCAGAACTACTTGCGTGGCATATCAAGCCGATACTGATTGCAAAAGCAATTATATAGGCGGCAATGATACATAATCTCTAATACTAGTATTAGACATAGAAGAGGCTGAGAATGGCACCAAATAGCAGCACCGCCGCAAGAACCACGTTCAGTATAACTACAGTAATGCGCAAACGAAGTTCAGAGAAGTACGTCAAGGAGCTGTCTGTGCCTTGCTTCTAAGGGGAGAATTAGCTGTATCCAATCTCATTCGTACTTACTGTAAAAGAGGTGAGAGGTAGTACCTCAGAAAACTCGTCAACCTACCCCCTTCGATCTCTGTACTAAACATCATCAGGCCGCCTCGATCGTCTAGAATCTTTGTACTGAAACCCCCGAGAGTTAAAAGGCTGCCGGCCTCCCTATCAGGATTATGTAATAAGTTCTTGAAAGCATCGTAAGTCCTGGACGTCGGCTGTCGAGGGGTATGTATTTGCGACTATCATGTCTGGTAATCCTCAAGAAATGCATCATTTCGCTATCCGCTAAGTTTCGTAATTATCTACCATAGTAAAGGAATTGCTAGTACCAGCTGTTACTAAGGAACTCGGTAATACACATATCCATTATCATACAGAAAAGCTAGGCAAAACAATGTTACCTACCAGATGTGTCCCGTTCAGACTTGCCTCCAGGACTCTATTACTCATTTCAGCTCCTCCAGGTCTAGAGACCAGCTTTCAAGCTGGACTCGCGACGGAATCTTCGGTTTCCTACTTTCGACAAGGTCGCCGCCCAAACTCTCCATAAGTCGCAAATCGAAGGGTTTACCGAGCGGTTCTCCACTAAGAGCTTTAATAGCGTGAGCAATTTCTTGCCAGACTCCGAGGTGGCCGTACTTACTAACGACTCGTTTCTCATGCGACCTGCACCACTTAGGCATCACGCAAGAGTATAAACCGAGGATAGCGTGAATACTCTCATGAACAAGAACCACGAGATAGTGGTGGAGTCTTTCCTCCACCTGCTATAATGTATGAGGGTTAAAAAATTCGATTACCATTATGCTGATTACCTATCCACAAAAGTATATGTAGTTTAAAGCATTGTGGTCGTGGATTTCTGTCAGGTGTTCGAGAAACATTTTGGTATAGGATTTGAGCGAAACATTTTATCGTTTTGCGGTTTAGATATACAGAGTGAATTGAGACATGGTGGATAATGAGCTGTAATGGGGCTGGGCGATGATGAGATGTCACCAATGACGCAGAATTCCTTTGCTAATGGTGTTTGGGTTTGAATTTCAAGTGGACATGGGACTGGAATCAACGGCAGAATAGAGAATTCGGTCGGGGTCTTAATGGGAAATCAAAGCCGCTTATTTACCAGGTGGATGAAATGGTGGTACTAGTAGAGAAACTACTTCAACGAAACGGATAATTTTGAGACTCTATTTGGAATCAGACTGTAGCTACACTTAAGATCACTAACGCGCTGTAAAGCAATGAGAGTCTTGAGTTTGAACCCCACCAAGTCGACTCTGGAGATCCGTAAGCTTTTTCGTAGTACACATATAGACAGTTTTGTGCTTTCCCTCATAGCCAAAGCTTGAGTTTGTATTGCACTACGTGTCTGATGTGGAAGTTTCTTAAAGGATGAGGGATTTATGACCCAAAAACGCCGAGAAATCTAGCCTCTAGGTTCCAATATAGCACATATTCTGTTGGATCCTTCCTACCATCCTCGTATGACCTTTCGGCACTAGCGCTGCCGAAGCAGGTGGCGATGTTCGGTTTACGTAAAAGTGCTTTCCCTGTTTATCTCGTCTACGCTCTCATCGCCGTTGTTAGCGCCGTTGTGGAAGTAGCAGTGGAAGGACACAATGCAGAATCACCGGGCCCCACGGCTCCTTCGTCGTAGATAGCTGTTGTTGACTCGACTACGAGCGGAGTTGGTGTTTCGACGTAAGAACTTGAGCAGGTACTACAATTATCCCGATAGCTCCAAGCATAAGCGCATTCTTTTTGATTAGTAAAATGGACAAAGCATACGCATTGTATGCTTGACAGGCCAAGGAATATTCAAGCGGTGAGATTTATCGCGAAATCTTCGGTGGTGGCTTGATTCCAGGAATTAAAACTCTATATAGGAATTTCGACGGCTAGGTATGGCATTAGGGTACCCTGCTCCAAAGCCAGAGGCCGTAATTCACTACCAAAGCTTAGAATGCTATTGTAAGATAGCCCTAATACAAAAGTCTACAATGGCTAGAAATCAAAGGTAACAAGATCGTAAGAGCCACCCTTTTCCAGTGCCCGTTTGTATGCCGGGCGCTCAAGAATCCTCCTGTGCCACTCCGCAATCTTCGGGTATAAGCTCGCATCAAAATAGCCCCGCTGCACGGCCATATCCATCGGCCAAGACATCAAGAAATCTGCCTGTCCCATTCTCTCCCCGGCAAACCAGGGACGTTCCTCTGACAGCGCGCCCTCCATCAACTTGAATGGCCTCACCAAGTGGTCTTTGTACACGTTGGCAATGGCATTGCAAAAAGCCCTCACCAATGGCCTAATCAAAAACGGGACATGTGGTGGAAGAATATCGAAGAGCATTACAAAGTCAACTTTTGGCGTAAGTGTTGCGCCGGCAAATTCCTGCCAGTACTCGTTGCGTTGCTTGTCGGTGGAATTAGTCGGTGACCAGATGCCATTACTATAATGATCAGCGAGATACTGGAGGATGAGGCGCGATTCGGTCACGACAATTCGTTCCTTATCTGGAAATTCAGGCAGAGGGTCGATGACGAGGATCGGACTTGCGCCCAAGGGAAAGATGGACTGCAGCTCTGGGGGTGCTATGCCATTTTGGCGCTTGTACTTTTTGAGCGAGTAGGGCTGAGAATTGGCGGCGGCGAGCTCCTCGAGCGCCCATAGTATGCGCAGAGACTGCGAGCTGAAAAGGTGATGAAGAGTGGGAGGTGCTTTGCCAGATGGCACTGCAGCAGTAGTGTCGTCCATATTGACCTAAAGTGTGTACTATGTAAAATGTTGCGGGAGCGTAATCCCGGCAAATGCAGGGGATGGAATAGTTGGTCATGTGATATGTTGTTCCAGAATATTGACACCTGGGGCAGGAACAGGCATTCATTGATCCCTTAACGGCGTTTGCCCCGCGCTAAGAGATTAAAGTGGCGTGCAGGAGCACGGCACAGAGCTGCGTGTTTGGGAACAAAGCTGCAACCTTAACGGTCCCCCTAATTGGTCTTCTCTTGTTCGTATTCTATTCCTGGAGGCCGCATCTGCAGGCAGTGTTGACAGCTGTAGGTACCCTACGTACGGTACCGGTACCAAACACTTCGGCCCCCAAAAATTGTGCTTTTCACCATATCATGCAATACTGATAACTCCATACCGGCTTTGCTCTTTCAATTCCAAGCATCTAGGCAGTAGCATTACCCTGAAGATCCTCATCGAGACCGCTGGCATATTCAAATCTAGAAGGCTAAGTAACCGCCTCATACCCAACTCTGCAGTGTTACTACTTCTGACGTACTGTAGTATTATTGAAATGGCACTCGTGGCAAACATGTGCCGAAGGCGGATTATAGCGCGCACAAGTAGAAAAAGTCTCCAACCACCCATTGCTGTAGTTCTCTCTTGCTCCTCCTGAGTAAAATTATGAGTTAACACTCAGCCTGCAAAGCTTGGATCAGGACCGCAGCCCAAGTATTGGTTAAGCGTTTAGGGCGCCTAACCTCACTGCACAGAGACGACCGAAATAGTTCAGAGGTTGAGCAAGCGTGCTGCGCTTCTTGAGAAACTTTCGACAACCATTTTTTTGGGGTAGCTTGGGGAAGATTCCGCGCTCTTTCCGTTCAACATTGAAACCAGTCCGTGACGGGGCTGACATTGCCGATCTCCCGAGTGGGAGGGTGGGCCTAGGAACACGAAATCCCAAATTCAAATATTATAAACCCTGCCTGAACATCTCAGATCACGCTCGTGCTTTTTCCCAATTTCACCGTGCAGTTCGAGCCTTCTAACTAATTTGGAAATTCTAGGACTAACTACTGACCTCGAACAACGCAACAATGGCTTGTATTGTAGACTGTTGTAGCTAGATCGAGAGGCCTAACTAACCGAGCCAATTACCGAACCCAGAAGCCCGGGAAAGTTGTTATAATGTCATAACCGTATATATATTTGCGATACGAAGAGTGAAAATTAATACATGCCCGTGGATTAGCCCTGGGGAAGAATAAGACCATCTCGGGCCAATCTTCTTCTTTCTTTCTTTCTGCGTTCTATCTGCTACAAAAATAGTGCTGCCTCGTGATTCCTAGACAGAGGTGCATGACAACATTCGTTTTCTTCTCGTCACTTGCTTGTATATGCAAAGAAATCTTGGCCCGATAGGGAGTTGGCCCTTACGGCTCGGCTTCGCTTCCTATGTTGGTAATCATTCCTGGACAACTTCATTGGCCTAATACTGAATTCGACAGACCTTAATGCAAGGATTTAAAAGTAAATTGAGTGCAGCTAAAAGCAAATTGTTACCTTTACAACGCGGACGATTCCAAATCAAGCCCAAGTGCGCTGCAAATATGATTTTGAAAATAGATGAGATGAACGTACGGCGTATCGGAGTTTACCTCATCTTCCGAAAGGCCTTAGCGTGCGTATCTATACTAATCAGATTAACGTCATGAAGATTTTTATAGTACTTGCTTACAGTGCTTACTCTCGGAGCCACATATCCCGCATGAAGATTTGGGAAGACAAATATATAGAATTACACTTTTTTATAAAAGCAAAAAAAAAAGCAAAAAGGTGTTCAGAGCTATTGAAATGTCGAAAATATTAACAACCCTCTCGCCGGCAGTCGAGGCCGACCTCCCCATGCTCGCCCAGATCAACACAGCCGCAGACCAGGACCAAGCCATCGTCTTCCCATTCTTCTTCCAGGACTGCAGCCCTGCGGCACTATTGCAATTTTTCCTACACAGACTGACAGCAAATTCCACAATTCGACCGCTCAGATCATCAAGGCGACGGATGTAGAGAATGAAGAGATTGTAGCTTTCGTGTGCATGACCCTAGTTGGTCCTAACGGGGAAGGAAGAGCGGGGAATAAGATTCCAAATCCCCACGGTGTTAATCTTGAGTTTGCAGTGCCGATGCTGCAGAATTTGGCTAAGTTGATGGAGGTGATGGATGGAAGGAAGCATTTTAGTACGTTTCGCTTGCTCTGCAAATGACTTGCGTTAAAATCCAAGCCGCCAGAGCCTCTAACTATATTTACAGTCCTATCATCCCTAAGTGTCATCCCAAAACACCAGAAGAGGAGTTTGGGTACGCAATTGGTGCGACGGTGTTTAGAGATAGCTGACCAAGCGCGGCTGCCGATTTTCTTAGAGGCGTTCCCGTCTGTGGTAGACTTCTATCCGAGGTTCGGGTTCAAGCATGTCGGTCATTTTGATACAGACTTGAGCGAGTGGGCGGGGAAATATAAGGGCTATAGGGTATTCAGATCGAGTGCTGAGGTGAGGGAGGTTGGGGGGATTGACTAGTTTATAGAGGTTGATGCAAATAGAAAAGACCACAAGCAGACACTTAGAATTTGTGGAAATAACATGTGTCATTATAGATAAGAAATATTAAATCGCCAGGGCTTCCGATTTAACGACCAAGTCTCTATGTGCAGAGATCTACCGATCTTGTGCTACCCAAAAAGAAGGTTTTATGCTTCTACTGGGCTCAATTTGCCAGTCTTAATATCATACACGAACCCTTTTGTGTGTTCTGCGAGTTCCTTGCGCATGTATGGCGACGAGGTGATAATGGCAATGTCGTCCTTGACACTTTGTTCGACACTATGAGATATGATTAGTAAAAATTTGATGAATGGAAGTAAAAATTTGGGGAATTGCTGACTTGAGTGTAGGATGGAATAAGCACTTACTTAGTGATTCCGCCAAATTTCATGCTGTCAATGGCTTTATCATCCCCTACTCGCTCTTTGAGGCGTGCTCGGACTTGAGCATCGTTAAATTGGAGGGCGCCACAATCTGGGAGGCATTTGAATTAGCACGCATTGCGAAATGGCTGCGGAAGCATAGAATCGAAATTCGCAAGAAAGGTAACCTCGGGGAGTACTAGAGACGAGATTTTCGCATAAACGTACCATTGTGATGGACTACAAGAATATCGTTCAGGGTAACAAGACTGTCCAGAGCGAGGATATCATTCATTGAGTTGGTAGCATGGCCACACACGCTGCGAAGGATGATGACACCCTCTAATTAGAGTTAACATGGAGGTTTCCCAGGGCTCTCACACTCCATTCCATGACTGAACGTACCATTACCATTCAGCTTCAGATTCAAATAATATTCTGGTGAGGAACGGGGGTCCGCACACGTGACTAATCATCTATTAGAATCTGAGAGGGACGTAATTGGTCTTGGGAAACTTACTGACGAGGATATGGGGCTTTTCAACGCCTTGGGACGCAAATTCGGAGAAAAAGGGCTCAGGTTGATGGGTTTCCGCAACAGCCCTGGATTGTTACTCAGCGACGAATTTGTGATTGATTCGGGGAATGGAAGAATACTTGTTACGCTCCAAGAGTTGTGTGACAGTCAATGGATTTAACATTTTGTGGGATGTAGAAGTTTTGGTGATTTAAATGGTAGATTATACCTGTAGGTGAATATAAGATACTGCTGAAAGGTTTTAGGGTTTTGCTTGAATGCGGGACTTGCTGATGTGAAAGGCCAGTGAAGTTCCGAAGCAAAGAAGGAAATGCAACGCCTTTATAGACCGACAAGATGTGCCCCGCGGAGGTTGCTGACCTTTGATGATTCAAAACGAATATGGGCCGCCATGTTGATTGCTTTCCCGATCGCGAAGCTCCAGCCGTGGGGAAAGCATGTGTCAAAATTGACGACCAGGGTACTGATTTCTGAATATAAACAATGCGCATCACGTTGCCGCCATCAACGACCATCGATTGCTTATTTGCTGCCGCCGCAGTCGTCATTGTCGAGGGTTTACCGATAAGTCCGTGGAATTACACGAATGTTTGTGCCTCGGGGGGCGGCCGAGAGCGCGGATGGCAAGGTTCGCAGTCAGCCGCTAAACCCATTTAGGTTTGCAGTACCCCGGTAAAAGTCCTTACGTGATCGACACATCATCGCTTCCTTTTATTTCCTGCAGTCTTCCTTCGCCGGCAACCGTCAATTATATTTACCAACGGCCGGTCAATAGGTGATGTTCGAGCAATGCGCGGTTAGATGAGCGATTACAGAAGTGTCTGCATGGTTACCTAACGGCCAGGCACCCGTTTACTCACTGCATCAATCTTTAGAACATCTATTCTTACGAATGGGTGACCTCAGCAGTCGATCTGTACATATGGCTGAAAGCCCCTGAATCAGGTGAATTACGGCCTTGATTGCAGGACGTCAGTATATTAAAACGCCAGCAATACTGTTAAACCAAGCATGCTCTTCTTGTATCATCATAGTACATCTCCGTCATGGAAGACTCCGCCATGAGAAGTCTAGTCCCTGCAGGCAATGTCCAATTCGTCAATGCCACCGTTGACAATCCTAGTGCGCCAAAAGATCCAGCCGTCAGAGTTGTGATCCGAAAGCAGGCCATGAAAAAGGTGGCCGACATTCGTCGACGTGTTGGAAACTACGGAAAGCATAACCTTAGACAATATCCGGTATTTTATCAGAGCAACAATGAAGGAGCAGCTGCCAAGGAAGTTATGGATCAAGAGGAATATGACAATCGAACTGGATACGCGGAAGGCTGGCCATCTCAAAACGACCAGCGAAATGCGAGTAGGAGGAACGATATCGGACACGGAATGTCATGGACAGGAGGAATTTCTCCCAAACCATCGGCGAAGGGATTCGAGCTCGTTACTATGAAAAGTGGCTTTGACATTATTGATCTGTCCACTTTGGCCACCTACCACGTCGGGCGTGCCACGGCCGAGGCTCTATCTTCGGATCCGTTACAACTTCTTAGTCTACTCGGCTTCAAACAGTGGTCGTACATGTCATATCTCCCTAGTCTTTATGGAAGCAGCGCTTGTCTTGATGATGCAGTTGATTGCCTTATTGCTCGAATACGACATATTATTGCACCTAACGGTGAGAAAGGGGAGAG
>Ga0335072_10011693_pt1 | contig 12568 bp, 11 predicted proteins | sample Lox_Sample_21_FD_206725 | JGI IMG/M metagenome (GOLD analysis project Ga0335072, IMG submission 206725) | Soil microbial communities from Loxahatchee National Wildlife Refuge, Florida, United States - Lox_Sample_2.1 | ecosystem: Environmental > Terrestrial > Soil > Wetlands | place: USA...
CAGGGATGGCAGGACGCCGCTGTCGTGGGCCGCGCGCGACGGGCACGAGGCGGTGGTGAAGCTGCTGCTTGAGCAGGCGGCCAACGTAGAGGCCAGAGATAGGGATGGCAGAACGCCGCTGTCGTGGGCTGCGCATTACGGGCGCGAGGCGGTGGTGAAGCTGCTGCTTGAGAAGGGGGCCAACGTGGAGGCCCAGGACGTCAGGGATGGTAGGGTGCCGCTGTCGTGGGCCGCGCGCGACGGGCACGAGGAGGTAGTGAAGCTGCTGCTTGGGAAGGCGGCCAACATGGAGGCCAGAGATAGGGATGGCAGGACGCCGCTGTCGTGGGCTGCGCATTACGGGCACAAGGCGGTGGTGAAGCTGCTGCTTGAGAAGGCGGCCAACATGGAGGCCAGAGATAGGGATGGCAGGACGCCGCTGTCGTGGGCTGCGCATTACGGGCACAAGGCGGTGGTAAAGCTGCTGCTTGAGAAGGCGGCCAACGTGGATGCCGGAGATAGCGGTGGCAGCACGCCGCTGTGGTGGGCCGCGTGCTACGGGCGCGAGGCGGTGGTGAAGCTGCTGCTTGAGAAGGCGGCCAACGTGGAGGCTGGAGACAGCAATGGCAGCACGCCGCTATCGTGGGCCGCGCGCAACGGGCACGAGGCGGTTGTGTCGTTGCTAAAATCATGGATGCAATGAATCCTACACCTCCACCCCACCTACCACTAGCCGGCTCATCTCAATTTGTCAGCCAGAACAGGTATAGGACAGCCATGGGCCCTTAGGAGTTCTGCCTTGGCGCTAGTATGGCTGTCGCCTACACCAACAATGGCCATCTCAGAGATGCCTACTGATGCCTGCGGTGATCTCAGTAAGTATATGGGTACCTGCTTCTAGCGCGTCATCTGCCTGCTACTGCCTGGACAGGTACTGTGTACATAAATCGACCCCTACGCCCGGGGACAGTAGGACAAGCAATACAGCATCTTCTTGACCACCAGATTCTAATCGCAAGCCCGGCTTGCGATTAGTGCATGTGACCTAAGTCTGACAGAACCTTTCCCATCATTTTTCCAGAATTCCTGGTTTCTACACGCCAGATCTCGAGACTCTGAGCACTTGTTAATTGGAATTATGTTATTGTCCTCAATTGAACTTGATTAATCTAGGAGCACTCGCATTGACTGTGCTCATAAAGGCATTCACCAATCTGAGATGAGAGGCTATGTTTTCTCTGGTCAATGATCAATACGACTACTCGGTCGCTTGCTCTACTTGTACAGCTTCAAACTTCTCAAACTCTTCTACGAAATCATGGACATCTTTTGCGACTTTTGCGCTCCTTCTTTCTGCCCAGAATTGAACCTCCGATCCACTTTTCTGGTAGACGCTGACGGAGATTGCAAGACGGCGTGCAGTCTCGCTGGCGGTATCGTTTTGGGCAAATATTTTCGTTTCCGCATGCCCGGTGACACTTTCCGCTAGCTCGGCCTTCACTGTTGCACCACGCTTGTGATCCAGGCCTATCCAAGTTGGCACATAGATGTAAAGGGTGTTTCGAAGGACGGGGATAGCAAATTGTTCCCTGTCGGTTATTTTATGAAGGTTGAACGATCCACCAATGTAAAGCTTGCGCATTAGCCGATTTCTGAAGGTCGTTAGGCTTCGTCCACCTCGATTTGATTTCCGCTGTTGTTGAGAAGCAACCATATCATGAACCTCTGCGATTTCGATTTCCAGCTCGTCAGTCGTGTTAAGGGAGATTTCCATAATACTCGTTGGCTCATCATTTGATTCCTCGAGATCGGCCTCTGGCTCATCGTCGCGGTCCTTCGGCCCACCCTCGCCATCGTCGCCTAGGTAGGATGAATGTCGCGAGACACTAATTCTAGCGAGATCAGGCACTTTGTCGAGATCATCTTCCGGTAAGCCGAGGTAACCAAAATTCTTCCGGACTTTCTCTAGTCGGAGCTTCTTGACTGCGTTAAAAAGGTCTTTGGAATACTTTGGTCCTTTGACGACCCTCTTCTTGCGGAGACGTGGCCTGCTGGAGCCATACGGACGTCTCGGCAAGCAGCATAGAAGGACAAAAAGCCCATCAGCAAGAGATCCGGCGAGCTTTATGAGTGCCTCAATATCCTCATTGGTCTGGAAGCCTTTACGCGCAAGCCATTGTCGCACTCCGGAATCGAGTAGGTCAATTGTCAACGGCATTCCAGAGGTTTTCTCGCTAGCGACAGCCTGAAATATAGATGCGCATGAACGATTGTTTTCAAAGAAGTTGTAGTCGATGGCTTCCATCTTTGTCAAAACGGTCGCTAGCCGTATTATTTGGCCGAATTTCTGCGTGGAACGCCAATCGCCTCCGCGAATCATCTTTTTCGGGTCTGGTATCACAACGAAGACCCTTAGAATCTGCGCTCCATCAAGCATAAGTCGGAGTGAAATGTTGTAACCTCGTAACGTAATCTCGATTGGAGGCGAGAGCCCCAGAGCTTGATTGAACATATATCGTTGCCCAACTCCATCGCAAATCAAAATGAATCGAGCACCGCTAGCCGCGATAAGCGATTGGGAATATTCTTGGAAGTAAGCTGCTTCTGTGGCAATAGCTTCTGTTGACATTTCGTCTGGTCTGAACATGCCAGATTGACGAAGATTGAAAGGCCAGATCAGCGAGTTTCCGGCATTTAGTCCCATCTCCCGTAATCCGTATGGTAAGACTTGATCTGCCGTTTGAGATGATGTGGATTGGTCGCTGGAACGAGAGCTCTCTACTCCATCTAAGATGATTGCGATGCGGCTTTGCAGGCTTCCTGATGGGCTCACAAGGGGCGTTTCCCGGCCGAAATACTCGCTGATTGCGTCTTCGTAGTCTTTCAGACTTCCACCATGTAGGAAGTCCTCATCACAGGGGATTTTGAGCACAGAATTGAAAGGCTGAAGCTCACCAAGTATTTGGGTGTTTCCTTTTATAGCGTCATCAAAGATTGGCGCATAGGCTGAAAGAGGTACGCTAGGAACGAAGTCTTTACTTCGCGCCGGCTTGGCCGCGAGTTGCCTGTCCCTTATGCTCGGCCACTGGCGTACCTCGGGATCCACAGAATCGAGGAGAATGCTGCGTGAACATTGTCTGGCATCTGCGCTGATGAATGAGGTGCACGGAGGGAAACTTCACGTCGAGGTCTCCTTGCGGTAGCCATTGTACAACTTCTTCCTGCGGTAGCGTACGAAGCGCTACACACATTTCCAGCTCAAGAAGAGTCTTGACCAAATTGCGAGCCTCTTGATTTGTGTCCGAATCCGGAACATGGAAGACACGCAAGAAATTTGCTTCTCGGTACATGCCACCAATAGCCTTTACATAATAATGTAACGTAGACATATTGCCGCTGGCCATCTTGGTCAAATGTGTAGCAATTCGTTCTGCAAGAATGGTTGCTTGGCCGATGTACAGACGAAAATAGAAAGAGCTTCGTGTGTCGGTGATGTAGTCTAGATATCCGCCTTCGGCATCCCAGAGAAATTCGTCAAGCGCCTGATTGCGTTGAATCTCACGTAGCCTACAATGTTGTTAGAGGCGTCTCCGAGTGCAAGAACTCGACTCACGCTTCCAGTGTCACCTCTTTGCCCTGCAAATCTCGAAATTGTGGGTCAATGGCTGTCATCATTTCAGTCAAAACCTTTTGAGTCCCTCCGTATTCGACAATTTGCTTCCGATATTGCTTGACATGGGCTGGACATTCATCCGAACAAATCTTTCCCAAAATGTGGACAGCAAGAGGCTCCAGCTCCAGCAAAGGCATTGAGACGCATCCAAGTTGGACAATCTAGAGCCTATAATTAGCTAAAGATGGAGCTTTTCAATGTTTAGGATATCCCACCTCAGGATCCAGGATTGGACTGACGTTCGCGCCGTCAGAGTGTCTGTTGCCGGTCGGAATTGGTAAGCGGTTTAGCCCACGATAGATCGTACTGGTAATGCTTTTCTTCCTAGCATTATCCGGCTCGGAACTCGCCTTTCTCTTGGGTGAGAGGCTGGTATCCTTTTGGGGTGAGTACTGTAAGTGTCGTCTTCCTGGAGAAAAGGGATTCGATAGAGGACCACCAGCAACTGAGTTCAAACCAGCGGACCTCCTAATATGTGGACTGCTCTGTCTCGGTCCTTTGGGCTTTTTGCAGTTATCAGCGATATGACCAGGCTTCTTGCAATAATTGCATGGGCAAGAAGGGCAGGTGTGTCTTGAGACGCCCATCCGGCCACATCCTCTGCAAACTTTGTTGTCGTTGAACGCCATAGAGGATTTTGCGATCGGTGGCTTTACCCTGGTGTGCTAGAGTATTGCGGGCGCAGTCATGGTCACGGCTTAAGGTAGAGGACGAGAGAGTCAAGGTCAAAATGCTGGAATCGAAGATCTCTTCTTGAGCAAAATGTAGGGCAGGTGGGTATCGAGGACTTTGGTAGCAGCGTTGGGGAATGGATGGAAATGAGGAGAGCTGGTGCGTGCACTGGTGTTTATAACCGATGAGAGGGAAGGTCGCTCAATCTTTGAAAATCACGTTTGCCTAGACCAAAATGAAGTGGAATAATTTCATCCTAGCTCGAAAGGGCTCATGCTCCGCCTGAAGACGAAGTACTGTCCCTAATTAGCTGGGGGTTTGGTGAAGCCTGACAGCGTATAAGACGGAGCAAGGAAAAGGTAACCAACCCGGCGAAGACCTTCGCAACCCATTAGCCGTAAACCAGAGACACTAGATTGCTCGTTCACAACCGATACCCATGATGCACTTCGAATCACGCCAGGCTTAACGTAATCGAGTAGATATCTCTTTCGACTTCCTGCTCAAATTGCAGCACCTGTTGAGCTATTTCGCCACCTTCCCCGGCTTTCCCCTTCATGTCAATCAGCACCTCCCTAACTAGCTCTCTGAAGAACCTCGCAGTCTCCCGTAAGGGCAAGATCACATTTATCACCGCACTGTTGAACACCTAGTTGAAGCTTATCACGATCCACTCAATGAAGAAGTGCTTCGAGAATACGTAATGGCTAGGGAACGAGCAAGCTTGAACGTTAACCGTAGCCTTGATGGATTCTCTTCCATGGCGACAACCCCCGACTGCTGTCTTTCTTCATTACGCACAGTTGGAAGTTCAGATTCGTCAATTCCAGCCTTCTTCTCTTCACCAGCAGTCCCATCAGCCAGCGTGGGCTAATAGAGGCAGAAACCCACATGTATCTAGGCACCTGTGAAAGAGTGGCAGAAAAGGGCGACTTTGGGAGCTGCCACGGAAATCAGTTACCACATTAGGTAGGAGGTCCATACCCGAATCTCCTACAACCCACATAGGTAAGGGGGTGGCAATCGTTGCCCAGACAGCAACTGCCGTGTACATATAGCCCTGAATCCCTCAGGTAGCAATCAATCAGAAGCTTCGACGCAACAGGAGCTGTTTTCGGGGCCCCTTCCACCGCATCCAACCCGCCGCTTTAACCCTTTTTAGGCCCCAGGCGCCAAGCGTGCTTTGAGCCTCCACGGCAGACCATGGGTCACACTGAGCGACCACTTTTGAGTCCTCAAGCTCTGTCCCAAAAATGGACCTCTCTCGATCTACTCTGTGGGTCATGGCTGGCGGTATATATAGGATGCCGTTCCCATCTGGCTTTCGGCCTTCCCTCCCTTCTCGTCCTCCGTCTCTAAGCTTGGGGGTCAACTCTCTTTTCAGCCGGATCCACGTCTCAAGCCATGGACGCACCATCATTGCCATCCCGGCCTGTCTCTTCCCGCCCACATTGGACGATTCCCGTTTCCCGCGAAGAGACGTTGACGGTACGGGAGAAATTTCGCGCCGTCAGTTGGCGTCAGCCGAACCACAAACCTAATACGACCAAAATTGTCGCGTGGGCCAAGAGTCAGTCGAGGAAACGGTTTCAGAGAATATGCGCCGTTCAGATGGAGGCGGAGGTAGGCGCATCGGGGCCTTCGGGACGACTATGATAGTGGTACCGCCTTGAGACTCGCCCGCTCTAGGCGTAGGACTGTCCCGGGTATATGTACCATCATCATCCTCTTCTGCCACACCTTCAGACGTAGCTCTAGCCTTGCCGGCTATCGTCGCAAGCCTCTCACGCTCCTTCCGATCTTTACCACTCGCCTCGGCGGCGGTTAGGCCCGCGACATTCGCTTTACCGTGATCTTTCTTCTTGCGCCAAGCCTTCTTAGGAACGGCATCTGGTATACCGGTTGGGATATGAGAGAGGTTCTCGTGGCGTTCCGCAATGGCTTTAGCCTTCTCTTGTGCTTGTGGATACTGGCTATCAGACCTCTCCAGTTGCACGGGCGTTCAGCCTGGAAGGGGAAAGAGCGCCAACAGCGCGCAGCCACGTGGGCTTTACATCGGCAGGCTGAGCCTCCTACATGGCAGAATGCTCAATATTGCAATGGGTTCGAAAGTATTCGATTAGACACAATATGCGATTCGTGGTGACTTGAGTCTGCAACATCGCCACCACATCTAGCAACCATCGGTATAGGATAAACTATATTCAGTGCTCCCAACAGTCCGGCTGGCCTGGCCTCAGCTCCACCCCATATTACCAGGTCTTTTGACGCCTTCGAATCGTGACGCCGATTCGCGGTTTGGTCGACTACCAGGTATCTTGCCCCTCTAATATGGTGTATCTGCTGTTCAGCAGGCCCCCTACTAGAGGCGGAAAGCCCATCTGGCACTAGGTATGGGCGGGAAGCGTCTCAATGCCCATAGCACTGCTGAGGTCGTCATCGAGGAGGTCCGGGTCGATATTCATCGCGTTTGAAGTCACAACTTTAGGCTATAGAAGAGGAAAAATCTGGCGTAATTTCATTAATGAGCCACCTGACTCCAATCTATACCATCTACCGGCTTACTCTCCACTGCATCTGGCTTAGGTGTGCGCCACACAGGCCCGGCCAGCCAAACGGCCGGACTGCTGGGAGCACTGGACTATATTCACCAGCAAGGAAACTTAGACAACCCCCTGCAGCCAAGCAACAAAGAAAGCCATTCGAGATGCATGATAATACCTGCTTTATGTCGATTCACTCCCTATCTTCGTAATTGGGATGACATTTCCCCTGGAAGTTCAACCAACCGTCCTTTATCGTACATCATGGGTTCAAAGGGTTCTGGATGTTCCTCCCGGTATGACGGTAGTTCGCTCGTGGCTTTGTTGGCTCCCCCTGGCTTGCGAATTTTGAGGAAAAGGAGAGCGGCAAGGAGAAGGATGATTGGGATGCCAACGCCCAGACCAACTCCTAAACCAATGCCAGTCATATTCGAAGAGCCGTTGCCTTGATTCGCACTCGAACTCGCACTCGAACTTGCACTCGAACTCGCACTCAAACTCGCACTCAAACTCGCACTCGAACTCGCAATCCCACTCGCACTCGATATGGCAGGCGGGTTCGCAGTTGTTGATGGTGCAGTGGTGATGGAAGAACTAGGAGCGATTGAAGTCATGCTGCTGGAAGAACTAGGAGCGGCTGTACTCGCACTGCTCGAAGAAGACGTCGAACTTGGCGAAATTGCATCCGTGATGTTGAAGTAATGCGAAGTGGTAGCTCCGGTAAGGTTGGCATAGGGCCCAAGAGCCAGGAAGAAGACATTGGAGGCACTTAGCAGGAAGTTCTCAGTGGTAACCTGCCAGAGAGTGCCTCCGGCTTCAGTCTGACCATCAGCTTTTGCTGCGAGCGAATGTCAGCATTCAGGACTAGCGAAAGGGAATGACCAAAATCAGAAATTGCTCACTATAGATCTGGCTGCCAGTAGTCGCTGCCCCTATGCCTCCTCCTGCTTGTTGCCAAAGCCAAATAGAGTAACTGCTGCTGCTCGTAACCCAAGCCAACTGCACCACACTGTCGACTGCATAGACAGGGTTTCCAGTGAAGTCTTGATTATTGCCTGCCGGGGGAGGAGTAGTCCATTGCGTATCCTGCGCTAACAACGTATTCGAGAAGGTAAAAAGGAGAAGTAAACTAAGGAGAACAAGAAAGTGGGCCATATTCATGTAGATAAATGCACTGAAAATAATGTTGGTGACGGTACTCTTGTAACGGAGGTAGAGTCGCGTAGGCGCGACGAGAGCTTTTGAAAGGCAGACGCCATTTTTCAGCCACTTCACCGATCTTGCACCTCAAGAATAGCACCGCGGTAAGTGTGCCCCTGGTGGCCCGCGATATGCCCGCAGATTCACTAAGGAATGTACTTGAGACATTAGGCTTTTTCCTAGCGCTGAATCTGCGTACGTGGTTGCAAAAAAAACAGACCTTTTGCATTGCCGTCCATGTGGAGACATTCAAATTTGCGCTGAGTCGCCGATTCGCCCCGTTCTTTGCACAGGGTGCAGTGCGAAGAGCGTCATTGAACTACTCTAGATGGGCAGCCTGAAAGACTGTCAAGTGCTACCATCCAGCATGAGACTATTGTGGGAAGCCGACACGGGAGGCAAAGAGGATTAGCACCGTCCTTATAGGGACAATTACTTGGGTAGTAGTTGTTAATACGTCGCCGCCAAAGTTAGTGCTCTCGCTTCCTTTCAATACTCAACGATACTGCGACAAAATCTCGCACAACGAGACATACAGTGTCAATGTGATACTCGCAATATTTGAAACCATGTTGGCTGGAAATGGTGACGCAAAACGCGGCTGGAACAAAAGTACGGGCGCCTAGCTGGAGCCCGAAATAAAATGATTGGGTCTCGTGCGCAGTGCCACATTTTGGGATGACACGCCTGCGGAGCTAAAATTGAGGATCGTCTTCATCCCGGGAAATCGTGGCCTCTCCTTGATTTTGACATTTGCCGTTCTTCCTCGTTTGGCGCACATTTTGATGGCCGGACTAGGCCAATTGTATCGCCGCTGATTTTGGCCGTCTCTATTTAGTGTATTTTGCACTCCTCTATGTTGCCCTGCAGTCCATTTTCCAGCAGCTGAGCTGTCAGAGAGGCCTTTGTCGCCTTCGTAAATTATGACTCTTTCGCAAATGTACCTACGATTGAAACAACAGCCACCTCGATCTGCACTCGTCGCTTTCGCAACAATCGTCATATTGCTCCTTATTCTCACCATTTCTCCTGGAGGTTCCGCCAAGTTAGGAAGCTTTGTTCCTTATCGCAGTGGTTCCGGAGGGAGCAGTTCCTCTCAGAAGAAGCACTTGTTAGGCGAGATCTTCAACTCAACTTTGGGCGTATGGACATTGCTAGACTGAAGATTGGTCCTGTCTTGGTTGACTGACAATGCCATATAGTTTGAGAAGATCTTTGCCATTAATCTCCTCGAGCGGACCGATCATCGCGACGGTTTAATTCTTGCCTCCGCAGTGTCCGGAATCAGCATCGAATTCATCAATGGCGTCCGCGGCGAGAGTATATCGACCAAAGCCCTTCCTGCCGGCTACGACGAGAGTTTAAATCCAAGCCGCATTGGAAGCTGGCGTGCCCACATCAACGCCATTAGCGAGTAAGTTCTCAAGCATCCATCCAAGCCATATGGCTTTCCGTGTCGTTTTGGTCCTGACTGTCTCAAAGGGTTGTGCACAGAAATTTGACGTCGGCATTGATCATAGAAGATGACGTTGATTGGGACGTAAGATTGAGGCTGTCGTTGCGCGACTTTGCATTGTCAGCTCATGCCCTCCTCCAAGCACCCAAACCCGTCAATCTAAACTTTGACCACCTCCCACCGACGCCTTTCCCGAAAGACTCGCCATATGGAGACGGGTGGGACGTACTTTGGCTCGGTCATTGCGGGATGAAACTACCCACGGAAGGCGGGCTTGTTGTTCATGAAAATGATGCCACCGTTCCTGAAGCCCAATATCTTCGGTCCTGGGACGTTAATGAGCCAACGCCACTTGAAAGCTATTCGCGTCACACGCGGGTGGTAATGGACCAGAAAGAAGGGACCTGTTCTCTTGCATACGCTGTCACTCAGTCAGGCGCTCGGCGGATACTATACTCTCTAGGCCTCCGGCGACTCGACGACGCGTTTGACCTTATGTTGCGACGTTGGTGTGAAGGAACTGGTGGAGAAGAGCCGCATGTCTGTCTTGGTGTGCTTCCGCAGCTTTTCGACCATCATAGACGAAAGGGGCCTGGGGATATTGACAGCGATATCTCCGAACCAAACGCGGAGTATCGCCAGGCCGCATACACGAATAACATCAGATGGAGCGTCAGGATGAACATGAACAAGATCTTGCGTGGAGACACCAATTATGACGATCAGTTTCCAGACACGTGAAGCTTCCACCCATACTTCTCGACCCAAAGTACTAAGGGGGCTGGCTCATACGTTGTGGGTGGAGAAGCCGGAACTGTGGTCCGGATTGACCTCGAACATTCGGCGGCTACCAGAGTTTGATCTGGGCATGTGACTCTTCACAACCACGGTTCTGATTCAGCGGGCAACTTCAATCAGCTGTCTTTCTCCAAAGATACGACGACAGCCATGTGTGAAGATTATACAAATTGATACTAGCATCAACAAAAAGTAGTTTGGCCAGCAAGATTTATCGATGCAAGGGGGCACCCATACCGGTTAATGGTGTGCTGTGTCTGAAGACTGGCTCTCGGTCAGTACCATACAACCCCTCACCCTGGGAGTCAAACGCGAGCACTAGGGGTATCGACGAAGAGTCACCCTTTTGCGACGTTGAGCTGCAGACGGCTATTGCCGGGACAGCCTCGTCGGGGCTCATCACCAAACGAGTTCGTTGGTGGACAAATTTTTGCAGACTCGACAGTAGGCCAAAGTAAAGGGTTCGAGAGTTTCTGGAATGCAAGCTTCAGGAATTTGCAAGGCTTCAGGCTATGACGATGTGGCTTGGTGAAGATGTGGCTATCAAGACTAAGCGGAGCACATTACTACCGGCAGCAAAGATGAACAGAATCACCTGCACAAGTTAGAACTTGCAGGCCAAGGCAGGCATTTCATCCATTGAAATCTTACTTTCAGATTCATTTACATGTCCTTTATTTGTAGTTGCCCTGGAGCATCAACTACGGCAATTCTCTTTCAAGAATCAATAGCCTGGCCTTTACACTGTAGACGGCCAAGGAACGCCTTCGACGGCCCCGGATTCTGAACAAGCGCCTGTGTGGCCCGGTCGAGTAAAGTTGCGCTCCGACTCAACCACATGGCGTGATCTACCACAATAGGTATGAGTCAAGAGCGCTGGTTATGCTTTGTATGACACGGGGCGAGGAGTCGAGGCATGACTGCCTTCGTGCCGCCTAACAAAGCGCCAAGCCTGGGGGTAACCTTCTCCGCAAGCGCGTCGTTCAGGACTTTCGTCTGTTCCCATGTCCACCATCAGGATAAGAGCTGCCACCGCCTCGGCAAACACGGGTTGGCTCCAATGGTTTAAACTCATATGACACGCGGTCATGCATTCATACGCAATAATTGGTTCAAAGTCCATGGCCATATTCCCAGCTGTGGGAGCATCTTGGTTTCCTGGACTTTCATCGATTTCGATATCTGGTCTAGTAGGAACACTGTGAGACCGACATGCCAACAATGACTGAGATAGACTGGCGAGCGGGATATAGCAGAGCAGCTCTAGTCGCCATTCTTCTGACGTCTTCGGTAAGTCGAGCCCATGTCTTGAGTATTCTGAGTGTACTGATGACCAAGCCAGAGCTTCTTATACTTCGTAGGCCTAATTGTGTACCGTCTGTACTTCCATCCTCTAGCCAAGTTCCCAGGTCCGAAGCTCAATGCCATCTCGTCGGTACGTTCAGCAATTTCCAAGACCTTCGTTTCCGCAAATTAATATACCTCACAGATTCCGGGCATTGTGGCTCTACTGCGTGGTAGATTGCCGATGACCAACAAGCGTCTTCACGATAAGTATGGCGCCGTTGTCAGAGTCAGCCCCAATGAATTGGCCTTCAACAGCGTCCAGTCGTGGGAAGACATCTACGGCCACCGGGTTGGAGCGGCGAACATGCACAAAGACCCAATCCATGTCGGGTCTGTGGAGCCTATGCCGGGCGTAACGACGTTGACTATGGCTGATGATGTGAACCACACGCGACAACGGAGAGCACTAGCACATGCGTTCAGCTTGAAGGCTCTCATGGAGCAGGAAGATATTCTGCAAGGTTACGTTTCGAAGTTCATCGCTGGCCTGAAAGCAATGAGTGATCGAGGGGAGATGTTCAACCTCGTTAACTGGTACAACTTTACGACTTTTGATATAATTGGTGATCTCGCTTTTGGAGAGCCATTCGGGTGTCTAGACCGAGGTAAGTTTCCTGGCGGTTCCACTTAGCTGTTCTGCACCAGAAGGGCTTACCTCGCCAACAAGGTCAATTCCACTTCTGGATCGCTCTCATCTTTGAGACTGTCAAGGCTGGTGCCATCGAGCAAGCCACGCGCCGGTTTGCAACGGCGGGTTCTACAATGCAAAATTTTCTTCTATCGCTAGTCCCATCCGAGATCCGCCAGCGTCGCAAGGATCACCTGAACTTCAGCAGAGAGAAAGTACTTCGTCGTCTTGAAAACACCAAGACCCAGCGCAAAGACTTCATCTGGTACATT
>Ga0335072_10011695_pt1 | contig 12568 bp, 15 predicted proteins | sample Lox_Sample_21_FD_206725 | JGI IMG/M metagenome (GOLD analysis project Ga0335072, IMG submission 206725) | Soil microbial communities from Loxahatchee National Wildlife Refuge, Florida, United States - Lox_Sample_2.1 | ecosystem: Environmental > Terrestrial > Soil > Wetlands | place: USA...
CTATGCCGGTGCACGGATCGGGACCCGGACCCGCGCTGTAAGCACCGTTGTTCCCCGACGTGATATCGTTGAAACAGGTCTGATTGAGATAGAGCGTCGGCGCGACGAAGCCAAGTTTGCGCCCGAAAGAGGCGAACAGCCCGGCATAGAGCGGCGCCACGGCACTCGTTCCGCCGATCACGATCTTCTCGCCATGCAGGACGATCTCATAGCCCGTCGATGGATCGGCATTCGCGGACACGTCCGGCACCATGCGGCCCGAGCCTTTGGGTGCGCCGATCTGCCAGCTTGGCATCGGCTTGAACAGCGAAGAATAGCCGCCGCCCGTGCCCTCGCCGTTCGACTGTCCGGGATCGTTGTTCCAGACGACTTCGCTGGTTGCGGTTTTCGATGTGCCGCCGCAACCGACGACGTGCGGACACGATGCGGGAAGATCGACATTGGCGGCGTCGGGACCGCCGTCTCCGGAGTCATTGTCGCCGGAAGCGGCGAAGACGATCATGCCGGCTGCCGTCGCGTTCGTGGCGGTCTGTTCCATCTGTTTGCCCGCGGTCGAGCCCCACTCCGCTTCGTCCGAACCCCAGGAGATCGAGCAGACGTCGCAGCCGTCGCTGGCTGCGGCCTGGACCGCCGCGCCGATGTCCTGCGACCAGTACATGCGGATGGTAGCCGGCTTTCCTGTTGCCGCGTAATAGGCCGAGCCTGAAACCTGGATATCGAGTGCGACCTCACCATCGGGGCCATTGGGATCGGGATCCGGCGCGTTCTTGGTGCCGTCGACGGAGACGTCCGTGATTTGCGGCACAGGCTGACCGATACCGCCGAAGAAAGCCTGCATGTCCGACTGAACCCAGCCGCCGCCCAGCTCGACGACGCCGATCACGCCGCCGCCGGCGAGATTCTGCGGCCAGTTATAGGCCTTGCACAGATTGGGGACGGTCCACGATGTGCCCGTTGCATCACGCGGCCTGATGATGAAATAGGGATGAACGCGCCATTTCCGAGCATAGTGCAGATAGGAATGCACGCCATAACGATGCTGACCGGATCGGTTGCGCTTGTCGCCCATGACACCCTCCAGTTGCTCCCACGATTATAACGCACGAGAGCGCCGAATGGTTGTCTTACTTAACAATACGGATTGCGCACTGCCCGTATGCTTGGCGCTTTCTTATTGCCGATTGTCGAATTTTGTTTCGGGCTCGGACGCGAGGGCTACACCTCCCGGGAGAAGACCGGGCGGCATCATGTCGTCGGCTGTTTGATGCCCGGATCGGGCAATCGCGATCTTTGCGCGCAGCCGCTCCTGTTTCGCCTGATCGAGCTTGTAGCCCAAAGCGATCAACAGCGTGATCGTCGCAAGCCCCATGGGGAACAGTATGAAAAATGCCCGCAAATTCTCGATGGCGGCAGGCGTATTCACGATCTTCGGATCGAACCCCATGAGCGAAAGGAGCGGAAAGGCAACGAAGACCGCCGCGCCGAGGCCGAATTTGTTCGTCAATGACAGGAACGAGTACATGAGCCCAGCGCGCTCCGCTCCGTGCTCCGCCGTATCGGCATCCGCGATATCGGCCATCATGGCGCGGATCAGGAAAGCGGGCGCGCCGTAGCTCACGCCGGACAATATGAAGAGCGAGATGGCAACCAACAGATTTCCCTTCGGGATCAGGAAGAATGTGGGTCCCATGCAGAGCCCGTAGATGTAGCAGGCGACGAGCGCGCGGTGCTTGCCGATGCGGCGGGAGAGCGCGATCCATGCGGGAATAAACACAATCCCCGACACGAAATAGATGAACAACAGCTTGTTGGCCCAGTGCGGCTGACCGAGCGCGAGCTGTGCGAAGTACAAAAACATCGCGGCGCGCGCGCCCTGGTTGATGGACTCGATGAGATCGATGCTGATCACACGCCGTATCGCGTCTTCCCTCAGCAGGAACCTGAGAGTCGGGAGGAGCGGCGCATGCGTCCTGAGCTTTACTTCCGGCTCTGGAACGGTCGTGAGACAGAGCAAGACCGTTGGAACAAGAAGTATGATGGCAAAGAGCGCCATCGACATCACCTGCGTCGCTGCGCTTGCCCCGTAATTTTCGAGTATCGACGGAGCAATCAAAACGCCAATGAACCCGGCGAGCGTTGCCGCCTGCGACCAGCCATAGACGCGGCTTCGCTCATGATAGTCCGAGGACAGTTCCGAGCCCCAGGACAGATGCGGAATGACCATCATTGACCATCCGAAATACATCAGGAACAGCCAGAACCCCAGATGCGCCACGCTGACATGTCCGCCTGGGACGAAGACCATCCAGATGCCGAGCGCGAGGATTGGGGTGCCCAACAGTATCAGCGGCCGGCGGCGACCAAACGGAGTCCTCCATCGGTCGCTCCAGTAACCCATCACCGGATCAATCAGGATGTCGCAGGTGCGCACGACCCAAAAGATGAACCCGGTCACCGTCAGGCTGATGCCGATCTCTTTCGACGCATAAAAATTGGGAAGATAGACGGCGATCGGCATCCCGAGCGCCGCCAGCGGCACCGCCGGCAGCACATAGGCCAGAATGCGGAAAAAGCTCAGACGATGCGATTGTTCGGGGACGATACGGTCGGGCTTCAGCATGGCGTTATGCCGCCCGGAAGCGTTCGGCGATGGGCCGCTCCTCGTCGATCATGGCCTTGAAGGATGGTCGCGCGTGCATGTCGCGGACATAGCGGGCGAGTTCGGGCCAGCGTTTGGCGTCCACCGTCTCGCCGGCGTGCGTGAAATTGACGAAATGCGTCGCCACCGCAATATCGGCGATCGAAAGACCGTTGCCGACGAGATAGCTCTTCGAGCCAATTTCGCGCTCGAGGTAATCGAATATCTTGGGAAGCTTGTCCCTGATTGTGGCCGCAACCAGCGCCTCGTCGCATTGCGCGCGCATCATCTTGCGTACAACGCGCTCGAAGAACACGCCCGGCCCCACCGCGGCCGCCAGCACCGTATCGGCATATTCCTCGAACCACAGCGCCTGCGCGCGGGCGAAGGCATCGCGCGGATAGAGCGGCTTTTCGGGATGCCTGTGCTCGATGTAGTCGGCGATGATGGACGAGTCCGGAAGCGTATTGGGCTCGGGCAGATCGGTGTCGCGCAGCACGGGAATGCGCTTTAAGGGGCTGATTTCCAGGAAAGCCGGCGGCGGCGCAAACGGGTTGATCTGCTCGAGCTGATAGGGAACGCCCTTTTCCGTCAGCATCACGCGGATCTTGCGGACGAACGGCGAAAGCGAGCCGCCATAGACGATGAGCGCCATCTTTGTCTCCCTGTGCGACCTCTGGGCCGCTTATGTGTCCCGCACCGCCCGGTCCCTTCGAGCGATACTGACAGCTTGTCAGCAATTGACGGGAGAGATCAAGCGGGCGCTTCGACTTTCAATTTTACCGGCCGCTCGATCGGAAGATTGTCATAAAGATCGGCGACGAGATCGCCCCTCAGTCCGCGATATTTCGGATTGTCCCAGAGATTTTCCCATTGTCTGGGATCGTTGCGCAGGTCGTAGAGCTCGCCTTCGCTGCCGTCATAGCGAATGGTGCAGCCAAGCTGCGCGAATTGCGGCCAGCTCTCTTCGAGTCCGTTCGGCACACCCGGGGTCGACGGCTCGTAGCGCGTGAGCACAAAGCCGTCGCGATAGATCGAGCGCATGTGGAAGCCGTAGCCGGGAAACTGGCTGTCCCATTCGCACAGCGCGCGATCCCGCGATCCGTCTTCGCGGGTCGGCAATGCCTTGCCCTGCATCCACGGCGCGGGCGCAATTCCCGCAATGGCACAGAATGTGGGCGCCAGGTCCACCTGTTCGACCGGCTGGGCAATCGAAGCGGGTGCGACGTTCGCATTCGGCGCAGGCCGCCAGACGAACGGAAGCCGCATCAAGGCGTCGACGTGATAAGGACCCTTATAGACAAAACCGAAATCGCCCTGCAGCTCGCCGTGATCGGTCGTGAAGATCACATCGGTATCGTCGCCCCACCCTTTCGCTTTTACTTTGCCAAGCACGCGGCCGACGGCCTCGTCGATCAGTTCGTTCATCACGTGAACCTTGGCGTTGATCTCGCGGATGTTGTCGGGCGAGAGCTGCTGCGGCGTGAAGTTCATCGGGCCGCCTTCGATATTCGCAAACTTGCCGTCGTAATAGGCGAGCCAATGGGCGGGTTTTTTCGCGAGGATCTCGCGGATTTTCTCCGGCGATCTCGGATAGCCTTCCGGCAGCGGCAGGTCGCGCCAGTCGCAGCGCGAAAGTTCCGACGCGGGCGGGTCCCAGGGGTGATGCGGATCGGGAAAGCTCAGCCACAGAAACCAGTCGTCGTCCGCGTCGAGCTTGCCGAGCCATTCGACCGCAAGATCGGCGAGCCAGTCGGTGTGATAGAGCCCGCGCGGCAGAGGATTGTTGCAGGTCTCGGGCGCGCCGGTGTCGCCGCCGGGCGCGGCATTGAGGAGCGGTGCGGTTTCGTTGAAGTATTCCGGATGGTTCTTCGCCAGCCAGCGTCCGTAGTGACCGACCGGACTGCCGCGAAAACTGACGATGTGCACCGCGTGGATGGCATAGTCGAAGCCGCGCCATGGCCCGAAATCACCCTCCGCCTGGCGGCGGTTCTCGCGCCATTTGCCCTGGAGGTCGAACGCCGGCTCGAAATGCGCCTTGCCGATCAGCGCCGTCTTGTAGCCGGCCTTGTCCTTCAGATATTGCGCGACGCTTGGCGCATCTTCGGGCAGCGGCACGCCATTCGCGAACACGCCATGCGTGCGCACATATTGTCCGGTGAGCATGGTCGAGCGCGCCGGCATGCAGACCGTGTTCTGGTTATAGGCTCGCGTGTAGTTCAAGCCGGCCTTGGCGAGCGCGTCGACCACGGGCGTGCGGCAAAAGCGATTGCCGTTGCAGCCGAGCGAGTCGTAGCGCTGCTGATCGGTGGTGATGAAGAGGATCTTGCGGCCCATCAGGATGCCGTTCCGGCCTTGCAGCAGAGAAGCGCCGTCCGCGCGAGGCCGGCATCGCGGTGATAGGTGGCTGCCAGATAGTCGGGGCGCGAAACCATTTTGAGAAACGCCTGGCGCGAGGGATAACGCACGCAGATCACTTCATCCCAATCCTGCTCGGCCCCGCCAATGAAGATGAGCGCCTGTTGGCCGCCCCAGACAATGCCGCCGCCCGCTTCGCCCACGCATTTCAGCGCAACGGCGCCGTAACGACGGTATGCTTCCAGTCCGCTCAAATTCTCTTTAGCTTCCGAACAATCGTCCGCGTAGTCCGCCTTCTCGCGGTATTTGAGCAGATTGACCATCACGATCGGCCCTTCCGGACCTTCGTCGATCATGGTGCGGAGCTGTTCGGGTGTAGGAGCGACATCGGCGATCATATGAGTCCCCGTTTGACGTTTGGCGCAAACCCTCTATAATCTGAATATGAATTCAGATTCAAGTCCACCCGCCAAATCCGTGTCCGACCGTCATGCTCTGCCGGCCCATCAGCCGCGGAGCCGGGAAACCCAGGCGCGCATTCTGGCGGCGGCCGAGCAGGAATTCGCCCTGAAGGGCTATGAAGGCGCCCGCCTTGCCGACATCGCGGAAGCCGCCGGTTGCTCCGTCGGCACCGTCTATTTTCGTTTCAGGGACAAAAGCGCGCTGTTTCTGGCGATCGCCGAGTCCTTTGCGAATGACGCCCGCGAAACTCTCAAAAAAATGTTCGAGCGCATCGGCGAGCTCGACGCCAATGATGCCATCCGGCTTTTCGTGACAGGCGCGGCGCAGACCATCCGCAGCCACAAGGGTCTCTTTCGCGCCATCATGGAGCGCGGGTTCGACAATCCCGAAGCCCTGCGCGCGATGCTCATCGTGCGCGAGGAGTTTGCGGCGGCGCTGCAGACGATCCTGAAGCGTACGGGCACGCGCAATCTCAATCTTCGCGTCCGCGTGATGACCCAGATGGTCTACGGCTTTCTCGTCGCAGGCGTGCTCAACCCGCAGGCGCCGACCGCCAGCGACGAGTCGCGCGCCGTACGCGAGCTGGCCGACGCGTGTGTCGCCTATATCGCCGGAGCCGGACCATGACCCTTGCCGTCGATCTCTTCTGGTCGTTCCGCAGTCCTTATTCCTATCTGGCCACGCCGCGTCTCGTCGAAATGGCGCGCGACTATCAGCTCGCGATCAATGTGCGGCCCGTCTATCCGCTGGCCGTTCGCTTGGGCGCCTTCTTCAAGCAGGTCAATCCGCTCTGGATTCCATATTTGATGCGCGACACCTATCGCATCGCCGAGATGCAGGGCCTGCCCTATCGCTGGCCGCGACCCGATCCGGTGGTCGTCGATCCGGACACGCGCGCGGCAACGCCGGATCAACCCTACATTCATCGCCTGACACGGCTCGGCTGCGCGGCGGCGGAGATGGGATGCGGACTCGACTTCCTGAACGAGGTGAGCCGCGTCATCTGGTCCGGCGAGATCGTCAATTGGCATGAGGGCGATCATCTCGCGAAGGCGGCCCGGCGCGCCGGCGCCGATCTCGCCGAGCTCGATCTCACGATTGCACTCCAGCCCGAGAAATATGAAGCGATCATCCAGGCCAACCAGAAAGCGCATCAGGACGCAGGGCATTGGGGCGTGCCGACCATGGTGTTCGAGGGCGAGCCCTTCTTCGGCCAGGACCGGCTCGACGTGCTGGTATGGCGCCTGAAGCAGCGGGGCCTTCAGCGGCGCGAGGCCGCCGAATGAAACGCATTGCCGTGATCGTCGGCGCGATCGTGATCGTGCTGGGCGCGAGCCTGTCGCTCGCAACGCTTTCGCCTGCCTTCGACGAGTGGGCATACGCGAAGTTCGCGATGGACCTTGCCGCCAAGCCCCCGCCGGTGCTCGCGCGCGCGCACGAACTTTCGGTGCTTCTTTGCGGCACCAATGCGCCCCTGCCCGATCCCGACCGTGCCGGAGCCTGCACGCTCGTTGCGGCGGGTGATAATCTTTACATCGTCGACGCAGGCCTTGGCTCCGTGCGAAATCTCGTGATGTGGCATGTGCCGCTCGCGCAGGTGAAGGGCGTGTTTCTCACCCATTTCCATTCGGACCACATCGGCGATCTGGGCGAGCTTCGCCTGCAGACCTGGGTTGCGGGACGGCGCGCGCCGCTGAAGGTTTATGGACCGCCCGGCGTCGAAGATGTCGTCGCCGGATTCAATCGCGCCTATTCGCACGACGCCGATTATCGAACCGCGCATCATGGCGAAGATTTCCTGCCGCGCGAGGACGTCGATCTCGTCGCCGTTCCCGTTCCGATGTCCGGCGCAACGGCGCGGGCGCTGTCGGAGAACGGCCTCAATGTCACGGCCATCCGGGTCGACCATGGCCCCGTGAAACCCGCCTATGGCTATCGCTTCGACTATGCGGGACGGAGCATCAGCATCAGCGGCGACACGTCTTATTACGAGCCCTTTGCAAAAGCTGCGCATGGCAGCGACGTCATGGTCCACGAAGCGCAGTCGAACAGGCTCGTGGCGCTCCTGGGCCAGGCGCTCACGGCCGGCGGCTATCCGCGTCCCGCCAAGATCATGCATGACATTCCCACCTATCACACGACGCCTGTCGACGCCGCGCGCATCGCCAATCTCGCGCAAGCCAAACTGCTCGTCTTCTCGCACATCAATCCGCCGCTTCGGAGCTGGATCGCAGAACGCGCCTTCCTCGAAGGCGTGTCGGATGTGCGCCGCCACGGCTGGATGCTCGGTCGGGACGGCACGCTGATCCGCCTGCCGGGCGGAACGGACGATATCGAGCGTTCGACGATTGACTAGGAAGGGGCGACTGATCAGCGCCGCGCCTTGAAAAAATCCTTGAGCAGCTGACCTGCGGCCTGCGCGTCGCCCGCGCGCGCCGTCTCCGGGCGGTGATGGCATGTCGGCTGCGCGTAGAACATCGGGCCGTGCAGGATGGCCCCGCCTTTCGGATCCTCGGCCGCGAACACGACACGCGCAAGCCGCGCGAAACTCGCCGCACCAGCGCACATGGCGCAAGGTTCGAGCGTGACGAAAAGGCTCGCCCCGATCAGACGCTCATTGGCGAGCGCGCCCGCGCCAGCGCGGATCACTAGCATCTCCGCATGCGCCGTCGGGTCGTGACGCTCGAGAATCCGATTGCCGTCGCGCGCTAGGATTTGGCCATCGGCCCCGACCAATACGGCGCCCACGGGAACTTCGCCGCGCGCGCCGGCTGCAGCCGCCTCGGCCATTGCCAGGGCCATATAATCGTCGTCGGTCATTGCCAGCTTGCTATTAGCACGGCCAGACAGTACCCCGTCCCCCGCAAAAGAACGAAGAGGCCGTTTTGGCCGACGAGAAATCCGAGCCCGGCGACCGCATCGCCAAGGTCATCGCCCGCGCCGGCATCTGCTCGCGCCGCGATGCCGAGAAGCTGATCGCCGACGGCCGCGTCATGCTCGACGGCGAGGTGATCAAGACGCCCGCGATCCGCGTCGGCGAAAATCAGATCGTGTCGGTCGACGGCAAGCCGCTCGCGGAGCCCGAGAACACGCGGCTGTGGCGTTATCACAAGCCCGCGGGTCTCGTCACCACGCACAAGGACCCGGAGGGACGGCCCACCGTTTTCCAAAAGCTGCCCGCATCCTTGCCGCGTGTGATCTCGGTCGGCAGGCTCGACGTGAACTCCGAAGGATTGCTGCTGCTCACCAATGACGGCGCCATGGCGCGCAAGCTCGAACTGCCGGCCGCGGGATGGAACCGCAAATATCGCGTGCGGTTGTTCGGCAAGGTGAGCCAGGAGGAACTCGACAAGCTCGCGGAAGGCACGGTGATCGACGGCGTGAAATACGGCCCCGTCATCGCCGATCTCGAACGCGTCAAGGGCATGTATTCCTGGGCGCAGGTGATGCTGAAGGAAGGCAAGAACCGGGAAGTGAAGGTCGCGCGCCTCATCCGCACGCAGTTCGGGCCGTTCCACCTCGGCCAACTCGAACCCGGCCACGCCGAAGAGATCCCCGCGAAGATCTGGCGCGAACAATTGGGGATGGGGCGGAAGAAGCGAAAGCGCGACTAATTCGTCCTCACTTCTTCTTGTAAAGCCCGCGAAACGTCCCTTCCTTCCACGCGATGTCGGAGATGCGCCAGCCTTTGGGCGTTTTCACGAGATCGAGACGGACGGTGTGCGGCTCCTTGAAGTTCTTGAAGGTGACGGTGGCTTTGGCGGCGGCGGCGGTTTCGGAATCGATGTGAATGGCGATGTCCGTGATCTCCCAGTCCTGCGCGTCGACGAAGGGATCACCGTCGAGCTCCGGCACGTCGCCGCGTTTGGCGGCCGCATTGTCGTCGGCGATGATCAGATCAGCGAGATCGTCGGAGAAATAGCGGCGGATGTCGGACGGCTTGTCGAGGAAGATGCCCTTCCCCGTCGTCTGGTCGTTGCCTTTGTAGTGCGAATAGATCCCCTGCAGGAAAATGTTCGGCGTTTCCGGCGCAGCGGCCGTGGCTGACAAACTGCCGAACAGGCACGCGACGACAGCCAAGTAGAATAAACGGCGCATTGTTTCCCCCCGATCCCCACGGCGAAACACGACTCTAGTCGCTGTGCCGGAAAATCGGAAGCTTACGACTTTGCCATCGCCGCCTGACGCCGCGCCAGACTCTCGGACGGCCATTCCTTCTTCGTGTCGTAATAGACGTCGAACACGCGCGCGTCGGCGGGCAATCCGACCCACGGCACTTTCGAGCGCGTGAAGATATGCACGTCGGGCTTGATCGCGTGCGGCGCATCGAGCGTCGAAACGCGGATGAACCGCACCTGCTCGCGCCCACCATAGATGCTCCACAGCGCCACCTTGCATTTCGGGCAACGCGAGATGACGTGCGGCTTGCCGCTTTCCGTCGGCATCGAGACGGCCTCAGGCTCGCCTTCGAGCACGTGCACGCGATCGGCCTCGATCAGCGCATTGATGGCGAACGCTCCGCCCGTCTGCTTCTGGCAGTCGAGGCAATGGCAGCAATGCACGAACATCGGCGCCGACACGAGATCGTATCTGATGGCGCCGCAGGAGCAGGAACCGGTGGCCATGTTTCTTTCCTATCGCTCAACGCTCCGACCATATCGTGCACGTTTTGTTCCCGCAAGCAAAAGACGCCGAATGGCTGATCCGCACGTAACGCAACCGTGCGCTCACGCGAATGAATGGAGGATTGCGGGAGGCAAACATGAGAACAACGCTGCTCGTCATCGGCGCCCTGCTCTTTCTTTACGGCCTGCACTGGATCGGACAGGGCACGGGCTGGCTGCCATGGCCCGCGAACACGATGATGGACTACAACATGGCCTTCACGTGGTATGGCCTCGGCCTTCTCGCCGTCGCCACCGCGATAATCTGGTTTTCGCGCCGGATATAGCGAAGTCTGCTAGCCTCGCGCGGAAATATCTCCCCGAGGCGCGACATGATCGAATCCTCCTGCCATTGCGGCCAGGTGCGTCTTCAGATCGAGACGGCGCCGGCGGAGGTCACGAACTGCAACTGCTCGATCTGCCGGCGCTACGGTACGCTGTGGGCCTATTATCCGCTGGGGCGCGTGAAACTGAACGGCGGCGCTACCGACATCTATATGTGGGACGACCGCATGATTGAGTTTCACCGCTGCACGACCTGCGGCTGCGTCACCCATTGGGCGCCGGTCGACAAGAAACATGACCGCATGGGCGTGAATGCGCGGATGATGGCGCCGGAGGTGCTCGCGCAAGCGAGGGTGCGATTTCTCGACGGGGCCGTCAGCGAACGCTACGTCGACGAGTGAAGATTGACGGGTGGCCGGGTCAAGCCCGGCCATAACGGCTATTTGACCGGCCGCGTCTCGACGATCTTCAGCTCGGGCACGAACAGCTTCTGCACATCGCCCTTGTTTGCGTAGCCATGCAGGGCAATGCCGATATGCCCGTCAGGCAGGAATTCGAGCGCGGACGAGTCGATCCCGTTCTGCTCGAGAAGCTGCCGCTCGTTCCTGAAGACGCGGGCCAGATCGCCCGTGCCGACGCTTTGTCGCTCGGCCTTGCCCAGCGAAATCTCAAAGCATGTGGCGCCGAACGGGATCAGATAGAAATTCCCATGCTTGGCTTCGGGCTTGAGCGTGGCGATGACGAGTTTCTGCGCCGCATCGTGGGTCGCAGCGTCGGACAGACAGACGGACACGAGCCTGGGCGTGACCTGCACGGTGTTGTCGATCCCGCGCGCCCGCAACGCCGCGCCGACCTTGTCGCCGAGCGTCTGGCTGTAGTTCTGCCAATAGGAATCGAGATCGACGGCGAGAACGACGTAAATGCCCTTGCCGGCATGCGCGCCGACTGCAAGGGCCGGCGAAGCAAGCATGAGAAGCATGAGCCAGACGGCCCGTCCGATGGCGTTCCCCCGAAGCCCCCGCATCACACGTGCTGACCACCATTGATGTGGAGCTCGGCGCCGGTGACGTAGCTCGATTGCTCCGTGCACAGATAGTAGATGGCCTTGGCCACCTCTTCCGGCAGTCCCAGCCTGCGCAGGGGGATCGTCTGGACGATCTTGTCCGTGCCCGGCGACAGGATCGCGGTGTCGATCTCGCCCGGCGCAATGGCGTTCACGCGCACGCCGAGCGGGCCGAAGTCCGCCGCCATCTCGCGCGTCAATGCGGCCAGCGCCGCTTTTGACGTCGCGTAAGCCGTCCCCGCGAAAGGATGCACGCGGCTTCCGGCGATCGAGGTGACATTGACGATGGCGCCTTTGGCCTTGGCGAGCTCTTCCACCAGTCCGCGCGCCAGCCAGATTGTGGCGAAGACGTTCACCTCGAAGACCTGCCGCCAGATGTTCATGTCGGTCGACAGCGTATCGAGCCGCTCGCCTTTCGCCCCTTTCGGCGAAATGCCCGCATTGTTGACGAGGGCATGGAGCTTGCCGTCGTCCAGCCGCTCGCGCATTTCGGCGACGGCGCGCAGCGTATCCTCGGGATCGGCGAGATCGACCTGGATGTGATCTTCGGGCCCCGCGGCCCACGGACAGTTCTCCGGAAAGGCGTGGCGGGAGCAGGTGATGACGCGCCAGCCCGCGCTCGAAAAACGCTTCACCGTCGCGTGCCCGATGCCCCGGCTGGCGCCCGTCAGGATCAGGGTACGCTTCTCGTCGTTGCTGTGCTGGTTTTTTGCATCGGCCATGGGCCATGATAACGCAGAGAGGCGCCGGCACGATAGTGAGTGGTGACTGGTGAGTAGTGAGTGGCGAATTCGGCTCTCTTTTACTCACCGTTCACCACCAACCACTCACCCCCCTTTCACGACCGCGCCAATTCCGGCGGACTTTCGAGCCCTGCCGGGTCCTGATGGATGATCACTTCGGCGTTCGGATAGGCGGCGCGCAAATCGGCTTCCACCTCGTCGCTGACTTCGTGCGCGCGCGTCAGGCTGAGCGCCGGATCAAGCTCGATGTGCATCTGGATGAATGTGGAAATGCCGGCCGCCCGCGTCCTGAGATCATGCAGGCTGCGCACGTCCTCGTGCTCCATGACGATCTTCTTGATGCGGGCGCGATCGT